>Ga0265301_10000689_pt1 | contig 46711 bp, 39 predicted proteins | sample AusTroGonzalo_MG_2_FD_193488 | JGI IMG/M metagenome (GOLD analysis project Ga0265301, IMG submission 193488) | Bovine rumen microbial communities from tropical cattle in Woodstock, Queensland, Australia - Gonzalo_04 | ecosystem: Host-associated > Mammals > Digestive system > Stomach > Rumen ...
GGTGGCGATGTCCTGGAGCATCTCCTTCCGGCGGTCGCCGAAGCCCGGCGCCTTGACGGCGGCGATCTTCAGGGCGCCGCGGAGCTTGTTGACCACGAGCGTGGTCAGGGCCTCGCCGTCCACGTCCTCGGCGATGATCAGCAGCTCGCGGCCTTCGCGGGCAATCTGTTCGAGGATCGGGAGGAGATCCTTCATCGTGGAGATCTTCTTGTCGGTGATGAGGATGGAAGGATTGCTGAGCTCAGCCTCCATCTTGTCGCCGTTGGTCATGAAGTACGGGCTGATGTAGCCGCGGTCGAACTGCATACCCTCGACCACCTTCACCTCGGTGTCGGTGCCCTTGGCCTCCTCGACGGTGATCACGCCGTCCTTGCCGACCTTGGACATCGCGTCGGCGATGAGCTTGCCGATGTAGTTGTCGTTGTTGGCGGACACGGTGCCGACCTGCTCCACCTTGGAGTAGTCGTCGCCGACCTGCTGGCTCTGCTTCTTGAGCTCGTCGACCACGGCGGCGACGGCCTTGTCGATGCCGCGCTTGAGGTCCATCGGGTTGGCGCCGGCGGTCACGTTCTTGATGCCGACATTGATGATCGCCTGGGCGAGCACGGTGGCGGTGGTGGTGCCGTCGCCGGCCTGCTCGTTGGTCTTGGAGGCGACCTCCTTGACCATCTGGGCGCCCATATTCTCAAAGCGGTCCTCCAGCTCGACTTCCTTGGCGACGGTCACGCCGTCCTTGGTCACCTGCGGAGCACCGAATTTCTTCTCTATCACAACGTTGCGACCCTTCGGGCCGAGGGTCACCTTGACTGCGTTTGCCAGCGCGTCCGCACCGGCCTTCATCTTGGAACGGACGTCGACGTCGAAATTGATTTCCTTTGCCATAATTACAGAATTGCTAAAATGTCAGACTGCTTCACGATCAGATACTTTTTGTCCTCGAAGGTCACCTCGGTGCCGGCGTATTTGCCATAGAGGACCTGGTCGCCGACCTTGACCTCCATCGGCTCGTCCTTCTTGCCGGGACCGGCCGCGAGGACCGTGCCCTGCTGAGGCTTCTCTTTCGCCGTATCGGGGATGTAAATACCGGATGCCGTCTTGGTCTCAGCCTCCTTGGGCTCGATCAGGACTCTGTCTGCTAAAGGTTTGATCATACTGTTATGTGTTTTTGATTTGCTTCAAGTACGCCGCGGCAACCCGCGACAGCGGGTATGAAATCAAGGTCCGTGCCAATGACAATTTGTCAAATCGCGGTCTCAGGCTCCCGGAGACAGGATCTGCCAGAGCACGATCCCCACGGAGACGCTGACGTTGAGCGAATGTTTGGTCCCCGACTGGGGAATCTCGACGGACGCGTCGGCGGCGTCCACGACGTCCTGCCGGACGCCGTCCACTTCGTTGCCGAAGACGACCGCATAGCGGCGTCCCGGCTCGCGCCGGAAATCCTGCAGCTGGACGGCGTGCTCCGTCTGCTCGGCGCAGACGACGGTCCAGCCCTCCGCGCGCAGGCGCGTCACGAGGGCGAGCGTGTCGTCGACGTGCTCCCAGGGCACGCTCTGCTCGGCGCCGAGCGCCACTTTGTGGATCTCGGCGGAAGGGGGCGTGGCGCAGATGCCGCAGAGCCAGACCTTGTCCACCTTGAACGCGTCGCCGGTGCGGAAAGCGCTCCCGACATTGTGCGCGCTGCGGATGTTGTCCAGCACCAGGACCACCCCCGAAGGCGGTAGTTCGCGGTATTGGTCGGCCTTGATGCGGCCCAACTCGATATTCAGCAATTTCCTGTCGCTCATACGGCACAAAGATACGGAAAAGTTACTATATTTGTGGCTCATTTTTAAGTCGTATGAAACAGGACATCAAAATCTTCGATCTGATCAAAAAGGAACACGAGCGCCAGAAGTCCGGCCTCGAACTCATCGCTTCGGAAAATTACGTAACGGACGAGGTTCTCTCGGCCATGGGATCCATCTGCACCAATAAATATGCAGAGGGTTATCCCGGCAAGCGCTACTACGGCGGTTGCGAGGTCGTGGACCAGATCGAGCAGCTGGCCATCGATCGCCTCAAGGAGCTCTACGGAGCTGAATGGGCCAATGTCCAGCCGCACTCCGGTGCCCAGGCCAACATGGCCGTGACGATGGCGGTCCTTCACCCCGGCGACACCTTCATGGGTCTCGACCTCAGCCAGGGCGGCCACCTCACCCACGGCTCCCCGGTCAACGCCTCCGGCCTCCTCTACAACGCCGTGGCCTACGGCCTCAACCCGGAGACCGGCCGCATCGACTACGACAAGATGGAAGAGCTCGCCCTCGAGCACAAACCCAAGCTCATCATCGGCGGCGCCTCCGCCTATTCCCGCGAGTGGGACTACGCACGGATGCGCGCCATCGCCGACAAGGTGGGTGCGATCCTCTGGATTGACATGGCCCACACCGCCGGCCTGATCGCCGCCGGGCTCCTCGAGAACCCTGTCAAGTATGCCCACATCGTGACCTCCACCACGCACAAGACCCTTCGCGGTCCGCGCGGCGGCGTCATCCTCATCGGCAAGGACTTCGACGACCCGCAGGGCCGCACCACGCCGAAGGGCGTCGTCAAGAAGATGAGCCAGGTCATCGACTCCTACGTCTTCCCCGGCGTGCAGGGCGGTCCGCTCGAGCACGTCATCGCCGCCAAGGCCGTGGCCTTCTTCGAGGCCCAGCAGCCTGAATACAAGCAGTACCAGAAGCAGGTCGTCGCCAACGCCCAGGCGATGTGCGCCGAGTTCCTGCGCCGCGGCTACAAAGTCGTCAGCGGCGGCACCGACAACCACCTGATGCTGATCGACCTCCGCGGCAAGTTCGACGAGGTGACCGGCCGCATCGCCGAGCAGCAGCTCGAGCTCGCCGCCATCACCCTCAACAAGAATATGGTTCCCTTCGACACCCGCAGCCCGTTCCAGACCTCCGGCTTCCGCATCGGCACGCCGGCCGTCACCTCCCGCGGTTTCGTCGAGAGGGATATGGTCGATATCGTGGCCCTCATCGACGAGGTCCTCACTTCCTGCGCCAAGCACATCGACGCCCTGTCCGTCAAGAAGGGCGAAGAGTTCACGGCCGCCCAGAAGGCTTCCCTCAAGGAGCACCAGGCCGTCCTCGAAGACGTCAAGCGCCGCGTCCACCAGATGACCGCGGGCGTTCCCCTCAACAAGTATTAGTCGGGAACGGCATACGCCCAATAAAAAACGTGGAGGTCGCAAGGCCTCCACGTTTTTTTATGTCAAAAGACGATTAAGCTTTCAGGCCCGCGATGACGGCGGCGGTGAAGCCGGCGTCCTCCATCGCGTTGAGCCCGCGGATGGTCACGCCGCCGGGCGTGGTCACGCGGTCGATCTCCGCCTCGGGATGCGTGCCGCGCGCTTCGAGGAGCGCGGCCGCGCCCTTGACGGTCTGCAGCGCCGCCTCGGTGGCTTCCTTCGGATACAGGCCGAGCTCGACGCCGCCCTCCGCCGAAGCGCGGGCGTAGCGCAGCGCGAAGGCGATGCCGCACGAGGCGAGCATCATTCCGGCGTGCAGGCGCCGCTCGTCCACGACGGCCGTCTTGCCGACGGCGTCGAACAGGCCGCGCACCTGCGCGAGCGTCTCCGCGGAGCCGCTGACCTCGTGGATGAACGTCATGCTCTCCCCCACCTCGATGGCGAGGTTCGGGATCACGGCGTAGAGGCCGGTCAGGCCGCAGCCGGCCACGAAGCCTGCCAGGTCGGCCGCCGGGATACCGGCGGCGAAGGACACGAGCAGTTTGCCGGCGAGGACCGGCTTCAGCTCCTCCAGCACGCTCTGGACCAGCCAGGGCTTGACGCCGATGACGACGATGTCCGCGCCGCGGGCGGCGGCGACATTGTCGCAGGAAGTCTGCAGCCCGCGGGCGGCGAACTTCTCGAGGGTGGCGGCGTGCTTCGCCGTGACGGTGATGCGGGCGTCGGGCAGGGCGCCCGCGAGGCCCAGGGCCGTGGCGCCGCCCATATTGCCGGCGCCGATGATCGCGATGTTCATATCCAAAGGTTTATTGCTTGCAAATATAGGCAAAAAGCGCTTCCGGGTCAACCCCTTCGCGCACCCGCGTCCCGTTGGCCTCGAAGAGGTCGAGCGCCTCGATGCAGAGGTAGTCGACGTAGTCGTTCCAGCGGTCCCCGCTGTGGCTGCGCACCCATTCGAGCGTCACGCGCAGGGCGCGCTTCCGCCGCACTTCGTGGTAGAGCTGCACCAGGTCCGCGTCCTTCTTGCTCCGCACCTGGCCGGACAGCAGCGCGATGCCGCTCTCGCAGTCGCTCCGCACCAGCACGCTGCTCCCCTCGGGGACGTGCAGCAGCGCGTGGATGACCGCCGCCAGCTCCTGCCGGTGGCTGGTCGAATAGCGGCTCACCTCGCTCCACTGGTAGAGCGCCTTCTCGCCGTCGCCGTCCAGCACCAGGCAGGCGGCGGCGCCGAAATTCTTCGGAACGATGTAACTTCCGTCCGTGTAGGCGTAGTAGTCGTATTGCGGCTTGCCGCTCTCCCGGAAGTCCCAATATCTCATAGGCAGCGGCCCATCGGAGTGTCGCGGTGGCGCAGGGCGTCGAGGCTGAAGCGCAGGGAGAACTGCTGCTGCCAGCCGAGGAATCCGCTCTCGCGGAAATGGAATTTGGCGGCGATGCGCAGGAAGAGATAGTGGTTGATACGCGGGGTCCAGGCCACTTCCGTGTAGTCATAGAAACCGGAGTAGCAAGGCGTACCGAAATAGAGGCGGGTGGCGTAGATGGCGCCGTCGCCGGAGCGGTCCTTGAAATAGGGCATCTGGTCGCCGCCCACGTAGGTGACGTTGGTCACGCCGATGTTCCAGCGGCGTGCGCTCACCCGGAACTCGCCACCGAGCGGCAGCTCGGCGGGGCCGGCCTTCTTCTGGTAGCCGGCCAGCAGTCCGGCCTGCAGGGAAAGCTCCTGCCACTGCGTGCGCCGGGCGAAGTCCACCTTCAGCCACGGTTCCACCAGGTGGTTCTGAAGGAACCGGCCGTAGACCTTGCCGTCCGTCGTCTTTTCACCAAAGAAATAGGCCGTGCCCATCCAGCCGAGGGAGAGCCAGGACGCAGCCTCCCAGCTGCCGGCGGTGATCCACTGGAACTGCAGCCTGTCGACGGCATCGAGCTGGCTGATCTGGTCGCCCGCCAGCTCTGCGTAGAGGCGCTTCGAGCGCCACTTCAGCAGCACGCCCTCGACCTGACGGTCGGTGTTGCGGTACATCCCGGAGAAGAACGCGTCGGAATAGGCACCCTCCAGGAAGCGGCGCGGGAAGATGCCGGCGACGCCCTCGAACACGCCGCGCTTCAGTTGCACGTGCGCGTCGTAGAAGAGGATCGGCTCGCGGAACAGTCCCTTCCAGGTCTGCGACCCGAGGTCGTAGGCCAGTTCGGCGCCCGCGACGATGCGGTGGTGGACCTGGCGCGACTGCTGCACGCTGAAACCGGCCGTCGGGGCCAGCACCAGCGTGTTCATCGTGCCGGAAGGGATGAAGGCGTCGTCCGACGCCACGAAATAACGGTTGTCAAAAATGTGCTGGACATCAGCATCGTATTCCCAGCTGAAACGGTTGTGGATCTCCGATCCACCCATCACGTAATAGCCGGACTGGCGCTGCGCGAAAGCGGGAAACGCCAGGGTCGCCATCAATGCGAAACAGAACAGGTTTCTCATACGATGGCAAAGTTACTTCTTTTATCAAGGAAAAGCAACCCGCCGGCTATGCATAACTGTGCATTCCGCCCAGGAACAGATTGACACCGAAATAGGTAACGAGCACGGCCACGAAGGCCAGGATGCAGAAGACGTGGAAGAACCGGGGCCGGCGGAACGGCGGCAGCGAGCTGCCGTGCAGCGCGACCGCGTAGATGAGCAGCGTCGCCAGCGCCCAGGTCTCCTTGGGATCCCAGGTCCAGTAGCTGCCCCAGGAGATGTTGGCCCACACGGCGCCGAGGAAGGTGCCGAAGGTCAGCAGGAACACGGCCGGCGTCAGGATCAGCCGCTCCACCCGCTGCAGGTGTTCCGACTTGTCGGCCGGCAGCAGCAGGCCGATGATGCCGAGCACGGCCATCAGGGCGAACAGCGTGTAGCTGACGATGATCGGGACGACGTGGATGACCAGCAGCGGCGAGCGCAGGACCGGCATCAGCGGCCCCTTCGGGAAAACCTTCAGCAGCCAGAGGCCCAGCAGCACGAGGCCGGCGAGCGTGAGCGCGAGCGGCCAGCGGCTGCGGCGGCGCTCCGGCTCGCGGGGCCGGCGCAGGGTGCGGCGGTTCTGCTGCCAGGCACTGTCCTTCTCGAAGAAATACGCGATCATCGACAGCAGCAGGAGCAGGTAGCCGGCATAGGTGATGCCCACGCCCCAGGGGTCGTGGCTGACGGAAAGCACCGTCCCCGCCCCGTCCTCGTCGTAGCCCGACTGGTAGAAACGGTAGCCGGCGACCTTGCCGATGCGGTTCATCGAGATCGTCACGCGCTCGTCGTCGAAGTCCACGACGGAAATGTAGTCCGACGGCCGGCGCGTGCCGGAATAATATTCGATGTCGAACGATTCCAGCCGGACGCTGAACGGGAGGATCTCCGGGCGGCCGTCCTCCAGCTCGAAGGACGAGCACGGCTCGTCCACGCGGAGGTGGATGCTGCCGCTCTTCCCGGTCAGGTGCGTCACGAGCGCGCCCGCGAGGATGAGCAGGAGCGCGGCGTGCAGCGCCAGGACGGCGGGACGCCGGGCCCCGCCGCTGCGCAGCAGCAGCGCCAGGCCCGCGACGGCCACCACCGCCCACAGGGCGATGAAAACGGGATGATGATACACCGCCTGCGCGGCAGCGGCGGCTCCGTGGAGCCGCTCGACCACCGTGCCGGCCACCATCATCGCGATGACGGCCGCCACGGCGCCGTAGCTGATAATCTTGAGTGTCTTAGATTGCATCGATAAAACTTACGACCGCTTCCCGGTCGGATGTGGAAAGATAGTAAAATTTTTCCGTCGCCCGATAGGCTTCGCTGTTTTTGCTGTAGCCGTGCCACATGATCGCCTCGACCACATTGCGCGCGCGGTTGTCGTGCAGGCGGTCCTCCGCGCCGGTGTTGGCCTTGGACAGGCCGCGGCCCCAGAGCGGCGTGGTGCGGCACCAGCTGCCGTGGATGCCGTTCTTCATATAGAGCCGGTGCTGGATCATATCCGTGTAGGGCCAGATCGTCTGCTCCTGATAGCGCGGCAGCGGCTTGTCGCCCACGATGGCCGGCGCCCAGTAGTTGTCCTCCTTCGTCTTCCAGGACGGACGGTGGCAGGAGGCGCAGCCGATCTCCGTGAAGACCTGCTTGCCGCGCTGCACCTCCGCGCGATTGAGGTCGCGGGCGCGCGGGATGGACAGGCCGCGGTGCCAGACCAGGAAGTTGTAGTACTGGTCCCCGCTCATCTCGGGCTCGAAGTTGTGCCATTCGTTGTCGAACTGGTTGGTGGACGGATCCAGCAGGTGCAGGACGGCGTCCGCGATCCCCTCCTTCGTGCCGTCGGCATAGTAGGGCGAGGACGGATCGGCCTGGATGGCCGCGATCACCTCTTCGTTTTCCGACATCGCCTTGGCCCACGCCTTGGTCGTATAGAGGAAGGGGCGGTCGCCGCGGGTGACGTTGGTGATGTTCCAGATGGCGTTGGCGCCGGCGCCGTCCTGCAGGGAGGCACGGGTCATCGCATAGGTGAAGCGCTTGAGCTTCTTCGTGCCGGCAGGGGCCGGCGTGCCGTCGGCGAACTGCCCCTCGGCGAGGGTGTACCACGCCGTAGCGGCGAAATCATCGGCTTCCTTGTCCCAGAAGGCCGGGTTGAGCGCCACGTGCTTGGCCTCGGCCCGGTACTGGGCCTTGATGTCCTCTTCGGGAATGGCGTCCAGCAGGCCCGTGCCGATGATGCCGATCGTGGACTCGAGGCGGAAGGCCACGGCCTGGTTGCCGGTCTGGTACGGCGTCGGGTCGGTGTTGAAGGCGGATTCGGGGATGACGACCTCGGGATAGATCAGGTCGTATTTCTCCCCGTCGGGGAAGGTCATCGGCAGGCCGCTCTCCATCTGGTCCACCGGGATCCAGGTAATCCGGATCTGGTCCTCGTCCACGGGCGGCAGGAACGGCGCGACCGCCTTGGTCTGCGGCATTCCCGTCACTTCGGCCACGTAGGGGCCGTCGTCGCTGTTGGCGCCGTCCACCGGGTGGTAGATCACGAGCAGATAGCCGTTGCCATAGCCGGCCTTGTAGTATTCCTGACGCTTGCCGTGGCCGTAGCCGGGATGGCAGTCCAGGCAGGAGGCGCGCAGGTAGGCGGGGCCGAGGCCGCGGAACGGCTCGGTGTTGATCGTGAAGTTGCGCTCGAAAGCCGCCTCGCCGAGGTTGAAGGCCCGCATCAGGCCCATCTCGTCCACGGCGGGCGTCTCATCTTCGTAGCAGCCTTCGGTCACGTTGAGCGTCGTGCCCAGCCGGCCGCCGGGGTACCATTCGTCTTCCGAGAAATTGCCCACGGCCTGCCCGACGTACTTAGCGTCGGACTCGCGCCGCTCCGGGAAACGGGTCTTGTATGAATCACGGTCACAGCCCGGCGCAAGGAGCACCAGGCTGCAGACCGCCATGATAAGGGATCTTTTCATTATGGAAATATGTTAAGTAACCTCTCTTACTGCAGCAGGATCCAGGCGGCAGCTTTGTTGAGTTCTTCGTCCAGACCGCTGATCTCGTCCATCGCCGTCTGCACGGAGGCGTCGGTGTAGATGTCCACGAAGGCACCCTTCGCGGCGCAGGCCCGGAGCGCGGCGAGCGAAGCGGAGAGCGCGCTCTCGATGGCGCCGGCTCCGCTGTATTTCTGGTCCTTGAAGAAGCTCATCAGGGAGTGCGGCTGGGCGGAAGTGGCACCGGCGGCACCGTAGAGGCTGTACTGGATGCTCAGGATGTTGTCGATGAAATCCTGGAAGGACTTCTTGCTGTACGGGGACTCGATGTAGTTGACGTCCTCGCCGGAGTGGGCGTTGCCCATCTTGACGTCGGCCACCTCGGCGCAGATGTTGGAGCAGCCCGCGACCAGGATGGAGGACAGGGCGCTCTGCCAGGTGGCGTAGGAGCTGCCGGCAGCGGCGGCGCCGAGGAGGTTCTCGCCGTAGGTCTTGTCGGAACCGGTCACGACCACGGGGACTTCCAGTTCCTCGCAGCGCTCCACGTAGGCCGCGGGCGCGTCAGGATTCCAGGAGACGCAGAGGCGGTAGCAGTTGTCGCGCAGGTCGCCGGCCACGGCGGCGGCATAGACGAGTTCCTGCGCGCCGGTCACGGTCTTGCCGGCGAAGGCCGCGTGGTCTTCGTTGCCCTTGAGGGCGGCCACGCTGCGGTTCTTGCCGTCGCGGAAAAGGACGAACTCGATGCCGTGGAAGCCGAGGAGCTCCTGACCGAGCTTGGCGGCGGCATAGCCGATGCCGTCTTCACCGGCGAGGGCGGCGACTTTCTCGGCGTTGGCGAGCTCGGTCGCGAGGCCGTCGGCATCCAGCGGCCAGGTGTCGATGTGCGGGTCGATGCCGAAATCGGAAGCCGCACCGAACAGGAAGGCTTCGGACTCCTCCCAGCTCTGGCGGGCCTGGAGGAATTTGGCGCAGATGGCGTCCAGCTGCGCCTGGGTCAGCGCGTCCACGCCCTTCTCCGCCGCGGCGGCCAGCAGCTCATAGAGTTCGCCGGTCTCTTTGGCGAGGTCGCCATACGTTGCATAGACCACATTGGGGACATATTGCTCCACGATGTTCTTCATCTCTTTCTCGTTGTCGGTCAGGCCGCCGATCTTGTTCGTCTCGTTGCAGGACACGGCGACGAGGCCGAGGGCCGCGGTGGCCGCGGCCAGTAGGATTGCCTTGAAATTCATGTTCATATCGTTCGTTGTTTTTGGATTATCGGGTAAAGAAGCCCATATAGACGACGCCCAGCGAGAGGGACGGCTCGTCGTTGTACTGGCTCTTCAGGAAACGGTGCGAATACTCGCACTTCACGGCGACCTGCGGGACGGGCAGCCAGTTCAGGCCCACCGCCAGGCGGTGGCGGTCGGTGTAGGGATAGTCCGGCTGGTCGGCCGCGGGCCGGTAGGAGTCGTAGTATTCGTAGCGGCCGAAAAGGTAGAGCTTCTGCTCCTTGTCCTTCCGGTCGCGGAAGAGGTGCAGGAAGTCGTAGCCCGCCTCGAGGCCCGCCGCGCAGGCGCTCCGGCCGACCGGCGTCTTCCTGTAGGGCGCGTCGTTGGAGCTGAGGTTGCGCTTGACCGTGCTGATGGTCGAGGCATCGCCGACATAGCCGAAGTCGGCGTTGCCGCGGACCGTCAGCCAGTCGCTTTGGTATTCGAAATCGAAAGCGCCGACGGCCGTATGGCCCTTGACGTCGGCATAGCGGGTGTTCCACATATCGTGCGGATAGGAATTGTGCATCCCCTGTCCGTAGAAGCCGCTCAGGCTCAGCCGCAGGTTCCGGATGGAATAGTTGTCGATGCGCGCGGCGAAGCCGAGGTTGTTGGCGACCTTGAATTCATAGGGCGAACCCGCCCCGTGCTTGATGAAATTGTCCCGGTCGTACATAAAGGCGTCCAGGCCGGCGACCACGAGCGCCTCGTAGCGCCAGGCGCCGGCGCGGCCCCAGAGGCTGACGCCGGTGTCGTGCCAGGTCGAGGGGAGGATGGTGAATTCGCCCTCGGGGCGATAGACGGTGAAGTAATTGAGCGGTTCGTGGGCGACGTTGAGCCCGCCGACGGGCACCACGAGGTGGCCGACGCGGACGTTGAACTGCGGGGCGAAGCTCTTCTGGATCCAGAACTGCTCGAGGGCGACCTCGCCGCCCTTCTCGATCTCGGCCTCCCACTCGCCCGCCTCGGTGTATTCTTTCTCCACGGCGGCGCCGGTGCCGCCGTGCTCGAACTCGATCTCGGTCTGCATCGTCCAGCCTTTGCCGAAGTCATAGCCGAGATAGATCACCGTATGGGGGATGTCGAAGCGGCCGTGGCCGGGATCGGCCTTGTAGTCGCCGGGGTGGGAATACCGATAGACATTGTCGCTGTAGAAATTGCGCGTCAGCGCGATTTCACCGTAGCCGCCGACGGTCAGGCGGCTTTTCTGCTCCGGCAGGACCTGCGCGGAGAGGCTGCCCGCGGCAGCGAAGATTCCTATTATAATAGGTAAGACACTACTTTTCATTGCTGACTTCCAATAACTGCGCAAAATTACGCCTGCACGCGTTTTCGGTCAATCCCAATCTATGGTGAGCCTCCCCGGCCGGGGCATCCTCATTTATGAGGATACCGCTGGCCGGACAAAATATTTTAATTTTTTTGGTACTATGCGATACAAGGTATTAGAATTTTTATATATCTTTGCATCAACAAAGTTCTATAAGAAATGAAAAAAGTATTGAACATCAGCCTCGGCAACCGTACGTTCACCCTCGAAGAGGATGCCTACGCACGCCTGAGTGAATATCTCAAGCATTTCCGCACGCGCCTCGCCGGCACGGACGGCGTTCCCAACGCGCAGAATGCCGAAGTGATGGAGGACCTGGAAGCCCGCATCGCGGAGCTCTTCCTGCAGGAAGTCGGCACGGAAGGCCGCGTCGTGCGCCTCGACCTGGTCGAGCGCGTGACGCGCCAGCTCGGAATGCCCGACGGCACGCCCGAGGATGCCGACGGCGCGAACGGCAGCGCCGGCGCCTCGACTTCCACCTTCACCGGTACCGTCCCCAAGCGGCTGTACCGCGACTACGACAACCGGCGGATCGGCGGCGTCTGCGCCGGCCTCGCCGTCTATCTCGACATCGACGTCGTCGTGATGCGCGTCCTGATGCTCGTCGCCCTCCTGTTCGGCACCGTCGGTTTCTGGATCTACGTCATCTGCTGGATCGCCCTGCCGAATGCGGTCACCCCCGCCCAGAAGTGCGATATGTACGGTTATCCGATCACCGCGGAGAACCTGGCCCGTTTTGCAAAATCCCAATACAAGTAGCTTATGGAGAACACGCTGGACAATGTGCGCTCCCAGATGCGCAAGGGATTGCTCGAATACTGCATCCTCTCCATTCTGGACAAACGGGAGGCCTACGCCTCCGTCATCATCGAAGAGCTGAAGTCCGTCGGCATGATCGTGGTCGAGGGCACGCTCTATCCCCTGCTGATCCGCCAGAAGAACCAGGGTCTGCTCGCCTACCGCTGGGAAGAGTCCACCCAGGGCCCGCCCCGCAAATATTATGTTCTCACGGACAAAGGCCGTGAGCAGCTCGCCCAGATGGACGCAGCCTGGAATGAATTGGTCGAATCTATCCAAACCTTGAAAAAATGAAAGAAGTAGAAAGAGTCAGCCTCGGCGGATACGCGTTCACCTTCGAGAAGGAGGCCGCCGTCAGCGCGCAGAAATACTTGAACGAACTGGAAAACCATTACAAGAACCGGGAAGGCGGCGCAGAGATCCTCGAAGGCATCGAGGAAAGGATGGCCGAGCTGCTGCAGGAGAAATGCGGCCGCGAAGGAGTCGTTTCCACAGCAGACATCGAAGAGGTGATGCGCATTCTCGGCAAGCCGGAGGATATCGACACGGAAGGCGAAGCGGAGCAGAAAAACCAGCCGCACTATGAGGAGGGCCCCCGCAAGCGGCTCTACCGCAGCCTCAATGACAAGGTCGTCGCCGGCGTTTGCGGCGGACTGGGCACTTACCTAAACATTGACCCCGCCCTGTTCCGCATTCTCTTCGCCGTCTTCACGCTTCTTGGTCTCTTCATCCACCGGCACCACTTCTTCTTCGTGCCGATCATGACCTTCCCGATGCTCTACCTCATCCTGTGGATCTGCATGCCGCCGGCCAAGACCGTGCAGCAGCGCTGGGAGCAGCGCGGCGAAGACGGAACCCTCAACGGCATCGAGCGCACGATCGAGAAAGGCGCGAAGGAATTCGAGGACGCGATGGTGAAAGTCGGCCAGTCCAACTTCTTCCAGGAGTTCGCGACCGTCATCGGCAAGATCATCGGCGTATTTGTCCTGCTCGTCGGCTTCGCCGGGCTCTTCGCCGGCACCCTCGCCCTCTTCGGCAGCGGCCGCTTCGGCTTCAACGCCGGCGACGGCATCTTTGGGCTCGGCCTCTTATATGACAGAGGTATACACGAACTCTACTTCCACGTCCCCAGCCTGGCGAGAGCCCTGATGCAGCCCGGCGTGAACATCCTGCTGATGCTGGTGGTGATGATCCCCTTCCTGGGCCTGCTGTACGGAGGTCTCCAGATGATCTTCGGGTTCAAGACCCCGAAATGGCACCCCGGTCTGGTGCTCTTCATCCTCTGGCTACTCATCATCATCGCCGTCGCCGTCCTGGTCGTGATCGGCATCCTGACAAAGGAAGCAGTTTTCACCATTTAGAAATAAATTTCCGTTTGGATAAGATTTTTCCGATATAAATAAAAAAAGAAAAAATTTATCATATTTCAATTAAAAATTATGTGATTTAAAAATTATTATCTCGAAAAAGGCGTTGCGATTGAAAACTAAAAGCCTATATTTGCGGCAGGTAATCACAGAAAACTGCTAATAATCGCAACATAACCTATGCGGGATTACATATTTGCTATAATAATTCTTTTCTTGTTCCGGTTTACGCCCGGACAAGCGCAAACCCTGCCCGAGCCCGTGCAGGGTTCTGCGGTAATAATGAATGATAGCAAACCGCAGGCGGCGTTCTCCCTACCCGAGGAGACGATCCAGGCGAAAATCACCCTCCAGCGCTTCCTCGCAGAGGCTCCCCTCCATTCCGTCACCATCCGCACCGCCACTTCCCCCGAAGGCAAGGTCAACGAGAACAAGGCGCTCTCCGACCGCCGCGCCGAAGCGGCCCTCCAGCTGGTCCGGGACTGGTTGCCGGAGCTTCCGGGCGAGCGCATCCGCATCTCCTCCGTCGGCGAAGATTATGAAACGCTCGCAGCGCTCGTACGCGCAGGCGGTCTCACGCACGCGGACGAAATCCTCTTTATAATAGAAAGCGTTCCGATCTGGGTCAAGGACCGCGGCCGGATCGTCAGCTCCCGCAAGAAGCAGCTGATGGACCTTCACGGAGGCAAGACCTGGAATGAACTCCGCGAGGCCGTCTTCCCGTCCCTCGGACAGACGCGCATCACCTTCGAGTTCGGCGAGCCGGCCGCGGACGCGCCGGTGCGCCTGGCATCCTACAGCCAGCCCGTCCAGATCTTCTTCCCCGTCAACGACGCTACGGTCCGTCCGTCCTTCAAGACGAACGCCGTATCGATCGCCCAGCTGGATTCGTTGTTCGGCGGGCACAGCCCGATGCCCGGCGACACGGTCGTCATCGAGGGCAAGGCGTCGATCGACGGTCCCGAACTGTACAACGCCGGCCTGTCGCGCCGCCGCGCGGAAGCGATCCGGCGCTATGTGGCCGACCGCTATCCCGATTTCGCCGGCATCCTGTCCGTGCGCGCCGCGGGAGAGCCCTGGGAGGAGATCCGCGCCACGGTGGCCGCGGACAGCCTGCTCGCCGCGGACTCCCGCAGCGCGATCCTCGACATCTTCGACGCGGATCTCTCCGCCGACGGCAAGGAGCGGCGGCTGAACGCGATTCCGGGCTGGCGCGCCTACGCACGCACGCTCAACCCGCTCTTCCGGACCGCGACGGTCATTTCGACCTCCGCGTTCCCGTTCGCGGACTTCGACGCGGACTTCGGCCTCGAGCGCCTCGACTGGACGCTGCCGACGCCGGCCATCGAATTCCTGCCGGACCGCCTCGAGGTGCCCGCGCTCACGCGCAGCGCCCGCCTGCGGCCGGTGCTGGGAATCAGCACCAACCTCCTCTACGACATCACGTACATCCCGAATTACGGGCTGACTTCCATTCCCAGCCTGAGTCTCGAATACTATCCGGCGCGCAACCGCCATTATACCTTCGGATGCGACGTCGAATTCCCGTCGTGGAAACACTGGGACGAGCACCGCTTCCTGACGGTCTATAACATCACGCTCTGGACGCGCCGCTATTTCAAGTCCTGCGAGGAGCGTTTCCACGGTCTCTATCTGCTGGGCAGCGTCAACGGCGCCCGCTTCGGCATCGGCTGGGACGCCAAGGGCTGGCAGGGCGAAGGCGCGGGCGCGTCGCTGGGCATCGGCCACAAGTGGCTGCTCGGCCGCAGACTGTTCCTCGACACGGGCATCGCGCTGGGCGCATTCTACGCGCAGTACGATCCGTACGTGTTCGGATTCGACGCGACGCTTCGCTATTATTACGACTATGCCGGCGATCCGGCCCAGTTCCACAAGCGCAACCACCGCTTCTTCTGGGCAGGACCGACGCGGATCTATGTCTCCATCGGTATCGACCTCTTCAACCGCAAGCGCAGATGACGAAACGGACGCTCATATTGCTGTGTTCGCTGCTGCCCTCCGTGTGCAGTTGCAGGATCGAACCGCCCCTCCACCTCCGCCAGACCGTCGACGTGGACGTCGCCCTCGAGCTGGACCTGGACGTGGTCGCACTGTGGCAGGTGGACTGGGAAGCCCGCTGGAACTTCGACTGGAACACTCAGATCCTGGGCGAATTGGAATACAACGAGCCCGAAAGCATCCGGATGTACGCTTATACACGCAACGCCGACGGCGAGATCGCTTCGCGTCGGGAATATAACTTCATGGGGACCTCCGGGAGGATCCGTGCCGTCGCAGGCTCCTACGATTTTCTCTTCCATAACAACGACTCGGAAGCCCTTCTTTTCGACACGACGACTGATCCTTACAACGTATACGCCTATACGCGCGTGATCTCGCCCGGCTTGCAGCTTTCCACGCCCATCCAGACCCTCAGCCAGAAGGCGGAGGCCACCAAGGCCGGCGTCGAGATGAAGGCGGACAGCGATCCCGTCGTCCTGCAGCCGGACGGGCTGTTCTCCCTGTTCACCCCCAACCAGTTCATCTCCGACGACCCGGCGGACTTCGAGTTCATCGACGGACGCTACGTCATCCGCGTGGGCGGAACGCTGACACCGGCCGACTACATCTGGCTGATCCAGATCCGTCTCGTCAACAACAACGGCCGCGTCGCCGGCAGCGCTGGCGGCTGCGCGCTGACGGGCATGGCGGACGGCGTGGACCTGAAGACCAACGTATCCGGCACCACGACCGTGACCGTGCCTTCCGAAGTATATGTCAACCGCGAAAACGACCCCGACCTGATGGCCGCCCGCATCGTCAGCTTCGGCATCCCGGGCTGCAACGCGTATGACAGCCAAAGCGTGGCGGCCGCCCCGGCGGGCGAACATTTCTTCGTCCTGAACGTCACCTACAGCACCGGCGCCTACAAGAACATCCACATCGACCTGACTGAAGAGGTCCGCGCCCTGCCCACCGGCGGCGTCATCGACCTGGAGCTCGACGTGGACGATTTCCCGCCGGAGGGCGGCGAGACGGGAAACGGCGGGTTCAACGCCCTCGTCCAGGACTGGGACAAACATACCGGTGAAGTAACGATAGTAAACTGATTGATAACAATTTAATAAACCAATTTAATTTTATGCGTATGAAAAAGATTATGATTCTCGCGGCTGTCGCGGCCATCGCCGCCACCGCCTGCACCAAGACTTTCGAAGCCGTCCAGCCCCAGGGCTCGGTCGTCGGTTTCGGCACTTGGGCCAACGTCCTCACCAAAGCCCGCACGGAAGGTTCCAGCACCTTCGTCAACGGCGACGACTTCAACGTTTACGGTTTCAAGACCGTCAGCGCGGCCAATACGACCGTGTTCAACGGAGACGTCGTCTCCTATGACGGCACGGACTGGACGTACAGCGGCCTCCGTTTCTGGGACCCCAATGCGACCAGCTACACGTTCTACGCCGCCTCCCCGGCCGGTCTGCTCGCTTCGGCCGATGCACAGACGGGAGCATTCACCAGCAGTTCCGTCACCTTCGCCGGCAACGACAACGATATCCTCGTCGCCGACAAGAAGGTCGTCGCGAACGCCGACTTCAACAACCCGGTCAACCTCTCGTTCAACCACATCGCCTCCCTGGTCGACTTCAAGGTCAAGAAGCACTCCGAGATCGCCGCGGCGACCGTCGCGGTGACCAGCTTCCAGATCAGCAACATCGACAGGGTCGGTACCTTCTCCGTCGCCAACAGCTATGCGAGCGGCAACCATCCTGACGTCACCTGGAACGCGACTGCACGCGGCGCCTACAGCAACACGAGCGGCGTCACTTCCGTCGCGACGCTGCCGAGCAACATCGGCACGGACGGTTCCGACTTCCTGATCAATCACCTGGTCGCGATGCCGCAGACCTTCCGCACCGCCGAGAACAAGCAGACCGTCACCATCGAATACACGATCACCTCGGGCGGCGACACCATCGCCAACAGCGCCACCTTCGACCTCAAGACGTTCGACAACGTGGACGACAAGGACAACACGGACACCATCATCGGTGGCTGGGAAGGCGGCAAGCACTACACCTTCTACATCACCATCAACTCCAACGCCATCGTCTTCACGGCCAGCATCGCCGACTGGGTGGCGCCCAACAACGGCTATCACTACCTTCTCCAGTAGAACCGTATGCAAAACAGCATCATACGCACAGCCTCGGCGCTCGCCGGATGCATCCTGATCTTTGCAGGATGCATCCAGCGCAGCTCCGTCGTCCCCGACGGCAAGCCCATCAGCTTCTCCGCCGGATCGGCCCTGCTGCGCGATGATGCCACCAAGGGTACGCTTAAGGACGGCCCCCTGTTCGACAACGGAGACAAGATTTCCGTCTTCGGCTGGCACGCCGGGACCCAGACGCTGGAGTTCAACGACCAGCCCGTCGAATACGGGGCGGGAAGCTGGTCCTACTCCCCCGTCCGCGCCTGGGAATGGCAAGCCGGAGAGGACTACTACGACTTCCTGGCCATCTACCGATACCAGACCGCCCCGCCGCACCCCAGCGCCGTCACTTCGTCCCGCTTCATCGTGTCCCAGCCGTACCACATCACGGATGGCTATGACCTGATGATGGCCGGCGTGCACAGGGAGGCCGACGAAACCGACCGCAGCCGCATGGTGCCCTTCGTGTTCCAGCACATGTGCAGTGCGGTCAAGGTCATCGTCTACAACGACTCCCAGACGACGGATTTCACCCTGGACGCCTACAGGTTCAAGAACATCCCCGCCCAGGCCACCGCACGCGTGCAGATCAACGCGGGCAACGTGGCCTACGACTGGACGGGCGCGCAGCGCACGGCCGGGACGGAGCTGGGCGGTACCGAAGGTATCGACTGCGCGCTCCCCCACGGCAGCGCCGCGCCCGGCTACACGGGAGACTACCAGATGATGATTCCGGAAAGCCTCGACGAGGAACTGGGCACGGGCACGGGCAACTGGCCCAAGCTGGTCCTCCGCTACACCAAGCAAGGCGGTGTCCAGGAAGAGACGGAAGTCAGGCTCAAGGACATCTGCCTGCTGGGGGCCAACGATGAAGAGACGCAGATCCCCCTGTTGCAGTGGGAACGCGGCGTCAAATATATCTACAGGATCCATCTCAAACTGGACGGCGGCATCGTCGTCCACGTCCAGACGACCGACTGGGAGGTCGTCGAGGCGGAAACACCCGGCTTGCTGATATGACGACACGGAGGCTCATCAGACTGTCTGCCGCCCTGGCCCTGCTGGCCGGGGCCGGCTGCACGCGCATCGAGCAGCCGGTCGGCCAGGTCACCCTGTCCTTCGCCACCGGCATCCCCGGGACGCGCGCGGGAGAAGATGACCTGGCGACCCGCATCGCGGACGGACGGGCCATCGCCATCGACGCCGGCGCCCCGGACCTCGTCGTCCTGATCGCCAATGCAGGGGGAACCGTCGTCGCAAGGTATCCCGACGTGGATCCGGACGACACGGAACTGGATTTCGACCCGTCCGACCCGACGCGCGCCAGCATCACCTTCCGGCAAAGCAGCCTGACCGAAGGGTCCTACACAGTCTATGCCTTCGCCAATACGCAGGGACTCTGGGCGTTTACCGACGGCACCGACAGTTATACTGCAGCTTCGCTGACGGGCATCGGCACACAGGCGGTCCTGGACGCGCTCTATTTCACGCCGATGACTTTCGATCCGGCCAACGACGTCTATCCGAATCCGACGGTGCAGGGCGCCCGCCTGCCGCTCACCGCCAAAGGGCGGCTGAGCGTCTCGGCGCGCGGCAATGGCGAAGTGTCCCTGGACCTGCTCCGCTGCGTGGCCCAGGTGGACACCGAATTCCGGAACGACTACGTCGCCGACCTGAGCCTGTCCAACCTGGCCGTCACGTTCCATCACCTCAACCCTGCCACCGGGTATGTCCTCCCACACACGCCGGATTTCCCGGCAGGCGCGCAGGACGGCAACCTGATCCAGACCCGGAATACCCTCACCATCCCGACCCGTGAGTCGGGACACCTGACCTCGCTCGCCTTCCCGAGCGAAGCGCCGGAAGGGAAATACACCTGCGACGTCACCTTCGACTTCGACGCCGACCAGGACGGCACGCCGGAAACATACACGTACACCGACCTGGAAGTCCAGGACAACCGGGCGGTCCGCATCGCTTCCCTCTCCCGCAACCAGTCCCTGCACATCCTGATCCGCATCAGCCGGGGCCAGACCGTCTCCTTCAACTTCAGCCTGGAAGACTGGGTCCCGCTGACAGAAACCGTATTATTTGAATAGACTATGGGAAAGACGATCCGCCATACACTCCTGCTCCCGCTCCTCCTGCTTACCGTCTCCTGCATGCGGGAACCGCTGCTCACGCATTTCGGCCTGCCGGAAGGTTCGCCGGTCAACCTGACGCTGGACTTCGGCTCCACGCTGCCGCTGGACGTGAACGTCGGCACCAAGGCAGAGGCTTCCCGGGCGGACGAATCCCATGTACACGACCTCTACGTCCTCATCTTCGACCAGGACGGCAACAAATTCTACGGCCGCTATTTCAGCTACGAGCAGCAGGTCAAGAGCCTGCGCAAGCTGGAAGACGCCAACAACGAATGCTGGTTCGTCTCCAACAAGACCATCGCCAACGTCACGCCCGCCGTCAACGAGACGAAGGGCGCCGTCAAGATATCCACGCAGGCCCACGCCAATTGCACCCTGGTCGTCCTGGCCAACATCTCCAACGCGCTGACATCGCTGGACGGACAGGAACCCGTCACGCGCCTCAACGCGCTGCAGGACCTGTCGGAGCTTCAGGATATCCGGGTCGTCCTCGAACAGGCCACGGTCAACCGCGAAAACCTTTTCCTGATGCTGGGGCACCGGACGATCGACACCGACGACCCGGACATGGTCTGGGGCACCCTGGGCAACAACGACGCCCCGACCTATTCCCAGAACTACAACATCTCCCTGTCACCCGTCGACGCCAAGGTCAAGTTCCGGGTCAAGGTGGATTCCCGCTACATCGACGAGATCAAGACACGCTACTGGAACGTCAACCGCGCGCCGTCGGCCTGTTATCTGTATCCCCACGAGCAGGATCCCGGGGACATTTCCTATTTCGACACGGAGAACGCCTACTTCGAGAGCGAGGAGGACGTGGACGGCGAACCCGGCGCCAAATGGCAGGTCTTCTGCTTCTACATGCTGGAGAACCGGCTTGCCCCCATCAGCACGCCCGCCAGCTACAACGAACGCGAGCGGCAGCAGAAGGTCCCGGATTCCGGCACCCACGGGGACGGCCGGACCGATTATGTGAAAAATACGGACTGGGTCTATTCCAATCCGAACTCCACCTACGTCAAGTTCAACGTGGTGCTGACCCTCAACAGCGCCGGCATCGAGCAGATGGGCCAGGACGTGGCCTACGCCCTGACCTCCGACGCCGTGTTCACGGTCCACCTCGGAGATTTCTCCGGCAACAAATGGGGGAACTACGAGACGAAGCGCGGCTATTCCTACACGTACGACATCACGATCCGCAACACCACCAGCATCTACATCGAGGTGAGCGGAGACAAGATAGACGGCAAGGACATCGAGAACCAGCCCGGCCAGGAAGGTTCCCTGCTCCTCACGGACAACACGATCATCAACTGCGACGCGCACTACGAGTATCGCAGCATGGATTTCATCTATAAGGAAGCATGGGGCGAACCCGACGTACTCGGAGAAGGAGAGACGCGCTGGGATACGCGGAAGAAGCTTTCCTGGTATATCAAGACACCCTTCTGGGAAGGTCGGCCCGAACTGGACATCGAGACGGGCAAATACGTGGTCACGCAGGAGCACACGGACTACAAATGGGTGAAGTTCAGCCTGAACGAGATCGACCCGGAGAACGGAGAGTACAAGCCGATCCGGGTAGAATATCCCGGCAGGGGCGAATATGACCCGGACTGGATCCCGGACAACGATCCGCCCGGCCTGATGGACCTCAACCAGCTGGTCAATTTCCTCTTCTTCCAGAACACCGAGAAGCGCAACGGCCGGACCAACCTCTTCGACCCGGCCGACCATATCCGCATCACCGCCTTCGTGGACGAGTACTACTACGAGACGGACCCGCGCACCGGCGATTTCAATCCGGACCTGTGGCGTTCGTTCGCGAACGCGACGCCCCGCGAACTCCACATCCTGTCCGACGCCTTCTACAGCCAGGACCGCAAAAGCGACGTGATCCGCTCCAGCCATTCCATCATCCAGCACTCCATCCAGACGTTCTACAACAACTACGCTCCGGGCCTCGAATCCATCTGGGGGACGGAGCACATCGACGAGATGCGCGCGATGGTCGAGGACGGCATGCCCTGGGGCACGCCAACGCCCCGTTCCGGCCGGACGATCAACAGCATGGAGAACGGCCGCATCAACACGGCCGGCCTCTGGCAGCTGGATCCCGATCCGGGTGAGGGGAACCGCCCGCACTGGGACACCTACCTCAACTACACGGTGATCAACGAAGAGCCGGAGCTGCAGGACGAATACAAGCAGATGGTCTATTCCTGCCTGACGCGCAACCGCGACAACGACGGCGACGGCGAGATCGACCCCGAAGAGCTCCGCTGGTACCTGGCGTCCATCAACCAGCTGGTGGGCATGTGGGTCGGCAACGAGGCACTCTCCACCACCGCGCGGATCTACCAGCCGTCGCCGGGACAGTGGCGCGCGCATGTCGTTTCCAGCACCTGCTTGAGAAACGCGAACAATCCCCGCGTCCTTACCTCCGAAGAGGGGTCCTCCACCTATGAATACGACACGTTCTGGGCCTGGAACAACCTCGCCAATCCGGAAGTTGAGGCCAACAAGGCCGAATCCGTCCGCTGCGTCCGCAACCTCGGGTCCTACGACAACCGCTCCAGAGACATCACCACCGCACCGTACAGCCAGACCGTGGACATGTATTACGAGCGGACGGACTTTGCCGACAACCATTATGAGATCTCGTTCCGCCGGCTCAATCCCAAGTGCCTGCGGGACTTCACGGACAAGGAGCTTCCTTTCCATGACGAGCGCTCCGTCAACAACCGGCCCTACCTGAAGCTGGTCACCCAGCGCAAGGACGACGTCGTCATTCCGGACGGGAGCCGGGACGCCACGCAATATCCCGACGATGCGGTCAACATCGCGGCCAACGGCACTCGGACGCGCCTGGTCGACATGGGCAAGATGAACGAGCGCGTGACGGAGCTGGGCTACAATCCCTTCTGCCCGCCGGGCTACCGCTTCCCCAACCAGGTCGAACTGTCCATCATGAGCTTCGTGCTGGCAGGCAGGAACTCCGTGACGGGCGAGAACGTCAACTATTTCGGCACGGGCAACCCCATCCGCGTCCCGAGCCGCACCTTCTATTCGCGCGGAAAATACGGAAATGACCCGAGCGGCACCGCCGACGACAGGACCAAGACCGGATTCGTGTTCAGCGACCAGATGCGTCTCCCCTACCAGAACCAGGAGAGCACCACGTTCCGCTGCGTGCGCGACGAAGACCTCTCCGGCACCATCACCGGCACGATCCAGATGCAGAAGCCGTCCTACCGGCCGTTTGAGACGGCCCGGGTCGACCTGCGCTTCGTCTCCACGGCTTCCGCCCTCTCCTACGCTTCGCTGAAGATGTGCTACACGAGCACGCAGGGCGAATACCGCGAGCGCGAGATCGAACTGGACGAGCCGCCTACGGGAACGTCCTACCAGCTCACGCAGGCGTTCACCGTCCCCGGCATCAGCGCGTTCGACATCCACTTCCTGCCGGCCACGATCACGGTCCAGCTGACCCTGCGCAACACGGGCGGACGGACGGAGACCTTCTCCACGCATTTCAACCTGGAGTCCAACCTGCGGGGCGGCCTGGATATCCTCGAGGGCTACGATCCGGCGAAAGGATTCCCGCTCCTCGTCACGGCCAGCTCCAGCAATCCGAACGAGCGGGCGACTTCCTACACGGTCATCTGGGAGAACCTGGACGACGCGAACGACCACGGCGAGGAAAGCGTCACGATCGACCACCCCACGCAGGACTACAGCGAGACCTATTATTGGAAACCGGACTGGCTGTCCGGAAACACCCTGCAGGAGAACGTCAGGTACAGGTTCTCGGTCATTTTCGAGAACGAGAACGAGCGGGTGCAGGTGGACGGACAGCAGACGATGGATTTCGTCAAGATCCACTACGATCCCAACCCGGGCGCCTGGACGGCCGCCAACAAGCCGCCGGTATCCTGGCCGTCACAGGCCGTGACCGGGCTCGACTTCTCAGCGGGCGACTTCCTGGATTCCTATATGGATGTGTCCAACTGCTACTACCAGATGCGGGGGTCCACGCCGAATTCCACCAACGACCTGGGTATGGACAACCTGCTCACCATCGGTTCGAAGAGCAACATCGACTGGAACAACGGCACAATGTTCCTCTATTATCCGGCCCACGACAACCCCACAGGCATCGACAGGCTGCAAATTTCCACGCGCGGATCCGAGACCAACCGCGTCCAGCCGTGCGAGCTGTCGGCCGGTATCCTGTGGATCTGCCTCAAGAAAGACCTGACGGCAGGCCGCGGCGTATTCCTGCTGAGCAACGGCGACGGATACAACCAGGAGCCGGACTGGACCGATGACATCCGCGGCAACGGTAACGTCACCGGACCCAGCACGCTCGCGCGCCTGGACTTCCTCACCAGCCAGTCGACACTGTATATCGGATCCACGGAAGGCCAGCACCGCTCCCGCGCGAAGTATCTCTACATCCGCGTGGTCCGTAAACACTAGATCCGGATCAGAGCAGCCTGAGTCCCAGACCCGGGGCGTCGGGCAGCGTCAGACGGCCGCTTTCGACGGTAACCCCGCGGAAGCGGTCGTTGCTGATCAGCAAATTGCCGTCAAGGTCGGCGAAGTCGGCCAGGGGCGAGAGGTGGGCGGCGGCCGTGACCGCGCAGGCGGTCTCGGTCATACAGCCGACCATCACGCGCAGCCCCGTGGCGTGCGCATAGTTGGCCATCTTCCAGGCCTCACGCATTCCCGTACACTTCATCAGCTTGATATTGATGCCCGTATAAGCGCCCACGAGCGCGGGCACGTCCGCCAGGCGCTGCACCGCCTCGTCGGCGAAAACCGGCAGCGGACTGCGTTCGGTGATCCAGGCGTTGTCGTCGAGGCGTTCCTTCGCCATCGGCTGCTCCACCATCACCACGCCGTGCTCCTGCAGCCAGAAGATCTCGTCGAGGGCCTGCTGGCGGTCGGTCCAGCCCTGGTTGGCGTCCACCGCCAGCGGCAGGTCGGTGACCTCGCGGATGGTGCGGATCATCTCGTAGTCGTTGTCCAGCCCCACCTTGACCTTCAGGATCTTGAAGCGGTCCGCACATTCGCGCGTCTTCTCCCGGACCACGTCCGGGGTGTCAATGCCGATGGTGAAGGTCGTGTTCGGCGCCTTGGCGGCGTCCAGGCCCCACAGACGCCACCAGGGCTGCCCGAGGAGCTGCCCCACGAGGTCGTGCAGGGCGATGTCGACCGCGGCCTTGGCCGCCGTGTCGCCCGGCGAGAGGCTGTCGACGTACGCGAGGATGTCCTCCAGCTGGAAGGGGTCGGCGAACTGCCCGAGGTCCACCTTCGCCAGGAAAGCGCAGACGCTCTCGACCGTCTGCCCCAGATACGGGGGCATCGAGGCCTCGCCGTAGCCGACGAAACCGTCATAGCGGATCTCCACCTGCACGTCGGGCGTGGTGGTGCGGGAATAGGAGGCCACGGTGAACGTGTGCCGGAGCTGGAGCTCATAGGGCTCCCAGCTGAGCTGCATCCGGGCCTTGCCGCCCGCGCGGTAGGGGCGCGGCGTACCGGCGGGCGTACCGGACGGCACGCAGCCCGTGCCGAGCAGCGCCGCCCCGGCCCCCGCCGCCGCAGCGGTCTTCAGGAAATCACGTCTGTCCATACCTCAAAGATACAAAAAAGAAAAAGCCGTCGGCAAAATGCTGACGGCTTTTGGTAGGGACGATCGGGGTCGAACCGATGACCTCTTGAATGTGACTCAAGCGCTCTGAACCAACTGAGCTACGCCCCTGTTTCGAAAGGGAATGCAAAAATAGACCATTTTTGCGAAAATCGCAAATTTTTTCATACCTTTGCAATCCCAACCTTGGTGAGTTGTCCGAGTGGTTGAAGGAGCCTGCCTCGAAAACAGGTGTACGGCAACGTACCGGGGGTTCGAATCCCTCACTCACCGCCCAAAGCGTCTGCTTCCGCAGGCGCTTTTTGCGTTTCGTTCGGGATTCCGTCAGGATCCGCCTTTTATCTCCGATTTTTCGCCACAATTTTACCATAATTTCCCAAAAAGGCGCCATAGGTACAGATTTGTCGACTTCTAGAACAGCGAAAATTCGCCATAATTCGCTAATATTGCATTGTCACTCGTAACCATATGGAGATTTTAGAACTCAAACCCCGCACCGGAGCGGATGTCTTGCGTACGTTTGATGACGGCCTCGTCATCACGGACCGCTTCGGCGGGGTTCCTGCGGGTCGTTTGAAGCCGCTGGACTACGGAATCTTCATATTCTGCACGGCAGGCAAAGCCCAGTTCGACTACGACGGACAGACCATCCTCCTGTATCCGAACGACCTGTTCCTGTTCTTCGCCCACACCGTCATGGAGAATTTCATGTCGTCGCCCGACTTCGACTGCCGGGAGATCTGGTTCTCGCGCGGCGAACTGTGGGATATGAACATGTACGGGAAGAACAGCATCGCCGACCTGGTGACGCTGAAGCAGAACCCCAAGGTTGCGCTCGACCAGGCCGACGCCGCCAAACTCGACACCTATTTCCAGCTGCTGTGCCAGAACCTGCGCGAGAACGCCCAGCCGGAAGGCCAGGCCATCGTGCACTCGCTCTTCAGCACCTTCATCCTGGAAGCCCTCACCATCATGCGCCGCGGCCAGTGCGAAACGGCGCCGGAGGCCAACGGCGGCGTCCGGCTCCACGGCAAGCTGCTGGCAGACCGCTTCGTCGAGCTGGTGGAGCAGAGCGACGGCCGCGTCCGCCGCGTCGAGGAGTTCGCCGCCATGCTCAACGTCACCCCGAAATACCTCTCTAAACTGCTGATGAAGACGATGAACCGCAAACCCAGCGTCATCGTCGCCCTCTTCACACTCAAAGCTATTGAAAATCGTTTGCGTTTTACCGACTTGACTATGCAGCAGATCGCCGACGACCTGCACTTCTCCAGCGCGTCCTCCTTTGGCAAGTTCGTCAAGGAGCACACGGGAATGACCCCGCTGGAATTCCGCCAGAAATATTATCAAAACAAATAGTCAATCAGACAATGAAACGCACTATGAGTACGGTCGCCCGGTTGCTGGCGGCCCTTTCCCTCGGACTGGCATGCACCGCCTGCTCCAGTATGCTCGCCTCGCTGACGAACTCGATCAACGCCCTGAACGAGAAGTTGTCGGAAGGCGTCGAAATCGTTCCCGTCCCCGCGGAGGCCAAGGAGACGGCCGCCGCCCGCGCGGAAGCGAAGAAGACGGCTTCGTCCACGGCGGTCGCCCAGGCGCCCGCGAAAAGCGCGACGCCCGCGCCGGCGCCCGCCGCGCGGAACGCGACCGTCCACGAGTTCGTCGGGACGCCGTACACGGCGCTCCCCGCCGGCACCGACGGCTCGGTGGGCAAGAGCGGCACCTACGTCCTGTTCGGCGACTGGCCGCAGACCATCAAGGCCGCGAACGTGGCGGTGGACGAGTCCCAGATCGCCATCGTCGGCGCCCACACCTACTACAAGGGCAGCGACGGTGCCTGGTACATCAAGCTCCTGGAGAACAAATCCTCCGGCTACGAGGGCCCGAACGGCTTCCGCTACAGCGACGGGACGCGCGTCCAGACCAGCTACAAGAAATCCTACCGTTACTTCAAGGTCGAGCCCATCAAGTGGCGCGTCCTGACGAACAACTATAACGGCAGCGGCAAGAAACTCCTGCTCGCCGAGGCCGCCCTGACCAGCGAGCAGTTCTGCGAAACGTTCGGCGACCATACCCATTTCGATGCGGTGGACGGCAACCGTTACGCCTTCACGCTGGACGTCACGATCCGCCAGCTGGAGAACGGCACCTATATCCACCACAACAACTATGAGCACAGCCGCCTGCGCGCCTTCCTGAACGGCATTCCCTATATACAGGGGGACGAGGAGATCTACCTCCGGGGCCTCAAGCCCTATACGCGGATCAACGAGGAATTCGTCGGCCGCGGCTTCCTGCAGACCGCCTTCACGCCGGCCCTGCAGGGCAAGATCGCCGTCACCACCGTGGACAACAGCAGCCGGCAGAACTCCGGCATCGACCTGGTCCAGGGATTCACGGCCGTGGACCGCAGCCTGTACGACGGCACGATGTACTACGAGCGCGGCGAGGAGCACAAGCGCGTGTATTTCCCCAAGCTCACCAGCAACAACACGAAGGACAAGGTGTTCGTACTGAGCCCCAAGGAGGTGACGCGCCGGGACTATGGCTTCGTCGAGGTCCCGCCCACGGTGACGGAAGAAAACGTCATGGGCAAGTTCTGGGCCGGCGAAAAGTGGAAAGCTTCGGAAACGTCGACCACCTACAAGGGCCTGGCCCGCCCGCTGACGGATTTCAGCCGGGGACACGGAGCCGCACATTTCGACGATGAGACCACGACCAACTGGTGGCTGCGTACGCCCATCCTCCCGCCGTACTTCCACACGCTCTTCTCCGAGCGCATGGAGCAGGAAGCCGCCGGCGTGAACGATTACCCCACGGTCTTCGGCATCAGCGTGAAAGGCACCGCCGGCGTCGTTCCGGCCATCTGCGTCAACTAATTGAATTTCAAAATTTCCCAACCAATTATATGAAACGATTCTTTCTCTTCTGCCTCACCGCGTTCGCGGTGATGGCTGCCGGGCAGCGTGCGGACGCGCAGAACGCGAAGCCCTTCTTCATTCCGGAAGCCGAACGCAATTTCGCCCAGAAACTGGGCGGCTACTCCGAAAACGATTATTACTGGAACGAGCCGTCGCTCAACTTCAACAAGAAAGCGGGCAAAGCGCTCATCGAGGAATTCGTCTTCCAGAGTTATGACGAAGCCTTCGAGAAGTTGCCGACGATTCCGGACCTCTCCGAAATCGACACGCGCGAGAAACTCTCGGAATGGCTGAACAAGGTGCGCGCCGCCGACTGGGCGCTGGAGCGGCAGGAGCCGCGCGAGGACGTCCAGGCCGGCAAGAAGCGGCTCGCCGACGCGATGATGGACAACGCCAAGCGCGCCGCGAAAGGCCAGCCCTACGACACCGTGCTGCATTTCGATCCCAAGGCGAAGCAGTATGACGCCGTCCTGAAGAAGATCCGCGTCTACACCGATCCGGCCTACAAAGAGAGCCAGAACCCGATCTCGCCCTTCTCGCAGAGCGATTCGGGCTATAAGGATTTCCTCCTGACCTTCCAGCTGGTCGGCACCAACAAGACCATCTTCAACGAATTCGCACCGCTCCGCAAACAGATGTGCCACGAGTGGTTCGCATCGAGCGCCTGCAAGAAGGTGGCGCAGATGGACGCGCCGCTGGTCGAGCGCGCCAAGGCGGAAGGCGTCAAACGGGCGCCGGACTGGTTCATCGAAGGCCGCAAGGCCGAGCAGGAAGTCGTGGCGGCCTACAACCAGCAGATCCTCAAGCGCTGGATCCAGCGGGTGAAACCGCATCTGGAGAAGGAGCGCGCCATCATCCCGAAGATGATCGCCTACCTCCGCGAAGTCGAAGCGGTCCGCGGAGACGACGAGATGACCAACGAGTATGTGAGCGCCCAGCTGCAGGCAAACTCCGCCGTGGATATGTTCTTCCGCCGCTACTACAACTGGCTGGAGTTCATCGGCAGCGCACCCCTCATCCAGACGCCGCCCACCCTGGAAGGCCAGAAGTTCAAGCTGTAAGCAGACACGAAAAAGCCGATGCTGATGCATCGGCTTTTCCGTTATTTAGAGCTTCTTGCACTCGGCGGAGAGGCAGCAGACGAAGACGATCTCCGCGACGAAGACGAAGAGCGCGATCGCGAAAGGCGGCAGCAGGACGCCCAGCACGAGCGAGACGACCGGGATCACCAGGGAGAAGACCAGGTAGGCGGGCGACCGGTAGAGCCAGGAGAACGGCATCAGGTGCGCACCGAAGATGATCGCGAAGATCATCAGCATCTTCTCCGGCGCCTCGGCGAAGGCCCACATCGCGATCAGGATGTAGACCAGCTGGTTGAGGCTGACCAGGATGGCAAGCTTCGTCAGCGGATTGTCCTTGCTCTGGAAGTCGATGTGCAGGAGCTTCGCAGCCAGCAGCGCCAGCGGGAAAAGCACGGCGGTACAGCAGAATACCGCCAGGTTCCTGATACCCAGGGGCAGGTCCAGGAATTGGGTGACCAGGATCAGGCCCCAGATGACGACGGAAGTCGCGATGAAGTGGAGGCCCTTCTTCTGCCTCCGGGCGCAGTCGTTGCGAAGTTCATTCAGTCCCATATTCAGTTCTGTTTAGCTTTCCATTGCGTCCAGGTGCGCTTGAAGCCCTTGGGCAGCTGGTCCTGGATGTATTTGCGGACCAGCGGGATCATCTCGGCCTTCTCCTCGGAGAGGGGCACCTTGTAGGCCTCCTCGTTCGGCTTGTCCCCCTTGTAATACATAAAGTTGCCGCCCTGGTTGAAATGGCGGTAGATGACGTCCTTCTCCGGGACGTCCGGATTACGCAGGAAATCGTAGAAGACGAGATACATATTGGTCCGGCCCACGCCGCCCTGGCAGTGGACGTGGAGCCAGGTGTCTTCCGGAAGGTTTCGGACAAAGGCGATGAAGTCGTCGATGCTCTCGGGATCGGAGAAGCAGTGGTCGAGCACCGTCAGGCGGAAATAGCCGATGCCGCGGCTGGCGCAGAGTTCGGCCTCCGTCTGGGCCGACGTCACGTCCAGCGTGTTGGTGCGGCCGCCGGGACGGGTGCTTCCGATCTCCACCTGCGTGCCCACCGTGCCGTGGATCATCGCTTCCTCCGCCGCGATGATCTCCTCGCGGCCCAGGCCGATGTTGTCCCAGTTCTGCTTGCCGAAACGGGAGACGTGGTTGCCGTTCAGCAGGCCGTGCGTCTCCTTGCGCAGGTCGACGACCGTGATCGGGCCGTCGTGCACCTTGCGGATCTCCGCGATCACGGCGTCCAGCTCGCCGGCGCTGAAATCCGAGCTGGCGCTCACCTTCAGCTCATCCAGGCCTTTGCGGGTCGGCACGAAATCCGGATCATAGCCCGGCACGGCGCTCCGCCGCTTGAACGTGTCCCGGCAGGTCCGGAAGTTGTCCGGCAGGGCTTCCCGGTCCCGGCGCTCGAAGCGCCAGACGAAAGCGGCGAATTCCTCCCGCTGCGCGGCCGTCACGGTCTCCCGCTCCTCCGCGGCCCGGAGGTAGGCATAATGCTGGTGGCTGCAGGAAACGAGCAGCGCAAGCGCGAATAAAAAGGTAAGGATTCTCTTCATGGCGTATTACAATCTCTTCTCCAGCCGCTCGCGGATGGCGGCGATGAACCGTGCGGAGTTGACGGCCTTCGGCGTGACGCCTTCCATCAGGTTCACGAGGTCCTTCGTGGCGATGCCGTCGCCGAGGGTGTCGAAGCACGCAGCCTCCAGCGCGTCGGCGAATTGCGTGAGCGCCGTCAGGCCGTCCTTCACGCCCCGCTGGCGCAGCGCGCCGCTCCAGGCGAAGATGGTCGCCATCGGGTTGGTGGAGGTCTCCTCCCCCTGCAGATAGCGGTAATAGTGGCGCGTCACCGTGCCGTGCGCGGCCTCGTACTCATAGTTGCCGTCGGGGCTGACCAGCACGCTGGTCATCATCGCGAGCGAACCGAACGCCGTCGAGACCATATCGCTCATCACGTCGCCGTCGTAGTTCTTGCAGGCCCAGATGAAGCCGCCGCGGCTGCGGATGACGCGGGCGACCGCATCGTCGATCAGGGTATAGAAATAGGTGATGCCCAGTTCCTCGAAACGGGCCTTGTATTCTGTATAGACCTCGTCGAAGATCTCGCGGAAACGCGCGTCGTAGGTCTTGGAGATCGTGTCCTTGGTGGAGAACCAGAGATCCTGGCGGGTGTCCACCGCATACTTGAAGCAGGCGTGCGCGAAAGAGCGGATGGACTTGTCCGTGTTGTGCATGCCCTGGATCACGCCCGCGCCCTTGAACTCCTGGATCACGGCCTCGCTGTGGCTGCCGTCGGCCCCGTCGAAGACCAGCCGGGCCGTGCCCGGGCCTTCGGCCTTCAGCTCAACGCTCTTGTAGACGTCGCCGTAGGCGTGGCGGGCGATCGTGATGGGCTTTTCCCAGTTCCGGACGACCGGATGGATGGAAGGGATGGTGATGGGCGCACGGAACACCGTACCGTCCAGGATGGAACGGATGGTGCCGTTGGGGCTCTTCCACATCTGGTGAAGATTGTATTCCGTCATCCGCTGTGCGTTGGGGGTGATGGTGGCGCATTTCACGCCGACGCCGTATTTCCGGCACGCCTCGGCCGCCTCGACCGTGATCCGGTCGGCGGTGCGGTCCCGGTTCTCGAGCCCCAGGTCATAGTATTCCGTCTTGAGATCCACGAACGGCAGGATCAGCTCGTCCTTGATCATCTTCCAGAGGATCCGGGTCATTTCGTCCCCATCCATCTCCACCAGCGGGGTGGTCATCTGAATCTTTGTCATAACCTTATACGTAATACAACTAATCTACACGAAGATAAGGAATTAATATTTCCCCTGCAATTCTTTGCGGCGTTTCTCGTAATAATCGTGCCGCTTGGGATTCTCCGGGAACCAGCCGCGCAGGACGCGCTTCTCCTGCATCAGGATCTCGCCGATGCCCCAGAGACAGGAAAAAGCGAAGCCGCCCACGATCGTGGACAGCGTATCGTTCTCGATCAGCAGGGAAAGCCCGCAGAAGACAAGTCCGGCCACCAGCCACATCCACCAGCATTTACGGCCCAGATAATACTCCATCTTGATGACGGCGGGGTGACAGATCCCGATGCTCAGGAACACAGCCGCGCCGACGATAATACCATTGAAATTCATATAGTTCTATTGTTTATTCATTCCTTGCATCCGCTTGCGGAAAGCGGACGGCGTCATCCCCGTCTCCTTCTTGAAGAGCCGGGAGAAATAGGACTGGTCCTCGACCCCGACCGCCGCCGCGATGTCGATGACCGGCGTGTCGGACGCGGCGAGGAGCCGCTTGGCGCGGGAAATGCGTACGATGTCGATCCACGCCCCGACGCTGCGGCCCGTGGCCTTCCGGACCAGGCGGCTGAGGTAGTTCTCGCTGATGCCGGCCTCCTCCGCATACGCGGCCACGCTTCCCGGCGTCCGGTCTTCGGCGAAGACCGACTCCAGGAACGCGCTCACGGCCGGCGGGACCGCCTGCACGTCGCCCCACTTGACACGGGAGAGCAGCAGGTCGAGGCCCTTCTCGATGAACACGTCGTCGTGCTTGGCGAAAGACTCGGCCAGCATATTGAAGAGTTCGCTCACGAAGGCGCCCTCGTCGAACCAGAAAGCCTGGTGGTGCGGTGCGGTCAGGAAACGCAGCGGCGCGCTGTCCGGCAGCGCCGTGGGCAGGAAACCGCCCATATAGCCCACCGCGTTGCGGTAGTAGCGGATTGCGAACGGGCAGAGCGCGGGAATCAGCAGCAGATGGCCGGCCTGGCAAAGATAGGGACTGCCTTCGGCCTCGACCAGCACCTCCCCCGCCGACACATAGATGAAGCCGATGATCGGCAGCTTCGAGACGGGGACCTCCGCGGGCTTGACGTAGCCCGAGGTGTCCATCCTGCGGATGAAGAAACGGAGGGAAGAGAAGTCCGCATCGGGACTCCAGTGCGGTCTGGTCTGCATAACGCGGACGTTAAAGATAATACACTAAAGCGGAGGCGGAGGGATTCGAACCCCCGGAACGTTGCCGTTCAACAGTTTTCAAGACTGCCGCCATCGACCACTCGGCCACACCTCCGGAAAAGGGGCTGCAAATTTAGTTCTTTTTCTCGGAATTTTCGTCCTTGAGGAAAAAACGCCACTGAAAAAGAATCAGATAGAAGGCTCCAACGGTCACGCAGGCATCGGCGAAATTGAAGACCGGGCTGAAGAAGATCACCCGTTCGCCTTCCCGGATGAGCGGGAAGAAGAACATATCGACCACCTTGCCGAACATAAACGGGGCGTAGTCCCAGATGATGCCGTAGAAAAGGGAATCGATGATGTTGCCGATCGCGCCGGCCGTGATCAACGTCAGGCCGACCAGCACGCCGGTCGGGACCTGCTTCCTGGACAGGGAGCGGATCCACCAGATCAGGAAGCCGCTCAGCACGACGCGGAACAGCGAGAGCAGGAACTTGCCGACCTGGCCGCCGAAGGCCATGCCGAAAGCCATTCCCTCGTTCTCCACGAAGGACAGCCGGAACCACTGGCCGATGACGTAGATCTGCTCGCCCAGTTCCATATTCGTCTTGACCAGGTATTTGATCACCTGGTCAACGACGACGAGCAAGATGCCAAGCAGCAGGAGCCGCTGGCCGCGGGAAATCTTCATAAGCCTAGTTCTTGCCCTGCTTGGCGAGCATTTCCTTGGCTTCCACGGTCAACGTGGCGTGCGGGACGAGGCGCAGGCGCTCCTTGGGGATGAGCTGGCCGGTCACGCGGCACACGCCGTAGCTCTTGTTCTCGATGCGGATCAGGGCCGCCTCGAGGTTCTGGATAAACTTGTACTGACGCTGGGCCATCTGGCTGGCCTCTTCCTTGGAGAGCTGGAATGCGCCGTCATCCTCGACGGTGCGGAACGACGGGGTCGTGTCCTCGATGTCGTTGGTGCCGTTGTGCATCACCACCTGGCGCAGCGTATTATATTCCGACTTCGCCTTGGCGAGCTTCTCCTCGATGATTTCCTTGAACTCGGCCAGTTCGGCGTCCGAATAACGGACTCTCTGACCCGTCTGGGCGTTTTGGTCTACTTTTTCCATACTATTGAAGGTTAGAGCTAGAGTGTTTTCTGACAGAAATCCGGATGGCGCCTTCGCCCCACTCCACTTCCGCGGCCTCCGCGGGCGCGCCGGCGAGCGGCTGCTGCTCCAGCGAGAGCGAAAGGGTCTGGGCGGCGACGTAATCCGCGTACTCCGCCAGCGCGGCGCGGATCTGCTCCGCAGCCTCGCCGTCGGCATAAATGACGGTATCGATCCGGTCCGTGACCTCGAATCCGCTGTCTTTGCGGAGGGTCTGGATCGGATGAATGAGTTCACGGGCGTGGCCTTCGCGGACGAGCTCCGGCGTCTGGACGATGTCCAGCGCGAGCGTCAGCGCGCCTTCGGTGGCGACGAGCCAGCCCGGCATATCCTCGGAATGGATCTCGTAGTCGCCCTTGGCGAGCGTGACGTCGCCGGAGGGCAGGTGCAAGACATATTCCGCCCCGGCCTGCTCGATGGCGGCGATCTCCTCCTGGGAGAGCTGCCCGAACGCGGCGGCAATCTCTTTCATCTGCTTGCCGTAAGCCTTGCCGAGGGTCTTGAAGTTGGGTTTGATTTTCTTGGTGATGATGCCCGTGGTGTCGTGCAGGAACTCGATCTCCTTGACGTTGACTTCCGTCAGGAAGATCTCGCGCACGCGCTCGATGTGCTCCTTGACCGTGTCGTCGATGACCGGCACGAGGACCTTGGCCAGCGGCTTGCGGACGTTGATGCCCACCTTCTTGCGGAGGGCGAGGACCATCGAGGAGGCCTTCTGGGCGAAGCCCATGCTCTCCTCCAGCCCCTCGTCCACGAGGGAGGCGTCGAAGCGCGGCATCGGGCAGTAGTGGACGGAGTCCGCATCCGGCACGAGGTCGAGCCACAGCCGCTCCATATAGAACGGCGCGATCGGCGCGCCCAGCAGGGCCACGCCCTTGAGCACCTCGTAAAGGGTCTGGTAGGCGGAGAGCTTGTCCTCGCTCATCCCGGCGCCCCAGAGGCGCTTCTTGTTGAGGCGGATGTACCAGTTGGACAGGTCGTCGCAGACGAAATCCTGCACCAGGCGGCCCGCCGTGGTGATATCGTAGTCTTCGTAGGCGGCCACGACGCCCTTCACGAGGGTGTTGAGCCGGCTCACGATCCAGCGGTCGAACATCGGGCGGCGGTCATACGGGACGGCCTCCGCGGAAGGATCGAAGCTGTCGATGTTGGCGTAGAGCGCGAACACCGAGTAGGAGTTGTACAGCGTGCCGAAGAACTTGCGGCGGACCTCCTCCACGCCGGCCTCGTCGAACTTGAGGTTATCCCAGGGCTGGGCGTTGGTCATCATATACCAGCGGAGAGCGTCGGCGCCGTATTTGTCCATCGCCTGGAAGGGATCCACAGCGTTGCCGAGGCGCTTGCTCATCTTCTCGCCCTTCTTGTCGAGCACGAGACCGTTGGAGATCACGCGCTTGAAGGCGGGCGTGCCGCTGACCATCGTGTGGATGGCATGCAGGGTATAGAACCAGCCGCGCGTCTGGTCGACGCCTTCGGCGATGAAGTCGGCCGTGCTGCCGAAGTCCGGGGTGTCGATGCCGCGCAGGCCCGTCTGGGCGTACGGCATCGCGCCGGAATCGAACCACACGTCGATCAGGTCGGTCTCGCGGGTCATCTTGCGGCCCGTCGGGCTGACCAGGAAGATCTCGTCCACGTAGGGACGGTGCAGGTCGATCTTGTCGTAATTCTCCTTGGACATGTCCGCGGGATCGAAGCCGCGGTCACGGAACGGGTTGGAGGCCATGAAGCCGGCGGCGACGGCCTTGTCGATCTCGGCATAGAGCTCCTTGACGGAACCGATGCAGATCTCTTCCTTGCCGTCCTCGCTGCGCCATACCGGGAGCGGGGTGCCCCAGTAGCGGCTGCGGCTGAGGTTCCAGTCCTGGATGTTCTCCAGCCATTTGCCGAAGCGGCCCGTGCCGGTGGATTCCGGCTTCCAGGCGATCTGCTCGTTGAGCGCCATCATCTGTTCGCGCACGGCGGTAGTCCGGATGAACCAGCTGTCGAGCGGGTAGTACAGGACCGGCTTGTCGGTGCGCCAGCAGTGCGGGTAGGAGTGGACGTGCTTCTCGATCTTGAACGCCTTGCCGGCGGCCTTGAGCATCACGCAGAGGTCGATGTCCAGGGTCGGGGCGTCCGGCGCGAGGGAGCTGTCGTAGGCGTTCTTGACGTAGCGCCCGGCCCACTCGGCGTAGTCCGGACTCACGTGGGAGGCGACGTACTGCGGGTCGAGGTCTTCCAGGCGGAAGAAACGGCCCTGCAGGTCCACCTGCGCCTGCGGATCGCCGTTGCGGTCGATGACCTGCAGGGCGGCGATGCCCGCCGCGCGGGCCACCTTGGCGTCGTCGGCGCCGAAGGTCGGCGCGATGTGGACGATGCCGGTACCGTCTTCGGTGGTGACGTAGTCGCCCGGGATCACGCGGAAGGCGTCCCCGTCGGGACGGAACCAGGGGATCAGCTGCTCATACTGCAGCCCCACCAGTTCGCTGCCCTTGAAGGTGCCGGGCAGCACTTCGAACGGGATCTTCGGCCCGAAGAGGGCGTCGACGCGCGCCGCGGCCACGATGTAGGTCGCAGGGGCGCCGGTATAGGGATTGGTCGAACGGACCTTGACGTAGTCGATGTTGGGGCCCACGCAGAGCGCCGTGTTGGAGGCCAGGGTCCAGGGCGTCGTCGTCCAGGCGAGGATGTAGAGATCCTCCTCCCCCTTCACCTTGAACTGCACGGTGCAGGTGGTGTCCTTGACGTCGCGGTAGCAGCCCGGCTGGTTGAGTTCGTGCGTACTGAGGCCCGTGCCCGCGGCCGGGGAATACGGCTGGATGCTCTTGCCCTTGTAGAGCAGGCCCTTGCCGTAGATGTCCTTGAGCAGGTACCAGAGCGTCTCGATATAGCGGTTGTCGTAGGTGATGTACGGGTCGTCCATATCGACCCAGTAGCCGATGCGCGCGGTGAGGTTGCGCCATTCGGCGGTGTATTTCATCACCTCCTCGCGGCAGGTGCGGTTGTAGTCGGCGACGGAGATCTTGGAGCCGATGTCTTCCTTGGTGATGCCGAGCTTCTTCTCGACACCCAGCTCGACCGGCAGGCCGTGGGTATCCCAGCCGGCGCGGCGACGGACCTTGAAGCCGGCCTGGGTCTTATAGCGGCAGACGGCGTCCTTGATCGAGCGGGCCATCACGTGGTGGATACCCGGCATACCGTTGGCGGAAGGAGGACCCTCGAAGAAGATAAATTCCGGGGCGCCTTCGCGCAAGGCGAGCGAACGCTCGAAAGCGTGGCGGTTCTGCCAGCGCTCGAGCACTTCCCTGCCGACCGCGACCAAGTCCAAACCGTTATATTCTTTGAATGTCATATTTTTTGCCTAATTTTGCGTCTGCTATTAGCCGACAAATTTAACGATTTCCGCACATTTAACAAAACTTATGGCTATACTGGACATCATTCTTCTGCTCTGTTTTGTTCCCGCGATCGTAGGCGGTATCTCCAAGGGCCTCGTCAAGGAGGTCGTAGACCTCGCCGCGGTCCTGCTGGCGGCCTGGGCTGCGTTCAAATTCGCCGTGCCCGTGGCCGACTGGATGGGCGGCGCCATCACGCTCGATCCCGCCATCCTCAAGGTCATCGCCTTCTGCCTGATCGCCGTGGCGGTCGCCCTTGTGCTGAATCTGTTCTCCGCGCTGATAACCAAGACGTTGCAAGCCATTTCCCTGGGCGCCCTGAACCGCGTGCTCGGCCTCGTTTTCGCCGTCGTCAAGACCGCTTTCCTGCTGGGCCTGTTCATCCTGCTCATCGAGACGCTCAACAGCACGCTGCACCTGATCAAGCCCGAAGTGACGGACGGTTCCGTCGTCTACCAGGGCCTGCGCGACTTCGCCAACGCCATCTTCCCCATCCTGAAAACTTTCATCACCGGCGGGACCGATCCTGCCACTGCCAATGTCTAATCGTTTTCTCCTCATAGAAACTTCGACCTCGCTGTGCTCGGTCGCACTCGCCGAGGACGGCCGCATCACGGCCGCCCGGGAGAGTGGGGAGCCGCGGGCCCACGCTGCGCTGACGGCCCCCTTCGTGCAGCAGGTGCTTGCGGAGCGGGGACTGCGCGCCGCCGACCTCGACGCCGTGTGCGTCAGCGCCGGCCCGGGATCCTACACGGGCCTGCGCGTGGGCGTTTCCACCGCCAAGGGCGTCTGCTTCGCCGCAGGCGTACCGCTCCTGTCGGTGGGCACGCTCGACGTCCTCGTGGCCCAGGCCGCGGCGGACGGGCTGCTGCCCGCGGACTGCCGCTACGTCATCCCGATGATCGACGCGCGGCGGATGGAGGTCTACACGGCCGTCTTCACGCCCGACGGGCGCCGGCTGACGGAAGTGGAGCCCCGCGTCATCGACGCGGAGAGCTTCCGGCAGGAGCGCGCCGAGGGCCCCGTCCTCTTCATCGGCGACGGCGCCGGCAAATGCGGCGAGACGCTCGCCGGACCGGACGCGCACTTCGTGCAGGTCTGCCCGCGCGCCGCGGCGATGCTCGCGCCCGCGCAGCAGGAATTCGAAGCGCAGCGCTTCCGCGACGTGGCCTATTTCGAGCCTTTCTACCTGAAGGATTTCGTGGCCACGGTCAGCCGCAAGAAGCTTTTCTAAACAAAAAATCCGGAGCCGAGGCCCCGGATTCATTTTCTTGATTCCTTATTAGCGAAGCACGTTCGCCAGCTCCCGGCGGAGACCCTCCAGGCCGGTGATGGGCTTGGTGTTGAGTTCGCCGTTCACGATCAGGAAGGAGTTGGGCACGGAGGCCACGCCGTAGGTGACCACGGCCGGGGAAGCTCCGCCCAGACCGTCGTTGACGTTGATCCAGGGCAGCTTCTGCGCCAGCACGGTGGAGGCCCATTCGGGCTTGTCCGGCGTCACGCAGATCGAATAGATCTCGAGACCGCGGTTGTGGAAGTCCTTGTAGAGCGGCAGCAGCGCGTCGAGGTTCTGCATCTTCTGGGCGGCGTCGTTGACGTCCCAGAAGTGGACCAGGACGACCTTGGCGTCCACCTCGCTCAGCGCCTTGCGCTCCCCTTTGATGTCCGGCAGGACGATGTCGGGGAAGTTGGCCTCGGTCGCATCCTTGAGCTGGTTCTCGATCTCGAGGATCTTGAGCCGGCGGTCGGCCTCCTTGGAGAGGGCCTTGACATAGCGGGACTCGGGATAGACGGCCAGCAGGGAGTCCGCGGCGTTGCGGAACATGATGGCGTCGGTGGTCATCGAGAAGATGGAGGCGTCGCCCAAGCGCTCGAAGAGCACGGGCACGACGGTCAGCGAATGGGGATGCTCCAGGACGTACTTGAGGTTGGCCCGGTAGTGCTGGATATAGTCGCGCGTCTGCGCGGTCGGCTCGTCGGCGTGGGCCTGCAGGTCCGCGATGAAATCGGCATAGGCACGGTCCACCTTGGCCAGCTCCTCGGAACCCTTGGAGCCGCTCACCGTGTAGCGGCCGAGCGTGTCGGCCTCCACGGTCACACGCTCACCCTTCTCCAGGAGCAGGGCGGCGATGCGGGTGTCCCCGTAGAAGAGGTAGACGAATTCCGGCTGGCCCTTGGCCACCTTCACGTCGTAGCGGAAGGAGCCGTCGGCGCCGGTCTTGATGCTGTCGAGGTCACGGAACGTGTTGATGTCCAGCTGCTTCACAGCGATCTTGCGGTTCGGCGCATCGGCCAGGGTACCACGGATGCCGGCCTTGTCGGCGCAGGCGGACAGGGAGAGCGCCGCCAGGGCGAGCGCAACGATTTTATTGCAACTTTTCATATTCGGAGAGAATTGCGGCGGCGGTCTGCGCCATTTGTTCGGGGGTGATGGCGGGGCGCGTCTTGCGGAAATCAAGGTCGGCCTCGGTCTGCATCGGCACGAGGTGGATGTGCGTGTGCGGGACTTCCATCCCGAGCACGGCCACGCCTACGCGCTGGCAGGGCACGGCGGCCTTGAGGGCCTGCGCCACCTTGCGCGCGAAGGCCCACAGGCCCTCGTAGGTAGCTTCATCGAGGTGGAAGATATAATCGTCCTCCACCTTCTTGGGAATCACGAGGGTGTGTCCCAGCGCGAGCGGACTGATGTCCAGGAAGGCGTAGTAGTCTTCGTTCTCCGCCACTTTGTAGGACGGAATCTCGCCCTGGGCGATGCGGGTAAAAATCGTTGCCATTAGAACGTGATATCAAGGATCTTGAACTTCATCGTGCCGGACGGGACCTTGGCCTCCACGGTCTCCCCCTTGGAATGGCCCATCAGGGCCTTGCCGATCGGGGTCGTGGCGGCGAGCTTGCCCTTGGAGAAATCCGCCTCGCTCTCACCCACGATGGTGAACTCCATCACGCGGTGGTTGGCGAGATTCTCGACTTTGACCGTATTGAGCATCTGGACCTGGTCGCAATTGAGCTGGGAGCTGTCCAGGACCTTGGCGTTGACCACCTGGTTCTGCAGCTTCGCGATCTTCAGCTCGAGCAGGCCCTGCGCCTCGCGGGCCGACTCGTATTCCGCGTTCTCGGAGAGGTCGCCTTTCTCGCGCGCCTCCGCGATGGCCGCGGCAATGACCGGGCGCTGAGCCAACGCCTCGGCGAGTTCCTTCTTGAGCTTATCCAGCCCTTCCTGGCTCATGTAATGTACTTCAGACATAACTTCTATTTGGTGTGGTTAACTAAAAAGGAGTCCTGCCTTTGAGGCAGAACCCTTGTTCGTTCGTATCTTTTGCAAAGATAAGAAATTTTTTGATTCAAGTCAACCTTCCCGGATCAACGCAGACGCATGCAGCGGACGCTGGCCGTATGGAGTATACTGATCGTGCTGACGCTGAAAGCGACACCGTTGTCCCGTTTATAAAGTCCGTTCGCAAGCGAATAATGACAGATACCGATATCCCGCTCCTCCCAATAAGAGGAGCCGCCGGTCACGATCTGCCCCGTGCCCGGGAAAAACATCTTCCCGGTGGTCTCTTTCATGGCGGCGCCCTCCGGGTAGTAGTAGAAACCGGGACCCGGCGCAGCGGACATCCATTCGACCCGTTCTTTAAATCCGTTATATACATTGAACGGCGGCACCCTCCAGCCCGGCGGGCAGGGATCGTAGACGGACTTCTCCGGTTCGCAATTGTCCGCCCCGTGGGTGTTGAACTTGGGGTCCTTCCAGAGCCAGTGCTGGTTGTCGGTCAGTTCATCCCGATCCGACGTCCAATCATTCGCAGGGCCATTCTTCCCGATAAAGATCAAGGGCTGATGGATGACATAGCGGGAATTGATCCGGCGGTCGTCGCTTCCGAGCGGCTCACCCGTATTGTTGTAGGCGACGATGGAAGCGCCCCAGTGGAACGGATCCTTGCGCCCGTACTGGTAATAGTAGCCCTGGTTATCCCGGACATTCGCGCTTTCGCTATACCTCGCGCCCAGATTGCGGTCCATGATAAAGGCCTGCTTGTAAGCATCTTTATTCCAGTCCGCTCCGTAGTAGCGGTGCAGGTTCCCGTTGACGGCGGGATAGATATAGGTCCCATCCGCGGCCGTCATCGACACGTCGGGATCATAGTCCGTGACCCAGATGTGCCAGGTCCAAAGGATGTCCTTGTTCGTCGTTCCCGACTTCTTCTTGAGCGCCAGCAGCGCACTGCCCCGCATCCCGGACTGCACCTTTATCCTGACATAAGGGTCATGGCCGGCGACCGGAGCCCCGGAGTAATACGGGTTGAAACCCTTCCCGGTCACGACATACTTGTTGTAGGTGGCCGACACCTTACCCGTAATATCCGGGTCCTGGAAATCGTCCAGGCTGGCATCCACCAGCAGGTCCCCGGCCGACACCTGATTGCCCGCCCCGTCTCTGATCTCATTCCACACGAACCAGGCCGTCCACTCGGTATCTTCCTCCAGCTTATAGGCCGCTTCTCCGCCACCGGCGGCATAGATACCCATATTCGTGTCCGTCGTATTCCAGAACACCGCAGCCCGGCGAACCGGAACGGAATAGTTGAGCCATGCTCCGCTCCGGCTCGGCGGTTGGAGCATATAGCAATTGGCATCCTGCGCGAAGGTGATGTCACCCTGGTCTTCGACCCGATAGTCAAAAGACGGATTCCCCTTGCCGCTGACGGTGATATTGTACGTGTATTTCTTGTTGGGTGCCAGATTGAAATCATTAGTCAGGTTGGCCCCCAGGTAGTACGTGTAGTTGATCGGCTTCGGAGAAGACGTTCCATATTCGGCATACAGACAGAAGCGCGTGGCGCCCGACGGCGCGCCGAGATTCTTCATATATTGGGCGCTGCTGCCGGTGACGCCCCGCAGGTTGGCCGGGACATAATACACGAACTGCTGCACGCTCCCGTCCTCGTTGCCGACGGCGGGGAAAGCCTCCTCCGCACAGTCCGCCCGGAAAGGATACGTCAGGGAATAGGCGTCCTCGAAATATTCCGCATTCGTCGCGTAATAGTACTTCCGGTTATAGTCCCGCAACTGGACATATCCGATGGAGATCCTGTCATCTCCCGTCTTGTCATACGCGGCGTTCCTGACGTTGATCACCACCTTGGCGCAATTGCGCTTGAGGGTCACGGAGAGATGGTCGTCCGGGGCGATGCCGGTCTGCTCACAGGCGCCGCTCATCCGGAGATACCGGTCCGGACCGCCGCCGGGGACATACCAGATGCCGCCGCCGTCCACATCGTCAAGCGCCTCGATCAGGCTGTTGTTCTGGTTGCTCATGAAGGAACCCAACGTCGTGCCGACCGTAATCGTGGGAAGGGGGCCGGGGACGTTGGCCACCACGAAGACCGTATTCTTCGCCGAAGAGGACACCAGGGCGAAGTTCTCGCCGACATTCAGGGGCCAATGGTCGAAGAACTGCTGCTGGCCGACCAGCTTCGCATTGTGATAATCCTCATCCTGCCACTCGAACTGCAGCAGGAGGATGGACTTGACCTCGCTCAGCGACGCGCCTCCGTCCAAGTCCGGCTCGTAGTCGGTCTTGGTGCCCGGCATTCCGGGCTCAAGGGAAGCGACATCCAGTGCGAGTCCCACCTCCACGACGGGACGGTCCCCCTCGCGGGGACCGGAAGGATCCAGCTCCGAAGGGTTGCACGCCACCAGGAAAAGGAGCAGCGCTCCGAACAGTTTCGTATATCTCATTTCCTTCATCGTTTTCTAATCTTCATCATGCCACGGGTCCGTGTCACCGCCCCCGCCGCTCTCCCAGCCGCCCGCGACGCTGACCGTTCCCAGGTCGGCCGTGTATTCGTCCTCCGTGTCTATCGATCCCCCGTCGTCCCAGGAAGAAACATCCAGCAGGACGTGCACATAAGTCTTTGACACAAGGAGCGTATAGGTGTACTCCTTCATCTCCTCCAGCTTCTGGTTCAGGCGCACATATGCCGTGAACGGCAGCACCTTGTCGGTGCCCAGGCGCACCACGACCACGGGGCGCAGCGCATCCAGCGAAATGTCGGAGAAATCCAATGCAGGGAGGAAGACCGGCGAAGAGGTCCAGGTGGTTTCCGGCGTCTTCGTCAGATGCATCGGATTCCCCGCCCCGCAGTCATAAAGGTCCTGCGTGCCGAGCGTGTAGTCGTCGACCGTATAGACACCCCGGCTGATCGGGGTCTTCTCCCGGAGATAGAAGCGCGCCGAGCGGATGGTGTTGGTCAGGGCGACATACTGGATGTCCCCCTCATCCAGTCGGTCGCACTGGATCTTGATCTTGACGGAAGCCCGCTGGTCCACCATCGTCCCGGAAAGTTTCGTATCGGAAGAATAGACATACTCCCCGTCCATCCAGGAGCCGGAGAACGTGCCGGACGCCGGTTCGCTGACATAGAGCGGCACATCGTGCTGCCACCGGACATAAGCGTACACGGCGGGAGTGCCGTCCCCTTCCACTTTCAAGGCCGGCGAAACGGCCACCAGGGACACATTCCCGGAAGGGCTCGTGGCCCCGTCCCAGCGCAGGCCGAACTGCCCGTCGTGGTCGGCATCCTCGAGATGGTCCACGACCGCATCCGTACCGTCCAGGGGGTTCCCGACGTCGTCCACCTTGCAGGGCGGGATCCACGGGAACTTCCACCAGGGATGGGAATCAGGCAGGGAGCAATAGGAACCATTCCGGCCCGTATATTCGAAGTTCTCGTCAAAGATGGCCACCCGGAACGTGTGTTCCCCGCTGCCCAGGGCCTTTGTATCCATCCGCAACAACACCGGGGCTTCCCCCCTGCCCGGCTGCGGTGTCCGCCCGCACGAGGCGAGCCCGGCCAGCAGCAGGAGCGGCAGGAGGCGTCCAGTGGAAAAAATGCGGAAGACGGACAGGCGACTCATAGGCATCAGATTTCTTCCGGGACCAGGTCCTCCGGCGTCCAGCTGTCACTGAGCGTGAAGCCGTCCAGAAAGAGATAATTGTCCAGGGTAAAATTGAACGTATAGCGATAGCCCGCCCGGAATCCGTGGGACGATCCGCCGTCATACTCGACGTATTCCTGCTTGATCGGGAAGGCCCTGAGCTGCTGGCCGTTGGCCGTGATCACGATTTCCAGTTCGCCATCCGCCGCCAGATCCGTCGGCGGGAGCAGGATGGTCAGCGTCCGCGGCGTAGTGGAGTCGACAAGGGTGAATTCCGGCGAAAATGCGACCGAAAAACTTTCCCCTTCCTCCAGATGATCCAATTCGCCGGTGATGGCGTTCAGACTGCCGGAAGTATAGAGACAGGTGGATGCGCCGTCGGCGCGCCTGACGGTGACTTCGGATATCTTATAGACGGTCGGAGGACCGTTCCGCAGCCGCAACTTGAGGTCCAGCCGTGCCATCGCGTGCTTGAAAGTGAAAGCCGCGCTCAGCGGAGGATTGGCGGGATCCTTCCCGCCGTTGGCATTCGTCAGATTCTGCTCAGCGTACATCAGGTCCCGGTTCTCGCTGGACACGAAAGGAATGGCGGCAGGACCGGTCGCATGGGCATCCTGGGTCCAGGGCGCATACGCATACAGGTCGGCCGCCTGATCGTCGTCGCGTGCGACCAGCCGGAACGACGAGGAACTGTTCCCGCCGCCCAGCCCGCCCGTGGACGTATAAAAGACATAGTCAAAGGTCCACGCATCGCCGCCTCCGTTCGCGCGGACATTGTAGGTCGCGGGCTTGAAAGGCGCAAAAACGGCCGGTGCATCCTCGTGCACGCAGGCGAAAATGCCAAAGCTACTGCCGCCCGGGAGCGGGCTGGCCGCCTTGGTCTCCACGGCCGTGCCGTCCACCGCCGCACGGATCTCGACGACGGTTCCCCCGGGCTGGCCGGTCTTCGTACAGCCCGTGAAGCCCGCCAGGACAACGGCGGACAACAAAAGGATATGCGGGGAAACGGCACGCTTCATACGTCAATACATCAGGTCTTCTTCGCCGTGGACATAGCCGGAATCCTCCCAGTCATACTCGGATGCCGTCATGCTGACGACACCCCGCTCAGGGATATTGAGCGTGAGCAGGTAGCGCACCACCTTTCCCTCCGGCCAGGATGTCAGCGAAGCCACCGGCAGGTCGCAGGTCACGATCTCCGTGACGAGCGGCACGCCGTGTTTCTCGACGATCGCATAGTTGACCTCCAGCTTCGCCGTGGCGGGAAGCGTCTGCGGGAGCAGGAAGAGACGGCCCTTGTCCGTATTTACGACGTTATGATTATCATTCCCGGCATTGCGCTCCGGCACATTGGCGGCGGCGACGGTCTTCAGTTCGCCGTTCGCGCCCAGGATCCGGTAATCCGCCAACGGCAGGTCGGAGCCCGACGGATCCGCCGGCGAGACGGCATCGCTCCAGGCGCAATCCACCCGGGACGGCGTCTTGGTGAAGTATAGATATTTGGATCCGACGACCCCCTTGACAGTAATGCCCAGCACGCGGATGGCCGCCTCCTGACCCTCCGCCAGTACGCCCGTAGGATACGTGAAGCCCGTCTCGTTGAACGCGAACGTCACCTGCGTCATCCGGTGCTTGCTGAAGTCCAGCGGAATCTCGCCCGCGACATCGGCGCGGTCGACGTCGAGCAGCGCCGGGGCGCAGAGGAAATCCGCCTGGCTGGCGGCGGAAAGCATCGGCGTGACGCGGATCAGCGGCGAACCGGGCAGGTAGCCCGGCAGGCGGGAAAGGATCCCGTCGTCCGTCACGGGCGCCTCCAGCACGATGTCGCGCTCGTCCGGATCGGG
>Ga0265301_10000695_pt1 | contig 46486 bp, 33 predicted proteins | sample AusTroGonzalo_MG_2_FD_193488 | JGI IMG/M metagenome (GOLD analysis project Ga0265301, IMG submission 193488) | Bovine rumen microbial communities from tropical cattle in Woodstock, Queensland, Australia - Gonzalo_04 | ecosystem: Host-associated > Mammals > Digestive system > Stomach > Rumen ...
GATGAAAGCAAAAGCGCACGGAGCTTGCGGAGCTCAGCATTTTGTTTTCATCAACGCTCGTTATAGCCTTGCGCACACCAAGGCAGGCGCAAGAAGCGGCGACGCAGGGAACACCGATTTCCCCCTCGGTTTTTTATTGGGTGGGGTGTGCGGTGGGATGTGTCGTTATTTACGTTTTTCTCGTTATGCGTACTTACGTAATTACGACGGTTTGAGGTTGCGGATCAAGTCCGCAATGAGGAGTTGAATGAGTTTCTATTATATAAATTCGATATTTATACTACCACAAAAATGCAAAATAAATTACAAGAAATAATTTGTTTAGATTAGAAATATCGAATAGAATCATTCAAACAACGTATTCCACCGTTCCAAATGCTGTTGATAAAGCATGTAATGAATAGCAATCCTTTTTTGCCGTTACATCGTAAGTCTCGGATAAGATAACTTTCCCGGTAAGACAATCTTTATCTTTAGAAGCTTTTTTTACACACTGGGCAATAAAATCATTTTGAGGAATGCTAATTCTATCCTTGTTTTTTTCATAAACATCTTCCCAATTTGTATTCTCAATGGAATCTATAAGGCAAACGAATTTCCTCAATTTGTATCCCGCATCATTTGGATTTATTATTCTTAGAACTAGCACGGGATGTCCTGATATTTCAAAAGTCGATGCCAATGGCTCAACAAAAGCCATTTGTTTATCATGGATCTTATATTTTCCCATAGATTCTCCGTGTACGTAAAACACTACATACTTCGAGACATCAATTCTTTTTCCATCGACATTGATGAATTGAGGCACTCCATATTTTAATGATTCTGTTATTGAGCACGGATCCGTAACTTTTCCCGCCTTTGCGACAGAAACTGTAACAGGAATTGGCGCTTTTTTCGTTAGAATGTCTACAATCAAAAAAAGCATAATTGAACCAAACACAACGCCGAATAATATTGGACTCATTCTTAATTATTTGTTTAATTACACAAATTATTTATCTCTCTATCTTTGTTCCACTTATTTCTGTCTCAACGATTGAGCTTAATTTCAATATAGACAACGCCAGCCATGATAATATGAAAAAAAACCAGCCCCAAGAATTATTGTTGAACAATACGGAACATGCTACAGCTAATACGAAAACAATAAAGCAAATGACGAACCATTTTGAAAAAGTAAGTGTAAGGGGACGGCCTTGAGACATAGTTTCATGAACAAAATCCAATAAAAATAATGTCATTGCCATAAACAGCGGAAACAAATATATTTCCCCCAAATTCAAGGCAGATATTTCTTTCATTTTGTCAAAAGCAAATCTGTTAACGCCTTCTATTTTGTCAAATAATCCATAGAAAGTGGCAATAAATAAACCTAAAGACCAAAAGAAAACATAACCTATTTGCCTTATTCTCAATTTGTTGATATTTCTATAGTTACTCTTCATTGCGGGTGCAAAAGTACAAAAAAAATAAATATAGCAAGAAAAATCGAAAAAATTGTTTCGGATAATGAAATCAGCGTGGTTGATGAGATGGTTTTTTTGGGGACTATAGTTAAAGAAGATTTGAAGTAAAATAGTAATTTGAGTTGTTTTCTGAAGTAGGTTAATCAAACGAAAAGGCCTTACTTCAAGCTGTCTTATGGGATAGCAACAAGGTGTGGTGTTGGTAATGAGAAAATGAAGCTTGGTATTTAAAAACAAGTCCGCAATGAGGGGGTGGATGGATGGCTTTAAGTCCATAGAAGCTTAAAGATAGAAGTAGAGATAGCCGCTGGCGCGGTGTTTTTGCCCATCATCAAGCCCGAGCAGTGGGTAAGGCGCGACGGCCTTTCATAAGACTTTCAGAGAAGTAGAGGCTTCCTAAATAACAAGTTGCCGCCCCGGGCATGTGTCGCAGCGGAGTAAGGGCTAAAAGAAAAATACATGATGCCCGCGACCGCTGCGACTCTTGCCCAGGGCGATATAGAAGTAGTGGCAGGCCGTCGCGCGGCGCTGGGCGGTGTTGCAGACAGGTAGAGTGTTCGCCCGCAGGAACGAGGACGAGCACCCTGCCTGTCTGCTTTACCGCACAGCTTTGGGGAGGCAAGGTAAGAGCTTCCCGCTGCAAAAACCGTGACAGCGGCGGCGCGAGTCAGTTTAAAGTTAATAGTTATCAGTAGTTCAGTTCAAAAGCCTGGTCTTACTGTCAATTTACCGCCAAATACCGCCAATTTACCGCCAACTCTTTTCCGCGATAAAGTTCGTTATTTGTACTAACGTGCTATCGTACTAACGACCTGGTGACCCTTCGATAGGCTTAGGGGCCTTCCATACGGGGTGCGGCTGCTGGTATTGGCTGCGAAGTGGAGCCCACAGGCGTTTTGGGGTGGGTGACGGGCGACCGACTGCGGCGGATGTGGCTTTTTTTCACAACAAAGCATTAAGGGGGTGGTAGAGCCAGCGACCTGACGACGGACTGTAGCGGAGCGAGCAGACAACAGCGGAGTTTACGGAGCTATTGTCTGCCCGTCGGAGCGGAAGGTAGTTGTCAGGGCGCGGAACTAAGTAAGAGCTGAGGGAGTTCGTTCGCGTTGGCAACGCCTGTGAGCGACCGTAGCGGCGAATGGCAGCAGCTTTGGCTTGTGCGGCTGACGGGATGAACACGATGTGGAGCGCCTTGACGATGCCTGCAGGATTGGGAATGACAATGCTGGGCGCGTTAATGGAGCGGAAGGCACAGAGAGGTACGAACCGTGCCTGTAGCGGAATGGTAGCGACCGAGCACTGCCAGGCACAAGACAAAGGCTTCGGCGCGGCGCGGAACTCCTTGGCGGGGATGGGATAAGTGGAGTTGATTTTAATTGTTTAGTTTTTGGTAAACCTGCAGCGGGGATAATTGGAACAGCCGTAGAAGGTGCCGTATCTGCCGTGGCGGAGGACGAGGGCGCCGCATTGGGTGCAAATGCCTGATGCTATTTTGCTGTCGGTTTTGTACTTGGCGGCATAGACATTGCTAACATGAGCTCGGTCATCTACTTGATCTCTGACGTTCTGCTGTGTTAGAGGTTGACCACTTGTAACATCGGCATCAGACATGCTGGTAGAGCTGTAGCTTCGTTTGGTGGCCAGCAACTGGTCGTCGTTGCCGTAGATGTAGCCACAGTAGTTTTTGGTCTCGATGGCGAAAACTCTGTAGCACGGCACAACCACATGGTCAATCTGTGTGGTGCAGCTGTTGGTCTTCAGGACAACATCGTCGAGCACGGGGTATTCTTCTGGAAGCTGAGCGAGAATGTTATAGACGTGAAACTCTCCGTCTCTTCCTTTGTGTTCGGGGATGTTCTTGAACGCCTGCCAAGCGATGAAGGCAATGAATAACACTATGAGGATGATACTAAGAGCTATCGCAGATTTTTGGTGATAGTTTTTATTGAAGAGATAAAGATAGGAAAAGTTACGCTTCTTGTTTAAAGTAATAGTAACAATTTGTATTTTTGCCGTACAATAAATCGAGACAAGATGTGAAAGCACTGAAAGTGCTACACAAAGAAATTGGTATTGGAGGCTTAGGAGAGGATGGGATTTGATATAATAAGAAAATGGATTACCATGGTGAATATCAATGATTATAACGAGGTCAAGGAGTGTAACTACAAGGGCGAACATTATTCGGCTCGTGACAATGGAGCAATAATGCGGCATCAGCGAGAAGGACTTCGCAAACGCAAGCTCGATGAAGTATGGAGTTTTGGCGTGCCGAATATTGCCACAGGCTACATGGATTTTTGCGGTGAGCGAGTGCATCGCATTGTGGCCACTGCATTTCATGGACCTGCACCCTCAGACCAACATGTAGTTGACCACATCGACACCAACAGGCAAAACAACCGTCCCGAGAATCTCAGATGGCTCACCAAACTTGAAAACATCCTGAACAACGAGATCACTAGAAAGAAGGTCGAGCTTATATGCGGCAGCATTGAGGCCTTTTTGGAGAATCCTGCACTCCTTTACGGGCATGAGTCAGAAGACAAGAACTTCTCTTGGATGCGGAATGTGACGAAAGAAGAAGCCCGCATTTCGCTGGAAAAGCTGACGGAATGGGCTAAGACTGCGACAACACCAAAAGGCGGCTCTATGGGCGAATGGGTGTTTCAAGACAAACCAAGGGCTGGGTTTAATCCTGCAATAAGATTTGACGAGCCCATCATTCCAGAAACGATTGAGGATGAGGAACCAGAGCCTTTGAAAACACAGTCGCTTACGCCCAATGCCATACAGCTTAACTGGAAATATCCTGTGCACTTTCCATGCTGTCCACAACACTATTCAGGCAATCCGTTGGATGCATACATGGCCAATCTGAAAGAAGGCAAAGTGTTCAGCACAAACGACTATGGAGATTCCAACATCCTCAGAGTCGGGATGCCTCAACCCGATTGCTTGTGGGTGATGTGCAACATCAGAATAGGGTTTAAAACACACGCCTTTACGAAAATTACGTTCAAGGACGGCATCTTCTACCACGAGAACAAGGGCGTGTATGACATCGGCGACGAGCCAGAAGAGATGTTTGAGGAGATTTTGAAGGGGGAAATGGGATAATACTAACAGCATTGGGGATTATATATCGTTAGACATTTCATGAAAATAAAGGGAAGGAATACAACAAAAACAAATTATCCTTATTTTTGCAAGGCTAATGCTCCCCAAAATTGGGAGGTTTGTTCTTTATAAATTTTATATGTAGTTTATTAACCAATGGACTATTGCCGAATAAACCGAATAAAATAACCATTAGAATCAATACATAATTAACAAGAATCCATGAGCAAACTCTTTTTCCTGCCCGCCCAACATGGCGACGCGTTCTTCCTTCACTGCCAAAAAGGTGATGAAGAAGGATGGATTGTAGTTGATGGAGGCGCTTCTAGTAATGCCAAGTTCAACCCATTCATAAAACTTATAGAAACTCTTCCATCACGTGACCTCATGATTCTTACCCACCACGATGATGACCACTTGGCAGGAATCAGAGAGTACATCAAAAAGCATAAAACCGACAATCCTTTCCCCGTAAACAGACTTTGGGTAAACTGCGCCAGACACTTTGATTTTCCTGAAGGTGGTAACCTCTCAGCACCTCATGCCAGTAACCTGGCTGACGTACTGAGTGACATTAGAAAAGAACAGCCCCTGCAATGGGCAGACTACATCACGGAAGGATTTCATGACGATACTATCAAGTTTGCCGACATTGACATCCTGAACCCAAGCCAGGATATGCTCCAACGATTCATTCCGCAATACGAAAAGCAAGCGGGAATCCCAAAGACTCCCCAAGGTTCAGATTTGGATGCGCAAAGAAGCAATGATGACTTTAATACCCGTCTGGAAGACCTGGCGAAACGAGGCAAGGATAAGCCATCAGAAACGGACTACCACCAATTTACTAATATGGTGTCTATCGCCTTCATTATAAAGTGCGATGGACTAAGCGGACTAATGCTGGGAGACAGTTTCCCCGACCAAATCGTTCAAGCCCTGCTAAGAAGAGAATATAGCAGAGAAAACAAACTAAGCGTTGACTTCGTTAAAGTAGCCCATCATGGCAGCAAGAACAATATTAACAATAAACTGCTGGACATGATTGACTGCCAGAACTACCTTATACCCACCAACGGAGGAGGGGTGAAATCTTACCATCCCGACCGCGAAGCATTGGCGAACATCCTTTGTCACGCCGGGCGTGACAGAAACAAAACAGTACATCTGTATTTCAATTATAAACTGGCCGATATTGAAGCCAGAAAACACTTCAAACTATTTCACGACGACGAGCCTGAAAAGTATAATTTTGTAATCCACGAACCTGACTCAGAAACAGAAAGGAACTGTTATCATGTTACCCTCACTATATGACATACTAAAAATCTCCGTCAAAATCAGCAAAGAGATTGACGGAGTTGAGACGCTATTGGGAACCGGCACCATCATGACAGATGGTGTGGATTACTATGTGCTGACAGCAGCTCATTGTTTCCGTGATGACGAGGGAAATGACAACTGTGAACTGAAAGATATTGTAATAACCTACTATGACAACGATAAGCATCCCACGCGGCAAAAGCCTTACGATTGGAAGAAATCAACAGTGGACTTGGATGCAGCTTGGTTGAAAATTAAAGACCCTCGCAACGGATTTGACTTCAAGAACGGGTTGAAGCTGCTTGGGGAGGAAATAGATGAGCAAGCCTGCGTGTATGGCTATACGGAAGACAAGCAAGAGGGTTTCAAACAAACCTATGCTCTCAAGAGTCCCAATGTGTGGCGCTGTAAAGAAGGGGTAAAAGCAAATGGTGGTGAATTTTTTGACACCATTCGTGGAACGTCTGGTGGTGGATTGCTGGTAAAAGTAGATGATGTCATCTACTGCATGGGGTATGTGAAGCGGACATACGCCGACAACCAGGTGTTGGAGGACGTGGTGGTGTATCCCATGAGCCATTTTGGCATAACGTGGGGTAATCAATTTGTGAACAGGATAGAGGATGTGACGGGGAGGAAGGTGAGAACACGTGAGTGCAATGAAATGAAGGCACACTACGGTGAGTTGTGGAACGAACTCTATGACGGCATATATAAGAACAATGACGTGAGTTCCACCCTGATTCAGATACGCAAAGCCAAGAAAGAATATCCTATACCTAAGAACGTAAGGCAACAGGAACAGGTGATTTCCCTGCTTCTACGCAGACAGGAAGCATGGCCTGAATGCTATCAGGATGCTTTTCTGCTGGCGTTGCAAGATAAAGGACAGTGGTGGGCCATGTATTTTAATGAAGAGCCGGAAAGAATGGGCAAGATGGCAGAGATGCCTCTGGCTAACAAACAAATAGAACGAGGCATTTCCTTGCTCTGTGCTCCAGAGTATGCGGATGCGGTGCAAGTAAGGTCAGGCGATGAGGCAACGTATGAAAAGATTATACGAACTGCTTTTTCCTTGGACTTCGCGGCGATGAAAGCAATAGTGCGCGACTGGAAGCCACAGGGATTCTGGATGGTAAGGCGGGCATTGCTACTAAACTTGTTTGAAAAAGACGAGGAGAGTCTTAATCAGGTGAAGACCTATTTCAAAGAACATGAGTTTGAGAGCTTGGACGAAAAGTTCCTGACAGCTACGACCATCAATCTGATCAATGCAGACTTCACTAACAGAATAGACTACCAGGAGTTTTGGGATAAAGGCATAGATGGTATTTCAGACCTGCTGATCTACATTGTAGGGAACATTGACAAACAGAAAAATGAAGTAGGGATATATGGAATCCACAACAGTATTCTGTTCGGCGGCGAGGATACCCAGTCGTCGTATCCAGAGGCTCTGCGTGTGTTGCAGACCATCATAGAGACGGGCATGGTGCCATGCATGAACTTTATCTCTGTAATTTCGAAAGAGAACTGGCTGAAGGTGGTTCAGCATCTTTTCCGCGACATGCCCTATCCCGTGGTGTTCTATACCTTAATGTACACTGACGAAAAGATACTGCGGAGAGTGGCGCAGGAGATGTGCTATACCGATACGGAGAAGGTAGTGAACGTGTTGCCCGATATAATGGTGAAGTTGTTAGATGGCTTCAAAGTATGCCCCAAATACTCGTGGAAGGGAATCCTTTATATGACACGGGAATGGTATGTAGCAGTCCCTGAAGAGGTATGGTACGGGAGCTTTGTGAAGAACATACTGAATTGGTTCTGTTATGAGATTGATACAGTGAATGTGTCGCATCGGGATGAGTTGTTTCTAAACATCCAGGAGGCAATAGCACATATCAAAGATGGGGAACATAAGCGAAATGTACTGTTTATGCTCTTTGACACGATTGACAAGAACCCGCATATCGTTAATAGGCTGGTAGACACGCTGGCTGTGGATGATGAGTTGCTGGCGATTGAAGATGTAGAAGCCAGGGTGAAGAGCCTGTTGGTGACCCATACATTGAAAGACACATACAGGATTGTGTATAGATTCTTTGCGCAATGCCACGTGGGTGAAGATTTGAGGGCTATAGTGCATGATTTGGCACAGAAAGACTCTTTTGACTTCGGGAACGATGCTAGCATAGCGTATGGGATGTTGAGTTTCGTGCTGACGGAGCCTGATGACATACAGAAACTGAAAGAAAAAACACTCCAAATGAACATGTGGAACTGTGGCATAATGGAAAAGAGCTACACTGACCCTCACTACACACATTTGGAGAGTTTTAATTGCAAATTACTTTGGACCGAGGAGGAGTGGTGTGCCATTAAGGACAACATGCTTGTGAATATTGCCCTGATGGGACAGGAACGTCCACACAGAGATGGTTTCCTAAAGCATTTCAGCAAACAATATATTAACCTGCTGTCGAACATGCGTTCCTTCATGAAAAAGATTCGTGAAGAGGAAGGATATGACGTGGGCGAAGTTTCAGCAAAGGTGGATGAGTTAATTGAGAAATTAAGGGGCTACAATAATGTCGTTGAGATGTTGTCGTCGAATGAGTACGATACCGTAGTGGAAGGTATATGGTTCTTGAGAGACCGTTTCGTGGATGAAGGATTGAAGAATTGTCGCGTGGAGCTGATGCTGCTCATTGACAGGATTCTTGTCCAGAAGGCAACGGCATTGGAACAGTGTATGTCGCTATTGTCTGCATTGGTCGAACATAAGCCCGATCAGATGACAGAGGAGTTTGGAGCTTTGCTGTTTGAGGTGGTGAAGAAGTACTGTGACAACTTTGAATACAAAGATTTGTTCGTGAGTGTGCCAAATATGTACAAGTGGTTGCGGCGTATTGCCAAGGGGATTTCGCCCAAGTATGGCCAAGAAGCTGCTGTGAGGTACTGGTTAGAGGATAAAGTAGTGAACAGGTTTGATTATTTGGATTAATTGCGTTGGGTTTAACATTTAAATATGTCTGTAAAACATAGTAATAGTTTAACAATAGAGATTAGAAGGATAATTGAATATAGTGATTTCTTCGTTGGTGAAGAACCAATTGATATTAGAGCCACATTAAAGCACTTTAGTCGAGGTGTCCTTGTTCGGATGGCAGCAATCCTAAGCCTCCATTACGGTAACTTGTGTTTTCCTGACAACCAAAACACATTGTTCTCGGAGAGTAGTAAAAGGCATATGCCATATTTGAGCAAACTTTTCAAGGCATATTATAAAAGATTGGGGTTAAATCAAAACCAAAAGGTTGAAGTTTTGACATATAGGACAAGTCTTGAACTATGGCGGCAGATATTCGCAATACCAGTTGATGAATTTATTAATGATGTCGAGGACTCTGACGCGGAATTGATTCTTTTCAAGGTCGTTCTTACTATAAATGAGAAAATTGTTAGTTTTACTCATGAGAAAGAACAATACAAACTTGATGAGCTCATTTTTCTTACTTGCTTTTTGACGAATGATAGCAATAACTATGATTTCAATACTGTTTTACAACCGCAACTGTATTATTTTCATCAATTAATCAACTTCATACCATCTAATGACGTACTAAAAAAAGCGACTGAAGTATTATTTGACAATTGGGGTATAGAAAGTTGGCAACAGTATTATACTACACTTTTCATTATTGCAAATCAAACTGACGGATATATTAAGCGAAAAGATAATGGCGTTCCAATTATTGCCATTGATTGGATAGAGCTTAACAAAAAGTTCATTTCGTTTTCTCTTATTGACAATCTTAGCATTGACGAGGATGAATACATCCCCTGCAATGATGATGGTGCATCAAAAAGAGAATTGAACATAGACTACCGAAGATTCCGTTCTAAACCATTTGTAAAATTAAAAGACGGTTCTGGATATGTCGTAATTAATAATCAACTTGTTTGTGAACGATTATATAATAGCCTTTTCTTTGACTATAATCCATTAATCAACAGTAATAAGAACAGCTGCGGATTCTTTGACTTTAATAAGGGTTTTATTGAAAAAGTACTTTTCCGCAATACTTTCTTTAAGTGTTTACCTTCAAGTTGCTATACGTTTCCCATAAAAGGTGACAGTGGTCTACCAGAAAAGTCTAAAGAACCGGATTTCTATGCTCGTACTAAACGAGGAGAGTTGGTAATCGTGGAATGTAAAGCTATCAAAATGAACGGAGAATGCCGGGACGATGGTGATTACGGACGACTTCTTGATGAACTGCATGAAAAGATCGTTCGCAAAACACGCAATCTTGACCCAACAAGGAAAGAACTCAAAGGAGATTCAGAGCCTATTGGTGTCGGACAATTAATCAATCATATAGATTCTATAGAGGCGGATACTTTTGAGTGGGACAAGAATATACCAGATGATGTTATTTATTACCCTCTTCTGGTTTTTGAGGATGTTAAACTGGTTCAAAAGGGCATTTTGTCAATAGTAAACCGTTGGTTTTATGAGGAAGTGAAAAAAGAGAAAGAACTATCTATGTCAGATACGGCCTGTATGCCAATTATGGTAGTTTCAATTAACACCATTTATCTTTACGATAAACTCTTGCAAAAGAAAGGTCTGACGAATGTCATAGATACATTTGTGGCGGAAAATACTAAGAAAGATTCTCTAACAGGTGAATATCAAATTTCTGAAGTGGCAGATTTTGATGAATATCTACGAAATAATCCTTTCAATAAAAGAAGTGACATGAAGAGATGGCATAAAAACTTATTGAGTGGATTAAAGGACGACTAGAAAAGACTTCCGTAGGAGTTTACTACCCAAAAGAGAACAATCGCTACCCAAAAGGAAAATGGAGGTCTAATTTCCACTACCCAAAAGGATGAAAGCACTACCCAAAAAGACTATACGAATGATTTTAGAAACTTGTAAATCAAACAATTTATGCTATTACGATTCAGAAAAAGTCAGCCGTTTTCGAAAAAAAGTTGAATACGGCTGAGTTTTTTCGTTATGCGTGTTATTTGGTTATCGTGCTTACGATGGAACTTCCCCGGCCTGCGGACTTCTTTAGTTGAGAGTTTAGAGTTGAGGGTTTAGAGCGATGGAGGTGTGAAAGTTGCTGTCGGAAATATTTGAGATAAAACCGACAAAACATATCAGAAATCACAATAAGAGTAAATAAAGTGCAGATTTTGTGTTTTGTCGTAAAAAATGTGTATTTTTGCGACAAAATTAAGCTCAAATGGATAATCAAAGTATTGAAAACAAGATACTTGAAAGCATTAGGAAATGCGGAAGGGGTAAATTGATTTTTTCTTCGGATTTTGTGCGTTTTGGGGAGCAAAAGACGGTCAATAAAGTCCTGGAAAGGATGGCCAAAGACGGCAGCATACTTCGCATCAGCCGTGGCGTGTATTACTATCCCAAAATCGACAAGAAACTGGGCTTGGGCGTGCTGTACCCCACGTTGGAGGTCATCGCCGAAGGCATCGCCAAGCGTGACAAAGCGCGTATCGTGCCCACTGGCCTTTATGCGCTCAACAGGTTGGGCTTCTCCACACAGATTCCGATGAACATCCAATACCTGACGGATGGCTCCAACCGTAAACTTACACTCTACAACGGTGCCACCATTGAGTTTAAGCACACTGCGCCCAAGAATTTGGTTTTCAACTCACAGCTGGCAATGCTACTCACTTTCGCGTTCAAGAGCCTGGGGAAGGACAATGTCACCGACGAAATCCTTGCCCATACCAAAGAGCTGTTGGCGAAAGACAAAAGCCAAAGTGTGAAACAAGACTACAAATTGATGCCTGCCTGGGTGTCGTCAATCATCAAATCGCTCTATGAAGAATAACTATTTTGACTTGGCCATTGCCGAACGGCGGCTTGTCATGGAACAAACGGCCATCCGCCTGTCGTTGCCTGTGCAGGCTGTGGAGAAAGACCTGTGGGTAACTGCTATGCTGAAGATCTTGTTTGGGCTGCCATGTGCCGGAAACCTCGTTTTCAAAGGCGGCACTTCGCTCAGCAAAGTATGGGAGCTGATTAACCGATTCTCGGAAGACATAGACTTGGCCATTGATAGGAGCCTGTTTGACCTTGAAGGCGATTTGACTAAGAAGGAAGTGAAGAAGCTGCGCAAAGCGTCGTCGGTGTTTGTCAGGGAAGATCTTTGCCATCAGTTGCAGGAAGCGGTTAACAACACGCCGTTCAAGGACCTCTGTACGATTGAGGCGCAGCCTGACGGAGAAGGAGAATCGACCTACCCTGAGCCAAGGATTTTGTTTGTGCGGTACCAATCGGTTTTTGAAGACAAGCTGAGTTATATTGAGCCTATCATCAAGATTGAGGCAGGCTCGCGTTCACTGCTTGAACCAGCGGAAGACAAAAGAATCAGCAGCATGGTAGAGAACACTTTCCCTACCGTTACCACTACGGTTTCCGATACTTTGGTCAGGACTGCCGTGGCCGAAAAGACTTTCTTGGAGAAGGCTTTCCTGCTACACGAGTTGTTCTCGGTCAGCAACAAGGTGGAGGCCCATCGACGCTCGCGCCACATCTACGACCTGCATATGATGATGCAACGGGGTGTTGCGGAACGAGCCATCAAAGACGATGCTCTATGGGAGACCATCAGCCATCACCGTTCCACATTGACCAGTATGCAGGGTGTGGACTACACGCCTGATGTTCGTGACCGCATCCAACTTGTTCCGCCAGATGGATGCCGTGAAAATTGGCAAAGCGATTACGAGTTAATGACTGGAGCCATGATATATGGCGAGAAGCCGAGCTTTACAGAGCTGATGGAGAGCATGAAAGAGTTGGAGCGGAGGTTTAGGGATAGGAGTCTTTGACTAGTTGAGAGTCAGTGGAGGGTGTGAGTTGTGAGTCGCCTGAAGCTGCGCGAGGCTTCCATCGAGTTAAGGTTGAATTGTAGCGTTTTCGCTTGTTTTTTTGGACGGAATTATTGCAGATTTTTACGACCAAAAAGTGGATGGTGGCTGCTGCTATTTTTCTCTGGTATTCTCAATTATTTTGAATTGGGAGATAAAATACATGCAAATATGCGGGTTCAAATAATTGGCAATAATTTCGGATATTGCCAAAAATTTGCGATGCGGATTGGCTGTTAGTTTAATTTGAATTTCTGGTATGGAACTCCTTGATGGGTTATGAGGAAAGACATGGAGTTTGGACTGTTGGCATGGAGTTGGCAAGGAATGGTCTTGCTCAGTGGAATGTGATGACGGAAGCTGGTTGAGCTTTTTCCGAACTGGCTAACAAGCGATACAGGTTTTGAAATTGAGATACTGCTCCATGATTTTGTGTCAAGGATAGCTTGGAGTATTAAATACAAAACGGTATGCTATAGCAAGTTAATAATATGTACATAAAAGAGTAGGAGGAGTGGCTGGTGAGCCAAGATTGATAGTTTTATGAGAAGATGGAAACTGGTTTTGCTTATTTCAATTTTTATTCATTACTTTGCAGGCAGAAATGATAAAATTTGTTGATAATGACAGTGTTTGAAAAGACATATAAAAATATTGCAAATGCAAATCCCGATATAGACATTGATGATTTCGGGACTCTATATACGAATGCATTTTGGAAATTGCAGTACGAACTGTATAAAAACACCTTGAATAAAGAGGTTACAAAAAGCAGAGATATATTAGAGGAAATTGTTTCTTGTTTATTGGGAGGATATGGTTTTAAGGCTGAATTGGGGTGGAAGGCTTTCCAACGGCTAAAGAGTAAACGGATTATTCGTAAAGGTGTGAGATACGAGACAGTCTTGGCCGCTCTTTCCGAACCTTTTATGATGAATAACAGACTTGTATATTATAGATTTCCTGCGCAAAAGTCAAAATACATATATAGGTTATTAAACCGGCAAGACTTGAATTCCATTCCTTTGGATGATGCATTGTCTCTTCGGAATTGGTTGCTTTCAGTTGAAGGAATTGGCCCAAAAACTGCTTCTTGGATTACACGGAATTATACAGGCACTAATAATGTTGCAATTATTGATGTTCATATATATCGAGCAGGGTTGCTAACTGGATTTATCAAAACGGACATGAGCGTTCAGAGGGATTATTTTAAAATAGAAAAATGTTTTATTGATTATTGCAAATCAATAGATACTCAGCCTGCAATCATGGATTTGATAATGTGGCAAAACATGAAATACACCAATAAAATAGCTATTAATTATTTAAAAGAAAGAATTAATTATGGGAGGATCTAGTAATGGTTATGGGGGAGGGTACTTTGGCCCTGCAATTCCCCAATCAGATGGCAATTCACAAGACCAATGTCTAAACTTGGTTTTTGAAACCACATTGGCAAGTGTTGATGTGACAGTATTGGCCACGGTTAATGTTGGAGATACATTAACAGTAGATGTGGCATCGCCCATTGGCCCTGTGATTGTGTTGAAGAATGAGAAAAGAGTGGGAACGGTTTTGTCCGAATACGACGTTTTGCTATTACAATGTATTTCGGAAGGAACCATCTACAATGCTAAGGTTATTAAAATAGACAGTCCAGAATGTGTAGTGAAAATATATCCGATACGATAGACATAATAGGCGGAACCTATCATGAAAGATGCTCTGAACCTGTATGGCGTGAAATCTATGGTTCCGGACTTCGTGCTGCTTATACGATAAGGGCGATAACGGATTGCTGTTACATCAAATTGCATACTGTAGCTGACCACTATGTAAAACGTCATTTGGACATGCATTGTCCCTCTCTACAAATTGATTTGGATGTTTCAGAAATTTACAATTCGATTTGTTTTAATTATCATCATGCCTTAAAACCACCGTTTGTTCACGATGTTCAAAAAGTGGTTGACAGTATTAATGTGAATGGGGAAAACTGTGTGGTATTTGGAATGTTGGAGACAAACACTACCGTGTGTGCAAAGAGAATTGTTTATGATCCCCAGTCACCTACAAACCCTTCTCTATTGTCTTCTTCGGGTTCAAAAGCAGACCACGTTGCTATGGTAATGAATTATCAGGAAGCGAGTTTGTTGGCCAATAGCTCAAATATTGATGAGATAAGGGATTATTTGTTCACTCAAGAAAATTGTGAGTGTTTGGTGTTAAAAATGGGTCCTATGGGTGCTTGTGTGTTTGCTAACCGTGATAGTAAGGGGCAGAATGTGCCAGTCTACAAAACCGATTTTGTTTGGTCCATAGGTTCGGGTGATGTCTTTACTGCTGTATTCGGTTATTACTGGATGATAGAAGGGCTTGACCCATATCAAAGTGCAATGAAAGCCAGCATTGGAGCGGCCAGCTATTGTAATTTAAAAAGGATGGATAGATTAAAACAGGATATAGATAATTGTCCCTTTGTACCTATACATCCAGGTGTTCCTGGAAAGGTTTATCTTGCAGGTCCATTTTTTAGCATGGCCCAACGAACTTTTATTGATGAAAGTTATAGGACACTGAAAGGGATTGGCTTAGATGTTTTTTCTCCATTTCATGATGTCGGAATAGGAGAAGCCAAAGAAGTGGTTCCCAAAGACATCAAGGCACTTAATGAGTGCAAGGTGGTTTATGCAGTTTTGGATGGCATGGATCCAGGAACGGTATTTGAAGTGGGTTATGCAGTTGCTTTACAAAAGAAAGTTGTATTGTTTGTTCAAAATGAGCCCACAACACATTTACAAATGATGGTTGGTACGGATTGTTCTATTGAAAAGGATTTTGTCACCTCTATCTATAAAACGTATTGGAGTGCAATTGAATAAAAAAGCAATATTGCTGTCAGGTGGAATGGATTCCATCGCTTTAGCTTATTGGAAACATCCTGATATTGCAATCACCATTGATTATGGTCAAAAGACGGCAGAGGCAGAAATAAAATCTGCAACTGCAGTGGCAAAGATTCTTAATATTGAGCATCGTATCATTAGTATAAATGGTTCTTCTTTAGGCTCAGGTTCATTGTCAGATAACGCTTCGATTCCAGAGGCCCCTTCTTTTGAATGGTGGCCATATAGGAATCAGTTAATAGTTACCATAGCGGCGATGGAGGCCATTAAACTAGGGGTTGAGGAGATTATGGTGGGAACGGTTAAGTCAGATGGTGCATATAAAGATGGAACCAAGGAATTTTATGAGCAACTCAACACATTGATGGCTTTGCAAGAAGGAGGTATAAAAATATCTGTTCCTGCGATAAATATGAGTACTGAAGAATTGGTTAGAGTCTCAAATATCCCCATAAAGCTTTTACTATGGGCGCACTCTTGTAATACTTCGAACACACCTTGTGGCAGGTGTCGAAGTTGTATGAAATATAGAGAAGTTAAGGCGTCTTTGAAGATCCCGTAATAAACATGTGTTATTTGCAGCATTAAGTGTACCAAGAAAGAGGTAGTCGTGGCATTTAGCTAATGTGATGCCTGTTGAGGTTAAACCAGAAGTGATTATTATTGTGGGCTAACTAATGATTTAGAAAGGTGTTCAAAAGAACATAATACTGAGCTTATTAACACCATGAAGGCAGATAAATTCGAGAACGCACAAGAATTAGAACAAGCCATAAGTGGCGCAGGATTTGATGTTAGTGATAATCCAGGTAATGGACAAGATGATTCTGTGCGTTTTTATATGTATAAAAAAGTTTCTGGTAAGACTATAGAATAAGACATTTATAGCAATTATTCACATTGTAATAACTAGTAGATGATTGTACGATTAAGCCCTGCTCGGTTGTTTCGGGCAAGGCTTTTTAGTTGATGGTTAAGGGTTGAGAGTGGTTGGAAGTTAGGAGTTGTTCAGTTACGGGATGCGTACTATTGTGCTATCGTGCTTACGAGGAATTCCCCGACTTGCGGATACCCTCTTTAAAAAGTGGGAAGTTTTGATTGAATTTGACGGATTTTGAGTAATTTTGCGGGTGTGAAAGCTCGGTTTTACATAGGGTTTGTTTTGCTGGTGGCGGTGGTGGTTGGGTGTAATACTCCCACGACCTCACCCCGGCCCTCTCCTGGAGGAGAGGGAGTGGCCTTACGGACGCTGGAGGGGATTGATAGCTTGATGTGGAAACAACCGGATAGTGCCTTGGCGGTGATGATGGAGTTTGCGGCGAAGGTGGAGGCGGATAGCATGGATGCGTTTGAAGGGCATTATTGCCAGCTGCTGATTTCCGAGTTGTTGTATAAGAACTATTATGGGCAAAGCAACCGCGAGGAATTGCTGAAGGCGGTGGGTTATTTTGATTCTATTGTGGCGGCGGATGAAGCGGACATGCGTAAAGCGGACGCACGTGATGCGTCCCTACGGGAACGGAATGTGTTTTTGGATGCGCGGGCACATTATATTAATGGTGCGGGCCTTTATGAGCGGAACGACGTGGTGAACGCTTGTGCGGAATACTTGAAGGCTTTGGAGGTCATGGAGGAACAATTTGAAGAAAAAGAACTGACGGGAAAGAAGGCCGTTTTCATGTTCTATGCGTACAATAGACTTTTGGAACTTTTTTCGGCGCAATTTATGATGGATCCTGCGATTACTTGCGGTGAACAGGTTTTGTATTATTGCCAAAAAGAAGCTTCTTTGTCCAACCAAATTCCCAATACATTTCTTTTTATCGGAAAACAATATGATAAAATTGGGAAAAAGGTTGAGGCCAAACAGTATTATGTTCGTGCTATAGAAACAATGCCAGATAGCAATAATCTTGTTTTTAGGGATGCAGTATCATTAAAAGCTCTATGTGATTATCAACTTGGATCGGGTATCGACCAACCCATGAACACATTGAAGCAAATCTTATGTTTCTCAGAAAGTGAAGCGGAACGATTAACCCGTTTCCTGACCATCGGAGATATTTTCTTTGAAGAAGGCATGTTTGATTCAGCATTGGTTTATTTAGAGCCGGCGTTTATTGGATATGAGTATAACTTATACAGAGTTAAGTCTGCCGAGTATCTTCGCATCATTTATGACAATCTAGGGAACAAGGAGAAATCTGATGTTTGTGTAAAATTTATAGCAGACTATAGGAGATCTGAGAGTGAAAACAAAGCTTTGATCTCGAAGCTTGAAGCTATGTTCAAGAATTACCAGAATCAAAAGCAAGAAAGACAGGTCGAAATAGAACGAGAAAAGGCTATGAAGAAAGCCTGGAGAATCATTATCCCCATTATTGTTGTTGTATTGATTGTTTACCTTGTGCTGATATTGAGAAACAAGAAACGACTAAAAAAGCAACAAGAGGAAGCGGACAGGGTGCTTGGTGAGACGGAGCAAGAGCACGAAAAGGAGCTGAAGCTATGGCAGTCGGAGGCGGAAAAGACCTTGGAAGAGACGGTAAAGAAACACGAGGAAGCTTTGAAGACAAAAGACTCGCAGCATGAACAGGAGATGAAGGCTAGACAGGCCGAGGCCTTGCAGCAGATTGAAACAGCTCGGCGAAGCCATGAGGAAGAACTGAAAAGACAGCAGGCAGAAACCGAGCGTTTGCTGGAGGAGGCCGAACTAAAGCATCAGCAGAAGATGGAGGAGATGATGAAGCGGCATGAAGCGGAATTGAAATTACAGAAAGACCAATCCGATAAAGAGATAGAGCAAACAAGGCAACGGCATGAAGCAGAATTGGAGGCAGAGCGTTTGGCATACCAGAAAGAACGGGAAGAGTTGCAGTTAAGTTTGCAACTGAGTAAACGGAATGTGAACACCTTGCAGGAGGAGCTTGGCCGTAAACGCACGGATGCAGAAGGACATTACGAAGCGTTTTTGAAGGAACCAGTGTGCGTCAAAATCAATGACGCGGTTCGTGACTTGCAAATTACCACGAGGAAACCATATACGAATTACCGTGTCAATTTTGATGACGAGACGCTTGCGCAATTCGGCTTGGTTGTTTCGGCCTATTATGGCGAGGTGAAACCTGCATTGCTGTGTCTCTATCCAAGCATTGCTCAGGAGGATCTGCTGCTGTGCTATTTGTATCTGCTTGGGATGGAAAACAAGCAGATTGCCGTGGTGCGGCAAAGGGAATATTCCACAGTACGGAAACAGGCTGGCGAACTTAGGAGGCGACTGGGAATTGAAGAAAGTGTTCGGGATTATGTTTTGGGTGTGGCTGGAGTGGAGGAATTTGTTGGGAAATAGTTGACTCCACTGGCCTGTGGCTACCACTTAGTTCCCCATAAAAGGGGGAGAGGGGAAAGTGCGTGAAAAACGCGGGATGATGGGCTAAAATTTGAAAAAAATCTTGTTTCTGTAAGTTGCTGATAATCAGAAGTTTTACCCCTCTCCTGAGTTTGCATCCTTCAAAATTCCTTCGCATTCACGCAAAATTCCCGCGCTTTTACTTGGAGGGTATTATTGGAAAGGACTACTTTCGTGGCAGATTATTCAATTCATTCAAAACCAATTAAAAATTTAAAAGAGATGAAAAAAGCGACAAAACTAATCCTGATGCTCTGCTTGATCCTTTCGGGAGCATTATCCTACGCACACAGTGGGACTAAATCAGGGAAGGAGGCTAGTACACCTATTGAAATTATAGAAGCGGCCAATTTATCGGGGCTTGCCAGAGGCAATGCCATTATCCCTGTGTTAAATGGTCATATTCTTACAGTAACTTTTAGTGAGAATATGGGGCAAGTATCAGTGGAGGTTTCTACCGCTGCTGGTGCCTCGGTGCAATGCCTCTCAGTGCTTACGCCAAACGGCTTGCAAGTTTACATTCCCAATGCCGGGAATTATGTTGTCACCTTTACACTCTCCAATGGGGATGTGTATTATGGTGAGTTTACTGTAACAGATTGATGATTGAGACATAGTAAGGCTATGAAAGGGAAGAACAAATTCATCCATTGAGGCCTCCAGAGAGAGGCTATAAATAAAAAAGGTGCTTGGAGACACTGCTTTTGTGGAAGATTGCCTTATCTCACAAGCACCCGAAGCAAAACGAGAAGACCTGAACGCGTAGGACATACGCCCTTGGCGTGTCGTTATACCCGTTTTTGCGTGGCAAAGATAGGAATTCTTCGCAAGACGGGTGACAAAAAAGTGATCTCCGAATAGTACTGATGCAATAAAATTTAGTTCATTCAAATAATTCTGGTTCTTTGACATTTTGGTTTGATTCGAGCAGGTCTGAAGGTGTCGTGAGGAGTTCCTTCAGGTCGGCTTTTTCCAAGGCCGAGACGCTGATGAGCGTGACGAGCTCGGTGAAGGAATAAGGGCTGTTGGGTCTGGCTTTGACGAGGGCGACTAACAGGTATGAGCAGATGGCGTCCCAAAGGTTGTGTCTTGACTGTGTTGGGAGAATAGCCCCATACAGCTTTTTGATGACTAGGTTCTGCCTTATCCATTTGTTGAAAACCTCGGATGTTCCATCGGTTCCTATAGAGGTTGGCTATGTCCAAGACGCCGATTTCCATGCTGGTGGAGATGAAGTCGATCACTTCATAACTTTCTTCGTCGTAGGTCTTCACCAAGCGTAAGGGTTTTTGGTTATAGGGATTTGGTTTTAAGTCCGGTTAGACAAATGGCGAAATCGCCTCTGAGCCTTGTCTCCTCGTTAATGTTGCCGTTGGTCTCGACGACTTCGTACTTCAAGTTCCCCTTGGCATGAGTGACGAAGAACGCTCCAGCCTGGCTGATCCTGAACAGCGCCTCAAAGTCGACGTAAGCCCTATCCATCACGTAAATCTCGTTCGGGAAGAATTGCATCACGTCCAACACGTTGCTGTCATGCCATTTCCCGTCGGTAATGTGGATGAAGGCAGGGATGCTCCCTCGCAAATCAAGCAGGACGTGCATCTTCACGGCTCCCCTGGAGTATTTCCCCAACGTCTAGGTCAACAGATTGATGCTGCATGAAATCGTGGTCGAGTCCAGGGCGAATATCTCGTACTTTGGCAGTTCGACGTTTTCAACGGGCGCTTGGAAATACAGAAGCCTGACCAACCCGATCAGGTAATAGCCCAAATCTTCGTAGATTCTGTAGTCCCTGCGTTCGTTGGCACGCGAGAGCGACAACTTGTTCACCGTCTGGCGGAACCTGAGCTGAAAGAGGCTATTCCTATGGGCTTTCAGGTAAAGACAGATGTCCCGAAGCGACTCGCACGTAGTCAATTGGCCGAACAGCAGATGGAGGAACTGGTTGTAACAGGTGAGTTCCCTAACATGGTAATCGCCGTTGTAGCGCTTGACACATTTGTCGAACTCATACTGGTAGATGAAGTAAATCACTTGAGAGAAGATGTACTTACTCATAACCTAGCGACTTTTTAGGACGCAAAATTACCTACTCGTTTTAAATCAAAAAATGCTTATAATATATTAAATAACAGTTATTTACAAAAATTATTAAAAAATTAACGCATCAACAATAAACTGAGCATATTGATTTTTGTCCAATTTAAAAAATAATTTATGTTATGGACTTTGGTTGTATTAATAATGCGTTTATGTTGAAAATATATCACTGTTGTCAGCTATTGTGACACAAACGAAATGCAAGATAATCAAATTCTTAGCTTTGTTACATATCAAAACAATGAAATGAATATAATAATATACATATTGGAATCAAACCATAGTGTTAGAAGGCCGAAGGGTTCCCGTGGAGGAATCCGATTAGGAAGTCTTTCATTTTTTTTGATGGTCATGGAAGAGCTGCGATATCTGATGCTGGATAACGAAATATACCTTCGAAAACATGGCGATGCTGACCTCAATAAACAAAGAGGAATTTGGTGGCTCGGGAGGAATAGGTTGATTCGAGTTGTAGCCTCCGTTGCCTTATAAGTGCAAGGTGACGGCTTCGGCAAGGGTGGCGTTTTTATCCGCCTTGTGGGAGGTCCAAGAGGACAGGCCAAACGACAGAACACCAGCGAGGTGCGCCACAATAGCACTTTATCAATTTAAGGTGCTAAAGAAATTAACAAATGTAAAACTCTAAATCTGATAGAAGATGAAAAACAAAAAATTGTCATTGGTGCGTTTGCATCAAAAAGAATTAGAAAAAAAACGATATTCTTTCGTGTTAGGAGGAGGTACGCCGGGGAACTGTGGCTGTGGATGTCATGGGTCAAGTACTACATGTGACAACAGTAGAGCAAACTGGAACGAAGGTTTACACTCCCCAGGCGTTAAGCCTGTCTCTTGTCCATATGATCCAAAACACCCTTACGAGGTGTATGCCTTCTTTCTTGGTTTGGAATGTTAGAAGATTGCGTTTTGTTTGGTTTGATGGTAGGAACTGCCGTCAAACCAAACAAATAATTTGTGTTTGTTTTTATTAATCCTTCAATCGAATGTTCACCACAATACCTTGTGCCAGTTTACACGAAGATGGAATCAAATATTATTTTGATAATCTAATGTGTATTTATTCTCCGTTACATCCTCTCGTTTTTTCTCGCTATTTACGAGAAAAACACAATGGTAAAATCAGGTATAACAATAATCCTTATCACTATTCGGTAGAGGAGATTGATTACTATAATGGGAAATACAACTACTTGAGTTCATATGGCATTTTTGGTGAAGTGACTGATGACGTATCTGATGAAACGAAGTATATTGATGGCGACACGGTCTCTCATCAAATCGCTAACTTAAAGCAGTTGGTTTTTGAAGTGACTGACAATTGCAATCTTAATTGTGAATATTGTGCTTACGGCGCGATGTATTATGATTATGACGAGAGGAGAGGAAGATACCTCTCTTTTGATACTATAAAGCAGGTCATAGATTTCATATTACCAAGATTGTCCAATAGTGGAGAGATTCTATATGTGAGTTTCTATGGCGGAGAACCATTATTGGCCATTGGAGTTATTAAAGAGACTGTGAATTATATCAAAACTCATTATAAACACAAGTTTGTTCGGTTTTCAATGACCACCAATGGAGTACTTTTGGAAAAGCACATAGAATTCTTAAAAAACAATGATTTTAGGGTGTTGGTAAGTATAGACGGGGATGAGAATAACCATAGTTATAGAGTAAATAAAGATGGTAAAAATTCGTTTTGTTCTGTCTTTCAGAACCTAAAGTTAATACAAAAGCAACACCCTGATTTTTTTGATAGAAACATCCAATTCAATTCGGTTCTTCATGACAGAAATTCCGAAAAAGAAACGCATGGGTTTTTGTTTAAGGAATTCGGGAAGGCCCCACATCTTTCTTCATTGGATAGTTCGGGCATAAAACCCGAACAACGTTCAAAGTTTGAGACGATGCGAAAAAGGAAATTGTCTGCTCCTGCTGATTTTGACAAAAGAACTATTCTGCAAGAACAAAAAGAGCAAAATCCATTTGTTTATGAAACTACTTTTTTCTTCCAGTATTGTTTAAAAAACAATTTCTTCGATACTTATGAAGAATTATTAATGGATGGGTTGGATAATGGAATCAAAATACCAAGTGGAACATGTCTTCCTTTTCAAAAGAAACTCTTCGTAACCGTTAATGGAAAAATCTTGGCGTGCGAAAGAATAAGTCATGAGTATGTCTTGGGAACGGTTAATAAGGATGGGGTTGTTGTTGATTGTGATTTAATAGCCGAGAAATACAATGAGTATTTCAATAGCGTGAGAAATCAATGTGACCATTGTTATTTGCGTAGAATGTGCAAACAATGCCTTTTCCAACTAGACCATTTCTCTGAGAAAAAGCAATGTGTACATGCTGCTGGTGAAAAAGATGTGTCAAAGTGGATATGTCAAGTTTTGTCGTTTCTTGAGGATGTTCCTGAGGCATTGAAACTAATTGTAGATGAAATACTAATGATTTGAATATGAGATGCTTGATTCTTATGGCGTTTTTAGCCTTATCCAATGTGGCTATTGCTCAAGATTCTTTTTGGCAATGGCCGATTAATGGGGAAGATAAGGGCAACGGCATTCTATATCTGCCCAATAGTTATATTGGTGCGGAGTGCGTTGGAGATAATCTGATTATTACTGGAGATAAAGAGTGCGAGATTATCTCACCGGTTTCGGGAATAGTGGAATGGGTTGGCTACGTTTACAATGTAACAATAGATTATAACATCAGTTTTCATCAGCCCATAACCATCAATAGGGAAGACGATGTGATGCGGATTATGGAAAACAACCCCGATAAAAAATTCAATCCAGATTACATCTGTCTCTCTTTGTGCATGCGCGTAAGTGATCAAAGAGACCTTTATTTGACTGGATTTAGGAATCTCATTCCGATGAAAACGGGACAAAAAGTTGAGAAAGGGGAATTGATAGGAACAATCGGCTTTTTGTATGAAAGAATTCGTGAACCTGCAATAGCAATAAGTTTAAGTAAGAATGGTAATCCTTTGGATCCAATGGCTCCTTTCGGGTTGAAAGGTATTTGTGGAGGCAATATTAAAAACTGCATTTCGACAGACTTACTTTCAAACGAGGAAGCTGTTGAAGATATAATGGTTTTAGACAATTCCCTTCGTGAATTTTATCCCGGCATGTTTGATTATATTGACGAAGTTGCGTGGGATTCATGTGTCGAAGAGGCAAAAAGCAAAGTAGGGGAAGGTGTGTCTCTCCGGACGTTTCTCTATGAGATTTTGGAGAATCTCGTTATGAGCCAAAAAGATAATCATTTATCCATTGGCACCATCCTTCCATCAAAACACAATCACGAAAACTATGTGCCTCCTGTGCTGGCTGTTGGTTTCATAGATGGTCGCTTGCAAGTGGTAAGAACCAAATTGGGTTATGAAGATCTTCTGGGCAAAGAAGTGTCAAAAATTAACGGAATTGGGTCTGACTCGCTCCGTACAATTGTTTTGAAAAAAGCGCGCCACGACGGCAATGTGCAGAGCACGGGACAATTCCACTTGGCAAGTATGGCATGGAATTACGATAGCGAAATAGAAGATTTTACTATAGAGTTTGCTGATGGCGCTGAGGAACAATTCACCACTAGAAGGACTAAGGGACAAAGGAAGACTTGTGATGGCAGAGGATTCTATTATGCTCAGAGTTGGTCATATTTTCATTCAGTGAACAGAGGGGCTCTTTCATACAAATATCTTAATGATAGTACTGCATATATCGGCTTGTATTCTTTCTTTCTTAACGATGTCGAATTAGAAAATGTGAGATCATTTCTTGGGGAATTGACAAACAGGGGCATTAAAAACGTCCTTGTCGATTTACGAAATAATGATGGAGGGAATCCTGAAATATGTGGTCTCTTACTTTCGTACTTTATGAAGTCTCCGTTTCTATTGAGCGAATACGACTATGTGAAAAAGACAAAGGATTTCCATTATTTTGCTTATTGTTCCAATCTAGATCCTCTTTATTCCGACTTATTGTCAGGCTATCGTTTCGAAATTTGGAAGGATGGCTATAGAAGCATTAATACCGATACCATATATCCCAATCATGCTATACGTTTTCAGGGTAAACTGTATGTTTTGGCCAATGAAAGCAGTTTCTCTGCAGCTACACTTTTTGCGAGTATGGTTCAAAAGTACAAGATAGGGGTGGTTGTCGGTAGGGAAACAGGAAGCGTTTGCTCACAGATGAATGCTTCCAAGTTTGCCAAACTGATACTTCCCAATTCATGCATAGAGATTATTATCCCATTGATAAAAACGGTTTTTGATTCATCTTTTACCGCTGATTGCTATGGCCGAGGCGTCATTCCGGATTATCCTATTGGCATCAGCATCGAAGAATTAACCGCGACAGAAAACAACGACACGGTTATCAATTACACATTAGGCTTGATAGAAAACCATAAGTATCTGAAAGATCCAGAAAACGAAATAACAAGCGAAATGCCTCCGCCGAAAAAAAGCTTCTGCATATTCAGATATACGGCGATAACATTTGTCGTACTTATTGTATGCAGCTTTATGCTTTGTTTTAGAAATAGAAAAAACTGTGACTATGACTCATTATAACGAACACTGGTTGACCATTGAACCTTATGTTTTTATTTTCAAAGGCAAAACGAGCTTCATTTTATTTAATTCATTGTCAAAATGCACAAAAAAGATAGAAGTTAAAGGCAATGAAATGATAGTTGCCGCATTGGATCAATTGCTAAAAATGGAGAATTTATATGCAATTGATTTGCCCGACAATTATTGGGATGATAAGCAATTCCAGCAATTCATTCAAGACTTGAAAGACGGATATTTCGGAGATACATATTCAAAATTATTGTTTAAATATCGGCCTATTTCACTTCCTCCCTTTGTAAAAATAAAAAACAGTTTCCAAAACATCAGCAAGTATAAAGAATTGCAGGGCTATGACACATATCTGTTTTTTTTACATGAGCTATCGGTTTATCTTTTCGGAAAATGCGGGCTGAACTGTAGTTATTGCGATCGCTATTACAAACAGATTCCCTTTTGTCATAAATCGAATAGCCAGTTCTCTGAACAGGATTTGGATTTGTTATTGGATATGATTTCAAAAAGTCCGAATCTCTCCATGCTAAATATCTTTGGGGGCGATGTTTTGAAGTATGAACATCTGAACTATTTATTAGACAGGATTGTTTTGGCTTCGCGCCATATTGATTTACAAGTTTTTATATATTATAAATTGTGCGTCGGTTCTGATTTGGATCGATTGGTAAATCAATACGGTATACATCTCCATATACTTTTTGATTTTGATGATTTTGATGGTGAATCCTTGTCTGTATTTAATATGAAATCTATGATAGAACATGTCACTTATGATTTTGTGTGTAAAAATGAAGAAGAATACGGCCATATTATTGGCCTAATCAATACGCATTGTGTTCGGGATTTCAATATATTTCCATTTTATGATAACAATGATGCGTTTTTCAGGAAACTCGTTTATTCGACTGAAGACGAAATACTAGAAGCAGAGCATTCGCGGAAAATCATCTTTGCGAAGCAATTGTTCAATGTGTTTTATTATGGAAAAATGACAATTTTTTCTGACCAATATGTATATGATTGTATTAATGGTAATTGCATAGGAAAAACTCAAGACGGTGTTATAGAGTTGGTAAAAAAGTGTTTAAATGATAAATCGTCATGGTTTAAGACAAGAGATAAACTGAAACCGTGCTCAGATTGTGCGTTCAGATACCTTTGTCCTCCACCGTCCAACTATGAATTTGTCATCGGCAAGCCCAATTTATGCATGATAAAACCCTAATGCCATGCCAAAGCACTTCCCTTTCTTCCATCAGCACGACTCCATGGACTGTGGTCCTGCTTGCATTCGAATGATTGCAGAGCATTACGGACGGTACTACAACATCGAAACGTTGCGACAGAAGTGTCATATCAGTCGCGAGGGGGTAAGTCTGCTGGGTATCAGTGAGGCGGCGGAGGGCATAGGATTCAAGACCCTTGGCGTTTATATTGGTTTTGAGCAACTGAAAGAAGATTCGCCATTGCCTTGTATTGTGCATTGGAAGCAGAGGCATTTTGTGGTTGTTTACAAAATCAAGAAAGACTTTGTGTATGTGGCTGACCCTGCACATGGTTTGGTGAAGTTTCGTACAAAGGAGTTTCTCAACGGATGGATCAGCAAAAAAGGAGATGATGGAGATGAAGGCATCGCCTTGCTCCTTGAACCTCAACCGGAATTCTATGCCGCAGAGGGAGAGAAACCTGACAAGGCCAAACTGTCGTTTATCCTGCAATATCTGAAACCCTACAAAAAACTGATCTTCCAGCTTTTCTTGGGGATGTTGTTTGGCACCTTGCTCCAGCTCATTTTTCCTTTCTTTACCCAAAGCATTGTGGACTATGGCATAGGAAACAGCAACCTTGGTTTCGTCTCACTTATCCTGGTGGCCCAGCTCACGCTCTATGTTGCCCAGACAGCGGTGGAGTTTATACGCTCATGGATATTGCTTCACATCAGCACACGAATCAATATCAGCATCATTTCAGATTTCCTTATCAAGCTGATGAAATTACCCATAGGCTTCTTCGATACAAAGAAGATTGGCGACTTGATGCAGCGTATTGGTGACCATCGGCGCATTGAGTCGTTTCTTACTTCCTCTACGCTTAACACGTTGTTTTCCTTTGTCACTTTCCTTGTGTTTGCCGGAGTGTTGGCCTTTTATAGTCCTATGCTGCTTTTGGTGTTTCTGATAGGTAGTGCTCTATATGTGCTATGGGTTATGGTATTCTTGAAATACCGTCGTGAATTGGACTACAAGCGTTTTGCGCAGGCCTCGGCCGAACAGAGCAACCTGATACAGATGATTACGGGAATGCAGGAAATCAAGCTTAACAACTGTGAGAAGCGGAAACGATGGGAATGGGAAGGCATACAGGCCAAGTTGTTTAAGGTGAGTATCAAAGGGTTGAGTTTAAGCCAATGGCAACAGAGTGGGGCTTTTTTCATCAATGAGACGAAGAACATACTGATTTCCTTCCTTTCGGCACGAGCTGTCATCCAAGGCGACATGACGCTTGGCATGATGATGGCCGTGCAGACCATAGTTGGTCAGTTGAACTCACCCATCGGGCAAATGATTGGCTTCATACAAAGTGCCCAGGATGCCAAAATCAGCCTTGAACGGTTGGGGGAAATCCACAACAAGGAAGACGAAACTCAAGACGGTGACAACAAAGTGAGTATTTTCCCCGAAGATAAGAGCTTAGAGGTACAGGATCTGACTTTCCATTATGACCCTCTACAAGATGCCGTACTCAAAGGGATGAACCTCACCATCCCAGAAGGTAAAGTGACAGCTGTGGTTGGAATGAGTGGCAGCGGCAAGACTACTTTGGTTAAACTGTTGTTGGGGTTTTATCCGCCCAATAAAGGCAGCATCCGTGTGGGAGGTGTCAATCTGAAAAATGTTGACCCTAAGTCATGGCGTGCCCGTTGTGGCACAGTGATGCAGGACGGCTTCATCTTTTCGGACAGCATTGCCAAAAACATTGCCGTTGGAGAAGAGCATATCGATGAACAGCGGTTGCTTCATGCCGCGCATGTGGCCAACATTCAAGAAATGATAGAAAACCTGCCTTTAGGATACAATACAAAGATAGGTCAAGAAGGTAACGGTATTTCTCAGGGACAACGGCAGCGCATCCTGATAGCAAGGGCAGTGTACAAGAATCCCGACTATATCTTTTTGGATGAGGCCACCAATGCCTTGGATGCCAACAACGAGCGTGTCATCATGGACAACTTGCAGGCTTTCTTCAAAGGACGCACGGTGGTTGTGGTGGCCCATCGACTGAGCACGGTGAAAAATGCTGACCAGATTGTAGTGCTTAACCATGGAAGAATAACAGAAACGGGAACCCATGAGACGCTGACCGCACAACGGGGCGAGTATTACGAATTAGTGAAAAACCAGCTGGAATTAGGAGGCTAATCATGGAGAAAAGTAAGAACATCGATAAAGCAAAAGGTTTGGAACTTCATAGTGAACCCGTGCAGGAGATCATGGGAAGACCACCTGGCTGGCTGGTACGCAGTGGGATTGCCGTGATTGTGACGGTGGTCGCCTTGCTCGTGGTGGGAAGCCGATTCATAAAATATCCAGAAATCCTACCTGCTGAAATCACTATTAATGCCTATAACCTTCCGGCACAAGTGAAAGCCCGTAGCTCGGGAAGGATAGACACCGTTTTTGTGGAAGACGGAATGCATGTCGGCGAGGGGAGCCCGTTGGCTTTGATTGAGAATGCAGCAGATTATGTGGATGTGGTGTTGCTGAAAAAACAACTGGCAACTGCAAAGCGGGATTCGGTTTGGTCTATAGAACAGGATTTACGTCTTGGCAGCATACAAGAGAGTTATCTGAGTTTTGTCCAAGCTGCAAACGACTATCTGTTTTTTCTTGAAAAAGACTATGCGGGTGTTCTAATTGCTTCCAAGAAAGAACAAATCAAAGTCATGGAGGAGAATCTGCGTAACCAAAAGGAGAGACTGCGTATCAGTAATGAGCAACTTGCCATTGCGTATGATAGGTTTAGGATAGACTCAACGCTGTACATGGAAAAAGCCATCGCCAAGGTGACTTTCCAAGAAAGCAAGAAAACATATATGCAACAACAGATGTCGCACCAAAGCCTATTGGGTGAAGCTGAGAATTTGAGGCTTAGCCTGTTGCAGACCAAACAGGCGGTGACGGAACTGGAACAAGGTCGAGCGGAACAGAAACATGGTTATTATATGCGTTTATGTATTGCCCGTGACCAAATGGAGGCACAGATTACGCAATGGGAGAAAAATTATCTGCTTGTCAGTCCGACAAATGGGGTGGTGGCCATTACAAAGTATTGGCAAAAGAACCAAAATATTACAACAGGGGAAACGATGATGACAGTGGTGCCCGACGGGGCATCGGCCTATTTTGGCAAGTTGTATCTTTCCCAACGTGGGGCTGGAAAAGTGAAGGAAGGCCAAAAGGTGGATATTAAACTTGATGATTATCCATTTATGGAGTTCGGCTTTATTCAGGTGACTTTATCCAGCATATCGATGTTGCCCTATAATGATGAGACAAAGGGAAATGTTTATGTGTTGGAAGTGAGTCTGCCCGATAGTCTTGTAACTCAATACGGCACGCATATTCCATATCGCCCAGAAATGACCGGTGTTGCCGAGGTCATCACGGATGACTTATCAGTATTGGATAGGTTGTTGAATCCGATTAAGTCGGTTTTAAGACGATGAAGAAAAGGATTAAGAAGTTGATATTTAAATACTAAAAAAAACAAATAGGGGAATTATAAAATGAATAGAAAAACAATATTTTTTACAATGATGATGGCTGCTGCCATCGTACTGCTGGCGGGATGCCATGAAGGAAACCGCAAAGGACATTCCTCACAAAAGAAAAATGAAGCTAACACATCCGCTTTCATCGACACATCGAAAATGGACGAGGAGTTTTACAAACGGATGCGAGAGCTTGAGGCTTTGCATCCGGATGTGCCCGTTGGATAGGTGAAATAAAAGATATTGTTGGTGTGAAATTGTTGTATATTTGAAGCACGTTTTAGCATGGATGCAACATCTATTATATTGCATATCATATTGTTGAGTATAAAACCAGTAATGAATACAGAAAACAAGCATTCGTTTAATACCAATCTACGTAAATACAAGTATGTCTAAGAGAATAGATAATATGGTGTCAACCAATATATTCAATGACAAATATTCTTCGTTGACGCGTTCAATCAAAATCTTTCTTCCTGTGAGAGAATCAAAGAAGAAAGATGAAGGTGAATATGAAAACTATGATGATTTTGTTGGACGTGAACGTTTGATGGAGCGGTTGTATAATTGGTTGTCTGACAAAAACAAAGCCAGTGGATCTTATTTGGTGACAGGTTTCCGAGGGATGGGTAAAACAAGCCTGGTAACTCGTGTTACCGACCGATTGACGCGTGAGATAAAGCAAAAGAGTGAACGGTGGTATTTTTGGTTGCTAATGTTGCCTTTGGTGGGTTTTGGTGCTCTTTATTCATCTGGGGTGATTGACTCACCACAAAGATTTATGTATGTCATAATACCAGCCTTGGTTTTTGTGGCATTAGGCGTATTCGGTTTTTGCAACAAGTACAATAGAAATAATAGAAAAAGACATAAGTATCCTAATGGTGATGGATTTGAAGATGTGCATGTAGACAGAATGGCACGCGGAAAAGAGGATGATTTGAGCGAAAAGAAGTTCAGCAACATAAAGGTCTCGATTAATTTAGGTCATGAAGTGCTCAATGAACGGGATGTATTGAGTATGATAGCCACCAGTGTGAGGAATAAATACAAGTTATTTGTCAGAAGTATTCAGCCGCATTTATTTATAAATATGTTGGTTGTGGTTATAGTAGGAGTACTTAGCGTTATGACTGCACACTGGGTAGAAGAAGTAATGCGTATTGATGGTTATAAGAAGTATTCGGATAAAACATTCATCCGCGAAGATAATAATAATGATTGTGAAGCTGAATGCATAGCCTGGGAAATCGAAAAGAATCCAAATGAGTCATGGTTTTCGAGATTGTTATTCAATGTGGGGCATACATTATCTAAGACTTACAATGATAATGCTTTTTCAAGATGGGTGTTTGAGTTTATTCTGTATGGTGCGTTAGTTGCTTTGTTTTGGTGGTTGGGAGGTTTATTGGTTCGATTGATTCCTCGGCTTTCAACACCTCGAAAAGCCTTACGACGGCTTGATACATTGGTGGAACGAATTGTAGCAACCACCGAAGAGACGTCTGGAACGACATCGTCGATTGACAAAAATGTGGTTTCCGTTTCTCTTTTTGGTCGTCATAGACGTAAGACAACACCTATAGCCGATATTCGTGAAATTGAGACAGAGTTGGCGGAAGTTATCAATCAGATTAATTCGGATGGATGTCCCAGAAATTATAGAGCTCGTTTTATTGTTGTGTTTGATGAAATGGACAAAATTGATCCAGCAATAATGGAACATCACAAAGTTAATGAAATGCCTGAGTTCACGGATTCCGTCAAAGGCTTCCCTGATGGTATGGATTCTCGTGAACGAAGGCGCAATGTGCTTAAACTGTTGGCCAACATTAAACTATTTGTTTCGACAGCCAAAGCGAAGTTTGTATTTATTTCAGGCCGTGAACTCTATGATGCCTATCTGGCCGATTTAAGCGATCGTGACTTTGCCATTAGTAGTATTTTCTCTGGAGTTATCAATGTGGATAGCTTTCTTACCCCAGAAGGTGGGCAAACAGATGTGCGCTCCATGTCGGAATGGTATATTGCAAATCAATTGATACCTGCATCATGGCTGAAGGAAAAAGAAATCATGAATGCGGAGGGTAGGATAAAAGGACAAGATGGGAAGAACAAAGAAAGAGCAACCTTAAAACAGGAAAGACCTTCCTTGCGCTGGTATTACGAGTATTTAGTTGACGCATGTGAGAATGACCCGCAAGAGGCCACTTATGTCATCGGTTTTCTCCATATATTCGCTGCATATCTGACGCATATCAGTAACGGATCGCCTAAGAAAATATTCTTGTATTTTGACAAGTACATTCGTCTCGCCAAAGATTGTTTGCCTATGAATGATTGGAAAGATGAGTGCGTGGTTGGACGAGAAATAAAGGGCGAAAAGAAACAGAGGGTGCTGTTTTTTGAGTCGATTCAGCAGAAAACAATCAACTTCGTCTATTATCTATCCAACCCAATTATGGGTACCATAACCAATGATATGAGCAATTACGGAGATCGGTTTTTGGTTTCCTTGTCGTTCATCATCGACCATATCTATAAATATCATAATCGAAGTTTCTCATGGCGCAATCTGGAGCAAATACCGGATTTGTTGAAGACCAGTAAGGCACCAGAACTGAGAGATGAAATGACATCCATTATGGAGTATTTGACGCAGGTTCATATTTCTCCTATACTAATTGGTTTGAATGAATATAAGTTTCACAAGAGTATTGCAGAGGAAATCTCCGTGATGTCCAGGATGTCAGATGAAGCATCTGCGATTTTTAACTTCACGCTTGACGAGTCGCTGTCTGTGATTCAATATAACACCCGTTTGCTTAATTATTACTATGAACTTGACAAGGAAAATCAAAGGAACAAGGATAATAAACGAGAGCAACAGTATTTGCCTCTCATTGCTCGTATTCATTCAAATCTTGGAGACTTGCATTTTTGGGATGAGGATTATTATTCGGCAACCTTGGAATATAGGGCAGCCATTGAAACGCTGCCAGATACCAAAGAAGATGAATCAGGGTTCCTCACCCGTGTTCGCTGTATGTTGAAATTAGGACTTGCTTATGAACTACGTAAACTTTATCCCAATGCTTATCAGACCTATTGTCGCTTGATTAATTTGTTGATCAAGAAACGGTGGGTACATGAAGGAAATTATGGTTTGTCGGTAATGGATGCCAGGATAAAAGGTTGGCAAGAAAAGCGACAGGTTATGGTAAACACGCATGACCCAAGCTTGGATGAAGGTGAGAATGAGAAATTTAAGCAGCAGTTTAAACGTCCTTTATTCAATGGAGACTACAATGATCCCGACCAAACATCTTATAGTACCAATTTTGATGGTGTCATATCGACTTTTGCCAGCGACTTAACTATTGACAAGTCGCAAACCATCAATACACTTACCCTGTTTGAGGAGATACGGTATCTGTATCAGTCCATTCTTGCAAAACTAAGCATATTGGAAAAAATGGGTATGAGTGGTATCACTCAGACTAATATTGAGGTTGCTGAAGGAGAGTTCCGTACGATATACAAAAGTGTGAACTATCGGGAAAAGTTTATTATTGCCGTTGATTTCTTTCGTAAATTGGCTGAAATTCTATATTACAAGAACAGTTTGACCATTCTTTCCCAAAACCAGGATTCGTTTTATGTGTCTGTATATTATGACGACCATGATCTTATGGCTAATCTTGATGATTTCTGTTTGCAAAAAAGCGACAATGCTTTTACAGCAAAGCATGACATACGGAAGTTTTTCTATATGGTGAATAATAGTGCTTCGGAAAAAGATCTCAAATTGGGGTATCCTTCGGTTAACGGTAGAAATTGGTGTTATTTAACAGAGCTTTATGAGTATCTGGAGAAAAATGTGGAAGAACTTTTGAAGAAAGATCCTGACATAAAGGAACAAAAAGAAAGAGATAGAATTGCAAAGAATGTAAAGGCATACCTTAATTACAATTCCAAAGAAGTTGCGCCAAATAGGAAGGAAAAAATCAGTTTGGAAAGCGTGGAATCATGTGACTATCATAGTAAATTGCTTCGTAAAAAAGGGTTACGTACCCCATGTTTTGCATGCAAATATTATACTAGAAGTCTCCGCATCATAGCTGATAATATGTTCGTGGGCGATGTGTTGAATAATACGCTTACCAAATCCATAGAGATTCTTAAACACTCGTTTAAAAACCATTTGCTATATACGAATTCCACAAATATACGTGCATTGGCTCAGACTTTGGAAGGATTTGGCAATGTGATGTATTCGTGTGCATCCGGTAATGACAATGAAAGTGATGGCCATCGTTCTCGAAATGGCATTAACAAAGGCGTAATAATGTTGTTGGAAGAGTTGAGTCATAAAGACTCTGAAACGGAAGAACTGGATACTATTGAAAAATGGGAAAAGGAATTAATGAGGCATCTTCCATTAAGTCGTCTTGATAAAAGCATTCTTTACTATTGGGACGCATATCGGTTTTATCTGATGGATGCTTGTTACAACGATGCGGTTGGGTGTTTGAACAAAATACTTAATCTTTTAGTATATTATATTGAAGTGCTGTGTTATTATGAAGATGGTTCTAAGATACAATGGGGTGATGAAACGGATACTATTGAGGCATTGATAGGAGACAATAAGTTTAATGATTCTTTTATCGGAACCCTCTTTCATCTTATTGTTAGATATACAAGTTATAAATACGACCTGACAAATTTGAGTGAAATCAACGAACTGAAATGGATATACAGTAAAGAAATTCGCCATAATGTTGATTTGACGCGGTTGTCTTTATTCCCTGCTATTCGTTCAGCATGGCTCCGTGCGGTTGAAATAAGGGCTAAAGGACTTCGTTTTCTTGCCAGACAAAGATGTGTTGGGTATGAACAAAAAGACTATGTTGATTTTATCAAATTGACATATCCCCTTATTTCCCCTCAACGTCGTTATGAAACCACTTTCTATGAAGAAGTGATGGGCTATTATACCAAGATGCGGTATAATGACCATATTATGAACAATATTATGGGAGGCAATCCTTTGGTTGACAAAATAGCAAGGGATTATTCGGACATATATCACGTCGCTTTCTATGAAAAACTATACGTTTTCCTTAGTTCTCCCACTACTTCAGAGCGATTGGATACCTCGCTTTTTGGAATTGATAATAATGTGACCAAACGTTTGGATTTGGTGGAGTTTTTGATCCACGATTCATTGGTTTGCATCACCACAATGGTAAATGTATTTACTCCACATAATCATCTTACATCGTATTCGAAGAGTTTTGTTGGTATTGTGTATAACTATTTCTGGGAATGGTCTCGAAAATATGAGTTTTTATATTCTTTGTATCAGTATCACGAACTTGAACAAAAAGGTCGTACAGATGAGGCGAATAGGATTATTGAAAACATTTGGGGCAGCAGCAGTGTGCAAAGTGCAGGTGAGGATAAGGGAGTGCTAATGCGCTTGAAGACAGCTATGAATAACTGTAGTCGTTTGATTGCCAAAAATGAAATAGATGCCGACAAAGCAAGCCGTTATGGCTCCTTATGTGATCGCTTATATGAGCGCTTGCGTCATGACATAGATGATATTACCATTAATACTATTTTCAGTAACTATGCTGCTGAAATGGCATTGAAATATTATCAAAAAGCAGTAGAGGCCAATACAGAAGGTGAATCGTATAGAGAGATGATTGGCGCGATGCATTTCTTGAATGATGACCTCAATAATGATACATGTCAATTCAACATTGCATGTGACCGTTTTTTGCTCAATACAGGCGTAGTTGCCGAGCAACGCCGTCGTCTTGAAAAACTGTATAATAACTCGGATGTTTATAGTCTTCAGAAGGCTTATATAGACAGACCCAACATGCTTAATAAAGAAATCGTAAAACAGAATCGTTTTGATAGATCACAGTTTATAAATTCAGAATATTAAAATAAACAAAATATGGAAAACAAAATCAAACTGACCGTTATGGTAAATTGCCAAAGCATGGGGAAAGTGTCTGTTACTCGTGCTTCGGACTCAACTATTGTCACTTCTTCAAATAGCGTTTATGAAGTGGATGAAGGTTCTGTTTTGTATTTGGAAGCAGAGGCCGCAAATGGCTTTCAATTCGCTGGATGGAGCGATGGAGAACGTGATAAAATACGCAAAATTCATGTGTCTAAAGAGATTGAATACTATGCTGTTTTTGTTTCACAAACAAAAAAGAATGAATTAACACCGTTGTTCAACAAATTATTTTTCGACGGTCGTCGATTCCCGCTCACACACGCATCGTGTCCTGATTTGAGTAACTTCGACGGTTCAAATCACGACCAGTTTAAACATGTCACCGATGCAAAAAGTGTGATTGATGAAATGGGAAAGGATAAAGAAAGCAACAGAGGCATAACCTTGGGAGCTTGGTTAATTCCTACATTGATTATTATTGCTTTGATAATACTGCTTTTGGCACCCTTGAAAGGCTGTGCTATAAGTACAGATTCATTAGCGACTATAAAATCGATCAACACCAACATACCTTTGGTGATTTCAACTTCAGAAAACGGCAAAGGATTCGTTTATGCTCATAGTATAGTTGTTGATTCCACATACATTTTAGCTAAAGATACTATAGCGTCAATGAATCATCCTGAGAAAACTATCGTTCGTGGGGAAGTTATTTACCGTAATACAAGTTGGTATTTGCTTTTATATTTAATACTGGCAGCAATTCTGTTGTCAATAATAACAATACTGATTATAAAACTCCTTGTACCATATTTCGAGAAAATCTTGGATTTTAGGCATAAAAAAGAGGAGCTTGAATATAAAGATAGAATTAGGCTTTATGACGAAGACAGAGAATATGAACGGTTATTGTATAAAACGGAAATAGCTCTTTACGAAAAAAGAGAAAAAGCAAGAATTGACGAATGGGTAAGAGTCAACGAGCATGAGAGGGAATTGGACAAAAAGGCACAGGAACGTATCGCTGATTTGAGCAAGGTTTTACTTGAATTGGCCAAGGTTAAGAATACAGTTACTCTTAATGACCCCAAAGGCAATGGTAAAACTATCACGATAGAAAGAAGTGTCCTATCTGAAGATTGCTGTGATGAATTGAAAGAGGTTCTTCAAGGTTTCATCAAAGAAGACGATTGCTGTTGTAAAATCTTAAAATGTCTATTCGGCGATCCTATTGATTGTGAGAAATTGAAGAAGTGTTTGAAATCTCTTCTTTGTGACAAGGAAAATTGTGAAGGGAAATGCAAGGAATTATTGGAACGTATCGACAAACTGATTGCGGCTATTGAAAAAGTGCCATCTGGAGGTGCTTCAACGGTGATTAATAATTGTAAGTGAAAGGGTCCTTTCTAAGCAAGACTAGTAAAGATGAGATCATGAGAGTTGGACAAGTTGCAGCTTTGCAGGCAGAACTAGCAAAGACACTTAATGAATGATCAAGGTAGGTAAAGACATAAGGGCGATACTAAGGACACCGATTGAAAGGTACTATGAACTGGGGATGATTTCGGCCAGGGCCTTCAATATATGCAAGGCTGCTGACATTGGCACGGTAGGCGATCTTATTCAATGGCATTACGAAGATGGATTGAGAAAGCTGCGCAATTGCGGGCCTTATACCATCAAGGAGTTTGAGGGGGTCATTGGGCTGGTCAATTATAAACATGCCATACAACTCTTAGAGAAGTTAGACAGGTATGAAGATTTGCCCAAGTCGCTAAAGGACATCGTTGTGGACAATTACAAAAGGCCACTGCTTAGCTTCTCATTGGACTGCATAAGAAGCTTCTATGATACCTTCGGCGACTGCAAGGCGTTTTATTCTTTCTTCTTCCGTGGCTTAAATGAATTGGATGTGAAGTTCAATAACTTTGGCAGTTTGGAACTGAAACACTATTGCTACCAGTTGCTTTCGGAAATACATTCCTCGCTTCGGAAAGCGGAGTTGGATGACACCTATACCTACGAGTTGGCTGTGATGGCTCGGGCGGTGTTATGGTTCTGCGACGATGATTTTGCAACGGAGCTTGAAGCCAAAGACCCAGATTTGAGGGTTAGGAGAAAAGCCCTTTTGGAGGACTTTAGTGAACGAGCCGACCAACTCGTCAATGCCGCGGCAAGTGTGAGACGGCATTTGATTCCCAATTATTCGAGGGCGGTGGCGATGATGCAACTCTCGGAAGGTGAAGTGAGAAACAAATTGCTTGAGATACGGTCATGGGGGCCTACCTTTAGGACGATTTTCTTGTTTTTGGCTGAGCTGAAAGAGACTCTTTATTGGTACGAAAGTATCGGTGGGGACGAGTTAGGCAACACGGTCGTCGCTAACAAGTACCGTTATTTGACGGAGGAGCAAGTTGGTTTTGTGGCTGATTTTTACCGGCAATACGGGTATTATCCCATGTTCTACTTGTTAAGAGAGCGTCTTGCGACTACGAAAGAAAGAGTGGAACGGATTTTTGCGATGGCGACGGGACTTTGTGACGGATGCCCGAAGAACCTGGCTGAAATTGGAAAGGAGATGGAGTGTAGCAGGGAACGTGTCAGGCAACTGATGGTGTTGGCACCTAAAGACTTGTTCAAAGACAAGGGATGGATGCATTACCAGCTTGGTAACACTCTGGTTGTCTCAGAAGTTGATGATCTGTTTCTGAATGTCGTTGACTGCGAGAAAGTGAATGTTCCTTTCGAGTCGTTCGCGTTGGTATGTACCGAGGGGTTCCCGATGAAAACAGCAAAAGTGAATGATTTGCGTTTCCTTGTCAATAATCGTTTGAATGTCAGTGTCATCAATAAGGTTTGTGGCGAGGTGGGCAGACAAAGCAGGCGGATAAGGGCTGAGATTGGTTTTGTCCGGCTTGACGATTTGCTGAATGATGTGCCCGATGACAAGAAAGGTGTTTACATGGAGGCCTTGCCGGTCATCATCGCCAAGGCGTTCGGATTGCCTGTTGACGAAACTGGGAACGTTGTTTTGCCTCCCAATGGGGTTGATGTGGTTTATGAGCTTACCGAGATTCTGCGAGGCAAAGGCAGGCCGATGAGTATGAAGGAGTTGTATGCAGAACTGATCAAGAGATGTCCAGAGGTCGAGCACAAGGGCTATGAACACGTCAGAGGGAAGGTGCTGCGGTCGGAGGCAATAGTACCCATCGGGAAGTCGTCGAGATATACCTTGGCCGAATGGGACAATGTGTATCGAGGAAGCATCAGGGACTTGGTGGTCGATATTTTGAAGAAATCCAAGGCCCCTATGCACATCAATGAGATCATGGAGAAGGTGTTGCCAGCCTTTCCTTATACCAACAAAGGCAGTGTCACGTCGAGCTTGGGCAGCGACAAAGAGAGGTTTGTTTTGTGCGGTAATGGGTATTATGGGTTGAGGGAGGGGAAATATCGTGGAGAGGTTGTGCCGGAAAAAAAGCAATAGCCAACCGCGGTTGCTATTCTGTTTCGATGGAATTGGGGAAAAGTTGTAAATTTGCGGCATAATACAAAGGAAGCCTTTATGAACGAGAACGCTATAAAAGAGGCATTGAAGAAAGGAGAAAGGGTTACGCTGGAGTGCAAGAAAGCGATGGCAGAAGTCCCCAAATCGCTTTGGGAGACCTACTCCGCTTTTGCAAATACCATAGGCGGCTTGATTCTGCTCGGTGTGGACGAGCATCGGAATGAGACAGACTTGGCCAAACGCTATGAGATTGTTGGCGTGAAGGATGCACAAAAGATCCTGGCAGATTTTTGGAACACCATCAATAGCGACAAGGTGAATGCAAATGTCCTTGCCGACAGTGATGTGGAGGTGGTGAACATGGATGGCAAACAGATTGTCTGCATCCATGTGCCTATGGCCGATTGGAGGGCGAAGCCTATCTACATCAACGGCAATGTGTATAAGGGGACATACAGACGCAACCATGAGGGCGACTATCATTGCACTGAAGAACAGGTAAAGGCAATGATACGAGACTCCAATACAGAGGGAAACGATGGCATTTTGATTGAGTATTATGGAATGAATGACATTGACCTGGACTCGTTGCGCCAGTACCGCACAGAGTTTAGGCAGGAGAACAGTACCCATATTTGGAACAAGGATGACGACAAGACATTCCTGCGGAATCTTGGCGGCTATACAGAAGACCGCAAGACGGGCAAGGAAGGGCTGACGTTGGCAGGTTTGATGATGTTTGGCAAAGGACTGGCGATTAGGGATAGGTTTGCCAACTTTCGAATGGACTATTTGGACATGAGCCATCTTGTGAGCGGCGAACGCTACCATGACCGATTGACTTACGACGGATTGTGGGAGAATAACCTGTACCAATTCTTCCGCATCGTGTCCCCAAAGGTGCAGTTTGACCTGCCGAGGCCGTTTAAGTTGGAGAAAGGAGGCCGCCGGAATGATGATACCCCACAACACGAAGCGGTCCGTGAGGCCTTTACGAATGCTATCATTCACTGTGATTTGCTGATGGATGCAGGTATTCTTAGAGTGGAAAAGCATGACGATTACCTCAGTTTTCGCAATCCTGGTTTGCTGAAATTGCCTGTGGAGGCCATCTATAAGGGTGGTAATTCAAAGGCTCGCAATCCGAAAATACAAAACATGCTTCGAATGATTGGGTATGGTGAAAATTTGGGTTCAGGATTCCCAAAGATTCTTGCAGCCTGGAAAGAGACCAACTGGGGTGAGCCGCAATTGTTGAACAAGCTTGATTTGGATGAAGTGGAATTGGTGTTGCCCGTACCCTTGTCCAAGTTGGTGACAACAGCAGATGGGTTGTCTAAAGGGTTGACCGATGGGTTGCCTGATGGGTTGTCTAAAAGGTTGTCTGAAGAGTTGTCTAAAGGATTGTCAGAAACAGCCGTAAATATCTGCAAAATGATATTTGCCGATAATTATATCAGCAGAGAAGTGTTGGCAGAAAAAGCAGGAATATCCGTTACTGCGGTGCAAAAGCATATCAATAAGCTGAAGTCTATCGGCGTACTTAAACGTATAGGATCTGCCCGACGTGGACATTGGGAGATTGCCGAGTGACACTTTTTAATTGTTTAATTAGCGATAATAACAGATTATGTGTGAAATTGCGGACAATACAATTCATAAGCTTCAGGAAGCCATAAACTTTGTGAAACAGAGAAGAGATGACATTGTTCTTTTCCTCGTGATTAAAATGAAATCAACCAATGAGTATTACAACCAATATGATTTTTCTACAGAGTTTTTTTCCGAAGAAGAACTATCCGATTATATTAAAGCAATAGAATCACTTGGTATTTATCGCGACATTTCATATGGTGAGGACGAATTTATTGGAAAAATCAGCAAAAACTATTTCAACAAATATCATCAAAAATACAAAATCGTGTTCAATACGACAGGTAGTAAAAGGATAAGATCTCGCTCCGCCTTAATCCCAGCTCTTTGTGAAATGATGGGCTTTAAATACGCCTCCAGTGATATATTGACATGTAGTCTTTTGGAAAACAAGGTTTACGCGAATAGTCTCCTCAGACATTACGGTTTTCCAGTGCCTAACAGTTGGTTTTTTCATCCTAACTACGGTTGGATGAAATCAAAACCTCCCAAGAACGCCAAATTAATCATAAAACCTGGTGCTGAAAGCGCAAGTATAGGAGTCACCAAGAATTCAGTAGGATATTTCTCAGAAGAGTTCGAGCATCATGTTGAAAAAGTCTCAAAAATTCTTGATGAACCAGTTGTCGTCCAAAAGTTTATTGATGGATGGGAAGTGGAGGTTCCTATACTCAACCTAAAGGAGCCCATTGCTTTGCCACCTATGGGAATTGAGATGGATGGTGATAAATGCTTAAACGATAAATTCTTAAGTTTTGAAACGGTATATTCCGACAATTATAATTATTATAGATTTGATCAGAGTTTCCCCCAGTTATCAGCTTCTTTGGCGACAATGGCAAAGGATAGTTTTCGTATGCTTGACTTGTGTGGAACCGTGAGGGTTGATTTTAGAGTTCAAGATGAAAAACGCTATTTTATAACTGATTATAACAACTCTCCTCATTTAACGCGGTTCCATTCAACAGCAAAATCCTTGATGTCGCTTGGCTTTGACTATCAAGACTTGTTTTGTCTGCTTCTATATTATCCCTTGTTACAGTACGTTCAAAACTGAGTCCAAATTTGCAAGTCGGAGAACAGATATACGGTTTTAAAATAATTCCAATCAGCACTTAAAAAAGACTCTTGGACTTTCGTGAATGCTTTTTGTAAAGAACTAAGCGAATCATAAGGGGAATCTTCATGTAACAACTGGTTTACGATGTCATAGTGTTTTTGATAATAAATTGTTCTAGTCGGAAAAGCGGAATCTATTAGTTCTTGGATCTTTTCTACTGTTTTTCGTGCTAAATACAAATCTCCTGAAAAGTATAATGCCAAACTATAATTGAAGCTATAATAGTACTCATAATATGGATCAAGTGTGTTTTTATACTTGTTCTTCAAATTATTCATTACCGACAATGTTTTGTCATATTGTTTCAACAACAGCAGAAAGCCTGCATAATTCAATTCAATTAATAACTGATCCTCGTCATAGAGATGATTCTCAACAATAATTCGGTATTTGTTTACTAAATATTGAGCGGACAAAGTATTTAAATAATAGTTCGACAATAGATAATTGTTAATGGCAAGATTCGGATTTGGAAATTGCATGAAATCACATTCTTCCACGAGTCGCATGGCTTTCCCTGCACACCTATATGCTTCCTCGTATAAACCGCACACAATGGAATTGCTAGAAAGATTAATCAATACCTTGTAATAGAGAGATAGGTATTGATAATCTCCTCGAGGAACTATCTTTTCGATTGTATGGCATAAATCCAATAGCATTGGATGAGCCACATCAGGCTCGTACAATGTATCAGACAACAATTGGCATTCGTAATAAGGTTTCGCTAATTTATGGTCATATATTTCGTGTAAATGTAGTCTTTTTTGATGCTCTCTATATGTAGAGCGAGCTTCTTCCAGTTTTGACAATGAACTTTCCAATACGATACGTAGTCGCATTAACCGGCTCCATATTTCAACTTCATTTGTATCGCAATTATCCAAGACTCCTATTAAAGAAGATAAAGCAATAAGCCTGCTTTCTACCTGATTACTTTTAAATCTGAATGTAAAAATTGCATATTTATTCTCTATGCATAAAAGCGGATGTGTAAAAATTCTTTCCTTATCAATCAGATATTGTAAAGCGAGATCATTTTGACCTTCAAAAGACAAACAATATGCTTTGGCGAGAACACTAATACAATGTAAGATCTGGGGCTCATCAATAATATGAAGATTCGGTGTTATGCCCTCTCGAATTTGTTCTATGATATGTAAAGCGGATAAAACCTGAGATTCCTTGTGGTTCCCTGAAAGCTCTTCAGCCAAAGCACGCCTTTCATATTCTGAAGGTAAGAGCATCTTAAGACATTTAGAATAACGAGAGTAAAAAACTCCATTACTTAGATGGCTTCGACTTAATGTGATGTTTCTGATTGTATCGTTGATAAAAGAAACGGTGGCCGATTCCTTTGATAGCAAGTTAAGGGATACAGCATCCTTTATTGTTTGATTGATGGATTCCACATTATTCAATGCACATTTTAATTCTCTAATTGTTGCGCTTCGTCCAATAGCTGCGAGGGATTCAAGCAGATTTATGATAAGTTTCCCAGATACAGTTTCTTGTACCCTTCTGTCTATCAATTCTCCCAAGAACAGTTCATTGTTTCTTTGGTCAGGTTTCAATCCGATGCCGTTTTCAGCATAAAAACGACAAACTTGATTAAGAAGAACTAAATGTCCTCCTGTCGCCGAATAAATGGCTTCTATTGTTTCTTTGTTCGGTTTAATGTTCAGCCCCCACTGGCATAGCAAAGAAGCTGTTTCTTCCATTGTTGGATAATGCAAATCAAAACGAAAGAAATCGTGTATTGAGAATGTGTAAGGCTCATTTTGTTCCGTGGTGTTATATGAGGCTAGCAGGCTTATCTTTTTCCTTCTTTCATTAAACTCTGAGATAACACCGCGAAGATAATCTATGGATTCTTGGTCAAAATAGTGTATATCGTCACAAATAATGGCAATATGTTCATGCTTTTTATACAACAAAAACAATTCCTTTGAAAAGGATAGGTTTCGATTAAACACATTGTTATCTTTAATGTAATGCTTGTTTTCCAATAGATGGCGACAATCTGTCGTGTCTAAAACATGCCTTAAACCAACACCCAAATATGGAATACCCTCAATAAAAGGACCTAATCCGTTTTTCCATCTATTACTATGTTCTAAATAATGATTCAACGGATAGTATGGAATGGCTCTTTTCCCTGCGTCTCCAAATAGTTGAATGACGGCTATTTCATTTGTTTCGTTTTTCAAGGATGAAACAACATTGTTGATTATGTTTGATTTTCCCGAGCCAGAAGGCCCAAACAAATTAATTGTTTGATAGTCGTTATCAACGATAATACGAACTATATCTTTGATAATTGTTTTTATCCTATCCAAAAAACCACCCATAATCTGTTATTATCGCTAATCGTTTTCCAGCCTATTTCGTATATTGCTAGAAAAACGACTTATGACTGAAGGTATACAACAAATTACTATTACAGTGGCTTTAGAAGGTTTTTTGAACCACTGCCGCTTTGAGAGAAAACTGGATGAGAAAACAATCAAGGCTTATCGTTTTGACATAAAACAATTTGCTGCTGATTTGGGAACGGATGCCAAATTGTGTGTTGTTACACGGGATTACCTGAAACGATGGATTGCGTCATTGTCTAATTATCGGTACAAGACAATTAAAAGAAAAATTGCATCCGTCAACGCTTTAATGAACTATTTGGAAGTGGAATGGGAAGTGTTCAACAATCCATTGCGAAGCTTACACGTCCGTTTAAAGCCGCCAGTAAGATTACCGGTGGTGATGACGAAGGAAGAGATGCAGCGAATATTGGGAAAACTTGATGCAGAGATGCATGCTGTAAAGAATGACACTCAACTATTTTTTGCCATTCGCAACAAAGCGATTATCGAATTGCTGTTTGGCTCAGGAATGAGAATCGGGGAATTGTGCGGTCTCAGGAATCAGGATGTGGATCTTTGTCGAGGACAGGTGCGAATCATCGGTAAAGGTAACAAGGAAAGAATTGTTGACATTTGTTTGCCTGTGATCATACAGTCGTTAAAGCAATGGGTGGAAGTACGCAAGCTATCGGATTGTCCTGAAGACGGTTTCTTCACCAGCCGAATCGGACGAAAACTTGGTCCTCAGACGGTAAGGTTGTTGGTTCATCGGCTAACAAACGAGTGCAAGATAGAAAAGCATGTTACACCGCATACTTTCCGACACACATTTGCCACTCTTCTTCTTGAAGAAAACGTTGACATTGCCAATATCCAGCATATTTTGGGCCACAGCTCTATTGCGATAACCCAGATATATCTTCATGTCAATCCTTGTAGACAACGTGAGATATTGACGAATCATCATCCTCGAAGTAGGATGTGATTCTTTAAGAAAGAGATGTCGATGCCTTTGACTGACTCCCCCGGCCTGCGGCCAGAGGGCGACTAAAAAGGTCGCTCTCTTTTTTTTGTTGGATGTGGAAGATTTTGCTATTTTTGATTTAGGACTATAATTTGGCGAGATGAGAGCCAAAAATAGTCGAGATACGTTCAAAAAGGCCTCCTTTATTGTTCATAAGTCGCAAAAAGA
>Ga0265301_10000696_pt1 | contig 46475 bp, 36 predicted proteins | sample AusTroGonzalo_MG_2_FD_193488 | JGI IMG/M metagenome (GOLD analysis project Ga0265301, IMG submission 193488) | Bovine rumen microbial communities from tropical cattle in Woodstock, Queensland, Australia - Gonzalo_04 | ecosystem: Host-associated > Mammals > Digestive system > Stomach > Rumen ...
GTGCTGACTGCGTCCGATGAAATGGAACTGTCCCTTGATGTAGAGGACATTGATGAGGGCGTGGATGTAGGCGGGTGTCTGGTGACGCACGCCGCCGTACATGGGATTCATATAGGCCAACAAGTCCTGTAGGCGCGGGTCGCTGACGAAGTCGGCGATGAACTCATCGACAGGCTGCATGAAGCGTTCGGAGTGAACTTTGAAGAAGTTGTCCGTGGGACGCAGATTGAAGATTTCCACTTCGTCGGCCAGCTGATAGCAGGCCTCGACATACGCAGCAATGCCCTCGCTCTCGGCAGGGAAGTAGTGGCAAAGGGCCTCGGTGAATGCTTCGCGCCCCTGAGGAATGCGGTAGGTGATGCCATCGGAGAGATAGGTGATCTGGTCCATGCAGTCGGCATCGCTGCGCTTCAGCTGAAGACGGTCCATGATGCCGATGTAGTCGAAGATGCGATAGACGGCGTCGCCTTCGTTGAAACCGCCTAAAATGTGCATTCCTGTCTCAAAGTCGATGCCATCCCTGCGGAAGCTCTGCAGGCCACCGCCGATGCTGTGGTTCTTCTCGATGACGGTGACATCCATGCCTTCGCGCGCCAACAACGCTCCCGTTGTCAGACCGCCGAAACCGCCTCCTATGATGATTGCGCTCTTCATTGACTTGCCGCTTTTATTTTGTCGTAGATATATGCTGTGCCTAGAATATCGGAACAGGTGACGATGGAGCCCACGAGCACCCCGAGGATGCCATGGGAGTTGATATTCTGACCCGTGAGATAGAGCCCGGGCAGCTTCGTGCGCTGGGGCACATGACAGGACATACCCAGTGTGATGTCACGGGCGATGCCATAGGCGCTACCCTCGGGTGTCCCCGTATAGTCGAGATAAGTGAGGGGCGTGGAGGTATAGTAGTGTGCGAGGCTGGCACGCAGGCCGGGCAGGTCGTGTTCCACAACATCCAACAGATGTTCTGCGTGTTGCTGCTTGAAGGTCTCGTAGTCGGCACCGCGATGTCCAACGCTAGTCCCCAGCCACGGCTGCATCTCGTTGAAACGCATATAGCTGAGGATGACGCCTGCCTTGGCGTAACGAGGTTGTGACTCGTGACAAAAATGCATGTAGAGATAGCCGCGTGGCCAGTCGGCAGAGGTATAGTCTTCGCAATCCCAGGGTGAAGTGTTGGGATAACTGTAGTAGTTGCTGTTCATGTAAGGCATCACGCCCTCCTTGAAGTCGAGATAGACGGCGAAGATGCCGATTGTGTTGGGCAGCTGCTGCATCCGGTTGCGGAAGGCCTTACGGATAAGCGGGCTGTCGGTCATTGCCAGCGTAGGCACAGGATGGATGGCGCTTATTACCATGTCGGCAGGGAAGAAGCGACCGTCGGTAGTAGAGACGCCCGTGACATGGTCTTCAGAGGAGTGTATCTTATTGACCTGGGCACGTGTGAGAACGGTACCTCCATAGCGTTGCAGCGTCTTAGAGAGAGAGAGTCCGATGGCATCGCTGCCGCCCACCACGCGGAAACTGCTCTGGTTGTAGAAATCAACAATGAAAGCGTGGGTAGAAAAGGGGGTGCGGCCATAACGTGCGGCATAGAGTGGCAGGTTGCCGACGAGCACCTGACGCAGGCGCTCATCGGTGATGAGGCCCTCGATGACTTCGTTGATACTCCGCAGCTGGTACTCCGTGCTAATGGCGCTGTCAGCGTTCTCCAAGCTGAGGGTGTGCAGGCTGGAGGCATTGGCGACGCGCTCCACGCAATCCATATATTTGACAATCCCCTCGTGCTCATGAGGGAAATATTCCGTCATCTGACGGATGAAAGCTTCACGCCCATTAGGGAAACGATATTCATCATCGCCGATGCGCACGATATCATAAGCCGCTGTATCCAGTTCGCCTAGTTGGATGTCATCTGTCACACCCAGGAAACGCAGCAGGCGGTCGAGGGTCTGCCCTTGGCGTGCACTACCGATGAAATGCATACCAGTCTCGAACTTCACACCACGACGCATGAAACATTGCAGGCAACCGCCTATCTGAGCTTCCTGCTCCAAGATGGTTACCTGATACCCCTCACGGGCGAGAATTACACCTGTGGAAAGGCCGCCGAGGCCGCTACCTATGATGAGAACTTTAGACATTATGATGAATGACGAATGTACCTTACCTTCTTTAAACTTTAAACACTCTCGAACATCAAGTTCGGGAGGTGGATATTGATGTGGCGCGCTACCTCTAGTTTTTCTGCATCGGGGTCTGTAGCGATGACCTGTACGTCGCGGTGTACGAGAGCAAAGACGAAAGCTTCCTCGCCCTGACCACAAGCGGTGATATAGTGCTCTGTCCCACCCGTCCACTGGTCAATGGCAGCGGCGTTGGCGAGGATCTCGTTTAGGCGGCGGTTGGCTTCACGCTCCACACTACGCATCTTATATTTATACTGATAGCGCACATAGGGCACCACAGCTTCCACGGTGCTGAACTGCTGTCGCAGCTCGGCATAGTGGCGGACGAAGAGCTGGTGCACGAGGCGGGTGGTCTCGCGGGGTGTGGTGCCCCAAGCGACGTCATCGGCGGTGATGCGCTGCCCGATTTCCATGTGCATCTGACCGCGTCGGAAGGCCAGTTCATCCTTGGGCAAAACATCGCCTAAGCCGACAAGGAAGATGGGGAGGATGTCAAGGCCATAGGTCTTGGCGAGATGGAAAGCCCCCTGATGGAAACGATGGATTTCGCGATCCTTGGAACGTGTACCCTCGGGGAAGACAACGATGCTATAGCCACGACGGATGAGGCTCTCAAGGTGAGGCTGGCTCTGCTCGTAGCCCTCCGATATCGGATAGAATTCGGCAGCACGCAGGATGAGGCTGTAAAGCGGATTGTTCCACACCCATTTCTTCGTGAGGATGACGACCTTAGGCGCTATGCTGAGGACAGCGATCAGATCGAGTTGCGACTGATGGTTGCACACGATGATAGCGGGACGCTCCAGCGTTTCTCCATTCGGGTTATGGACGGTGAACGATGTTCCAGGGATGTGGCTGATGCAGAAACGCGAAACAGCTTGCAGGGTCTTATGGAAACGCAGACGGCGCTGCTCGGTATAGCGGCCCAGATGGCTGTAGAGGAAAGCGAAGGGTTGGTAGAAGATGGCACCACCGAGGTAGAAGCAGGAGGCGAAGAGCGTCACGAGGAAACGTTCCATCGTGAGTGGCACCTCACGCAGCTGTCCCTTCTCGCGTGTCATCCATCGGAATACGAGTGGCGGCAGGTAGAAGGCCATCAGCACCACTGTGAACATTCCGATAATGACGACCTGTGCCAGCGAGCGCATAGCCGGGTGCTGTGCAAAGATGAGGGTGCCAATGCCGATGAACATGATGATGGCCGACAGCATGACGCTCTCCTTATAGCTGCGTAGAACGGGACGGCCGTAGGTGTGTTCATAGACCAAGCCATCGGTCATGAAGATGGTGTAGTCGTCGCCCTGACCAAAGATGAAGGTAGCCAGAATGATGTTGACGATATTGAACTGTATGCCGCACAGCTGCATGATACCCAAAATCCATATCCAACCTACGGCGAGGGGGAGGAACGACAGCAGGCTGAGCTCGATGCTGCCGAAGGACAGCCAGAGGAAGAAGAACACCACAAATCCGCAGACGAAGCCGATATAGTTGAAGTCGTCGGAGAGCGTCGTGGCAAGGGTGCTTTGTACATCGCGGCTGTCGAAGAGGAAGCCTTGTTGGTGGAGACGTTGGCGCCAGATAGCCTTGTCGGCATCGGTCATGGCGAGGCTATCCTGGACATAGCTGATGACGCGCGCAGGCTGTTGTTCGGCAGTGAGAATGTATTGGTCTCCCACGACCTTCATGATTTCGGAGTAGGCATCAAGGGGTAATGGTGTCCATGTCTTGTCCAACATCTCGAGGAACGGAGCGAAGGCCTGCGACGAGAAGCCTTGGCGCTGCCCCTCGGTGAGGAGGGCGGCACGAAGGGTTTCACCATGTTTGGTCATGAGGCGTTGCCAGCCTTCGATGGCACGTTGTTGGCTGGCCTGAGAGGGAATCAAATGTTGCAAGCTCTTGACGGCAAGACCTGCCGTGCGCAAACTGTCCGCCATCTGCTCGGCGCGTTGTAGCGCGGCATCCACATCTTGAGCCTCGGCTACCGCCAACACACCCCGCCCTCCTGCGGATTCCAATCCGATACCCAATAAGGACAGGTTCTCGCGCTGCTCATCAGTCATATAGTTGATGTGCTGCATATTGGTGTCGAAGGTCGTCTGCAGACTGAAATAACCGAAAATGCAGGTGAGAGTTACAATGAAAAGTGAAAAATGAAAAGTGGAAAATTTAAAGTGATGAGTGAAAAATGAAGCAGCCCTTCCCCCGATCCCTCCCCTGTTGGGGCGGGGAGAGGAGAAGAATGAGAGATGACGAGTGACGAATGATGAATGAGGGGTGGGTTCTTCATTCTTATTTCTCCTCGACGAGAGGACGGGCAGGAAGACAAGGACAAAGAAGATGGTGGCCATCAACACCAAGGCACCAAGGATGCCGAGATCGCGCATGGCCTCGGAGTCCATCCATGCTAAGCAGGCAAAGGCACTTACAGTGGTGATGTTACCCGTCAACAACGGAGGCACCATGTCTGAAAGTGCCTTACGACGATTGGGCTCATGGCGTGTGTGGTCAAGGAAGTGCAGGGGGTAGTTGGCCGCTATGCCGATGAGTACGGAGCCAGTTCCGAGTACGATGACCGACAGTTCATCGCGATAAACGCCCATGATAGCGATGGCGATGGCATAGCCAGTGGTGATGGACAGTACCATCCACATGATGTCGCCGATGCGACGGAAGCGCAGCCAGAGGATGAGTCCGATGAGAACGACGCTGATGATACCGGCCAGGATGCCATCGGCTTTGATACGGTCGGCATTGGTCACGGCAATAAGGGGGGCACCAACTGCGGTGATACGTACGGACGGATGTGCTTGCTGCAGCTGGTCTATCGCGTCATTCAAAAGCGAAGAGAGGAGGCGGTTATTGCCGCTTTCGCTACTGCCGAAGGGGCTAGTAACGAAGCCGATGCCCGCCTGATGGTCAGGGGTGAAGATCATGCCGTCTTCCACGACATAGTCCATGCCGTCGCGCAGTGTATTCAATCGGGTCAACACGGGGCTGAAGAGGTGCAACGGGTCGTGCTGGATGCTTTGTACCATGAAACCTGACGTGGGCAGGAGCAAGGTCTGGCGGTCGTCGTCAAGGGCTTGTGCAACATAGTCAGGATCCTCCAGAAGGCTGTCGGCACGCTGGTAGTCGGCATCACTCATCAGTAACGGGGCATGTGCCATGAGGAAGGATACCATGTCGGCAATACTGCTCTCGTCAGTCTGCATCTGTATGTCCTGTAGGACACCCGCAGTGTCAACAGCCTGCAGCACTTCCTCGAAGTCAGCCATCGCTGCGGCTATGGTGTCCGTACGGGCTTCCTCGCTGACAGAGGGTGCCGACGTGATGACGACAATACGGTTCTGCCCGCCAATCTGCTGATATACGGACATATAGCGGGCTGCATCGGGATCGGATGTCAAGAAGTCACCAATATCCTCTTTCAAGTGGATACGTGACGCCATGAGACCGGCCACGGCAATAATCATCATCCAAAGGATGAGGAGCAGCCAACGGCGTTGATGGAGTCTATCGTAGAGCCAGAGGAACATCGAGGAATAAAAATGAAAAGTTAAAAATTAAGAATCAGAATTTAAATACCTTAGATAATGTACGAGCATACGGGGGCCGCCATAGACGATGGCGAGGAAGCAAAGGATGGTGTTGAGGACGGTGATACGCAGGAAGTCCCAGGTAGGACGGAAGTGCGTCACACGTTTTTCGGGGGCCGGGTAATAGACACGGACGGGAACGGGGACGATGGGTGTGCCGCGCCATGCGGTGAAGACCAACAACTCCAACTCGGCTTCGTAGCGGGCGGTGAGGATGCGCAACCCGCCGATTCCGTCAAGGGGATAGAGGCGATAGCCTGTCTGCGTGTCAGGAATCCTGCGGAGCGTCTGTACCGTGAACCAGAAGTTGCTGAATTTATTAGCAAAGACGCTACCACCCTGCATGTTCTTATCCGTGAAGGAACGGCTACCCACAATGAGCGCCTCGGGTTGCTGACGGCTGGCCTCGATGAGGGTGGGAGCATCCTCGGGGTAATGCTGGCCGTCGGCATCGAGGGTGAGGACATGTGTGTAGCCATGTTCCTTGGCCCATTGGAAGCCAGCCTTCAGCGCACCTCCCTTGCCTCGGTTTCGGGCATAGGTGAGGATATTGAAATTAATGTTTTGCTGGAGCGTATTGAGGCGGGACAGCGTGTCGTCGGTGCTGCCGTCATCCACCACTAAGACCTCATACCACACAGCCACACTACGGCATACGATATCGCATACGGTAGCAGCGTTGTTGTAGGTGGGTATGAGTACGAGCAGTTGCATCAGTGTAGCGTGATGGACATTTTGGTGAAGGCGGCACGCTCATTGCGTAGCACGGCCTGTAGTGCGAGCCCCCCTTCCACTTGACGGATGCGTGAGATCTCCACGTTCAGCTGTGGGTCGGTCGTGGGGACGAGAATATCCATATATTTGATGTTGGCGATATGGGAGATGCGTAAGGGCTTCCCTTCGCGTTGGGACATGAGTTCCTCGACGATAGCCAGCTGGCAGACACCCGGCGTGATGGGATTGCCTGGGAAGTGGGCCTTGAAGATGGAGTGCTCCGGATTCAAGGCGATGGTGTATGTGGCAGCGGTGTCCTCCGAGACGGTAGCCGTAATGCGGAAGAAGTCGTTCAGCAGTGTCATGACAAGTTATTCTTTGATTCGTTCAAAACGATAGTTGATATGATATTTCAAGTTGCTCAGCAGGAGGGAATCCGGTTGGTAGCATGCCAACTGGCGGCGTCGCCCAGGCTCAATGGCCTTGCCGGCAGCTAAGAGACGTAGGTCGGCGCGAAGCAGACGGCGGATATACCAACGGTTCATCTGTGGTAGCACGTTCATGACACGTACCTTGTCGTTGCGACAAGTGAAGTCAAAGGCGCGAATGCCGAACTCGTTGACCACGGAACCCGCCAGTCCTTCCTCGGTCTGTCGCACAAGACAGATGCCGGTCAACGACAATGTGCCACACTCCAAAGTGAAGTTCCATCGTGCATGGTCGCTACCCGCCAACAGAAGCGGGTAGTCCTGTGCCGCAGCACCTTGCCATGCAAGGGTACAGAGGATGCTAATCAAGACTAAAAGCCTTTTCACTGACAGGTTTGTTTTGTTGTACGTTGCGGAATTCAATGACCGTGGCATCGCCGCCGCTCTCCGTCAGCTCCACCGTCGTGACGACCTTGCGGGCTCGATCAAAGATGAGGCGAATGGTCTGAAACATCTTCTTCAGTTGCTTGTCCTTGGGAGTCAACACGGCGATATAACTTTTTTCGGCGATGAGGACCTTGACACTGAAGTCCTTAGTCTGCGTGAGACAACGACCAGTAACGCTGCCCGCCATCAGACGGGCTATCTCTTGAAACACCTGATTGTTCTTGATGTCGATACTGTTGCGCTTGCTGCCCTTGGCAATATGCACCTTGTCTTCGTGGATGATGAAGGTGTAGTTGTAGGGCGAGGTATAGGACCATCGCAGGTTGGCAGGTTGCATGAACGTCATTGCACCCTGGCTGACCATCTTGTCATTGAGGATGCTGAGGTCCTTCGTCTGCGTGAAGTCACACTGCAGGGTGCGGATGTCCTTGGCAGCCGCATTGATATCATTGATGATCTTCGCTTGCTGCTCAGGAGTCGCAGGCTGCTGTGCCGCGGCAAAGCCACCGCCTGCCAGCAAACCGATGAGGAGAATAAATATAGTCTTTATCTTATTCATCACTTTTCACTCTTCACTTTTCACTCTTCACTTAGCTATAAAATAGCATCCGCCCATAATCAGTAACACACCAATCCATCGGGCTGGGGGAACCTCCTCGTGGAAGACCAGCATCGCTGCAATCATGCCAAAGACATAGGCCATACTGGACAGCGGATAAGCGATGCTGAAGGGGTAGCGTTTCAACATATACATCCACAGTACCCCGCTGGCTGTGAGGCTGATGCCTGTGGCCAAGAACCACCAGTTGGTAAGCTGCGAGAGCACAAAGCTCCATGTCCATGACGGTTCACCCATCGCTTTCAAGGCGATCTTCAGCATCACCTGTCCAGCACTGAGGAGCAGACTTTGAACGATGGCTAAGAGGAAGAGATACATGGGAGTTGAGAGTTGATAGTTGAGAGATTAGAGGGATTCGAGGAGGACGAAGGTGAAGTCCTTACCGTTGATGTCGTTGAGGACGAGGATGCGGTGCAGGGCTTTCGGCTTCTCGTAACCTGCTATGAGCATCGCATCGGGCAGTTGCTGTTGGTGCAGGATGTGTGCTGCAGCATACACGCCCAGGCCAAAGGATGTGTAGCCGTCGCCAAAGAGGTTCTTGAACTGAAGCAGCGGTGTGTCGGGAAAGAGGTTGCGGGCTCGTGTGACCTTCTGCGTTTCGGCGGAACCTGCCACGCTCGTCATGACGGCATCCACGGTCCCGATGACCTTGGCCTCGGCTGCCAGCTCAGCGGCTGTCGGCTGATACAAGCGTTTGACGGCTGTGAGGCGACACAGCGCTGATGGCTCCTGTTCGTGGGTGAGCATGACGCTGACGGCGGTCTCACCTGCCACCTGTCCCGGATTCCCGAAGAATCCGATTTTGCACAGCATCTTAAAGTAGTCGGGGGTCATCTCGTCCTGACCGCCTACGAGAGCTGTCCGGATACGTCCCAGCTGCAACTGCGTCCACGCATCCTCCAGTGCCCCGTCGAACGAAGCTTCCTTATGGGCATAGGTGGCGTTATAGCCGTGGCTTTTGGTGTGGATGCCGACCAGTGAACTGATGGTATTATGGGTCGATTGCATGAAGGGCGTGGGTTTGCAGTTCTCTTCACCTTCAAAGCAGAGGTGCGACAGCAGGATCTCCGTGTTTTCAATGCAGCCGAGCCCCGTGCCGGTGATGATGGCATCGGGGTGTTCCACACCGCTTTTCTGCATGGCTGTCAGGGAGGTGCCCAAAGCACGCTTCATGAGCTTACCCATACGGCGCGACTCCCCTGCGGAGAGCCATTGTTTGAAGTCCGGCTCAAGGGAACGCACATAGGGCTCTTCATGCAGGAGAGGCTCCTGCAACCACTGCTCGCTGAGCGGTTCCTGAATGGAAATCTGCTCTGCTGCCGTGATGTATGCTGGGACCTTATCATGGCTGCCCACTCTCCCCTCTCCTGCGGGAGAGGGACCGGGGGTGAGGCTTCCTAATACCAATGAGCTGTCATTGCCACCAAAGCCAAAGCTATTGCAGATAACATGACGAAGGGGACGCTGGGGCGTCTGGCTGGTCACAGGAGTGATGCCATCTTCCATTTGATGCTGCCAGCCGAGGTTCAACGGCAGGAACTGTTCCTGCATGGCCAACAGACAGATGACGGTCTCAATGCTTCCCGACGCGCTCGTCGTATGTCCCGTGAAAGACTTGGTGCTGCTCACGGGAGGCAGTGCCTCACCAAACAGGCGCATCATGGCCTGACTCTCGCTGGTGTCGTTGTTCGGGGTTCCTGTGCCGTGGGCATTAATATAGTCAATGTCGGCGGGTTGTAAGCCAGCATCGGCCAGGGCTTCCTGCATGGCGCGATAGGACCCTTCGCCATCAGGCGAGGATGCCGTCTGATGGAAGGCATCGCACGCATTGCCATAGCCCTCGAGCACGGCCAGCGGCTGCACGCCTCTGCGCTGCGCTGACTCCTCGGTCTCGATGACCAGGAAAGCGGCACCTTCACCCAAGTTCAGACCCGCACGTGTCGCATCGAAGGGACGGCATGGCTCGCGATCGAGAATCATCAGCGAGTTAAAGCCGTTGAGATGGAACATCGTGATACACTCACTACCGCCTACGACAGCCATCTCACGCTGCCCGCTGCGCAACAGGTTAGCACCGTTGATGATGGCATTGGCAGCTGAGGAACAGGCGGTGGAAAGGGTGGTGATGGAGGCGAAACGACCGAAATGGTCGGCGATGCTCTCGGTGCAGGCCCCGCAGTCATGCTGCGAGATATATTCCTTGTGCTGCTCGTTCTCCAAGAAGTCTGGATAGAACTGCTCGCTCATATCCATACCGCCCACCGTCGTACCGGACACGAAAGCGGCCTGCGCCATCTCGGTGGTCGTCAGGTGTGCCTGTTTTAGGGCTTGCTCCAGCGCCATCATACCCATCAGCGCTGTGCGCGTGGCGGGTTGATTATCAGGGATATGCAACCGATGTCGCATCTCCTCGGTCGATAATTTCACCTCGCCCACAGGGAAGTCCCGATGGGTAGTTTTTAGATACGTCAAGGCTCCGATGCCGGTTTTTCCAGCTCGGAGCGACGCCAGGGTTTCGGTGGTGTCGAGCCCTATGGCCGACACGATACCCATACCTGTTATGTAGATTTTTTTATTTCGTTCGGTGCTCATTGACATACTGAGCCATCACATTGACGCTCTTGAAAATCTCCTTGCCCTCAGCGGGGTTCTTCAGCTTAATACCGTATTCCTTCTCCATCATGACAATCAGTTCCAACGCGTCGATGCTGTCCAACCCGAGGCCTTCGCCAAAGAGGGGGGCATCATTCTCGATGTCAGCGGGTGTCATGTCTTCGAGGTTCAGTACTTCGATGATGTGTTCTTTGAGTTCTTGAATCAGTTCTTCCATTGTTGTTATGAATTATGTATATAATTTACGAATGATGAATTACGATTTGTATATGAGACACAGGTCTGCTTCAAACTGCTCGTCGCAGGGGTAGTCTATCCACCCTGTCACAGCACTGCTCAAGGTAGCATCTGCAAGGGCGGCGTTTACCACTTGTTTCATAATGTCATCCCTGCGCTCGGGAAGGATATAGAAAGATGTCTCGCCCCGATACTGATGACGGATGGCAAGCTCGCCAGCTACGATATTCGGCAGGGTATATACGAAATGTGCCGGGCTGGGGAACGAGGCCTCAAGGTCGCGGACCGTAGCCCAGTAATGGCGGTCTGCTACAATCGACGAGGTATTGTTGAAGAGGATGATGGCACGGTCACTGCGTGCTTCGGGCGTTTCCGCCAAACGTGTTCCTCTTTCGGCTTGCAGCAATAGTTCCGCTGCTACGAATCCCAGGCGGCTGAGGCCGTCCATCTTATAGAACTTGGGATAGTCACCGACGAACGCCTTATAGGCCTCCACTAACAGTTCGCGCCCGCGGCTCTGCAGAGGCAGTGTTTGGCCGTCGAGGTAGATATCGCGCTCGGTCACCTTGATGTGATGGCGGAGGGTTGAGGGCTGAGGGTTGAGGGCTGAGGGTTTATGGTTGAGGGTTGAGGGTTTATGGTTGAGGGTTGAGGGTAGGCTCACGCTGATGGCTGCATTGCCGCCGCCGAAGCCGGAGATCATCTTCACGAAGCGACGTTTGTCGGTGGTTTCGTGACGGTTGGAGAGGCGGATATGACCCGATACACCGAGCTCCTCGAAACCACGGGATGCTAATATCGTATGATTGCGCAGGGCGGCGATGGAGATGACGGTCTCTAAGATGCCGGCAGCACCCATCGTGTGGCCGAAGGTGCCCTTCAACGCATTCACGGGAACGGCTTGCAGCCCTGCCCGCTCGATGGCGATGGACTCCATCTGGTCGTTAAACATCGTAGCGGTGCCATGGGCGTTGATGAAGGCCAGCTCCTCAGCCTGCTCTGTGGCACAGATGGCTTGTAGCGCCAGATGTGCCCCCTCCCCTGTCTTCGAAGGTGAACTGAGGTGGAAGGCATCGTTGCGCACGGCGCCGGCGTCAATGCTGCACAAGGCTTCCTTGTCGGCTGCCGTACTCTCGCGCTGTAGCACCATGGCAGCAGCACCCTCGCCGAGGTTCAGACCAAGGCGCTCGATGTCAAAGGGACGGCAGGCATCCTCAGCCACTGCCTTCAGTGACTGGAAGCCCGAGACGGTGAACTTATCTTGGACATCAGCGCCGCAGACGACGGCATGGTCATAACAGCCCGCTTCCAACAGCTGTTGGGCAAGGACGATAGCCGCAACTCCTGAGATGCAGGCATTGCACACCACGATGGGCATCGTCGTGAAGCCCATTGATCGGGCTATCTTCTGTGCGGCCACGCCAGGGATTATGTCGGCGGCGGACTCGTCGCCACGTTGCAGCTGCTCGATATTGGCTTTCGTGGTGGCGAGGATGAAGACGACACGGTCGCTCGCCACATCGATGGCCGTCGCAGTCAACAGCGGCTGCACACAACGCATCACCAACGCCTCAAAGCGCGTGAAACCAGCGAGATGCATGGCCGTATTCTGTTCGTCGGTGAACAGCGATGCCGTAAACGCATCGGGCAACCCCCAATGTTGCTCATAGCGACGTAACGCCGACAACCCCGCCTTTACGGCGAGGTAGTTCTGCTCTGTGCCGAAGCCCAGAGGCGACACGATATTATCGGCAACGGAATAGATCAATTTTTAACTCTCCCTTTCCTCCATTCGCCTCATCCATTCTTCTACGAAGGGTGGGTTGTAAAGCAGTAGCTTATATTGTTTGTCCATGAACACCTGCACGCTGTGGCCGGTCGTCAGCAGGCTCTCATCGCGCGTGTCATAGATTTCATAGTCATAAATGAGTTTGGCAGCATCCGTTGGGCGATAGATGATATCTATGCGCGGGCGCATACCATATATGATAGGACGCTTATAGGAGAACTGCAGATCCACGAGGGGGGCGTAGAAGTCGTTGTCGAACATATCCAGATAGCCAAAGCCATACTTACGGCCCCACTCCTCGCGGGCATCCTCGAAATAGAGCGGGTAGGAACCGTGCCATACCACGCCCATCGAATCGACCTCGCTGAAGCGTATGTCCAACAACTTGCTTGCCTTTAACTCTTTCATGTCAGCTATTAACTATCATCTGTCAACTATTTCTCCGCCTCCGTTTCGCTCAATGCAATCTTCATCTCTGCTGTCACAATGAGCTCGTCACCTACGCGCACCTCGGCATCGACCAATGTCATGCGGAAAATTTCTTCTCTGACCACGATGGAGGTGGTGAGCACTTCGCCCACTTTCGGCAGACGCAGGAAACACATATCGCGCACAGCTCCGATGAACCCTAACTTGACACTCTCGCGGTTGATGTAATTGACACACCCCATGCGTACAGCGCAGGTCTGCGCCACGTTCTCCACCAAGCCTGTCGCACTCATACAGCCGTTTTCCACGAAGAGGCAATCGGGGCGTACGGTGAAACGCGTCACAGTGCTTTCGTGACTGAAGTCCTCAACGGTGTCAACCATCACGAAGGGCGGACGCTGCGGGATAAGGTCCTGCATGGGAATCGACTGCAGTTCCTTGACGATGTCAGCTGGGATTGTCATTGTTCGTTCCAATAGTCATAGTAGTTAAACCACTGATGCGGGTAGCGGTGCACGATATCCGTGAGCCTGTCGGCGAAGGCTTGTGCTAGGGCGGCAGCGCGCACGCGGGGGCCTTTGTCCTGCAGGGAAGCGTCGATCTTGAGCTCCTGCACATAGACATGGTATGTCTTGAGGCTTTCCTTCATCACGAACGTGCACAGCATCGGCACTTCACGTGTGGCAGCCAGAATGAACGGCCCCATCGGCAGCAGGGCTTCGGCGCCCAGTAGTTGACAGCGGAAGTTCTTCTGTGAGCCGAATACGCGGTCGCCGTGCATCGAGACAATCTCGCCTTCAGCCAGCGCACGGTTCATCTCAAAGACATGGTCCATGCTGCCATCGGTGAGGATGAGACGCAGGTTCTGGTACCCGAACACGCGCACGCGGTTCTCCATGACGGTGCCTGTCTCACCACCGAAGACCAAGGCATTAATGGTCTTGCGGTCCTGTTTCAACATATAGCCTGCCAGCTCGAAGTTGCCGACATGGCTACCCACCTGCATAAATCCCCCCTCTTCCTCGCAGAGCTGCATGAAGCGCTCATTACCCTCGGTGATGAGGTGGAAGCGCTTGCCTCCATAGAACGCGAAACGGTCCAGGATGACCTGACCGAAGCGGAAGTGGTTGCCATAAACATCCACGAACGAGCGCAGGGGCGAACGGCCAAGGCGGCGACGGAAGAAGTGGTACTGGCTGAGGTAGCCCTGACGGTTAAAGAGCATATAGAACAGTATCACCACACCCATTCCGCAATAGACAAACGGCAGGGGCATCCATGCTAATGAGCGCACCAATGTGCGCTGCATCCACGGCGTGCCATCCGTTGTGCCTTTCCATTGTGTGGGCGTGGTTTGTTCCATGTAGCTTATGCAACCTTGCTCTCGATATAATCGTAGAAGTCTGCGAGGGTGGCGACACCAGCCATTTCTTCAGGCTTGATCTTAAAACCGAAGTTCTTCTCCACGATGACAACGATGTCTACGAAGTCCAGGCTGTCGATGCCCATGTCCTCCTTCAATGTTGCCTCGGGAGCAATCTTGTCTTCTTCGATTTCCAGGTCTTCGATGAGGAAGTTTCTCACCTTTTCTTCAATTTCTTGTCTTGACATAATTTATTATTTTACGATTTTGCAATTATTTAATTTTACGCTTTTCGAAGTGAAACTTTCACGCCGTAGGCTTCCCCCTCGCCCTTAATAGCTCCCCTCGCCTTTCGGAGAGGGGTCGGGGGTGAGGCTTTTCTTGCACACCAAAATGCTGTGCCCCTGCCCGAGGCCGTCGAAGATGCGTTCCACCTGCAGACCCGCCTGCTCGATGTAGTGGGTCATGTCCTCGGTGTTGTACATCTTGGAGTTGCCGTTGGCGATGGCCGTGAAGTAGAGGCTCGTCATGGTGAGGCAGAAGGCGGCGGGCTCGAAGCGCTGACGGTCCCACAGCGTCTCCATGATGAAGACGCGCGTGTCCTTTGTCATGGCGTTCTTGGCGCGTGTGAGGATGCTCACGATCTCCTCTCCGCTGAAGCAGTCCAGGAACTGGCTCATCCAGATGGCGTCGAGACCGCCCTCGCGCTGCGGGAAGAGTGCGTCCTTGTCGAGCAGGTTGATGCCGTAGCCCTTGATGCGTTCGGCACCCGTCTTGCCTGCGGTGTTTGCTTGCATCATACGTATCTGCTGCGGCAGGTCTAAGATGGTGACCTCCACGTCGGGGTCATGCCCCACGCATTGCAGGGCCCATTTGCCGGTGTTGCCGCCGACATCGTAGAGCGAGCGGGTATGGTACTCCCCGAAGACGATGTCCAACGCCTCGGGGAACGATGTGTCACTGTAGAAATGGTCGAAGCCGAACCAGCTCTGTTGCACCTGTGCGGGCAACTCGCTGAGGGCTTCATAGACCGTGGGCCACGAGCCGAAATGCTCCAGCCCGGCGGGGCGCCCTTCCTTGAGGGCTTCCTCCAAATGAAACCAGCCCTCGTAGTTCACATCGTGGTTGAAGTCGATGTTCACTCGAGTGGCTGGGTCATTCAGCAGGAACCATCCCGTCTTGGAAAGCGTGAAGCGGTCGGTGGCGGTGTCCACGAGGATTGTGCCGATGCACAAGGCGGCTTCCGTCAGGCATTTCACGGCGTAGTCCGAGAGGCCCGTGCGCTCGCAGATCTCTGCGCGCGTCAAGCCCTTGTCGGCATCGCGCAGCATGTCCAGGATACCGAACTTAATCATCAGGCGTGAGGCCTGGAACACCACGGGGCCCCAGGCGATGAACTCCGCCAGTCGCTGTGCCTCGCGGGCCGACAGATGCTCTTTCGTGTATGCCTTCTCCAAGGCAGGAAACAGTTTCATGTACTTCTTACAATTTATTTCAGTTTCGCAATGCGCTTGCCCAGTTCGCCGAAGGTGTCGTTAAAGGCACGGTCGGTGGTAGGAGCGGAGCCGCCATCTACCTCGTCGATGTCCACCACGAGGAGCGGATCATTGCTGCCGATGGCTGTCACCGTCAGCGTACCCCAGGCGCGGATGCAGGGACCGGGAATGAAGCCCATCACATTCACGAACTCGTCGATCTTCGTGATCTTGATGCTCATCTTGTACTGAGCCTGAGAAGCGTCCTTCACGAATGTGATCTTGTTGTTCTTATCGCTGAACTCCTCGATGAAGCCGTCGTAGGAGATGCGGGTCTTCTCGGGGATGTCGCGATACTTGTCGGTGAGGGGCATCTTGCCGTCGAAGGTGGCACCGGCATAGCTGATCTCCAGCAGCATAGCGCCCTCGGCATTCTTGAAGAACTTCTTGTCGCCGCCAATCACCTTGATGGGGTTGCCTGCGAATGCTACAACGGCTGCTACAGCCATGATAGCGGTCAGAATCGTACGTTTCATAGTTGTGTTGTTTGTTAAAAGGTTGTTTAATAAAGTGGGTTGATGTATTCAGACAGAGATGTTTACCGCTGATTCATGTTCAGGCTCCTTCTGCGATAGAAGGCTTCCACGGCCTCCTCGTCAATGCCGTAGTCGGTGCAGTTATCCTCTGTGACGAAGCTCGGAATGTTAGAGAAATATTCCTGACAATAGCCGCGATAGCTCAGGTTGCTGCCGCAGGAGCGGAAGCACTCCTTTCCTATTTTGACGACCGTCGAAGGGATGTAGATGACGGGATTTGTCACCTTGAAACCTGTCCCTGCAAAGGCCTTGGCACCCAGCTCTTCCAAGCCATCGGGCAAATCGATGCGCTCCAGGTTCGCGAAGGTGAAGGCGGACTCGCCAATCTTCCTCAGCGTACGCGGGAATCGGACAACCCTCACCGTCGTTTCACGGATGAAGGCCTCCTCGTCGATTTCTGTGACGGTGTAGGTTTTGTCTCCCATCTTTACATAATCGGGAATCACATACTCACGTGCATGATATGTTCCTTTGATGACACTTACTCTACCGTCAATTTCCGACAGAATCTGGTAATTCAATTCATGGCCGTCGGGAGTGATGGCCGAAAAGCAATGATTCGGATTCCTTCTCACCTCGATGTCACGAGAGAACTGTGCCGTGACGGGCTGGTATTCGGGAACAGCGGGCGTGGCGGGGGCAGTGGCCGGAGCCTGCGTGATGGTGGTCACTTCGCCCTTCTTTACAGAGAACACGTCGCTCTTGTTGATCTTGAGCGTCGTAGCGCCCTCTGCGGGGCTCATCGTGTAGAAGTAAGAGGTTTCGCTCTCCTCCAGGTTGTACACATTCAGGATGCTCCCATCCTTCAGGACAATCACATCCTGTGCCATTGCTACAGAAGCAACGAGGAGCAGCAGTAAGGTCATTAAGTGTTTCATTTCCAATTACATTTATTAGTTTTAGTTGTTTTGGCTATTTCATATCTTCCTCAAAATCAACGCACTGTTCGTTCCACCGAAGCCGAAGCTGTTGCTGAGGACAACGTCGAGGTCGATGTCTTCCACAGTCTTGGCGGTGAGGTTCAGGTGCTCGGCGTATTCATCGGGGTTCTCGAGGTTGATGTTGGGTGCCACAAAACGGTGCTGCATCATGAGGATGCTATAAACCAGCTCGCTGGCACCTGCCATCCAGCACTCATGGCCCGTCATGCTCTTCGTGCTGCTGATGAGCGCGTGCTTGCCGCGGAAGAGGCGGTCCAAGGCAATGGCCTCGTACATATCGCCTTGCTTCGTTGAGGTAGCGTGAGCGTTGATGTAGTCGATATCATCGGGGGTTACACCAGCATCGGCCATTGCGCGCTGCATCGCCACCACGCTACCGTTGTCGCTGGGCTCAGAGATGCCGCCGCCATTGCTGCTGAAGCCATAGCCCACGACCTCGGCCAAGATGTTGGCGCCACGTGCTATGGCGTGGTCGTACTCTTCCAGCACCAGTGCTGCAGCACCGCCGCTGGGAATCAGGCCATCACGGTCGCGGTCGAAGGGACGGCTGGCCTTCGTGGGTTCATCCATGCGAACGGAGAATGCTGCCAGCGCGTCGAACGAAGCCATTGAATAGTAGTTCGTCTCCTGCGCACCGCCTGCCAGTACCACATCCTGCAAGCCCTGCTTGATAAGCATATAGCCCAGACCGATGCTGTGGCTGCCGCTGGCGCAGGCCGCGCTGATCGTGAAGTTCACGCCACGCAGGTGGAAGATGGTGCTGAGGTTCATGTTCACCGTCGAGTTCATCGACTGGAAGATGATGCCGTAGCCCAGCATCGCCGAGTCGTGCTTCTCGTCCATAATCTTGGCGGCCTCGATAACGGGCTTTGCTGACGAGTCGTTGCCGAAGATGCAGCCCACCTCGTTCTCGCGTAGGTACTGGTCATCCATGCCGGCGCTGGCAAATGCCTGGCGGCTTGCCATATAGGCGTACTGTGCCTCCTCCGACATGCCGGCTCGCGTATGGCGATCCAACATCTGCTTCGTGATGACCGGTGTCTCCACAATGCCCGTGAGACCCGAACGATAGCCGTACTCCACGCGTTCCGGCTGAAGCCCGATACCGGACTTACCTTGGCGAAGCGACGCTGCCACCGTCTCAACATCTGTTCCCAGGCAAGACCAGATACCCATGCCTGTAATCACCACACGGCGGCTTCCTGCCACCTTACCCTCTATGTTGTTATATCCGTTGCTCATTCTAAATCTCTATTAAAACGCTAAACATGAAACGTTAAACGAATCAATTTTTCATTTTTCACACTCCACCTCTCCTCCCCTATGGGGGAGGCTGGGAGGGGGCCACTACGTGTACAGCCCTCCGTTGATACTGATGACCTCGCCCGTGATGTAACTTGCCTCGTCCGATGCCAAAAAAGCAACGGTAGCAGCCACCTCTTCCGGGCGCCCGAAGCGCTGCATCGGCACCAACTTCTTCAGCTCATCGACAGGCAGTTCCTTGGTCATGTCCGTATCTATGAAACCTGGCGCTACGGCATTCACCGTCACATTCCGTCCTGCCACCTCCTGCGCCAGCGCCTTGGTGGCGCCGATCAGCGCAGCCTTCGCAGCACTGTAGTTAGCCTGACCGGGCATACCTTTGAGGCCGCTGAGTGAGGTCACATTCACAATGCGCCCGCCGCGACGACGAGGCATCATGTGTTTCAGCACACGCCGCGTGATGTAAAAGAAACCGTTCAACGAGGTGTCCAGCACCTGATGCCACTCTTCGTCGGACATCATAAACATTACATTATCCTTGCGGATACCCGCGTTGTTCACCAACACACTGATATAATCCTCGGGATGGCGCGCCTCCCATTCGTCGAGAGCGGCCTCGACCTGTTCCGACTTGGCGACATCGAACGGCAACAACTCCGCGTGTCCACCTGCCGCCTCTATCAACTCCTTCACCTCCTCGGCAGCTGCCGTGTTGGATTGGTAGTTGATAATGACAGGCATTCCCGTGGCCGCCAACTTTAGGCAAATGGCGCGTCCTATGCCGCGCGAACCACCTGTAACTAAAATGAATTTCATATATTAACTATGTACGTACGCGTTATGAGGCTGCAAAGGTACGGATAAAAAACCGAATAACCTCATAAAAACAATAAAAAATTTGTTTTCCAGATATTTTTGCCCTTCCCTTCCCTCATCTCCTCTTTTTCCATCTCACATCAGTTTTGTTCACAAGTTCAATAAGCAATGAATTTCTATTGATTATTCTGCTTTTCTCTATTCTCCACCTAAATATATAATATTTATTGACTAACAATATAATACAAAGGTGGATTATATTTCAATTAGGTGGAGAATATATTCATTAACCTGCAAGATATTGCTCTTTTATCAGTAAGATAGCGGTCTTAGCATTTTTCTCATGCATGATAAACATCTTTCTCACGCGTGATAAACTTTTTTCTCATGCGTGATAAACAATTTTCTCATGCATGATAAAACCGTGTCCCACGCATGGCATACGGTTGTCACATGCATGGGACGCGCGACTCCCATGCGTGGGACACGCCGTAAGAACACGTCCTTATGCTAATAAGGAAGTATAAATTACTTTACAAGAAGCTTGCGGCCGTCTTTGATGAAGATGCCCTTGCGGGGCTGTGCGACCTGAATGCCTTGCAGGTTGTGCCATGTTTTGGTGGGTGCGGGCTGCGCAGCCGTGGTGCTGATGCCATCCTTCACCACGTCGAACAGGCGCAGGTAGAAATAGGTATCTGTGAGCTCCAGCACCAGCATATAGGGATAGGTCTGATAGGGGTGGCAGAGTTGCCATTCCGTATCGCCTTCGAACCGGTAGATCTGGCAGAGCCAGTAGGTGCCGCTGGGTAGGCTGGCATCAAAGGAAACGCGGGGACTGTTGAGGAAGTGATCCTGCTGCTTTTCAGAAATCGTGACGGTTTTGCTGCTGACGACCTTCACGAAGGTGCCATTCTGATACAAAGCCCAACCAATCTCGGCTTTGAGTGTGGACGCAGGCTCCAGGTTGTATTGTGCCACGACGCTGCCCTCCAGGTCATAAGTTTCCGAGCGGCTGTGCAGATACGTGTCTGACGACTCGCTGACGCTACACTGCATCACGGGCAGCATCTGCTCACCCTCTTGGGCGGGTTGCAGACCTATCATGGCATATTGGTTGTATGCGTATGTCCCATGCGTTCCAGGACTGAGCGCCGACAGCGCAAAGAAACCGTCGTACAAGCCTCCCCAACCCCAGTTGATATGGAACAGGCCGCTGCCGTCGTAACCATCGACGATGAAGATGTGTGCACTCGTTTCCGAGTCGCCACGATAGAGTACGGGGCGCTGTGCGGCCAGCTCTTCATAAACAACGGTTGCCCAGCGGCTCGCGGTGTAGTTGTCGCGCATCAGCCAATAGCAGTTAGGACTATACTGGAAGTGATCTATCATCAGCTTTTCGCTCACATGACCGCTGGAACTGGTGGTGGAGTACTGCATCTGAATAGCCTGTCCGCAGTAGCGCATCAGCTCAGCCACGGCATCGACGGCAGCTCCTGTCTCTGTCTTGCCATAGCTCTCTTTCATTTGCTCCCATTTGAAGGTGGTGGCAGGCAGCGCCTTGATGGTATGTCCGTAGGCTTCATAGCTATCCAATGCCGAACATGATGCGGGCCATTTCCAGTAGTGCATAAGCTGTGCCATCGCTACTGCCACACAGCCGGTGAGGCAGCGGTTGCCGGCGTTGTAGCCCGTCTCGTTGAAATCGACGTAGTTGCCATCTGGACACCAACTATCATAGGGGCTGGTCTGGTTCCACTGCGCCGTGGTCAACGGTGAGATGGCTGCAAGCGGAGCTCTGTTTACACGTTCGGATATCGTGGTAGATGCAGCATCCAAGGCCTCTATCTCACGGGCATAGCTCTCTAGCCACCACGCGAGGTTCGCAGGCAGCGCTTCCACATTCAGGTTGCCCTGCAGGCCGTAGCCGAGAATCTCCGTGGCGCGATCGTCTGCGCTGACAATGACAAAGCCGCCGTTGTCAGCGACGTTGAAGATGTAGTAGGCCTCTTTTGCTCGAGGCACTCTGGCATATGCTGGAGAAAATCCACTATCCGCCACAAACTGTTTGTCGGGCATAAGCTGTTGCGCTTTCAGCAATGCGGCGCTTCGGTCGATGGTCTCAGCATTGACAATCAAGGAAATGACTAAGCCGGTTAATAGGAGAGCGAGTCGATTCATATGGAAAGATGTATTTTTGCTTTTTGTGTGGAAAGGTGCGTTGTAGTGGAGGCAAAGGTAGGCATAATGTTCTGAACTTTATTACAAAAAAAGGAAAAAGTGAGCGTTGTATCTGATTTATTTCTTGTTTTTTGCATCGTGAACGCAGTTTTTTGCCTATATTTGCCGCACAATAACGCAACAACAGCCTTTTTTCATGAAGAAAAGAATCCAATTTAGCCTGGTCTATCGCGATATGTGGCAGAGTTCAGGCAAGTTCCAGCCGCGTAAGGACCAGCTGGAGCGCATTGCGCCCGTTATCATTGATATGGGCGTATTCGACCGCGTAGAAACCAACGGTGGTGCCTTCGAGCAAGTGAACCTCCTCGCCGGCGAGAACCCCAACGCTGCCGTGCGTGCTTTCTGTAAGCCGTTCAATGAAGTGGGCATCAAGACCCATATGCTCGACCGCGGCCTCAACGCCCTGCGTATGTACCCCGTACCCGACGACGTGCGCGAACTACAATACAAGGTGAAGCACGCTCAGGGCGTAGATATCCCCCGAATTTTCTGTGGACTCAACGATGTCCGCAATATCATTCCCTCGGTAAAATGGGCTAAAAAAGCAGGAATGACGCCGCAGGCCACCCTCTGCATCACCACCTCGCCCGTGCACACCGTTGAGTATTATTCCGAGATTGCCGACCAAGTCATCGCCGCAGGCGCAGAGGAGATCTGTCTGAAAGACATGGCCGGCATCGGTCAGCCCGCACTCCTCGGTGCCCTCACCAAGGCCATCAAGACCAAGCACCCCGACATCATCATCCAGTACCACGGCCACAGCGGCCCCGGCCTCTCTATGGCCAGCATTCTGGAGGTCTGCAACAACGGCGCCGATGTCATCGACACTGCCATCGAACCACTCTCATGGGGCAAGGTGCACCCGGACATCATCAGTGTACAATCGATGCTGAAGAACGAGGGCTTTGAAGTGAAAGAGATAAATATGAACGCGTACATGCAGGCACGCTCGCTCACGCAGGAGTTTATCGACGACTGGCTCGGTTACTTCATCAACCCAGGCAACAAGCACATGTCCTCGCTGCTCCTCGGCTGCGGACTCCCGGGCGGCATGATGGGCTCCATGATGGCCGACCTTGCCGGCATCCACGGCGTCATCAACCAGACGCTGAAAGCCAAGGGCGAGCCAGAGCTCTCCACCGACGAGATCCTCGTGAAGCTCTTCGACGAAGTGGCTTACGTATGGCCGCGTGTGGGTTATCCCCCACTCGTCACGCCCTTCTCACAATATGTCAAGAACATCGCCCTCATGAACCTGCTGACCATCGCCCAGGGCAAGGGTCGTTTCGTGATGATGGACGACAGCATGTGGGGAATGATCCTCGGCAAGAGCGGCAAAATCCCCGGTACCATCGACCCCGAACTCAAGGAACTGGCTGCCAAGCAGGGTCGCGAGTTCACCGATGCAGACCCGCATACGCTGCTCAAGAATGCCCTGCCCGACTTCATCAAGGAGATGGAAGAGAACGGCTGGGAGCGTGGCCAGGACGACGAAGAGCTCTATGAGCTGGCCATGCACCCCGAGCAATACCGTAACTACAAGAGCGGCCAGGCCAAGAAGAACTTCCTTGCCGACCTCGAGAAAGCCAAGGTCGCCAAGGCGCAATCAGCTGCAGGCCCCAAGGTATCCATCGAGGAACTCAGCGCCTTCAAGCACGCCAAGGCCGATGCCATCACGGCGCCCGAGAACGGACAAGTCCTCTTCGAGGTCAGCGGCGATGCCGGCGTGACTCGTTGCACGGAACCCGCTATCGGCACTGTATATAAAGAAGGTGACACCATCTGCTACCTGCAAACGCAGTACGGACAACTTATTCCCCTCACCACAGGTCTCGGCGGCAAGCTCGTAGATATCACGGCTTTCCAAGGCAAGAAAGTCATCAAAGGTCAGGCTATTGCTTGGTTGGAACGCAACGCCTAACCCCTTTCTCAAAGAACAAGAATTTATCGTTTGATGATAGCGCGCACGGCAAACCAGCCGTGCGCTGCTATTGCATGGCCCCATCCGTAATGGTGAGCCATCAGACGCAGCCGTTCCATGAGTGAGCGGCGGTGGTTGCGCGTCGTCATGCCCTCAGCGAGGTAGTCGGTCAAGATGAGGTGCGTGTTGTGGAGTATCAGATGACGTTTCTCGGCGCGCCGCATCACGCGGATGCACCAGTCGTAGTCAGCTGAAAAGCGGAAGCGGAGGTCATAAAAGTTGCTGCGGGCAACGTCTGTGCGGACATAAAAACTCTGGTGGCATACTAACATACCCTGCAGAAAGCTTTTGGAAGTCAGCTGCTCAGGAGCCTGAAGACGGCGGTGGCGCAGGAACTTTCCGTCGTTGTCCACCAAATCCGTTTCGCCATATACTACCGCTGGACGGCGAGTGGCATTGTAGCGTGCATTCAACTGGGCAGCTACCTCAGCCAGTGTCGTAGGCGAATGGAACTTATCGCCGGCATTCAGAAAGATGATGTAGTCGCCCTTAGCTTGCAAGATGGCTTTGTTCATGGCATCATACAACCCGTTATCAGGTTCGCGCACCAGCACGATTTGATGAGGGTGGCGCTCATCAGTGTTTCGCTCTACATAGTGTTGGATTTCTGTCATCGTGCCATCAGTGGAGCAACCATCAACAATGAGATGTTCCACGGCGGTGTATGTCTGTTGTGAGACACTGTCTAGTGTCCTGCGGATGGTAACTCCGGCGTTATAAGTGACAGTGGCAACGGTAAAACGAAGCATGAGGTTTCAGTGAAGAATGAAAAGTGAAGAATGAAAAGTAAAAAGTGAAAAATGAGGGATGTTATTGCGTAAGGCTTTCATAAAGTTCTATATGCTGCCGAGCCACAGCCTCATTGCTGAAGCGGCGGCAGGCATCCTCGTGCAGTTGTGCTGAGGGAATCTTTTCCCTCAGTGCCCAACAGATGCCGTTGGCAAGGTCATCGGTGTCGCCGAAGCGCGCCAGATAGCCGTTGTGTTGATGGTGGATGATGTCTGTCTGTCCACCGCGGTCGAAGCTGACGGGTGTGCAGCCGCAGGCTAAGGCTTCCACCAACGTCTGCCCGAAGGTCTCGTAGTCGGAGGCACACACCGCCACGTCGGCAGCGGCATATAGTCTGTTCAGTGTCTCTGCATCTTCCACGTGTCCTGCTGCAGTGTAGGGGACAGGGATCCGTTCCAGCCACGACGGGTCCTTCAAAGTGCCGAAGAGTAGAAGGTGCAGGGGTCGTGACTCATGCTCCAGGACTTTTTTGAGAGCCTCCAAGAGGCGTGAAAACCCTTTAAGGGGATGGTCTATACGCGCGGCTCCGAAGATGATGACGGCAGCCTCCTGAGCAATGCCCAACACTTGGCGCGCCTCCTGCTTGTCCTGCAGTCTGAAGCGGTCCACAGGTAAGGCGTTGGGGATAACCACGATGTCATGACCTTGCAACAACGCACTCTCACGTGCCCGCTGTGCTGTCCATTCGCTGACGGCAACAAAGGTGATGCGTCGCGTGGCGTAAGCCTTTTGCTTCTGTCCGAAGACGTGCCAGGAAAGGTCGTGGGCCGCAGGGGCATATAGCTGAGGGCAGTCGTGGCAATGTGAGTGATACCGTGTGCACTCGTCCGTGTGATGGCAGATTCCCGTGACAGGCCACAAGTCATGCAGCGTCCACACCACCGGCTTGCCACTGGCCAGGATGCGCTGCAACTGTGTCACTGACAGCAGTCCCTGATTTATCCAGTTGAGATGGATGACATCCGCTTCACGGAAGGCGGACAGGCGGGTGATGTCAACGCCTGCATTGGCAATATCAACCGTCCACAGTCCCTGCAGGCGCCAACGGTTAGCCCACCAGATGCAGAAACGTTCCCAAAGAAACGACCAGCGCAGACGCCATCGTTGCGATAGGACGAGAGTGGAAGCCTTTTCGCTTTGCTTGTCGCGCACCAGCATCTTGGCCTCCACGCCGTTGCGATTCAGGGCATCGGTGAGGCGCGAAGAAGCCACTGCCGCCCCGCCTGTCAGTTCGCTTGTATTGACAATCAGTACACGCATTCTGGGTGCAAAAGTACTGAAAAAGTGAAAAAGGAAAGAATGAAAAGTGAAAAATTCATGGTAAAAGGAGAAAAACTTTAAACTTTAAACTATAAACTTTAAACTTTTCATTACCTTTGCACCGCAATCCACGCCCAGATGGTGGAATTGGTAGACACGAGGGACTTAAAATCCCTTGGCCAGTGATGGCCGTACGGGTTCGATTCCCGTTCCGGGCACTCCCCTAAAACTAACCGACTTATGAAAAGAATTCCTTCTTTCCTCATCATTTTCGTGTTGAGTACATTCTCTATGTACGCCCAGACGCTGCCCACCTTCAGCACCGATGGAAATGAGGCATGGTATATCATTCAGTTCAAGAATGGAGGAGCCGCCTTGCAGGATATGGGCGAAGCAACGAACTTGCAGACAGCTGCCGTGGACAAGAGCAACGCCTCGCAGCTGTGGAAGCTTGTAGGTTCGCAGAGCAGTTGTGAAATCATCAGCCAGAATGGCCGCCACGTCTATTTCGACGGCTCATTCTATTCCGCATCGGCCTCGCATACGGGTGCGCTGAAGTTAGCGGCAACCACCAACAGTACTTACGCACCTGCGTGGGAGATACAGTCCCAGAGTATTAGTGGCAAAAGTATGAACCAGCACCAAGGTGCTGGCGTTGGTAGGAAGTTAGGCTCCTGGAACGCCGGCGATGTCAACAACCCGCTCGTGTTCATCGACCCCGCCACACTACCCGACACCGACCCGCAGCCCGCGAAGCTTACTGAATGGAGAACAGCCGCACCCAGCTCGTATCAGCCGGAGAAACCGCTCACAATGTGGTACACGGTTCCTGTCACGGCGGCTACCGTCAGCGATCCTTGGATGGAATACGCCTTACCCATCGGCAACGGCGAATTGGGCGCCATGATCTATGGCGGCATTCACCAAGACTTGGTACAGTTCAACGAGAAAACGCTTTGGTCGGGTTCCTCTGCGGACTACGACCGTGGCGGTGGCTACCAGAACTTCGGACACCTCTATATCGAAGATACTGCAGACCGTTTTGGATCTACCTTTAGCAAGCGTGCCGCCAATTACGTCCGTACGCTTAGCCTCGAAGATGCCGTGGCGACGGCAGAATGGATGAGTGCTGCGGCTGGTGCGGCTGATATGTGTCGCTTCAAGCGTGAGTATATCTCTTCCTTCCCCGATAAGGTGATTGCCATCCGCACGGTGGCCTCCGTGCCGGGACAGCTCTTCCAACGTATCTACCTGTGGAACTCTCACAATGTGCGGGGTCGCTATGACGCTGGTGAGGGCTCCTTCAGCGGTGACCTGGCAACAGTCTCCTACAATGCCCGCATGAAAGTGGTGGCCAAAGGCGGCACCGTGACGACTGATGACAAGGGTGTGCACGTTGATGGCGCCGATGAAATCGTCATATATCTCGCCGCAGGTACCAACTACAACCCCGTAGCGTCAGGCTATGTAAGTGGCACGAAAGCTGACATTGAGGCCCGCATGAAGGCAACCGTTGACGCTGCTGCCGCGAAAGGATGGGACGCGATTTATGCCGACCATGAGGATGACTACCACGCTATTTTTGACCGCTGCCGCCTCGACCTCGACGGAGCGGTGAACACCAGGACCACCGAGGATTTGATTGTCGCATATGCAGCACTGACAGATGCGACTCTCAAGACCTCTGTCAATGCACGTATGCTGGAAATGCTCTATTTCCATCTCGGACGCTATATGCTCATCGCCAGTTCGCGCGGCATGGACCTCCCCAATAACTTGCAGGGTATCTGGAACCATAAGAACAACCCGCCTTGGAACTCTGACATCCATGCCAATATCAATATCCAGATGAACTATTGGCCGGCAGAACTTATGAATCTCAGCGAAATGCATATGCCCTACCTCAATTACCTTTATAATATGGCTCTCGTGCAGCCGCAGTGGAAAGCTTATGCCAAGAGCTGGTTCAATGCCACCGACGGTTGGGTATGTGCTACCGAGAACAATATCTTCGGCAACTGTACAAGTTGGCAGGCTACCGTCTATCCCGAGGCGGGTGCCTGGAGCGTGGACCATATGTGGCAGCACTATCGCTATACGCGTGATGTTGATTTCCTGAAGCAGAAAGCCTTGCCTGTGATGATTTCCTGCATCCGTTTTTGGATGAACCGTCTTGTAAAAGCCAGCGACGGAACGTGGGAGTGCCCCAACGAATGGAGTCCCGAGCACGGACCCACCGAGAACGCTACGGCCCATAGCCAGCAAATCGTATGGAACCTCTTCGACCAGACCATCAAGGCCATCGAAACCGTGGGCGTCGCGGAGGCCGGTGTCACCGAGACATTCCTCAATCAGCTGAAGACCAAGTTCAAGGACCTCGATACAGGTCTCCACACCGAGACCTACAACGGAACCTATGGCGCTACCCGTGAAGGTGTGTCCACCGGTGACCTCATCCTTCGCGAATGGAAATATACCGACTATGCCACCGGTAACGGTACAGAGTCCGGTCACCGCCACCTCTCTCACATGATGGCTCTCTATCCTTTTGCCAACCTGCCCGCCACGAATCCCTACTATATGCCCGCTGTCCGCAGCCTGAAGCTGCGTGGCCTGCCCAGCACGGGATGGTCTATGGGCTGGAAAGTCAACCTGTGGGCACGTGCGCTGGAACCCGAGCAGTGTGTGAAACTGATTCAACGTGAATTTAAGCACAGCACCAGCTATGGCACTGACCAGAGCGCAGGTGGTGTCTATTACAACCTCTTCGACTCCCATGCTCCCTTCCAGATCGATGGGAACTTCGGCGTGGCTGCCGGTATGGCAGAGATGTTACTGCAGAGCCACACCGATACGCTCCAGCTCCTACCCGCTCTCCCCGAGATATGGCCTAACGGCACCATTCGCGGTCTTCGCGCCGTGGGCGGCTTCGAGGTCACCCAACAATGGAAGGACGGAGCCCTTGTAGAGGCGACAATCCGTAGTCTTGCCGGACAGCCTTGTCCCGTGATGTATAAGGGAGTGGCACAGATGGTCGTGTTGGCTGACAACGGTAAGGACGTGGAACGCACGGTCATTGATGACAACCGTATTGTCTTCAACACGGAAGAAGGCGTCACTTATTCCATCATGACTCAGGAACAAGTCGGCATCAAAGCCCCTGAGACCGCGGCCGCAACCGCTTCCTCGGCACCGGTTTTTGACCTTAGCGGCCGGAGGGTCGCTGAGACCACGAGACCTGGAATTTATGTAAAAGCAGGCCAAAAAATGGCCGTGCGCTAACTTTTTGGTGCTTTTCCTTGGCCAGTTCAAGGAAAAGCACTACCTTTGCGCCGTCTTAACCAAGAATGCGCTTGTGGTGGAATTGGTAGACACGCCAGACTTAGGATCTGGTGCCGCGAGGCGTGTAGGTTCGAGTCCTATCAGGCGTACAATGCATGACAGTGCATTTCTTGGGAACATCTTTGACAGATTGTCGGCATAGCTCAGCTGGTTAGAGTATCACCTTGACATGGTGGGGGTCCTTGGTTCGAGTCCAAGTGTCGACACAAGCATGTGAGGCTTGTACCTTTGCGGTGCAGGCCTCTCTCCGAATTAAAACACAGACATTTGTCATCAGTCATTTTTAGTTAATAGTCCGTATGTCCAAAGGTAACACATTTGTGGGTTCCAAAATCAAAGGGATTCGGGAATCCAAGAACATCACCATCGCAGAGATGGCTGAGCGTAGCGGCTTGGCAGTAGAACAGATTGAATCCATCGAGAACGATGAATTCCTGCCGTCGCTGGGTCCCCTTATCAAGATAGCGCGTGCGCTGGGCGTGCGCTTGGGCACTTTCCTCGATGACAACGATGCGTTGGGTCCCGTGGTATGTCGTGCCGAAGAGCGTGAGGAGAGCAGCATCAGCTTCTCCAACGATGCCGCCGATGCGCGCAAGAACATGGAGTACCACTCTTTGGCCAAGCAGAAGGCAGGTCGCCACATGGAGCCTTTTATCATCGACATCAACCCCTCCGAAGAGAAGGAGTTCAAGCTCTCTGCCCACGAAGGTGAGGAATTCATCTATGTCATGAATGGTGAGGTGGAAATCGCCTACGGCAAGGACACCTACACCCTGCGCCAAGGCGACAGTATCTTCTATGATTCCATCGTGAAGCACCACGTCCACGGTGCCGCCGGCAAGCCAGCCAAGATATTGGCTGTCGTTTATATCCCGTTCTAAACACCCGTTATCACGTCATAACGAACAAAAGAATGAGCAACGTTAAATTAGATATGGCAGGTAGGCCACTGCCTGACAGAACATACCCTGCCGAAACGGGTTCTGAAGGCTATACGCTCTATGAGCGTACCTTGGGACAGTGGCTCGAGCACTGGGCGGAAACAACGCCCGACAAGGAATATATTGTCTATAGTGACCGCGACCTGCGCTTCACCTGGAAGCAGTTCAACGAGCGCGTGGATAACTTGGCCAAAGGTCTCATCTCCATCGGTGTCACCAAAGGCAGCAACGTCGGCATCTGGGCCACGAACGTGCCCGACTGGCTGACGTTCCTCTATGCCACCGCCAAGATCGGTGCCGTGCTCGTGACAGTGAACACCAACTACAAGCAGAATGAGCTGGAGTACCTCTGCAAGGACTCCGATATGCACACGCTCTGCATCACCGACGGCACCTGGGATTGCAACTATGTTGACATGACCTACACTATGCTGCCGGAGCTAAAGACCTGCGAGCGTGGACATCTCAACAGCGAGCGATTCCCCTACCTCAAGAATGTCGTCTATATCGGCATGGAGAAATACCGTGGTATGTTCAATACCGCCGAACTGTTGCTCCTGGGCCAGAATATCGAGGACGAGACACTTGACGAGATGAAGCGTCAGGTCAGCTGCCACGATGTCTGCAACATGCAGTACACCAGCGGTACCACGGGCTTCCCCAAGGGTGTGATGCTCACCCACTACAATATCTCCAACGACGGTTACTTTACCGGTGAGAATATGGGTTTCACGGCCGACGACAAGCTCTGTGTCTGCGTGCCTCTCTTCCACTGCTTCGGCGTGGTGCTCGCCACCATGAACTGCCTCACACATGGCTGCACCGAGGTGATGGTCGAGAAGTTCGACCCGCTCCTCGTGCTCGCCTCCATTCATAAGGAGCGTTGCACGGCCGTCTATGGCGTGCCGACCATGTTCATCGCCGAGTTGAATCATCCGATGTTCTCGATGTTCGACCTCACTTGCCTGCGCACAGGTATCATGGCTGGCAGCCTCTGCCCCGTGGAGCTGATGAAACAGGTCAGCGAGAAGATGTATATGACCATCACCAGCGTCTATGGCCTCACAGAGTCATCACCCGGTATGACCCAGACCTGCCTCAACGACACCTTCGAGCAGCGCTGCACCACTGTAGGCCGCGACTTCCCCTTTGTGGAGGTGAAGGTCCTCGACCCCGAAACGGGCGAGGAGTGCCCCGCAGGCGTGCAGGGCGAGATGTGCTGCCGAGGCTTCAACGTCATGAAGGGCTACTACAAGAACCCCACTGCCACCGAGGAAGTGATTGACAAGAATGGTTTCCTGCATTCCGGCGACCTGGGTATCAAGGACGAGCAGGGCTTCTATAAGATTACAGGCCGCATCAAAGACATGATCATCCGTGGTGGCGAGAATATCTACCCGCGCGAGATCGAGGAATTCCTCTATCACATGCCCGGCATCAAGGACGTGCAGGTAGCTGCCGTACCCTCCAAGAAATACGGCGAGGAGGTCGGTGCCTTCATCATCCTCTACGACGATGCCAAGGTGACGCCCGAGGATGTTCGCGAGTTCTGCCGTGGCAAGATTGCACGCTACAAGATTCCCAAGTACGTATTCTTCGTCGATGGCTTCCCCCTCACGGGCTCCGGCAAGATACAGAAGTTCAAGCTCAAGGAACTCAGCCTCAAGCTCTGCGAAGAGCAAGGCATCGAGGTCATCTAAAAAGCCATTTAATCCTTATAGCATCGCCATGTTCCTCGTGTTCGGAACATGGCGATGTTTTATTTCTGTCCCCTTTGTGAGAGTATGAAACAGACGATGCAGGCTACGGTGAAGATGGCGGCGAGGATGAGGCTGAGCGTCTGGTCGAGCCCCAGGATGGTTGGGGAGACGAGGAAGAAGTCGGTGACGACCATCGTCATGAAGATAGCGGGCAGCAGCGTCAACCAATAAAATTTATGTTCGCGCGACAGATAGACCGTGCACACCCACAGCGTGACGGCGGCCATGAGTTGCGTTCCCCATGCCACATATTGCCACACGGTGCTGAAGCCCGAAGGATTGCCGATCTGCCACGCCAGCAGGGCGATGCCCACAGCAAAGACAGGGAGGCTCAGCAACAGACGCGAGCGCGCCGTGGTCTGCTGCAGCCCCAAGGCCTCAGTGAGGATGAGGCGTGCCGAACGGAAGCTGCTGCCACCGGTGGTGATGGGGGCTGCAACGACACCTAACAGTGCCAGGATACTGCCTGCGATACCCAACCAACTTGCACACACGGTAGTGACGACCGTGGGGGCATCGAAGAACTGGATCAGCGAGCGGCCGTCAGCATGGCGCAGGAGACCGTCGGAGGCCGTCTGGAACTGTGCCACGACCTCGGGCGAGCATATTTCGCGCCAACCGTCAGCAAAGAAGAAATAGCTGGAGATGGTGGCCCACACGAGAGCTACAAGGCCCTCTGTAATCATGGCACCGTAGAAGATAGGACGCCCCTGACGCTCGCTCTTCATGCAGCGAGCCATCATCGGCGACTGCGTGGCATGGAAACCGCTGACCGCACCGCAGGCGATGGTCACGAAGAGGGCCGGGAAGAGCGGTTGCTGCAACCCTAAGCGCTCGGAACCCCAACCGGAGAGACCGTCCCACACCTCCGGCAATACGGGCTGTTTCACGAACAGCACGATGCCGATGGCCACGACCATGAAGAGCATGGAGAGCGCAAAGGCGGGATAGATCTTACCGATGACCTTGTCGATGGGCATCATGGTGGTGGCGACGTAGTAAATGAAGATGATAACCACCCACATCATTTTATCGCCCCAGATGCCACTGAGGATAATGGCGGGGCAATAGACGAAGAATGCACCCACAAGAACCATCATCATCATCGTGAACAGGATCATCCCCTTACGTGCTGTCGGACCCAGATAGAGACCTGTGAGTTCCGCCTGCCCACAACCGTCATGGCGCAGGGACAACATTCCGCTGATATAGTCGTGCACAGCGCCGCCGAAGATGCAGCCCAGCACAATCCATAGATAGGCTGCAGGGCCGAACCACATCCCCATGATGGCACCAAAGATCGGGCCTGTGCCGGCGATGTTCAGGAACTGGATCATAAAGATGCGCCACGAGGGCAGCACGATATAATCGACCCCGTCAGCCTTGCGGAGCGCGGGCGTGAGACGGTCGTCGGGACCGAAGATGCGTTCGGCCACCCGCCCATAGATAAGATAGCCCACGAAGAGGGCCACAACACTCAGGGCAAATGTAATCATTGTGTATGTCCTTAGTCTTTGATGAGGCAGCGGCCGGTCATGTCGGCGGGTTGCTGCAGGCCCATGATGTGGAGGATGCTGGGAGCCACGTCGGCCAGGATGCCGTCCTCGACCTTGGCAGCCTTGTTGTCCGTGACGTAGATGAAGGGCACGGGGTTGAGGCTGTGGGCGGTATTGGGCGTGCCGTCAGCGTTGATGGCGTTGTCGGCGTTGCCGTGGTCAGCGATGATGATGACCTCGTAGTCACCCGTAGCCTTAGCGGTCTCCACGACTTCCTTGACGCAGGCATCAACAGCGACAACAGCCTTCTCGATGGCCTCATAGACGCCGGTATGACCGACCATGTCGCCGTTGGCGAAGTTGACGACGATGAAGTCGTATTTATCCTCCTTGATGGCTGCAACGAGCTTGTCCTTGACCTCGTAGGCGCTCATCTCGGGCTTGAGGTCGTAGGTGGCAACCTTGGGGCTGGCAACGAGGATGCGGTCCTCGCCCTCGTAGGGCTGTTCGCGGCCGCCGTTGAAGAAGAAGGTGACGTGGGCGTACTTCTCGGTCTCGGCGGTGTGGAGCTGCTTGAGGCCCTGACGGCTGATGAACTCGCCGAGGGTGTTCTCGACATTCTCCTTGGGGAAGAGGATGTGCACGCCCTTGAAGCTGGCATCGTAGGGGGTCATGCAGTAGTACTGCAGGCCGGGGATGGTCTTCATACCCTGCTCGGGCATGTCCTGCTGGGTGAGCACGATGGTGAGCTCCTTGGCGCGGTCGTTGCGGTAGTTGAAGAAGATGATGACGTCGCCTTCCTTGATGGTGCCGTCGATGTTGGCGTTGTTGATGGGCTTCACGAACTCATCGGTGACGCCATCGGCGTAGGAGAGCTCCATGGCCTCCACCATGTCCTTGGCTTGGAAGCCTTCGCCGCTGATGAGCAGGTCGTAGGCAATCTTCACGCGCTCCCAGCGCTTGTCGCGGTCCATGGCGTAGAAGCGGCCGATGATGCTGGCGATGTGTGCGCCGGTCTCATTGCACTTCTCCTGCAGCTCGCGGATGAAGCCCACGCCGGAGCGGGGGTCTGTGTCGCGGCCGTCCATGAAGCAGTGGACATAGGTCTCGCGTACCTTATATTCCTTGGAGATCTCGCAGAGCTTGTAGAGGTGGTCGAGGCTGGAGTGCACGCCGCCGTTGGAGGTGAGTCCCATGAAGTGTACGGCCTTACCCTCGCGCACCGCATACTCGAAGGCGTTCTGCACTTCTTTGTTTTGCATGATGCTACCGTCCTTGCAGGCGCGGTTGATCTTCACGAGGTCCTGATAGACGATGCGTCCTCCGCCGATATTGAGGTGTCCGACCTCCGAGTTACCCATTTGTCCGTCGGGCAAACCCACGTTCTCGCCGCTTGCAAGGAGCTGGCTGTGTGGGTAGTTCGCGTCGAGATAGTCCATGTAGGGCGTAGGCGTCTGTGAGATGACGTCACCTTTCTGTTTGTTGCCGATTCCCCATCCGTCGAGGATCATCAGCAGAGCTTTCTTTGCCATATCTTGTATAGTTTAAAGTTTAAAGTTTATAGTTTATAGTTTAATGGAGGGCGTTGAATGGAGGGCGTTGAATGGAGGTGCTAAGTTCTAAGCGGGTGCAAAGGTACACATTCCTAACGGAATAGATGAAAGTTTAAGGTTTAAAGTTTAAAGTTGAGAGTTAATTTTTCACTTTTCACTTTTATCTTAACCGTAGTCCTTCGGTCTCTATGGTGATAAGACGCTGTTTGTAGAGGTCGCCGACGGCTTTCTTGAACACCTTCTTGCTGACGCCGAAGAGGGCATAGATTTCCTCGGCGGGACTCTTATCACCCAAGGGCGAGAAGCCGCCATGGGTCTTTAGGTGCTCCAGCAGGATGTCGCTGAAGTCATGCACCGCCTTCTGTCCTTTCTTCTGCAGCGAGAGGTCGATCTTGCCGTCGGGGCGCACCTGCTTGACGTATGCCTTGAGGCTGTCGCCGCTATGCAGGGAGCGGAATATCTCATCGTCGAAGAGCAGCCCGCTGAAGCGGTTATCGACAATGACCTTGAAGCCCAGGTCTGTCTTCTGCCACACGAGGATATCCACTTCGTCGCCGCCGTGATAGGGCGGGTAGTCGGTGCTGAGGTAGCGCTCCACCTTGGCAGAGGCCATGATGCGGTAGGTATCGGGGTCGACATGCAGGTGTACGAGATAGCTCTTGCACTTCTGCATCTTCATCTTCTGTTCGCGGAAGGGCACGAAGAGGTCTTTCATGAGTCCCCAATCCAGAAAAGCACCGTAGTTGTTGACCCACGCCACTTCGAGCCATGCAAAGTCGCCCACCTGTGCCTTGGGCGTTTCGGTGGTGGCGATGAGGCGTTCTTCATTGTCGAGATAGACAAAAACGTCGATTTCATCGTCTATTCCCACTCCCTCTGGCACATAGCGGTTAGGGAGCAGGATGTCCTCAGGACCGCCACTGAGGTAGAGCCCTTGTTCAGCTTTGCGCACGACACGCAAGCGGTTAAAGCGGCCTAGGGAGAGTCTTTCCATCCTTCATCTGTATGGTTCGGTCCGTGGTCTTGGCCAGCTCCTCGTCGTGGGTGACGATGACGAATGTCTGTCCCATCTCATCGCGCAGGCGGAAGAAGAGGGCGTGGAGCTCCGCTTTGTTGGCGCTGTCAAGGCTGCCGCTGGGCTCGTCGGCCAGCACCACGGCGGGTTTGTTCATGAGTGCGCGTGCCACAGCTACGCGCTGCTTCTCGCCGCCACTCAGCTCCGCAGGCTTGTGACTGGCACGGTCGCTGAGGCCCATGAAGGCCAACAGCTCCTGTGCGCGCTTGCGGGCTTCACTCTGGCTACGTCCTGCGATGAGGGCGGGAATCATCACGTTCTCCAGCGCCGTGAACTCAGGCAGTAGCTGGTGGAACTGAAACACGAAGCCGATGTGCTGGTTCCGAAAACGAGCCAATGCCTTTTGTCCGAGGGTGGAAATATCGGTACCGTTGATGATGATGGAGCCGCTGTCGGCACTCTCCAAGGTACCGATGATCTGTAGCAGCGTGGTCTTGCCGGCGCCGCTGGGGCCTACGATGCTCACCACCTCGCCCTGTGCGATGTCGAGGTCAATGCCTTTCAGGACTTCCAGCGAGCCGAAGCTCTTGGTGATATTGCGGAGAATGATAGACTCACCCCCTGCCTCCCTCTCTTTCAAAGAGGGGGAAGGCTGGCGCGAGGTATCTTTATTTAAATCTTCCATATAATATTTATAAGACTGTCTTTCAATATTTCTATATCGTATTACCCGGATTCTGAGGGGCACTCCCCTCCATAACGGGAGGGGTCGGGGTGAGTCCTAATTCCTCAACTTATTAAGCCATTTCTCGAACAACAGCTGTCGCTGCGTGATACTCTGCCCGTTGGGGGCGAACACAGAGAGCGATTCCTGCGGGTCGCCATATTGGTCGGGATAGAGGAGGATGACATTCGTATTGGCAAAATGCTGTGCGATAAAATGAGGTAGGGTGTTCAGGGCCGGGGTGTAGGAGATGAAGCCTGCACGCGCCGTGACGATGACCAGCAGGTGGTCGGCATTCACCTCTGCGGGTAAGCGCATGAGCAGGTTGCCGAACCCCTGTTCCGCCTTGAACTCCACCTGCACCGTGGGGTGCTGCACGGTCAGGTACTCGCGGATATAGTAGCCCGTGTCGCCGAGGGTGTGGAAACGCACGGGCTGTCCTGTGAGTTCCGCAATGCGACAGATGTGTTCGAGCCACTTGTAGAAACCCACCTCATATTCTGCCATGGGGGGCACGGCCACGATGATGCGTCGCACGGTGCCCGGTGGCATCTGAAGGCGCACGATGAGCACCTCGCGGTGTGTGATGCTGAGCACGCTCTGTGCCGTGATGCCCAGCTTGCCGGAAGGCTTCCCCTCGTCGTTCTCGTGCAGACCCAGGATGATTTCGCCGGCATCCACCTCGCGCATCGTATGTACGATGGCACTGGCCACGTTGCTACTGATGCGGCTCATCACAGACATCTTGACATTGGCAGCGGCAGCGATAGCCTGAGCCTTTTCCAGATTGCTGACACCTTGGGCGCGCAGGAGGTCGTCAGGGTCGTCGTCCATAGAGACTGCCAAGCCCATGAGGCTGTCGGGAATGAGAGGGTTGCGGATGAGGATGCTGAGCTGTGTCAGGGCATCCACGGTCTGCGGGTAGGCGTAGGCCGTGAGACATTTACCGTGGTAGCTGCCTCGGTTGCGGTCCATCTCGTTGCTACGCAGGGCCAACTGTCGCGCCCCTTTCTCTGTTGACAGCGAACTGATGATGCAGGAGAAGAGGATGAGGATGACGGTGGCGTTCAGAATCTCGGGACTCATGAGATCTATCCCCGGCTGCGTGCCAATCATCACGATGGCGAGAGCGCCGGCGGCATGGGAATTAGTGAGGCCGAACATGATGAAACGATCCACGCGCTGCAGGCCGTTCAGTCGTTCCATGAACAAGGCCGCCAGCCACTTTCCCAACGTGCCCACACCGATGAGGACTACGCAGAGCAGCAGCGTATTGCTGTCGCCTACGAGGATGCCCAGGTCGATGAGCATGCCCACGCCGATAAGGAACCACGGCACAAACAGCGCATTACCGACAAACTCAATACGGCTCATCAGCGGGCCGCCATGCGGGATGATACGGTTGAGGACCAAGCCCGCCAGGAAGGCACCCAGCAGGCCCTCAAGACCCACGGAAACGGCCAAGAAAGCGCTGATGAACACCATCGCCAGCACGAAGATGTACTGCGTCACGGCATCCTCGTTGCGCCGCAGGAACCAGCGTCCGATCTTGGGGAAAGTGTAGGCTACAGCAATGATATACAGTATAATACCTATCGCGAAACGGAGCCAATAGACGGCATCGCCGCCACCAACCTTCTTCTGCACCACGATGGCCAGCGTCAGCAGGGCGGCAAAGCAGGCGATGGCGGTAGCGATGATGGCATAGACCACGCTGGGCTGCTTGCCCAGACCATAGCGCCCTACGATGGGGTAGGTGACAAGCGTGTGCGAAGAGAGGATGCAGCTCACCAGTACCGCTGTCTGCTGGCTCATGCCCAGCGCATAGCGCGTAGCCACGAAGCCCAGCACGAAAGGCACGATAAATGTCCACGCACCAAAGGCTACACCCTTGCTGCCGTGGCGACGGAAGCTGCCCATGTCCATCTCCAGACCGGCCAGGAACATGATATAATAGATACCCACCTGTCCGAACAGCTCTATCGAGTCATCGCGCGCCAGCACATTCAATCCGTGCTCACCCAGCACAGCACCGGCCAGAATCAGGCCGATGATATGGGGAATGCGCAGGCGCCGCAGGAGGATGGGCACCAGCAGGATGACGAAGAGCATGACGAGGAAAACCCACGTCGGATTGGTAATCAACGGTTCCATTGCGGGTGCAAAGATAGGAAAGTTTAGAGTTTAAAGTTTAAAGTTTAAAGATTTAAGGTTTAAAGTTTAAGTTTTTTTTCTATTGCAGCTTGCAATTTATCAATTTTCAACGCACATTTTTCATTTTTCACTTGTAATTTTTAATTCTTTTCCCGCTTTTCCGTACCTTTGCGCCCGATTAAATGCTAAACGAAGAACAATGAAAGTAGCAATTGTTGGTGCCAGCGGTGCCGTAGGACAAGAATTTCTCCGTGTGCTCGACGAGCGCAATTTCCCCATCGATGACCTCGTGCTCTTTGGCAGCGAGCGCAGTGCTGGGCGTAAATACACCTTCCGCGGTAAGGAATATGAGGTGAAACTCCTGCAACACAACGACGATTTCAAGGGCGTGGATATCGCCTTCACATCCGCAGGTGGCGGCACCTCCAAGGAGTTTGCCGAGACCATCACCAAGCACGGCGCCGTGATGATCGACAACTCCAGCGCCTTCCGCATGGACGCCGACGTGCCCCTCGTCGTTCCCGAGTGCAACGCCGAAGACGCCCTCAACCGCCCCCGCGGCATCATCGCCAACCCCAACTGCACCACCATCATGATGGTCGTCTGCCTGCAGCCGCTGGAGCAGCTTTCCCATATCAAACGCATCCATATCGCCAGCTACCAGGCCGCCAGTGGTGCCGGTGCCGCCGCGATGGCCGAGCTGGAGCAGCAGTACCGTGCTGTCCTCGACGGCAAGGAGCCTCCCGTGGAGAAATTCGCCTACCAGTTGGCATACAACGTGATTCCCCAGATTGATGTCTTCACCGACAACGGCTACACGAAGGAGGAGATGAAGATGTTCAACGAGACGCGCAAGATCATGCACACAGATGCCGCCTGCTCCGCCATGTGCGTGCGTGTACCTTCTTTAAGAAGCCACTCCGAAGCGGTGTGGATCGAGACCGAGCAACCCATCACCCCTGAGCAGGCCCGCGAGGCGTTTGCCAAGGCCGAGGGCGTGACACTCGTCGATGACCCCGCCAACAAGAAATACCCCATGCCCCTGTTCACTGCCGGCTTGGACGATGTCTTCGTCGGTCGCATCCGCAAAGACCTGGCCAACGAGAACGGCCTCACCTTCTGGCTCTGCGGCGACCAGATCAAGAAAGGCGCAGCCCTCAACGCCGTGCAGATTGCCGAGTACCTCATCAAGGTCGGCAACATCAAATAAAAACAATCAGGCAAAAAAGAAGGCGCAACCTGCGGGTTGCGCCTTTTTCATTTGCCTTAGCAAATCGCAGCGTGTGCACCCAGCGTGGTGAGCAGCGCCGTGAGGATGGTGGTGAACTCGAAGTCGAAGTCCTCGCGCTTGAAGTCCAGACCTTCGCCGAGCTCATAGTTCACGTTCACGGCCTTGATGTTCGCCTCGGTGAACATCTCCATCGCCGTCTTGGGGTTGCCCTCGGCATCCACGCCGGGCAGCGTGCCTTCGCTGGAGATGCTGGGCGTGAAGCGGCCGAGCTCGCCGAGCATCACGGCGTTGCCCTCGGTGATGGCCTCCTTGATGCAGTGGCACATGTCGGTGATCACGCCTACGATGGTACCCTTGCTGTAGATGCTGTTGTGGTTAGACATGTGGTCAGCCAGGGCGTTGATGTCGAGGACGCCGTTGAGCTGCAGGCGAGCATACGCCTTTTCGGCCTCTTCGGGGTGAGCGGGGTTTTGCTGCATGTGCAGCGAATACTTCAGTGTGTTTTTCATGGTAATTGGTAGCCCCTCTCTAACTTCTGGCCTCTCCCCCCGACCCCTCCCCCGTGAGGGAGGGGAGCGTAAAGCGGTAAGGGATTACCAAAAGGACTCGTACAGGGTTTGGAGTCTTGGTTCATGGATTAGGTTAGGTTATATATATCTTGCCGGATATTCTCTTTTATGGCTCCCCTCCCTCACGGGGGAGGGGTCGGGGGAGAGGCCCTTTTTCATGCACCGTGGTGCGAAGGGCGATGCACCACGGTGTGAAAGCCAACGCACCGCGGTGCGTTTTAATCTCCTCCCCTACGGGGGGAGGCCGGGAGGGGGCTGGAGGGGGCTTTTCACGTTGCAAAGGTACAACATGGCCATTGCGGTTTTCGAATGTTTGAGCAACTTTTTTCAACTTTTTTTCGAGGGCTTCGAAAAAATCGTGCTCCGTACAGCGGTAAATCGGAAATTCTTCTTATCTTTGCAGCAGAAAAAGAAATCAACAACAAAAAACAATATTTTTGATTATGAAGACACGAATCACGTCCATGCTTGCCGCACTCTGTGCGGGGCTGTTTATGCTTAATTCCACTCCTGTGAGTGCACAGAGGAGCGGAGATCAGGTGGAAGCAAAAATTAAGAAAGCGAATCAGATATACGAGTATTCAGTTGGCAACCCTGCAAAGAATAAGAAAACCGACTTCGTGAAAATGGATGAAGCAAAGGCGATAATTGAGCAGGTGATCAATAGCGGATACGGGAATGACTATCCATGGGCCTGGAAAGTGGCTGCGGACATCATGGAAGAGTACTACAAGAAGTACGCCGGAAATCAATCCATGAATACCGCGTGTGAGTACGGCTATAAGTTCATTACATACGCCATAAAAGCCGACTCATCCATCACGTCGATTTCATCAGTGGTGACAGATGAGGATATACAATCGGATATTCAATCTATCAAAGCACGAAACTGCAACAGGGCTTTGTCACCGCTCGTAAGCTGTCTGCAGAAGGCACAGGAGTTGTCAAACTCGTCCTCACAGGCAGACCTTGCACTCGGCAAGAAATATTCAGAGCTCATCATCTACGCCCTTGAAAAGAGTAGCCTTTTTTCAGCCTTCACAGATGAGTCGAAGCCCGAATGGATACTGTATGCAAAGGCGTTCCGCGCCCAATGCCTGGTGGAACTCAACGGCTCGAAGGCAGACGACGTGGAGGCTGCATACCGAGCACTCTACGGCACCCAATACGAGTCTGTGGCATATAGTGCTCTCCTCAATTATTTCCGTGACAGGAACAAACAAAAATACGACGAAATACTGGCATACGCAGCAGAACATGCCACCGGCGAGGCGGCTTCACAGTTTGCATTCATGAATATCCAAAACCTTTATTTCAATGGCAGGAAAGAAGAGTGCATCAGGCAGATTGACAGGTTCGTAGAGAAATATGCTGACGACGACCGGACTGTGTCTGTGTACCTTATGAAAGGGCAAATCTATTTCGAGGATAAGAAGTTTGACATGGCAGAGAACGTATTCAACATAGCAGCCCGAAAATATCCGAACGATGAACGCGCCATCACAATGCCGGCAAAATGTGCATGGATGAAGGCCCAGTCAAGCGACCTGAAGTCGGATCGCGAACATGCCATAAGTCTGTTTAAGGAACTCGAAACAAAGTTCCCGAATAACCCTGATTATTGGGGCGAGCCACTTTACATCCTCTATAATAACAACCAGCAACCGCAATTGAGAGATAAGTACAAGAAATACTATGGTGCGGAATAACGCAAGAACACTATGGAGCGGATTCGGGACCATTGTGGCCTTGACGGATGAGGGACTGGCTGTGGATGCGGTTCACGGTGATGAAAGCATGGAGCAAGCCCCATCCACGACCTTGGCGGCCGTCGCCTCGCTGCGCCTCGAAAGGGCATCAACATCGTGGGCGGCAAGAAGGTGCTGATGAGGTGAATGAAACAGAACTCAATCCTAAGTGCCCGGCCCCTCCATAGGTCGGGCACTTCTTTTTTCCATACCCTGCTTCTGTCGATTTAGCAAAGAAGGAGGGAAAATAGCCTCTTTTTAGTCAAAAATTTTCAAGCGTCTCACTGTGAGGCGCTTGATTTTTTTGGGTGAAACATGTTTGCCACAACACTCAAAACAATGAAGACAGACAACAACATTTACGAGAACGGGCATGAGCGCATGAGCTCGCTGGAGATTGCTGAACTCAGCGGCAAGCGTCACAACGATGTGATGAAAGCCATCCGCAAGATGGAAATCGCTTGGCAAAAAGTGCAAGGGGGAAATTTTTCCCTCTCGTCACGAACCTACAAACTGCGCGAACAGACCACGCTGGCCCAGATGCTCAGGATAGGGACGATTTAAGAACGAAAGGAGAAGAAAAATGAAAGAAAAAAGAACCAAAAAAGAAAGTAATAAAGAAGAGGCTAAGAAAGAAGGCCATACCGGTCTGGAATTTGCGCCCAAGAAAACGACCTCGCCAAGCGAGGACCTGAAGATCAACTGGGAGGCTTTCATCCGCTTCTTCAACGCCACGCTGCAGCTGCACGGCAGCCAGCCCAGCACCATGATACCCACGGCGAGCATCGCACCTTGTGCGTACATCGCCCATCGTTCTTTTCTTGTCATTCTTTTGTTACTTTGATAAATTTGTAAATACGTTCATTTGTCACGCTTCGGCCGAAAGCTTGGTGCAAAGTAACAATATTCCTGAGGCGAAAAAGTGTATTCGCACCCGATGATTTTCGAAAAAGGACATTTCCGTGGTGGAATAGGTTTCTTTTGTCTGATTAATTCCCGTATCAGCTGACTCCTGTGCGACTCTTCTTCCTTATGCTCCTCCGTCTTGTAATACCGTTCCCCGAACTTGTCCATCACTCTTTTCTTTGTGTGGAACCGGCACGCCAGGCACTCGTTGGTGTAATGCGGGTACAACCGCTCTAATAACTTCATCGCTTGCTTATCCTTCCGCAGTTCCCACATTGTCCGCAGATGATCCTCCTTCATAACATGGCATTCACAGACAGCAAAGGGCCGCACCTCACGGTGCAGCCCTTAAAAAACTAACAAACTAACAATATGATAAAAACTAATACTAATTCATTAACTGGTTTGTAGAGTAAAAAGATTTCGTTATAGAAAATCTATAGGATGCTTTTTTCAATCTCAATAGCGCTTAGAGACCTTTGGCTGCGCCTCGGCCATCTCGGGCGAGCTCGATGGCGTTCAGCTTGCACAAAGCTTCGAGGTAATAATAGTCGGCATAGATGATGCTGGCATCGATCTCTGAGCCGGCGGGATGATGTCCAGTGGAGTGCATGAGGAAAGCGACGTTGCGGCTACGGCTCTGGTAGCGGTCGGTACTGAGGTCGCGGAGCATGGAGATGGCGGCTTCGTAGTATTTACGATTTACGGATTTACCATTTACCATTTCGCGCTCGCCTTCGACATCGTATTGGCAGAGTTCCAACAGGGCGGAGGCCACAACGCACGCGGCAGAGGCATCCTTATATTTACAATTTAACGATTTACCGCTCGGCGCCTTGCGACGCTTCACGCTTGAAGAATTTACGATTTCATTTTTATCCTTGCTCTTTTCTCTTTTCTCTTCGTTGTCGTCAACAGCGAAATCCATATCCCAGAGAGGTATCCAGTCGTCACTGGTCTCACAAAGGCGCTTTAGATAAATATCGGTAACCTTTTGGGCGAAGTCGAGGAAACGTTTGTCTTTGGTGTAGCGATAGACCATGGTGTAGCCGTAAATGGCCCATGACTGCCCGCGGCTCCACATGGACTCATCGCTGTAGCCTTGATGGGTTAAGCCCTTGATGAAGTGACCGTCGATGGTATCATAGACGGCGACGTGGTAGCAGCTGCCATCCTCGCGGAAGTGCTTCTTCATCGTGGTCTCAGCGTGACGAACAGCAATCTCATATAATTTTTCATTCTCCTGGCTTGCCCAGAACAGCAGCTCCAAGTTCATCATATTGTCCATGATGGTGTTATGCCCGCCATAGTCCTTCACGTGGCGCGGCCAGCTGAGTATGGTTCCAACCTTATCATTAAATAATGTGGCCAGTGAGTCGGCTGCTTGCAAGGCTAACCGCTTATAGTGCTCGTTCTTTGTCACTTCATATCCCTTCAGCATGGAATTGATGGTGATGAAACCGAGGTCGTGGTCATAGACGGGCTGGCTGATAATCGGCACAATGGCATCGGTGTAACCGACAGCTGCCTTACTGACAGCCTCGCTCTTGTTATAGTCGAAAGCCATCCACAGGATGCCTGGCCAAAAGCCCGAACACCATTCTTCAGGACATGCCTTGCGCAAGGTCCAAAGACCCTGGGGGCCGATATTCCTCGGCATCATCGTGAAGTCGTAGGGACGCAGGGCTTCCAATGCCCTATCTACCTGTGAAGAGCAATAAGATAGCTGTTGGTTCACATTAAATTGCCCGATTTCCTTAGTGAAGACTACACCGTTGACGTGATTGCCAACGTACATCGGTACGTAGTCGGCGGTGGCGTACCAACGCGGTTTGTCAGGCATATCATCATAAATAGTTTGTCCGTTGATCTTCAAACCTTCAAAGGTGACGTTTTGTACGCGATGGTCAGCGTCATAGCCGTTGATGATGGAAAGGTTGTGCGTTTCGCCATAATACCTCACATTCCTGAATGTCACATCCTCTACACCTCGTCCAGGCGCCGTACAATATTTTTGGTTATAACCTACTTTCACCTGTGCGATACATCCGTCTTCGATCTGCTCAATGCGGATATTGTCGAAAAGTACGTCGCGGACGAGGTTGCCGTCGCCGCAGTTGATGGCCATACAGCCCTGGTAATCCACCTGCGGCTCGGCCTGACCCAGAATGTCGATATTCTCATAGATGAGGTGTTCGATGGTGTCGCCCACCTCGGGATTGCCATGAATGCCGATAAAGATGGGATGTGCCACGTCAGCCCACAGCGTTGAGTTCTTCATGTGGACGTTTCGACAGTTGCCACTGAATCCCTTGCGGGTGGCATAGGCCGTGGTGCAGTCATCCGAGTTACGACAGAACACGCGGTCAAGTAGCACGTTCTGAGAAGCAAATACGTTCAACCCGTCGCCCCAGCCAGGATGTGATATACTCCTTACGTCATGCAGCGTCACACCGTCTGAACCGCCTGTAGGGCAGGTGTTCACAATCAAACCATCAATCAAAACATTCTTCGAGCGATAGACATGAGCGCCTTCATAACCGCGAGGTGGACGAGCCACACCGCGACCTAAAATACTCACGTTCTCAGCATCATTGATGGCAAAGGTGCCGGTAAAGTAGCTGCCGCCAGCGAGATAGATAGTTGTGTTTGATGGTACGTAGATAGTATCCTGTTGATTGTAGAATCCAGGAGCATAGTACTTGAACTCTCGCCCCTGTGCCTTCGCCTCATGCTCTGCCTCTTCTTTGCTCACAGGCGGTTTGGACGTAAACACCAACAGATTATTGGTGATGTCTCCGTCAAGCTCCACACTCACGTTCTCAGGTTGGAACAGCAGGAATTGGACAGTGGAGTCATTCTGCACATTAGCTATCGTGCCGCGATAGTCGGGACGAATCCTTGCCGTCTTGAACTTCCTCTTCTTGCTCACCACCTTCACGAACACATCACCCGTGAAGTCGAAGAAGCAATAACTAATCTCACTCACCTTATGCCCCGTACCATTTCCTTCTTCTCCCCTCTTTGAAAGAGAGGGGGCGGGGGTGAGTCTTGCATTCACTTTCGCCATATAGGTGTCAATCCTTGTCCACTCCTTGTTCCCACGCGGCTGGATATACACGTCATAGTCATCCTTTAAGGAAGCACCCTTAGGTGCGGGATAGGTGAACACCTGATGAAGCCTCTTCCCCTCCGTCACCCCTTTCACCTTAAATTGATCGGCTTCGGGATTACGTTTGATTTCTCCACG
>Ga0265301_10000698_pt1 | contig 46359 bp, 52 predicted proteins | sample AusTroGonzalo_MG_2_FD_193488 | JGI IMG/M metagenome (GOLD analysis project Ga0265301, IMG submission 193488) | Bovine rumen microbial communities from tropical cattle in Woodstock, Queensland, Australia - Gonzalo_04 | ecosystem: Host-associated > Mammals > Digestive system > Stomach > Rumen ...
TGTATAAATAAGAAATAATAAATAATATATAATATGGATTATTCATCAGTGAAGAAGATCCCCTTTAAGGGATATGCAAGAGCATACGAGACGACAGACAAACGTCTGTCCTGTGACCCCGAAACAGGAAAAGAGGTGGTCAAGGAAGAGAAGATCATCCAGTTCGGTGAGTTCGTTGAGGATAAAAAAAAACTCCCGGACTATCACGAATATGACGTGGTCACATCTAAGTATATCGGTACGGTAAAAGTTACGATAGAACCAGAATAATAAATAATATATATTATATAATATGAACCACATTATCACATTTGCCAATCAGAAGGGAGGCGTGGGTAAGTCCACCCTCGCCATCCTCTTTGCCAACTACATGTGCTGGAAGAAGATGAACGTCTGTATCATCGACACCGACCTCCAGCAGACTATTGCGCAGATGCGCAAGAGTGATCTGGACTTCTACGCCTGCGAGGCTCCGTATAGCGTCCAGGGCTTCCCTGTATCAGATGTAGACACCATGCGGCAGCTGATGGAGAACGCCCGGAAGTTCGACGGCTGCGTCCTGATTGACGCACCGGGTAATCTGAGTCAGGACGGTTTGATTCCCATCCTGTCCGAGACAGACTTTATTGTCTGCCCTTACAGATATGACAAGGCCACCACCGCATCTACCAGTACCTTCGTGAAGACTATTCTCCGCATGATGCGAGAGATCCGTGGAATGAAGCCCCAACTGTTGTTTACACCTAATAACATCTACCGCAAGGGCAACATGGAGGAAAAGAAGGTATGGAAGCAGTATGCAGAAACCTTCGAGATGGTGGGAACTGTACTGCCGACTGTGCCAACCAAAGCCGATCTGGAACGTCTTGACACCATTGATATTACTACCTCCCAGAGGGATATAGTCCAGGAAACATTCGAGTATATTATAAAAATTATACAAGACAGTGAGTTATGAATAAGCAAGTAGAACAGATCAGAGCTGAACTTGAAAGGCTTCACGAAGAGTTCAGGGGGAAAAAGGGTGACGGTGTTGCACGTAGAGCATTACGTTCTGCCATCTTCTTTATTGACTCCATGCGAACAGAACCCATATTTCAAGTAGGACAAAGAGTAATAAGGAAAGACAGAAAAACTGAAGCCACCATCATTGATCATATTGATGACACATGGTATTATGATATATACGGCGACAGACTTTTCAAAATTGAAAGTCAAGATGATTACGAGGTGATCGAAGATTTGAAAGAAGCAGAACGTGAATTAGATGAGAGAAATGATTATCGAATTTAATAATAATAACTATGACTAAGATTCCATTTAACATCAAGTACCGTTCCCAGGTTGAATCTGGAGAGTACAGAGTAGTAACCAGAGAAGATCGTCCTGTAGAAATCAGAATATGGGATTTGAAGGGCGAATTTCCTGTTGTGGGTGTCTATTATGACGATAAGAACAACAGGGACACCGCTGTACAGGTAACAGCCGAAGGCAGGTGTTCTGTTACATCCGGCGAAGAATACTGTGATGATTTCTTTATCATCACCTCTGAGCCTGAGATAACGGAGTTCAGGAAGGAGCTGACCACGATGGTTGACTATGCGGTCAACCACGCTAAATCGGGCGTGAATGTCGTAGATATTTTCGCCGACAGGATATTTGAATATGCAAAGCTGGAGTTTGAGAAGGATATGCCGAAATGGAAAAAATATAAAGGCGGGCCATACGGTCTTTTAGCTTTTAGACTTGGTTTAAAAGAACTATATTATAACAATTTCTGCATAGAGTTGTCAGAACTTGAAAAATTACCGAAGGAGGAATGAATATGACAAAAGAAGAATGGAAATCTATTATGTTTAAGGCGATTAACTTTGTGGATAGTGAATGTGCTTTCTTGTCACCTGACCACAAAGATTTAGCAAGAAGCCTATTAAGGTGTATATACAGAGCATTAGAATAAAGAGAATATGAGAAGGATTATCATTGAGTACTTTCCGTTAATCAGTCTGACTTATAGCATAATTGGATGGGGAATTTTAATGTTACTATTTTCCCATGCAATTGACCATCGATTTGGATGTTTGGCCTGTATTACATCCTTTACGTTAGGATTAGTTCTTTTAACAATATATTGGTACCAACGAATAATAAATGAATAAAACTATGTCTGAAAAGAAAGTAAACTATGGAGTCCAAGGAATCGAGGACTTGGTTTCTGACCTGAACAACAGTAAGGATCAGAATGGGGCAGGACAGCCGGGAGCCATTGCCATTCCTTCAAGGAAGGCTGCTGGCCGCCCGACAGTCAGGACGAAAGGAACCGCTCGTACCAGTATTACCCTTGACCCGGAGGTGATGGGTAAGCTGCGCTATCTGGCTCTGAATACTGGCCGCCAACTCAATGGCATCATTGAAGAATCCCTGGTCAAGTATTTTGAGAATTATGAGAGGAAGCACGGAGAAATTACCGTACCTGAGATTTACCGTAATATATAATAAATAATATATAATATGATGGAAATAAAAAAGCTATGTGACGTGCTGAATCAGCACATACCGTGTATTAAGCCAGAAGACTCCGAAACTGTGCTTAAACTGTTGAAAGAGAATATAGAGGACATTCCGAGCAGACACGTACGTTGGAGTCAGGAAATACTTTATGATACTGACTCTAATGAAGAAGCCTGTTTAAAACTGGTTGTTTTCAGTCATGTGGTTACGTTTGTACCCACACCGGATCAGGAAAAAGATCCAGGCATAACTGTTAGATACAAACATGAATTGAATTACAATTAGGATAAAGAAAAATAATCTATAAAATAAATATAGAATAAATTGTTTTTCTCGATTTTATTTCTTATCTTTGCAACACTATTGCATTCTATAACATAATCATTAATAATATGGAGCAGCGTTTAACATGGCAGAACCTTTCTCATCAGCTGAAAATACTGAATGAAGGCAGCAGCCTTCTCTCTAAGATTTTCAGCAACGGAGTTCTTCGTGAGATCAAGATCGAGGACATGACGGTGTTGCCGGAGTACCAAAGTGGTATTGCGGACATGCTTATCAACTATGGTGTTCTTACAGAGGACAACGGTTATGTTGCCATCGAAAGCCCCCATCTGGAGTATTTTCTTGACAGTCAGGCAGTCAACCGCATTTCTGTTGGTGCTGTTCAAGACAGTGTTGACCAGTTATATATAGCCATTCAGAATTATCAGACTGAGAAGACTGAAAAGAAAAAGCAACATTATTTACGTGATGTCCAAAAGGTCCTCAGACACGTCGCTCTGCAGTCAACAAATCAAGTAACGATTTTAAAACATGAAATCCGGGAAGTCTACAAACAAGAGCCTAACCTTGAGAAGAAAATCAAGTTGCTTGAAAAGTTTAAAGAACAGGGCGACACCATCTACGGCATTATTGAAAAATGCGAGAAGATGATTAATACCGAAGAGATGTTCTTTGATGTTGCCTGTGACGAAAAGACGAAAAATCTGAAGAATGATGTTTCCAACACGCTTATATCCTGCCATAACTGGCTAAGTGACATTACACAGGACGCTTTGCAGTATCTTACCCAGTTCCGTGAGATGATTATAACAAACAAGAAACTTCGTAAGTTAAAGGAACTGTATGATTTAAGAGTATTGGAAGGCGAAACAGATATATTAGAACGTCTGAAAGCTTCATCACCGCTTTGGCTTAACAAGCCGGCGTACCAATCCTATAAGGTTTCTGTCAATTCCATCGTCAATGATCTGCCTCCTGAGAAGATCAAAGCATTGTTGGCTGCAAAAGGACTATCTTCACGGAAACGACCTTTATCAGAGCCTTTGAGTGAAGAAGACCTTCAACCTATACAGAAGCAAGTCAGGTTCATTGACATTGGTGCGATCTGGAATAAGTTCAAAGGATCATCAAGCGACCTGATGACCTATATCAATGATCATCAATTATCTGAACACGGGACATGGGAGGAAAACCTTACGCTGTTTTGCAGGGTAACCGAAGCTCATATCCACGAATGTAAATTCAGGGGGTATCAGGTTCAGAAAGGCATCCGATATCCTCTCGTCTATGCAATGTGATTTAATCTATAAAAAAATATAGAATAAAAATGAAACAGAATCAGCTATTTAAGAAAGAAATATGGGACAGGCTTTCCAAGGGAAAGTTCATCTGTTCAAACTCACAGGAGTATATGCAACGTCAGCTGTATAAAAGTCTTCAGGAGAACGAGGATGAATACAGGTCGTTTTTTGCAGAGATCGGCTATACACTCGACCATGGTCGTGATTATTATCAGTTCTGCCGTGAAGTGACCGCTGAGAATACAGATAATAGCCTTAACGGCATAAAAAAATATCTGGTATTGTGCAATATACTGAAAGCATGGCGCGAGGATTTCTTTGTAGGTCTTGAATTCAGAAAGACATCCTTCCTGGAAGCAATTGCCGAAGATCCCGATTTGCTGATGAAAGTACGTGAGTTTTCCAAAAAAGAAAACTACAAGGAAATCGTCAGTGACATTCTATTCACACTTAGGCAGGACGGTTTTATCGAAAGGGTTTCTGACGATGAAGCAGAGACATATTTCGTCACTTCCGCATTCAACTACATAGAAGATATCTTCAATAACACTATCATTTATAACGAGGGCCAGGACAATGAAACATCTGAATAGAATCATTTTTATCAACTCTGCATCAATGAGATATGAAGAGTTGGAGCTTGACGGTAATATACACCTTAGTGGTTTTTCTGGTGCAGGAAAGACCACTATAGAGAGAGCGATACTCTATTTCTTTACCGCCGATCAGCGTAATCTTGGTATTGATTTGAATAGTCAGGAAACATTTGTGCAGCACTACTTTGCAAGTGGCGACTCACACATCGTATATGAAGTAAAGAAAGACGATGGGGCCTTTTGTGTTATCCTGACTAATTCGGAAAACAGGATACAATATGCTTTTGTGGACTCCCCGTACAGGAAGGAGTGGATAGTTGACCCTGTGACACGAATGGTTTCCTCGTCATGGAGTGAAATCACCAAAAACATTCCACAGCATATTGATAGGGATCTCGTCATCAATATAAAGGATTATATAGAGATCCTTTGGGGATGTCACCGTGATCATAAGTATGCAAGGTATATGTTGGCTGAAAGCAAGGGATATGACAACCTTCTCAAATCCTTGAAGAATGTGTTCCTGCACTCTGGCTTCTCACATGACGGCCTGAAGACCAATATTGTATGTTCATTATCCGACAACAACCCTTCCATTAATCTTGTCCAGCTGCGGAGCCGTCTGCAAGATTATCTTGCCATATCAGAAGATTTGCAGATGTGGTATAAGGTTTCTCCTAAAGGAGAGAACAAGACACGCCAGCTGGCCAAGGAGATAATTGACAATTACTTCTCCTATCTTGAAAAGATCAAGAAGATCCATTCCACACTGTGTTGCCTCCAGTATGCTGTAGACAACGCCTCCAAGATGCTTCCAATGTTAGAGAAAAGCAAGCTGGAGAACAATGCATTGGTATTACAGTTTGCAGAAGAAATAAGGAAAACAAAGTTGTCTTTTGAAAATGAGAAAAAAGAAGTCACTGGCAAGATAGCCGTCTTAAAAGAGAAGCTTGGCAAAATCAGCTCCTTAAAAGCCAAATATGCGAACATAAATGACATCATTGGGAATGTTGCAACCATTCCCACAGTTGAATTGGAATTACGGACAAAGGAGGAATTGCTTCAGAAGCTCAGGAACGCCAATTTGAGTATCGAGGACAAATATAAATCAATGGCTCTTGATTTAAAAGAAAGCTATCAGAAGATTGTAGATGAAATCAACAAAGCCATTGAGGAGCGTCGCAAACTCTCGGAAGAAGAAAAAGCAGCCGCAGAAAAGGACAAAGATTCCGCAATAAAGAAAACGGAAGCTCTTTTTACGGAGCAGTCTACAATCATCAATACGGCGCTGACGAGTCTTCGAGCCGAGTTAATGGATATTTCCAAAGCCGTTGCCAGAGTGGAAGCCACCCAGTTCTTTGCAAAAGAGATTCAGGAAAAGAAAGACGAGATATCTGGCTTAGAGAAAGATATTGTCTCAACTACCGCTGACATAACTATTGAAAAGGGCAGGTATAACACCGTCAAAGAAGAAGGTCTCTCCAATGAGAAGAGAATTAACTCAGAGTATAATGCCATTAAGGAGAAATTTGATAAGGAAAAGAGTGAACACGAGTCTCGTCTTCAGGAGATTAACGGCATTCTTTCCCGTTACAGTGATTCTTTGTATTTCTGGTTACAGGAAGAAAAGAAGGGATGGCAGTCAAATATAGGAAAGGTTATAGACGGACGAATACTATACCGAACAGACTTACACCCCGAACATGTTCCTGATGCACCAGATAATAGTTTCTACGGCATACGCATTGCTGAAGACAACATAGAGAACAAACCATTTTCTCCAGAGGACTACGAGAAGGAAAGGGATTCCATCAATACCCGTATTAACGAAATTCATAAGCTTCTCCGCGAAAAAGCCGTGGAGAAGGATGAACTTATTAAGAATAACAACGAGGAATATGGAAAGAAGCTGTCTTCGATCCATGAGACTATTGCGAAATTAGAGCTGGATAATTCCACCCGCTCTCAAAAGATAATTAGGATAAAGGAATTCATCAAAGACCTACAAGAAAAGGCAAAAACTGAGAAAGAACGGCAGTTAAACGATCTTCACCGTAAAGAGGCTGCGAAGAAAGAAGAAATAGAAAAGAAAAATAAGGAGTTAACCCAAATAACTGCCGACAAGGAAAAATCCATTATGGCCATTATGACCTCATATAACGAGTCTGTAGGTAAGATAGCATCTGCACTTAACGAGTTTGTCGGCAAGCGGGAGCAGGAGAAAACTGAGGAAAAAGGCAAGTATGACAAACAGCTTGCATCTATTGAAGAACAAAAGCAGCAAGAATTATCCGGCCAAGGTGTTGACACCAATCGTATCAATATCCTGTTTAATGAAAAGGAGTACCTTTCACGGAAACTTAAAGGATTGAACGAACAGAAAGTTACCGTAGAAAAATATAAGGAAGCCAAGTCGGAGTATCTTGACCACGAGCAAGAATATGTTCAGGAGTTAAAAAAGCAAGAGATCAACTTTGATAACTTCGATAAGGAATTAGAGAGACTTGTTAAGACGAAGCAGTCAGAGTTAGATGGGGCGAAGTCAAAAGCCGATGAATGCGAAAACAAAATCAAACAGATTAACAACGACCTTGATGCATACAATAGCAAAAAGTATGTCTATGCCAATGCATTTGTCGCAGACGGACATATAGAACCGCAGGAAACCACGTCGCCTATCGGTGAACTTATCAACGATTACCGCGATTTGATTGGATACAAGAATGACAATCTGAATGATCTGAAAAAACTGGTTAATAAGTTCAACGGACTCTTTAAGGCCAACATCTTCAATCTTCCTCAAGGTTGTACTATCGATGACGATTACCTGAAATACGCGAGATCCTTAAATGAGATCGTCAATACAGGAACCATTGACGAATACAGTATTGGGCAGAACAGCGTATATATCAAGACCCTCCAAGTCATCAGAATGTCAGTAGATAATCTTCTGAAGAGAAAAGCGACTGTAGAAGGTATCATTTCTGAACTTGACAGGGAGTTCCGTTCAGCAAAACTACCATCCGTCATACAGGAAATCAGACTCCGTAGGGCCGATATAAGGGATGAACTGTATGACTGTCTTCTGGCAATATATAATTTTGTAGAAAGCAATGATGCAATCTTGCCTGGAGTTTCTTTGTGGGTGTCACAGTCTGAATTTGATAAAGTAAGGATAGAAATGCATGAATTGCTTTCATCCTTCGTAAACATCCTGTTTAAGCCTGGTAATAATGAACGTGAAGAGTTTACTCTTGAAGACATGTTCTCAATAGAGTTCCGTATTACCGAAAACGGCCAGACTCAGGGATGGCTTTCACAAATACCAAAGGTGATTGGAAGTACGGGAACGGGCATCATGATTAAGATGCTATTAAATATCATGCTGATAAGCATTAGTAAAAAGAAGACTCTTAAAAAAGAAGAGCGTTTCTTCCTGCATTGTATATTGGATGAATCAGAGAACCTGCCCCCTGAATATATAAGAGATATACTCGACTTCTGCACAGATAGGGGTATATATCTTATACTGGGATCACCTTCGACGTTAGATCCGATTTCCTTTAAGAGGAATTATGAGCTATTCAAGGATGACGGTTTCAGAACCCGTGTGCAGCTGCTGACAGAGAGACAGGAATTTAATCTATAATTATTTTATAGAATAAAATATGAGATACGGAAAAAAAATAATAAAAACACTGATTCTTCTCGAAAAAGGAGAAAAAGTGTATTCCAAGGATCTTGGCAATCTCGCCGAGATATTATATCAACGTGGTCATTTTAAACCTTCATTCAGAGGCCAATATACTTATTATCAAGTGAGGGATTATGATGCATTCAAACGCGACCTCATAACTATAGATGAATCATTCCGCGATCTTCAAAAGTTACTGTCTCTATATGAGAAAGGCAGTGACATAAGCCGGGCCGAAATGGCATCATATAACGGTAATTCGAAAATTCGCAGCAAAAGAACCTTCAACGGATTTATGATTAACTCATACACACCTATTTGCGCCTTACTGAATCATAAGGAATACAATGTCATGCCGACGGAAGGGACATTCACTTTTGTGTATGATTGGCAGAACTTCTCAATTCCTGAGAGCGTTGTGATTATAGGCATAGAGAATCCCGAGAACTACGAGAAAATCCGGTTACAGAAGAAAATCTTTGAACGAGCCGTTGAAAAAGTTACCGGCGATAAGAATACTCCTGTTTTATTCGTGTCACGTTATCCGCAGGAGAACTCATCTTCTGACTTACGCAAATGGCTCATGTCCATACCCAACAGATATATACACTATGGGGACTTTGATCTAAAGGGTATAGATATTTTTCATACGGAGTTTTACAAATATCTGGGCGACCGCTCGACGTTTGTTATTCCCGACAACATAGAACAACTGATTGCCAATGGTAACAGAGAACGGTATAATAGTCAGTATAAATATCGCGGCATTCAGTCGCCCCTTGAAGACGTTCAGAGTCTTATTGAACTAATCAATAAGTATAAACGCTGCTATGATCAAGAAGGTTTAGAATTATAAAAGATAGACGATATGTTTGAGTTAATTAAGGAAAACAAAAACGGTCAGCTCAAAAGTGAAATCATTACTGAGACCAGTTCCATTCCATTTGCCTTGCTCATGGAAGATGATGATATCATCTCATTTCAGATAGTCAAAAGCGTTAGACCAGACGAGAGCCGTGTTGATAAAAACACTCCGTTAAAAAACCGTATTTCTTCTGTACGGAGAAAAGATGTAGTAGAGGCACAGAAAAAGAAACAGTCTGAGCTTGTGGTTTTACGCCAGATGAAGAAAGAATACCTTTCAAAAAGAATTGTAAGCTTACCGGAAAAGTATATGGTGCTGCTATCTGGATTACCCACAAAAGCACAGGAGGTGTTTTGGGTGTTATATGATTCAACAGAAAATATAGACTGTAATGCTATAGCTGATAAATGTCACTCCAAAGTTGTGACTATTAACTGTGCTATCAAAGAATTGAAAGACAGTGGTCTTGTAATCCGAGTAGGATCAAAGAAAACAGGTCATTATGAGATTGAAAGGGACATTCGTTCACCTGCAAAAAATAATCTATAAAAAAAATATAGAATAAGTTGGGCCATACCGACAATGTATTCACGAATTATCGGGCCAACTGATTGGCCTTATGGTGAGGATGCTATCACTCACTCGCTCGACCCGAAGGGGCGCTTGCCGCTCGGCTCTGCCGCTTTCATCAAGCGAAGCGACTGAAAGAACCAACGGGACGCAAGAAGATGCTGAAAGCGTCAAACAGCAACCTGTTCCACTCATCATCTTTTTTCTTCGGCAGGTCATTATGCGACCTGCCACCACTCACCGACACCTTCTGCTGCTTCATCAGCCAGTTCTCTGGCTGCGCCCTCCATGTTAGCATCCACTCAGGGCTACCACTCCATCGCTCGACCCGAAGGGGCGCTTGCTACCAAAGGGACACAAGAAGATGCTATCAGGCGTATGCGCACCAAATTTACAAGCATGACACAGCACGGAGCCTACCGATGCCATACCCTACCCTTCGGCCTCATACCGAAGGCAGGTTTAAATCTACCCCATTCATCATCTTTCTTCTTCGGCAGATCATTGTGTGATCCGCCGCCACCTCCCAAAGATACATCCTGTGGTATGGCTATACCCATCAGGATTTCCCCGGCAAGCTGTGTCATACGCAAAGCTGCCTTGCCGACACCTTCTACGGCATCATCAGCCAGCTCACGAGCTGCGCTTTCCATATTTGCATCGATCCAGGGCGACATGCCATTTTCGATGCATTTGGCACCAATTCCAAGGCCGAGGATGTTTTCTTGCTCATCGGAAAAAATGGCCTTGTGGCTATTGCACCACTCCTGAAGGGTTTTATGGGCATTTTCTATTGCCGTCTTACGCTCCTGTTCTTCTGCAGTAGGTCTGGTCGTTTGTTGTTGAGACTGTGCTTTACGATCACGTTCTGCGCGTCTTGCAAACTCTACTGCCGCTTGCGCCGACACATAGGCTTGGTCGGCAAAGCGTTGTTTCCTATATCCATCAGCATCTCTGACGCTATTCAGACTGTCTACGGCAGAATGAAGATAATAGTCGAGATCATGAGTAAGTTCTGTCTTATCGGTAATTTTGATATTACCGGGCATAATATGCATATCATAAAGCCGGTCAAGGACAATACGCTCAATATTATCAATATTGACATCCTCATAACGAACAGGGGCATTGAGGGGTCTGAAATTACTTCCCCAATCCCTGCGACGTTTCGGCTGTTCTGGCTGAACGGTTCTGACGCTTTCTGCGTTATGAATCCGTTCCCACTCCATAATAATCTTCTTTGCGGTGAGTTTGGGACCAATCTGGGAGGCATTATACTGTTTGCCGTTATATTTCACTGAATAGTTGACCACATTACCCTTGGAGTCATGTTTAAGGCTGATAAGACCACCTTTTTTAGCCATTAATGACATATACTCATTCCAGTTAAACGACTGACCATCCATATTTCTCAGGACACTATAGGCGACATCCTTCAGGATCTTCTTGTCATCGAGAGATATGTGGGTCATTCTCTGTCCAAGTTCGCTGGCCGTGAACTTGCTCTTTCCCCGATATATGGAATAACCGACATTACCGTTATCGTCAGGATGAAGCTTGATTATATAGTGCTGCTGCTTACCTTTATAGTCAGTATAGGTGGCAGCATTTACTCTGGCCTCGAAATCCTTCCAGGATATCTCGTCGCCATTCATATCAGCAAAAATGCCGTTTATGACGTTGTTTACCTCATCTATATGCTGTTGTCGGATACTCATAGCCTGCTCCCATCCATGTCGCTGATTAATCACCTCTGCTGCTTGTGCTGCACGTTTTGCAATGTCAAAATTATTATTCAATCTACCATCGGTTGTAAAGCGAGATGCCATGATATGAAGATGCAGGATTCCGCTCTGGGAATCCTTGTGCAACATCGCCATCCACTTACTGTTACAAAGCTTAGTCTTGGGTACAGGGAAAAGCTTCTTTTTACCATTCTCATCGAGGATCCATTTATTGGTTTTCTTATCCTTTCTTGGAACTTTGAGAGAAACCTTGTCTATTTCCTCCAGAAGTTCCTTGGTATGGTCGAGCCAGTCCTGTTTCGACCAGTTGGCAGACTCCTTGGCTGACGGTGAACTTTCTATGACAAAAAGGTCACGGGTTACCTCCTTACCCTTTCTGGCATAATCGGCACCGGCCTCCTTGAACTCCAGCCAGATATCATCCAGCTGTCTGTTATCAAACACAAGCCCGAAATCACCCACCATGTTTTGTGAGCCGACGAATACTGCTCTATCCTTCTTTGCCGCATATTCTGTATATGCAGCACCATATGAAATGTTTCTTGCTACAGCTATCATACCATATATTTTTTAATCCATTTATCTAAAAATTCAATCTCCTTTTTGAACACCGCATCGGTCCATCGTCTAAACACTCCAACCTCAGCTAAACGCTGTTGTCTTTCACCTTCACTCCAGTGACGTGAATTAATGAAAATAAAAAGGTTTTTCAGGTCCATTCTGACCTTCATTAGTTCCTCCCGAAATTCCCGATCTGGAGGTAGCGGTTTGTACCCTAAAGCGACGTTGCGAATGTAATCTGCACGACGCATCTCCAAAGCCCTGGAATGGTCACCAATAGTACTCCATTCTTCATCACTCAAATATATCTTATGCTGCTTGCGTGCATGTGATATTGCGCCGTCGGAAATTGATTTCCTTCCGCGCCTTTTCTGGGGTTTAAAATTTGGATTTTCCATAAGTGAAAAAACTATTATATTAGTTACTTTTAATGTTTGAGATACGAGCCTGCGAGTATTCATTTTCTGACGACAACCATGTTCAAATGGTGGGGGTCAGCAAGACATTTTTCCGAGGGTAGGAAAAAAAGTCTTGTTTACGCGCGTGTGGTGTTCGGTCTCTGTCCACGACAGTCGATTTCTCTGACGCAAAGTTCGGGTTATTTTTAGTAGTTTCCAAATCGTGCAAAATGTTTTTCTTGATTTAACGAATTTAAGATGCTGAGGGTCTTGAATTTGTTAAATCGAGAAAATGAAAATGAATAATTCTTTTCGCTTTAAAAATCTGCTTAAATTTGCAGAGAAATTTAGAAGTTTTTATATATGGCTACACTGGTAAAATTAGAGATTGATTCTGTCGCTTACGACTGCTGTAAATGGATGTGGAAAATGTTGGCTGGAGAGAAGCCCGAAAGTGCTGTTTTTAAGTTGTCATCCGGTAAGGGTTTGACAACACCTTCAGTCAGTACGATAAACGAGAAAATCAACCTGCTTATGAGTAGACTTGAAGAGTTTGCGCCAACCGCATTTCTCAGCTCTGAAGATGGTAAAACCTTCCGTAAGAAGATTGCAGACTGGTACGGTGTTCTACACCAAAAGAGATCATCTTTCGGCAAACAGTCGAAAGTAGTATTTCTTGTTGATGCCGTCAATGAGCAACTGCGTAAACCATACCTTGATGAGATCGTCAGATTAGGGGCAACCATCAGGTCTGAGATTCAACTCATCAAGTGTAAAAAGGAACTCACCCCAGATCAGATGAAGCGAGTTGAGGAGGTGAAAAAGGCGATTAAGATCCAGAAAAATCTTCTTAATCAGCAGCCGTATTGTACTAATGATATTATTACTATTTATTTACATCACAAATTAGAAAACATGAACTCAGGTGACAGAAATAGGATTGAGTATTATGAGAATCATACGAAACTGGATCTTTCTAAGCGAGACGAAATTATCTCTTATTTCAAAAACAAGCCTTTGTCTGATGATGATAGAGATAGATTAAAAACCAGAATTAAGAATCTCAATAAAAACCTTTCTTTCTATGAAGATGAGATTAATAAAACAATGTCTGCATATTATAATCTTCTAACTCCAGATCTTATTGCCGACTTCATAAGAAAATATTCGGGAACTTTCTGGGATCATATAAAAGTAAATAAAAATACGATATCTGTTACAGTTAGACTTTCCGCTATTACGAAGAAGACTACTCATAAGAAAAACGGCAAGATAGGAAAAACACGCCGCTCAAAAGCAAACATTTCTGTTGCACAGCGTGCAAAGGATTTATTTTTCTATCCTTATAAGATTATATCTAAACAGGTTCCTGTAGATCTGGAAAAAGACATCGATAACGACCTGACTGTTATCGACAATTATAAACAGTGGACTGCATCTAATACAGTAACCGATTTCTCAACTGAGTATAAAGATGGTTATTTATCATTTTGGCAACAGTTGAATACTTCCCCTACAGAAGATGAATACGAATTAGTGCCGCCTACCGAGACAGAAATGAAATGTATGGAACTTACGGAATACCTTGAAGAAATTACCGAGAACGACGAAGTAGGTAGGAAAAAGGTGGAAGCTGCAGGTGATATTATTTCGAAGTTCTGTCAACTGGATAATTATGAGGAAAGATTTTCCCAGCTGCGCCGCATGATTAACAGTGGAACAGTCAAGTTCCCTGGAGGGTTTGCCATTGGAGAGATAACTAAGATGTTGAATCCAGAGTACATTCCTAACATAAGGTAGGAATAAAATGCTGCGACCGGAGGGAAGCAGCTGCGCACAGTTATCCATCAGTGATCAGAGCTGGATATGAATATTATTGTGGCATATTGCTTATTGCCATCATCACATAGCACACCAATATAAAGCTGGCTGCAGTAGTGACAATCAGCATACCCTCAACGATATTTATCAATTTTTCTTGCATATTATATAATATATATTATTTATTATTTAATCATTGTCATTGTGACTCCAGCCAGTCAGGGTAGCCTTACCCAGCATAGCCATAAAGATCCAAAACAGAATTGTCATAATATATATGTTTAATTTGAAAAATACATTGTATTCTTATCACACTCGATTTCATCTTCAATTTCAGAAGCATTGTTACCGTGGCAGACATGTTTCAGACTACAGTCAGTACAATGGTTGGCGTAACTTGCCGATGCTGTTGTCAGAGTATGCTTAATGCCTCTATAAATAATGTCTTTTGCCATAGTTTTTATTTTATGGGAGTTGGTTAGGCTCCCGTTTCCTTTATCACTAATACGAAGTGGCCTCTTGTTGTTCCGTCTGGGAAATTTCCTCCACAGCCGCCACATTCACCACAGAAGCCGGTCACACGTGCTTGGCCTTCAGCGTATAAGGCACAAGGATTGCTGGCATTTGGTACGATTTTCTTAAAACGGTATTTTTTACCATTTACTTTCACAACCTCGCCGACTGCGAAACATTTGTCGCCATATTCATTCAGTTTCATAACACTTGTTTTTTAGGGTGATACACGTCATGGATAGCCTTTTCAAACCAGTTGTCAACATCTTCATCTGTCATGCCGACCTCCTTAAAGTTCTTCCGATAGTTTTCTGCCAGTGTTCTCATTTCGTTGGCAAAGATCTGTTTAAATATCATCTGCTGAACACGCTCCAGTTTTTTGCCGCACAGAATCCCAAGTTTCAGGATTTCATTGTTATAGTAGAAGAATTTGTTAGCTTCCTCGATAACTTCTTTCGGTGCTGACGGGATGCAGTTTTTGATGTTGTTACCAGAGAATCCGAGTTTACGCCAGTCGCCTACTGTCACATAGCAGAACCGGTCAACCTCGCCATTGATGATAAGATAGTCGAAGTACACCGTTGTATCATCGGAGATTTTAGTGTCATTACATACCTTATCACGTAGGTCGTTCCATGCGTCTGCAGGGATAACGGCATTTATCAGGGATGCTATCAGAACATCCTTTTTGTCATTCTGTCTGACGCAGAAATAACCGTTTGTGAGACCTGTAATCTTTGTCATCATACTTTTTGTTTTATTGGGGAGTTGGTTAGGCTCCCGTTACCTTTGAAAATTGATATTATATGGACCATACATCAGTCTTACATAATAAGGGTATTTTGGATCTTTGTCTTCTACGATTTCTAATAGAAATCCAAAACCAACATCACAGAAGGTCTTTAGTTCTTTAACATTCGCATCAGTAAGAAAAGTAATAGGGGCTAACCCACCAACGGTTTGCATATCATCAAACTTCTTAATTGAAGTGAATCGTCTTGACATCCTTTGTTGGATTGAATCTTTTATTTCAACAGCTTCATCCCATGTTTTTGATTTCTTTATAAAGACAGCCTGATTAAAAAACTCCTTATGTTTCTCCACTTTAAAACCAAAATAAATGATATCATAGGTTTCTTCGTCATAAGTAACATTCTCGAAAATCATCTTTCCCCTATCGCTATAATCTGGTCGCCCATATTTCTTTTTCAGGGTATTTCTGGCAAACTTATTTGAACTCCCGAAAGGAACATCAAGAATACTTGTCACTGAATTGATTGTATAAGCCTTATACATAGTTGCAAAAAGAAACATGTCATAATTATTCTTTTCCCAGATAGTATCGCCCCCAAATATAATATAACGTGTATTATTAATCTTCGGGAGGTCATTAAATACAGATCTCACAGCGTGTAAATGACCGATTGCCAAATCGCTCATGTAATACTTTTCATTCTGTCCAAACACTGCCACCGGCAGCATCATCAAGATAAACAATAATTTTTTCATAATTAAAATTGTATTTATGGGAGTTGGTTAGACTCCCGTTACCTTTATTCTTCTACGAGTAATTCTAAGTCAAGATAATAAGATTTATCAGGAGTTGTTTGGTAGGTTTTGCCGTTATTATACCAAGCACCTGCCAATTTTCCATGCTCTTTCGTTTCAAACGTTCCCAGGAAATATCCATCGTGAAAGATGTTTATTTCTACAGCCGCACCATCACGGGTTACAATTTTGGCTCCCGCCTTGGCTTTTTCCAGATCGAAAGGGATTCGCTTCATATCTTTGCTGGCTGTTTGTATCGCGCCGCCTCCGCTTTTATGTTATACTTTGAATTATCTGTAAAAATGGGAGTTTTTGTGCCGCTGCTCCGGATCACTCCCAACCACTGAGAGAAAATGATTGTTCAATTCTTCGAGTCATCCGCTTCACAGCGTTTTCTTAGCTCTGTTATGAACGGTCTTTTGTGAGGTATCGGCTGAAATGAGGTAAGATTCTTATTCTTTTTATTTTTTTCTCAAGTCTGCCGGTGTGTCTTCTATTTCTGGTCGTCATCGACTTCATTTCGGTTGAGTTCTTTTCTTTTGCGAGGTTAAGAAAGTATCGCGGACTAAAACCAAGGAATTGCGGGAAAAGTTTTATGGAATACCCAGATTGGTACAACCTGCGGAAGGCTGCCGCAAAACTTTTCTCACAATAAGAAGCTTGCGTTTGGTACTTGGCATGGACGCAGGACTTACTACCTTTGCAAAGGGAAAGACTCGCCAGAACTGAAATGAACCTGAAACGGCAGAAAATGACGCATTGGCAGGGCGAAGAGAAGGTTTTTCCATCTCAGGTATCTTGAATTTGTTAAATCAAGACTTTTATTATGAACGATTATAATATCAATAATAAATATCGTATCTTTGCACCGTGTTCGTGAGAAAATTATCAGGCTGGTTTACAGCCATGTATAGCCAAAAGATCTGTTTAGAACGAAGAGGGAGACAAAAGGCTTCCTCTTTGTTTTTGTCTTGTTTTACATAAATAATATATAATATTTAATAATATGACTGTTGAAATATTTATCTGTCATTGCCCACTCTTCCAGATGATATGTCCGTTTGAGGTGCCAACTATAGTTCGCATTTTAATAAGGACTCTTCAATCTGAGCGGCACAATGCTGGCCTCTCATCTATAAAAACAGGTATCTCCTTGTCATTTTCGCTATTATTTTGTATCTTTGCACAAAATTATGTTGCGATGGATAATAACAAACCTATTGATGGTGCTGAAATCATCACGTTGGATGAAATCAAACACTTGAAGCTCCCTTACTTCGAGGGGCTTGCAGCAGGGTATCCTTCTCCTGCTGGTGACTATCAGCATGAGAAATTGGATCTTAATGACAAGTTCGTACATCATGAAGAAGCATCGTACTTCGTCCGTGTGAGTGGGGAGTCAATGATCGGCATCGGTATATACGATGGCGACATCTGCCTGGTCGACCGGCTGGAAGACCCCAGCGACGGTAGTCTTGTGGTAGCCTTCGTCAACGGTGGGCTGACGGTCAAGACCCTCGACACCTCCACCCGTGATAAGGGTTATCTGCGGCTGATGCCCCATAACCCGGATTTCAAGCCCATCATCATCGACGCCAACGACCAGTTCATCCTTCAGGGGAAGGTGACATCGATACATAGAGATACAAGAAAATATTAAAAACTGGCTGTTTTGCCTATGATTTTGGTAAAATACACCAGTTTTTTGCCCCGTTTTTTGGTAAAAACAGAAAATAAATCATATTTTCATCTTTTATAAAAGATAAAATTAGTATATTTGCACAAAATTTCCATTATAAAAGATAAAATTGATTATGAGCGCAATTCTACGACAGAGTTACTTGGAAAAGATAGAGCGTTTCCTTGGTAAGGACACCATCATCATTCTGACGGGTCAGCGACGTATTGGCAAAAGTTATATCCTGCGCCTGTTCAGGGATAAGGTGAGTCAGGATGAGCGTGCGAACGTCATCTATATAGACAAGGAAAAGCATGAGTACGACGACATCCAGACCTATAAGGATCTGAACGCCTACATTGATACAAGGCGTGACAGGAGTAAGACGAACTTCATCCTTGTCGACGAGATTCAGGACATCGAGGAGTTTGAGAAAAGTGTGCGCAGCTACTATGAGGAGCCGGATATTGAATTGATTGTCACCGGCTCCAACTCTAAGATGCTGAGTAGTGACCTGAGTACCCTTATTGGTGGCCGCTATAAGGAAATCTATATCCAGGCACTGAGCTATGAGGAGTTTATGCTGTTCCATCAGCTCCCCGACTCCGACGACACACTGGCTAAGTATATCCAGTTCGGCGGTCTGCCGGGACTGGTGAAGATGGGTCTCGACGAGCAGGATGCGCGAGAGTACCAGACCGACGTGTATCACACCGTGCTGCTGAAGGATGTGATTATGAGGAATAAGATCCGTAATGTGCCATTCCTTGAGAACCTTGTGCGATATCTGGCTGATAACACAGGAAAGATCATCTCGGCTAACAGCATCGCCAAATACATGAAGTCACAGGGGGACAATGTGACTTCCACGGCAATCATCAACTACGCCAAGTATCTGTGTGATGCCTATTTGATTCACAAGGTGAACCGTTATGACATCCACGGAAAGAAACTGTTTGAGAGCAACGACAAGTTCTATTTTGAGGACAACGGCCTCCGTAACGCCCTGGCTGGCGGCTCGCGTGAAGGTGACATCGAGAAGGTCATTGAGAGCATCGTCTATAACCACCTTATACGCCTCGGTTATGAGGTGACCGTCGGTCAGCTTCAGGCTGGCGAGATTGATTTCGTCTGTAAGAAGCCCAAAGGCCAGAGGATATATGTGCAGGCATCATATATCATTGCCAACGAAGAAACGAGAGAGCGTGAGTTCGGCAATCTCAGTGCTATCAAGGACAACTATCCGAAGTATGTCATTTCCATGACCCCATTGGTCAGCAAGCAGGATTCGGAAGGTATCACGCACCTCCATCTGAGGAAGTTCCTGACAGAAGGATTGGAGTAAAATATGAGTGACAGCATTAACATATACGAGTTTCCCGATGCCAAAGGGATTGTAGTCAGCGGTGATATACACGGTGACTATGAAAAACTTGTATATAAATGCTGCATCCAATATGGCATGAGAGACACCCTGATAGTAGTCGCCGGTGACTGCGGCTTTGGCTTCCATAAGCCAGGCTACTATGAGGGTGTCTATATGCGACTCAGCAACCGTCTTGCCAAGGCCAACAACTGGATAGTGTTCATCCGTGGGAACCACGATAACCCAGCTTACTTTGATGGTAAGCAGGTGATCTATAAGCGGTGGAAGGCTGTGCCTGACTACTCCATCCTGAAAGCCTGCGGCCACACTATCCTCTGTGTCGGCGGTGCAATCTCCATCGATCGCGGATGGAGAATGTATGAGAACCGCATTGAGACCGGCGACGGCAAACTCACACCCTATGTCTATTGGCCTGACGAAGCGCCGGTATATGACGAAGCAAAGTTAGATGCCATTGACAGGCAGAGTGCCATCGATGTGGCCATTACTCACACCGCACCGTCCTTCTGTGAGCTGACATCACACCACTTCATTCAGGAGTGGCTTGACAAGGATAAGGAACTGTTGGACGACATCAAGAATGAGCGTAAGGTCATGGATGACATTCACGCCTATCTGTATGCTCACAGTCACCCGCTACAGTACTGGTACTACGGTCACTTCCACGAGTCCTGGCATGGCGAGATAGAGGAAGTGAAGTACAATATGCTGGATATTTCAGAATTGAGAGAGCTTAGATGAATAAGGAGAAGGATATCATCAGACAGGGAAAGCACCTGGCATACCTACTGAGGCATGACAATGATGCTTTCAGTGACGGCAGGATTGACCGCCACGGCTGGCGCATGGTGTCTGAGCTGCTGAAACTTGGCTACACCCGTCATGTCCTTGACGAGATAGTAGCCACTAACGACAAGCAGCGATACGAGTATAGTTCTGACGGGCGCATGATACGTGCAAGACAGGGTCATTCTATTCCTGTTGATGTGGAGTTACAGGAGGTAACTCCGCCAGATATTCTCTATCATGGAACGGCGACCCGGTTCCTCACCTCGATATATAAGGACGGACTGTTGCCAGGCACCCGCCTGTATGTCCACCTCTCCCCTGACGAACAGACCGCCATCAAGGTAGGTACCAGACATGGCACTCCATTCGTGTTAAGGATCGACTGCAAGAAGATGCTGGCTGATGGCTGCAAGTTCTATTTGAGCAACAACGGTGTCTGGCTCACAGAGAAAGTGAAGCCAGTATATTTCATCAATGATTAAGAATTGTACTTATATGGAGAATCCTGCATCTGCTATTACCGAGGAACAGAAGCAGCAGCTTATGGCCACCACCCTTCAGGATGGAATGAACGCCTGGGACTTCGCTCAGTCAAAGGCCGAGACAGATCAGCCTTGGGTTGCCGCAGGCATCCTGTCCTGTATAGAGAAGGGATATTCCCTAAACCGCCTCACGATCAACTGGGAGGCACGGGAATTGCGATACGAGAAAAAAGACAATCGAACAGTTTAACTGAAGAAGATATGGATGGTATTATTGCGCTTTTTGTTATCGTTTCTATAGTGACAGCAGTGAATAAATCATGGAAACGGATCCTTCGCTGGTGGCATCGCAAGAAGTTTTGCGAGGACAATCGTGGATTATGCAGGGCACTAATAACTGCAGGCTTCCCTGATTTTAAAGAATACCTGTATTTTAAAGAAGATTTTTCTGATCGTGATAAGTATCAATCATGGTATGAACATGGTTGTATTAAATTTTATAGAAGTGAAATGTCGAGTCAGGATAAAGAAAAGATTTTGAAAGTTGTAGAGGAATATTATCATTGTTATGAAGATCGCGATAGGGAATCTTCCATAACACGTATATATTTGCAGGGTAAAAAAAGAGGGAAATAATATATGTCAACATACGCCATCGTCGATTGTGATAACGCCTACGTCTCTTGCGAGCGCGTCTTCAGGCCAGACCTGAACGGTAAGCCGTGCGTGGTTCTGAGCAACAACGACGGTTGCATTGTTGCTCGAAGCAACGAGGCTAAAGCCTTGGGTATCAAGGCAGGAACGCCATACTACCAACTTAAAGAACGTTTCCCGAATGGTGAGGTGACGGTGTTCTCTTCTAACTACGAGCTATACGGTGATATCACCGACAGAGTCATGTCACTGGTGCGCAAGGCCGCCCCGACATTCTACAGATATTCCATCGATGAAGGGTTCTGTGACCTGTCCGGCATGGAACACCTTGACCTGAAGAAATGGGGCGAAGACCTGTCGGCTTTCATCTGGAAAGCCACCCGTATGCCCGTCAGCATCGGTATAGCCCAGACGAAGACACTGGCAAAGATGGCAAGCCACTATGCCAAGCATTACAAGGGTTTCAACCATTGTTGTATGATTGGCATCGATGAGCAGCGTGTCAAGGCACTGCAGGGTTATGACATCGATGAGGTGTGGGGTATCGGCAGACGCTATGCTGCACGTCTGCAGGCCACAGGCATCAAGACAGCCTATGACTTCGCCAGCAAGCCCAATTCATGGGTTCGGGCCACCCTGAATAACGTGGTGGCCGTCAGGACATGGAAGGAACTCAATGGCGAGGATGTCATTCCCATGGAAGAGATGAGCAAGAAGAAGAGCATCTGCACTTCGCGCAGCTTTCCCGGTATGATAACCGACCTGAATGACTTGCGGACACATATCAGCAACTATGCTGCCCGCTGTGCCGAGAAGCTGAGGAAGCAGCAGTCTGTGGCCCAGACAGTCTGCGTCTTTGTTGATACCAACCATTTCAGGGATGACCTGCCACAGTATTGGAACATGGGTGAGGAAAGGCTTCTCACGCCATCCAACAACACCCAGCAGATCGTACAGACAGCCACCAGATGCACGGAGAGAATCTTTCGGCAGGGCTTCCACTACAAAAGGGCCGGTGTCATCGTCATGGGTGTTATCCCTGACACTGGCATCCAGACGAACTTCATTGATTATGACTCTGAGCGACATGAGAAGATGAAGAAGCTTGATGAGGTGCTGGATAAGATAAACCGCGAGTATGGCACTGAGACTATTGTTTTAGCCTCCCAGCAGTACACAAAGAAAGATGGTAAAGGGAAGGCCGATGTCTTTGCCGATGCTATCAGGCACGATTTCAAGAGTCCCTGCTACACCACCCGGTGGAGTGACATTCCAGAAGCGAAATAAAGACGAGCCGCCATATCTGGCAGCTCGTCTTGTGGGCTTTGGTAGTATCCATCTGCTTTAACAAGGTAATGTGGCGATTCCTGATGCAAAGATACGTTTTTCCAGCGACTTTTGCAATAGTTAATGTCATTTTCCCAGCGACTTTTAACTATTTTAATGCTTTTTTCTCAACAGCGAAGATATATGATGCCTGCATCATAAAATTAGTTTTGTTTTTCCTGTTGCACGCGATCGTAGTTGCCAACATAAATAATAGATCGGGAAGATAATAACAGATACAGCCGTTATCAGTAGTATTGTTATGACATGCAACCATGACAATACAGCAGCAAATCGATTTATGAACACCTTTTTATTGTTTAAAAAGGCTATGACAGCCAGATCTACTCCGACACCGGTAATGTAGATTCCCAACCAGAAAAGAATAGAGTTGCCCATAATATAATAGTTTTTAATAGCAGGCAGACACCTTCTTCAGATATACTTTCATCCGTGTGTCATTATCATCGAGGAACAGTATGAGTATCCCGTTCCTTTTATCGTAGCTGAACCTGTAGACGGTATCCTCGCAGGTACAGATGACACTATCGTCATCATAGGAATAGCTTCCTTTTTTTCTCGTCCATCCATAGATAGGATGTCCATCACCGGCATCATAGCCCACGAAAGTATAGGAACTGGCATAGCACAGATCCTCGTCTGTAAAGACAAATTGCCTATACAGTTCCTTGTGTTCGTTGTCGTTGTTCACATCCATGATCACAATCTCGCCGTTATTGTCCACCTCGGCTTTGTAGGCACACCAGGTTCCCTGTAAGAACACCCTTTTATCTCCATCGAACATACATGAAGAGAAACAAAGGGTAATCACAGATGCAAACAGGATTGCAAGTATCCGTTTTATTTCGAATTTGATCATTTCCTTAATGATGTTTTGTGGGTTAAATGTTGGTCTTTGCACGATTTGCGAACTCCTGTTCCAGATATGCACAGTGTTCTGTTATGAACGCCTTCAAATCCGAGATATACTGGTCATACGAAGAATACAGTACCATTTCGTGGTACATCTTTTTGTTTATTTCCCATTTCTGGTAGTTCAGTTCCTGGGACTTATATACGACATTCTTCAGCGAGTCCACCTTCTCCTGCATATAGCTTACCAGTCCGGCATCAAGCAGTTCGCGGTAGCGGTTGTTGACTGCCTGCCTGAACCACGGATCCTCCCACATTCTTTCTGCCCAGGCCCTTGCTGCAGATGTGGAAATATCGGATATCAGGGAGTGTACGGAGCTTTCGAGTCCCATGACTGTCTTTATCCTGTACTCATTATCATATGTCTTGTCAAAGTCCCACAGTGGTCCCCAGTAGAATTTCGGATCATTCTGTTTCTTGTAGAAATAGATTGACCAGAAACCGTCATAGTTGGCACTTATCTCCGTACAGAGATACCAGTCGATGAGCGATGTCTCGTCTACATACGCCTTATATCCTGATTCAGGGTCTGTGAATGCACTGGAGGCCAATGTTGCCTCGAAGCTGTTCACATAGTCTCGGATATACTGGTTCTGTGAACTGACGATATCATCCTCGTCAGGATATCTGATACGCACGGGTACGCTGTATTTCTTTGTGATGAAATAGTTCCCGTCCTTGAAACCGTCCACCTCCAGCAGATACCCGCCGCTGATATCGCTTCCTTCCGTTGGCGGCACGGGCTGTTCCGTGATGTCAACACGTTTTTTCTTTACCTCTATCTGGTCGGTAATCTGATAGGTTCCCATATATTCGCCGTTGATGGTCAGATCCGCGAACTTCGTTCCCGGATTGAATGCCAGTGACGTGAACTCTCCGAGGGCGAATGTCAGTGCGTTTCTGATCATCGTCTTGTCCGCAGCATTTGCCAGAAGGTTCCATTTCTTTGAGTTAGCACCATCCTTCCCGAGAAATTTCTCCTTGTTGTTGAATTTCAGCCTGTACGGTTTCTTCGCCAGTCCCCATGTGGAGTTTCCGCGTCCGCGGATGGACACAGAATCGTAGTCGGTTACGGTTCCGTGTTCATCAACATAATGCAGACGGCAGTATTTATAATCCTCCTTACTGGTGATTGACTTACCATCGAAAGTCTCTATAAACACCGAAGGAAGGTCGGATATCCGTGCATACGCCTGTTCTTTCTCCTCTTCGTCGCCGAAGACATCAATGATAGTCGGTGTTTCCGAGTCCCAATCCTCTACCACTGTCTGGAAACTAATAGAGGAGAATGTCGGCTTACCGTCATCACCGTAACTGCCGGTGCCGGAACTGAAATCAAGGACGTATGTGTATTTCTTCCCGATTTCCCAATTGGCCTTGAACGGGAGATAGATATCCTTGAAGGAATCTTCTGAGCCGATGACATAGTAGGAGTCTCGACGCACCTTGCAGGTTATCTGGAGGTATGACATCTCCGCTCCTTTCTTGTCGGCCACCGTCAGCGGTACAGCCGAAGATGATGATGTGTTCCATGCGTCAGGCGCATGAGTGCCGCTCTGAGGTATCAGCATCAATGCTCCATCCGGTGCATTCAGTGGCACAGGAGTGGAAGATGCGACGGCTACCGACGGGGAAATCATACCTATGCTGTAATTTCCCACGGTAGCACCGTAATCCGATACCGCAAGCACACGTCTGGAGGCTGTCAGGGGACCTGTATATCCTACCGTTGCACTGCTCCGCACATTATGGATGGTGATACCGCTGATCTCCACCGACAAGCTTGCGAGTGTCTTTTTCGCCTTGAAGCAAATCTGTGACATGGCGTGTTCGAATGTTAGTATGACTGCATTGTTATGCGAGTCCCGCGTCACATCCTCCTCATGGCCGAAGAGAAGATCCTTCTGCTTTGCATTATCTGCCGGTACCGTCACCTGCATGGCCACACACGGCACATGTTCTGAGGGAGTATTGATAATGGTTCCGTAGTCGTATGGAGTGACTGCCTGGAAATTCAGGGGATCACCCTCCAGAGGCCAAAGAGCCTTCTTTGTGGCATCGGTATAGTCCCAGGCACCACCGGAATAGCCGATGATGGTTCCTGTGGTATGTGAGTCACCGACATACAGTGTTCCCGGTGCTGCGTTTACCGCCTCCGGAGAGAAGTAGCCCCATGCCATGAAACGATTACCCTCCTGTTCCAGAGTCGCCAGAGTTGTCTCTGCTGCGCGTGTGGTGCCGACGGAGTTCTGGCACTCCAGCTGCACATCCATGTTAATCACCCGGGACTCACGGATGTCCGTGATATTCCCGTTCTCCACACATCCTGTCAGGATTAGTGTGGCAAGCCCGAAGAGGGCAAAAGAAGTATGGAATAAATTATGTCTCATAATCATATAATTTTAATAATATCACAATTCACTTATTCGTCGATGACCGTCCAACCCGTCGGTATACCGTGTTCACCACTCGGAAGGGATGTCATGGCAGCTGATTTCACGAAGGTGCCGCTGCGGGCAACATTAGATAACCAATTGTCCAGACAGGCTGTTGCGCTGATATCATTTGCCATCATTTTAATATAACGTAGACTTGTACAATATTTAAACATATTTTGATAGCAACTTTCTGCCAGTGTCATAGCAGGCAGCTCCGGTGCCGTAGTCAATGCTCTACAATAATAGAACATACTGTTATAGCAGGCATCTGCCAGTGTCGTTGCGGGCAAGTCCGGTGCGGTGGTCAGGGAAGTGCAGCCGTTGAACATACTGCTATAGCAGGCATCTGCCAGTGTCGTTGCGGGCAAGTCCGGTGCGGTTGTCAAACCTGTGCAATACATGAACATTTCTTGATAGCAGTTTGCTTCCAGTGTCGTGGCTGCCAGCTCCGGTGCTGTCGTCAGAGACGAACATTCTTTGAACATATACTGGTAGCAATTACTTGCCAGTGTTGTAGCTGGCAGTTCCGGTGCAGTAGTCAGTGAAGTACAGCCGTTGAACATACTGGTATAGCAGGCATTTGCCAGTGTCGTGGCGGGTAGCTCTGGTACTGTTGTCAGTGAAGTGCAATTTTTGAACATCTGACGATAGCATTGATCTCCCATTATTGTAGCGGGCAGTTCCGGTGCAGTAGTCAGTGAAGTACAGCCTTCGAACATCCTATAATAGCAGCTTGTTGCAAGTGTCGTTGCGGGCAGTTCAGGTACGTTAGTCAAAGAGGAACAGCTCCTAAACATGTCTTGATAGCAGTATGATGACAGCGTCGTGGCAGGCAACAAGTCAGTTGGTATAGTGATTAGTGACGTACAGTTATTGAACATATTTCGATAGCAGTTCGCTGCCAGTGTCGTGGCGGGCAGTTCCGGTGCAGCAGTCAGGGAAGTGCAGCCACTGAACATATCTTGATAGCAGTTTAATGCCAGTGTCGTGGCGGGTAGTTCCGGTGCAGCAGTCAGGGAAGTGCAGCCACTGAACATATCTTGATAGCAGTTTAATGCCAGTGTCGTGGCGGGCAGTTCAGGTGCGGTAGTCAGTGAAGTACAGCCTTGGAACATATAAGCGTAACAGTAATTCTGAACCACAGAACTTGGCAGTTCCGGTGCAGTCGTTAATCCTGTACAGCCATTAAACAGTTTGTAATAGCTATAGATACTTACTCCTGCTATAGAACCGACACTACCACTGGCCTCGAAACTCCCTGTTGAAGAGAACTGGCTATACACGCTTTCTGAGATGGCCATTGCTATTCCTGAGCCTTTCCACAACACCTCATCCCCCTCTTCAACGTCTACTGTTATTGTCTTACCCGTACCGTCATTTAGGGTTTTCACCCATGTTTCACCGTCGTCAATGGAATATGACACATATCCAAGTGTTGCTGCCGTCAGACCGGACGGTATTGACAGTGTGAAGCTGCCATCCTCCAACGCGGTGAATTTCAACGGTTCGACATTTGACATATTGGAAAAATCCTTTTTCATATACCTGCCACCTGTCGCTGACATGGTATAGCCACCGATTACCGTTGCCGTTGAAGGTTTCATCATGAAATATTTCCTGTCTTCACTTACGGTATAAGGAATGTTTCCAGAGAAGGTTATAGCATCTGTCCCTATAAGAACGGCGAGGGCCTTCTTATGGTCAAGTGTAAAGCTGACAGACCCTTCCCCGTCACCGACACCTTCAGCAATCATCAGATCACTGCCATTGAAATTAGCTTTTACAGACTGGTCGGCATGATGGAATTTATCACTACTGTCAGTAATGAACGATGAGAATATCTCATCAACGGTACTCTGTGTGAAATCCGGTGTGTACGGAGTCGCCGTGTAGGGATAGTACGCATAATACGTACAGTCACTATCATATTCAATATTCTCCTCTGTTGTCCAGCTGATCCCGTCGTACTCAAAGAGGACGTTTGAGGCGACCACGGAACTGCCGTCATAGACGTATAAGCCAATCCGGTCACCTGACTCAAAGGTCAGTGAGTATTTGGAATATGCAGCTCGTGTCAGTCCGTTACGACGGTCAGCGACCTTGATTGTCAGACTATTCCTGTTCCCTTTGACATATGACAATACGTCCTCATTGCAGGCTGTCTGGCACATGACGGCTGCCATGACGATCAAAGCCAGCAGTCTGTCCTTAATGATTGAAACTGTTCTGTTCATAGTAACTATATTTTATATGTTGTGATTCTATTATTCTGATGCGGTCTCTACCGTCCAGCCTGTCGGCACACCGTTAATGCCCGTTGTCGTCCATGTGGCTGAAGAGTTCTTGATGAACGTACCTGTGGATGAAACGCCGTTCATCCATTCGCCAAGACAGTTACTTGCAGAGATATTGGTCGCCATCATCTTGATATAATTCAGAGACGAACAACCCTTGAACATATACTGGTAGCAGCCGCCTGACAGTGTCAGTGCCGGCAGGTCAGGTCCTGTTGTCATATTACTGCAGTTCTCGAACATCGTCTGGTAGCAGCAGTTTGACAGTGTCGTGGCAGGAAGTTCCGGTGCCTTTGTCAGACCTGTGCAACCCCTGAACATCTTCCTGTAGCAATAACTTGATAGTGTTGTTGCAGGCAGTTCCGGCGCAGACTTCAGGCCAGAACATCCTTCAAACAGATGGGTGAAGCACCGCTCGCCCATCGTTGTTCCACCCAGGAGGCTCATGATATTGCCGCTTGCATCGAACTCTCCCGTCGAGGAGAATATACTGAAGTTTGAGTCCGAGGTGGCCATTCTTGTTCCCGAGCCTTTCCACATCACACTTTCCCCTGTGTCTATTCCCGTTACTGTTATCGTCACGTTAGAGCTGCTGTTATCTGTCCTGACCCATGTCCGGCCATTATCTAAGGAGTATGACACATAGGACAAGGTCGAGGCATTTACCGCCGACGGTATTGACAAGGTGAAATCCACATCGTCCTCCAGTGCCGTGAATTTCAGATAGTCCGGTTCCCAGTCTGTGGTATCAGCATCAACAGGTAGTATGATCTGATTATTGTTTATGATTACAGAGAAGTTATAATTCTTCCCTGCCATCCATGTGCCTGTCAGTGCTGCTTCAAACTCTTCGTTATTCACTACGACTTTCAGTTTAGCCCCGGCAGGGATTGTCTGTGGCAGCATCAAGAACACATCTGTGGTACCGGTAAGATCCACAGCCGTCGCACCTACGGCTAATGATGCGTTACAGGCCAATGTGAACGGATTGTTGGAGCTGCTGTTGACGGCATCGCCCAGTGTCCACGTTTCCTCATTAAGTGTTCCTGTGTATTTCACTCCTTCGATACTGATGGAGTTCACTGTAATGGCCTCAGACCTGTCATTCGTCACGCTGAAGTGGATAGCAGAGCATCTGTGGCTCATTGTCAGGCTGACGGCAGCAGAACCACCGCCGAGCCTTGTCACCTGACCGGTCATAATATCCTGTTGGCTGGCAATAGCCGACGGTACGGTATAGGCGTATGTCGGCGCTCCCAAGGCAGAACCATTCCCTTGGACGGCAAATGCCGCATTACCATAGGGATAATAGGCAAAGAATGTCAGTTTATAGGCAGATGTGGGCCAATAATAATTCGTCGGTGTGCCGACTGTTGCCGACTCATTGAAGAAATACGACCCACAACTGGCAGACGTATATACGGCATCGGAACTATATACCGATGCACTCACACCGAAGTTGCTTATGGAGGTGACCTTTGAGCCACGGGTAGGTGATCCCTTATCGAAACCGACATCCTCTATGGTGAATGTGATCCGGTTTGTCTGTGTCTCGGTAGGCAAATCCTCTTTGCACCCCGCGTATATCAGTGCAATCAGCACCATGACGGAGTGGAACTTCAAAAATGGTTTAAAAATGTTTTGCTGTTTCATAACTGTTATTTTTTATTATTACTTATCTGTGCAGATGACAAGGAAACATTCAGGGCCTCCCTGAGAAAATAGATATGGCCCTGTTTGTTCTCTCCGCGTCTGATATGAGGATATTCGTCTTTTATTGAACGCATATGATTCACCGATACGCCAAGTATCCTGGCGGCATCCCTGACATTTACCAGTACTGGTTCTGATTCCTTTGCATTTTCAAGACGGCGCAGAATGAGCTTCGCAGTCTTATCAGCTATCTGCTGGATTTGTTTGTTATTTAGGATAAATTCTTCCATGTCCGAAAAGGGATTGAAACTTTTCGGCAAAGGTATTTTATTTCGACATAAGTTCAAAACTGAGCAAAATAAAAGTCTTGATTTAACAAATTCAAGACCCTAAACGGAGGAAAAAGCCCTTATTCAGCCAAAAATAAGACAAAAAATTAAATTTTTACCAATCTATGGTTGATTATATCAAAATAAAGATGTATCTTTGCATCCGTACACCTGGGCCGTGCTGATGGGTGTTCCGTCTAACCCGTGGAGGACGTTAAATTGGTTTCGAGCCACTGATGGACTGGGTGGCCACGAGTTTACTGTTGGAGCAGCGCCCTTAGCTGTATTATCGAGGTTGTTCACAGCCTCCAGTTCATTTTCAAAAAGGAGTGGCCGTAACGGCGGCAGCTCACTCATAACAGTAAACAGCCCCGACAAGGCTGCCTGTGGGGCATAAAGAAACCAATTTAGTATGAAAAAGAAATTTTTGTTTTCAACTCTGGCCGTCATGGCCATGATGACAGTGTGTATGTTCACTGCCTGTGGCGGTGATGACAAGGATGATGACTTGCCCGACGACTACCAGAAGACGACGGAAGGTGTTCACCGTATCGAGGTGTCCGTCGATGGCGACCTTACCGGATGGGAAGGCAGGTTCGCCTTTGTGGCCGTCTGTGGCGACGGAACCCGTGGTTATGTGAAGCTCTACGAGAACGGCAGACAGATCTCTGATGACGGCACGTTCCTGGGCGAGGAACTGCGTTACTACCCCATCGAGACCGATGCAAAGTGTGACCAGATGACCGTGACGGCTACGCTCAGCCACGGCAATTCTGCCCCTGTCAGTCCGGTGACTGTCACCCTGAAAAGTTTCATCAACGGGCAGCCGAAGAAGGCGAAGGCGGTGGAGTTCACCGACTCTTACAAGACGATTGTCTTTAACGCAGAGCTTGACGCAGATAAATATTAATCTCTATGGCCATAGAAGCATCATATTACGGTCTCTATCTCCTGAAGTATCTCAAAGACACGGAGGATCCCCGACAGCACGACCACGACTTCATCAATAGCCGTGCGGATGATGCTGCCGGGGCCTTCGAGAGTGAACGCCGCACTGGGGCTACGGTAGACCAGGCACAGGAGGTGGCTATGAAGGTACTGATGGAGGAACTTTATTAAAAAACATACGATTATGGAAAGAACAAGTATATATGAGAACTTAGTACATGACCCGAAAGAGGTTAAAATGTACCTTGACGAATCTCCGGGATTGGAGAAACACATGGATTTCAGTCTTCAGTTTGATTTCAGCGAACAGAATCAATGGAGTCAGATTGTACTCTACGATTCATTGTTGATGTTCCTCACCCACCTGTATTCCAACTATGTTGGACTGAAGCAGTATATCAAGGAAGGTAAGGGTAAATTTATGTTCTGCCTACCGAAAAGAGCCTTTCGGGAATATGTAAACCAGGCTCTAAATAACTATAGTGATGATGAGATACGGAGTGAACTCATTATTATTGGTAAAAACAAGGTCGCCACCAAGCGGAAGGTTGTGGTTGATTTCTTTACATTGGTTGAGGTAGAGACATTTGAGAATTATTGGTGCCTGCTCATCCATCATACGACAGCACCCTATATTTGCAGCTTCACGATTTTGGGTGTATTGGCAATACAGCGTATCATTCCGTCTATCGATACCGATCTTCTCTCCCTGAAGGAAATGAAGGAAGAGCGTATGAAGGCCGGTCTCGATATACCACCGATGATGAATATCGTGGATATTGAAGAATCAGGTGATAATATATAGAAAAGTAGAAGAGTTATGGGTGTAGACATTTCTTTGCACATTGAAATCAGGCGACAGAGCAAATGGCGCCTGATGACTGTCACCTGCCCCTTGTGGGAGAAGGGCAACTATGGTAACGAGATATTTGATACGGAAGTTTATAGCTGTAGATACTATCATTTTCGGGATTTTCTGAACAATGCGCCATCCAACTGTTCAGGGAATAGAGACATTCTGTGTGAAGAGATCAGAGCGAAGATGAAAGATGACGAACAGACCGGGTTCGGGGTGTTCATGTTCACCGATCTGGAAAAACATTGTGACCAGCTGGAGAAGTCCCTTATATCCAGTCTCTCATATGCTGGTATCTATTCCATCAGGCAGCAACTGGATCGCATAGAGCAAAAACTGAACGGCACTTCTAACGATGCTCCTACAGAGAAACGGGAAGAAGACTATGAAGACGTAACACCCATGAGTCGGATATATGAAGACTTCATGTTTGATAACGGCTGTCTGTTTTCACTTCGTGATAAAGTTCTGGCTCTCACCTCCTTTGGATATACCAATATCTCCAGTTCCGACATCCGATTGTTTTATTTGATTTGCTAACGAAAATACAAAACTAAAAGACATGGGTAAGTATATAGACAGAATAATAGAGGTCTTGGATGAGAACAATGTCTGGAAGGCTGTTGTGCTACCAAGAAACGAGATGGGCGAAAACGAAAAGTCCATTGTTTTCGGCTACCTGAGTGACAGGTACTACGATATGGTTTTAGACGGAACTCTGGTAAAGTCTGCTACGGAGATTTCCGAGGAAAGGCTGGCAGATGCCACCAGAGACTATGTTTCAACACAGAAGCATCAGGGGCCAGTGTATAGCGTATTGCTGACGGCCATGAAGCTACAGGTGGAGCTGTGTCTTGAACGATACTATTCACAGCTGGCCGACAGTTTCCAGAGTAGGAACTATCAGATTATCATCAAGGCACTTGCTGGTGAAAAGCAGCAGGAGAGCCGCTATATGGAAGATGAGATTGATGACAATCCCCGGATGGAATATGATGCCATCATAGAGGATATGCAGGGTATGCTTCTGGAGATCTCAAAGATAGAAGTCCTCGCCAGCTATTTCGGTGGCACGAATGAGCCTGATAGGATAAGAGTGGTATTCTTTGACAGTTAAAGTTTTAATCTATTAAAATTTTATAGAATAAATGAAAACGCTTATATCCAGCATCGACGAGGAGCAGAAGCAGCAGCTTATGGCCACTAAGCTTCAGGATGGCACATCTGCCTACGACTATGTGATGTCGAAGGCCGAGGCTGATCAGCCCTGGGCATTAGCTGGAGTCCTTTCCTGCATCGGTAAAGGTTACAGTCTGAACCGCCTCACCATCAACTGGGAGGCACGGGATCTACGATACGGTAACAAGTAATTTACGATGGAACTTACCAAGAAGCAGATAGAGACCTTGAAGGGTACGACACTCACCAACGGCACCAATGCGTGGGAGTTCGTGCAGTCGCGCCCGCAGGACGCTCAGCCTTGGGTGGCCAAAGGCATCCTGTCCTGTATCGAGAAGGGCTACCGGCTCGATCTGCTGATGATTGGCTGGGAAACAAGAGACATTAGAAGATATGAAAGAGACAAGATGTATGAATCATCTCTTTAGTATCAGTATTTCAATCAACAAACAACTGATTCCCTGTTGTTTTCATTTTCCCTCCACATTTCGGGCATTTCCCTGTGATGGGGTTCCATTTCTGAAGGTGTTCGGATCCACATTCAGGACAGACGATATCCTCTATTTTCTCTCCATAACGAGAAGTCAGGACGTCAACTATCTCATGACAGTTCTCGCAGAGAAAGCTCTGTGTATCACCCATCATCACCATGTCACGCCCCTTGGGATTAGAATACGTGGAATATCCACATTCTTTGCACTTGTATTCCTTGTAGTCAGCCATATACTATACTCCTTTACGCTTCAGGTATCTCTGATAATATTCGATGATCTTGCCGGACAATGTATCAGCCTCGAAAAAGACCATATCTGTCCTGAACGCCTTTGCCAAGCGATTCACGACTTCCTCATCCTGTTCATATATCCAGTTGTTACGGATCCACATGCCCAGGGAGAAGTGGAACTCAATGGCATCCCCCGTAGCCAACGCTTTCTTGTCTTCTTCGCTCAGCATGGCATCCAGCTGAGCGAAGGCCTCGTTCTTTGTCTGTGGTATCTTCGTTTCCATCTTATCCGTGTCTATAATGAAACAACCTGCTTTATTTGAGGATTGGCGCTATGATATTTGATATTGCCCCAATCTTGTTTAAAAGTTCTGCTTGCTCTGTTTTCTCGATATTGGATAGTTCTTCTTTCATATCACTGAGATATGAATTTAAGGCCCAAATATCCTCCTCATCAAACAAGAGACCGTCTTTTGTACTGACAACGATCTCTTCATCAATCATATTATTGATGATTTTCTTTCCGTATCGAGGCGAGATTTCATAGATTTCCCTATCCATGATGAAATATCCAATATGGTCTAACAGATATTGGATAACATCAAGTGCATTGCTTATGTACTCCTTACTCATAAGATACCGCTTATTATTTGTATTCACAACTATTGCTTAATGGGCTTTAAGCCAAATTGCAAGTCATCCTCGTCAATCTGATACAGACGGAAGAGGTTCTTCAGGATGGCCATTTTGTTCCATGTACTACTTCTTGATGGACAGTAGTACAATCCTTCGGCTATTTTCTTATAGTGTTTACTTGCCTCAGTAGTGGAGAACCAAACATTTCTGTTGCTTTTTGCTTCCTCGTACAAGAGAACTGGATTGATGACAAACAACTTATTGATAACCGCCCACATCATTTCTGACCATTCATCCACATCCTCCCTTTCTTCTTGGAAAATGTAGTACTGAATCTTGCGTCCAGTAGAAATACCGTTATCCTCTGACAGACTGACGACATCATCGTCCTGCACCTCTGGCTCGAAGTCCGTTTCAGGATAGCTCCATATAGTTTTTGCCAGACGTGACAGTTCTTGTTTTCGTTGTTCCAGTTCCTCTTCACTCCATTTATCAAACTGGGCGATATAATGGTTCATCCTCAGCCCGCTTTGCTTAAAGCCGTTCTCCATATCTCGCTTTTCTGCGAAGGGTCTGTTGCTGTACTTGATGTTATAACCAGTTAGAGTGAGGTTTGAAATGGTATGCAGCCACTTCTCTTGTATGGTTTCCCATTCAGTGCCAAGTTCCTGTTTCCATGTATTACTTAGCGTCTGCGGCATGATATGCTCTATCGTCAGTATACCTTCCTCGATATTCTCCACCACATCGTTCTTTTCCTTGCTGCTCCCATTCTCCAGCCGCTCGAAAATGTACATCTTATTCTTGGCCTGCATAGAATAGACCTTCTTTGTCGTGAAGCCGTTGATAAACTCCTCATCCTTGGGGAATGCGCTTGACAACTTTTTGCTTTCAAGGATGTAGATCAGGACAGACGAATAGTCGTCCGTTTCCTTCTTGTTCTTCAGGACTGCATCATGAAGTGTCGCAAAAATCTTATTCAGCGCATTGGTCGGCAGGTCGCACATCAGGCGACGGAAGATGAAGGTCTCGATGCACGAGAACACTTTATAGATCTCCGTCAAAGGCAACTCCACCTCCTTGGCATAAACGAGAAATGCCATCAGGAAGGGATAGGCAACTGTCATATCCAGCAGGTCCAGCCGCTTGGCAATCTCATTGGTATCCTTGTCACCCACTTGGAATGCCTTGATGTCTCGATAGGTATTGGCATAGACCAACATTTCCTGCAGCACTTCTTCTATACCGTCATATTGCTTGGTAAATTCCTTAAAAGCGAAATAAATCTTCCTTTGATTAGGAATAGTTCCTTGCTTGATGGTCAGATAATTCCTAACGAAACCGTCCAACTCATTGCCGCTGCATTTTTCTATCTTATTCCAATACTTATCGTAGAATTGTTCCTGAATGTTGGGAGCCAGGTTCATCAATACGAAGTTTCTGATTTTATCTGCCTCCGTCAAGTCAAGTCCTGTAGAGTTCAGGCTCTCGAATATCAACTGTGGATTGTCACCGTGCTGAGGTTCTAACTCGATATCAATGATTTCAAGGCTATCAATGGCCCTGTAGAGTTCGTCTGGTGTCAGTTCACGTATCTGCACAATCCTGTCATAGAAATACTTGTAGTTGATAGTGACCTTAGAGTCTTGTATATACTCAGTCTCGTCGTTATATATCAGCCGGTCGAAAGCAGTGCAGTCATCTCGGAAGGGCTTCAGCCTGACCTTCCTTTCCTCCCTCCTATATTTATCTATGATATACGTATCCTCCAGTATTTCCGACAATCTTGAATCTTCAGGAACACATATACCCTTCTTCATTGCATTGATCATCGCAATAAGAATCAGCGAGATGGTAGTGATGCGTTGCTGCCCGTCAATGAGTATTACTTCGTCCCTGCTATGAGCATACGACACAATGCTGCCAAAGAAGTGAGTGGATTTTCCCTCCTTGATAACACTAACGAGATCGTCGAACAACTGCTTGCAGTTCTCGCGCTTCCAGTCGTAATTCCGTTGGTACACTGGTATTATGAATCTCTTTCTTGCTCCTTCAAGGAATTCCAGTAGATGTGATGCTGTTCCTTTCATATTGCTATTTACATATAAACTATTTTATTCTTAAAACCTTGTCTGTTAAATGAGTTAGATATATCCTATCATAGGATGTGCAAATCGCTGGTCTTTCCATATTTTCGAAATAGTCGTATTCGTACATGTTCACATAAACAATTAGCCAAAAATCGTCTATGTCTTTATGCTTTTCTTTATAAGCAATTAGTTTCTTCTCTTTATTTCTGATTGTCTGTTCCAGGATGTAAGGTTTTACATGTTGACAGACTCCAATACTACAAACGCTTATAGGTAATTCACTATCAGAATCAAAATCCCACTCGTCTGCGGATTGTACGAGTTGCGCATCATATGATTCATCTTTTAAGAGAATATCTATTTCATCAGACAATTGTTTCTCACTCTGTTTCCGATTGAAGGTAGTGATATTGTCGTCAAAGACCGTTACACTTGTAAGTTTTCCTTTTCTTCCTTTGTAATTATCAATAGACTTTTGATAAGCTTTGCGTGCTTCTGTTTCCTTGGGATTTCTATGGTATTCCACAACCTCCGCTCCAATCTGTTTTCCTTCATAATTGAATAAGAAGTCTGGACTTTCAGATTCTATAATTTTTTCACATGGAATCCTAAGCTCATCTGTCAGGATGCTCAGAGCAAAACGTTCGCTATACTTTTGCCAGTCTATATGTTTCGAACTTTTCACCATTTATATTCTTCGTGATTATCACCTATTCCCTTTTTGCTCTATTATGAGTTTTACACTTTACTCATAACTATATAATTTATTTCCTGCATGATGCGTTCTGTCTGCTGGAGAACGTAGATGATTCGGCCGTAGTGTTTCACGTCCTCAAAACTCAGAGAACTACTCACCCGTCATGGCCTGATACATCTTGAACAGTTCAGCAACACAAGTACTTTCTGTGAAATCCTTACCGACCTTGAAGCCATAAGCCTCCATGACGGCACGGTCGTTAGCCTGATGTGCCTTACGCAGTTCTGGAGGCATCACGGCTTCGTCATACAGGTCTGCCAAGGAACTGTCAGGATAGAGCGCACGGGCATCGAGGATGGCCTGTGCCGTCTGTTCTATCCTGGCTTTCTGCTGATCCGTCGGCGACGGCCAGGGAAAGTTGTTGTAAACAACATCCTTAGAATAGCGGTAACGCATTTCCAATCGCCCGCATACTGCGCGCATCCATGCCATATGTACGTTGCTTTCCAAAATACCAAAGTGGTAGAGCGAAGCGTCTGGAATTAGAAATACCAGATCGCTTGCCATCATGTCGGGTGTCATGAAGCCCATCGGCACATACCGGCGCTTCTCTGATGACACCTTGGGTACAATGATGAAATTAGAATTGGGCATGTTCTCTACATGAAAGTGTGTAGGCCGATCGGCAAGTTTGCGAGTGCCCGCACTACTGCTGGCAAGGCGCAGTTCTCTCACGGATTCTATACGCTTCATGCAATGTGGCATACGTCGCAGTTCCGCAGGAGAACAGTCCCCCAGCCAGAGGCAATAACGTGGCTTCTGGTGGATGAACTCTTCAGAACCGTACCATGGTCGGAAGTATTGAGCAGAAAGCGGCTCTGGGGCAATAAACTCATCCATCTCCTGCTTCGTAAACAGATAGTTGCCGCCATCGATAGGCTTGTTACCGATGCCGATGTTGGGAATCTCGCATAGTGGCTTTGGCCTACTCTGCACGAAAACGTCTGGCGAATCTATCAGATAGGCATTGATGTTCTCTGCCTTTATGATGCGTTCGCCGTCATAGATGACTCTTTCGCCGTCAGAAGCCAACGAGAAGCCCACGATGACGCAATGGACGTGAGCCTTTAAGGAAGCCTCACTGTCCCATCTGAATGTCCTGTGAGCAAAATTGATGCAGACACCATCATCCATCAGTTTTTGCCACAGGTTAGCCACCTGTTCACCCTGACAAATACTATTGGTTGATACAAGGGCTGTACGAGCCTTCCGGCACAGTGTCATCAGCTCTGTAGCTTTCTTGTACCAACAACAAACATAGTCCATGTTGCCTACATTCTTCCATTTCGGGCCGAAGACATGGATCATATCTTGCTTTTGGGCCTCAGACATCATTCTTGCACCCACAAAAGGAGGATTACCAATAATATAGGAAAGCCGCTCTACCGGCACAATCTCATGCCAGTCGATGCGGAGGGCGTTGCCTTCAACGATATTGGCATAATGCTTCAGGGGCAGGAAATCGATGTCATGCTTTATGATCGTCTCTGTCTCACGGAGCATCTGGGCCTCACTGATCCAGAGGGCAGTGGTGGCCACCGTCACGGCGAAATCGTTGATCTCTATGCCATAGAACTGTGAGATGCTGACCTTGATGGGCGAGTAACCTTCCAGTCCAAGGAAGGTCTGGCCGTGATACCTGGCACGGATGACCTCGTTCTCCAGACGGCGCAGGCTCAGGTAGGTCTCTGTCAGGAAATTACCGGAGCCGCAGGCTGGGTCAAAGAACACCAGGCTGGCCAGCTTATCCTGGAAGGCATCAAGCAGCCTGTTCCTGGTCTTCTCTACCTTCTCTTCGAGGATTGTCTCGAACTCCTTTCTAAGGGTGTTCAGGAACAGAACATCGATGACCTTGTGGATGTTCTCGATGCTGGTGTAGTGCATACCGCCCGCTCTTCTGGTCTCAGGGTTCAGCGTCGATTCAAACACCGCACCAAAGATAGTTGGTGATATCGCGCTCCAGTCGAAATCCAGACTGGCATTGTGCAGCAACACCAGGCGCAGCTCATCGGTGAACTGCGGTATCTCTATCTCGGTGGCGAACAGGCCGCCATTGGTATAGGGAAATGCCTTCAGGTCATCCATCAGGTAGCGGCTACGCTTCTCCGTCGGTGTGTTCAGCACCTCAAAAAGCCGTATAAGCGCATTACGCATATCCTTGGCCTCGTAGCCTACGAGGTAGTCATGGAACTGGTCTCTGGTGAAGATGCCCGCATCTTCGGCATACAGGCAGAACACAATACGGACACAGAGGATATTCAGCCATCGCAGGGCTTCCGGCGAATTGTCGTCATATTGCTTCAGCAGGGCATCGTAGATACGGCCCACGATCTCTCCTGCCTGCATCGAGACCTCCATCTCCTTGCTGATATGCTCCGACTTGTCATCCACGAGGAACTTCAGGCGGTAATACTCCTTTCCCAGGTCTTTCAAGAAGATCTGCTCAGGCTCGCCGTTCGGGCGTTCCATGTCATAGACCAGGAACTCGGCAAAGTTACAGGTCACAATCCACTTGGGATGTTCCGACCGTGGCATATTGGCCACATACTGCTTTGCCTGCTGGAACGGCGTGAGCATGATACCGCTACTCTGCTTGATCGGTGCCCGAAGATCCTTGTCGATGGATTTCTGCTCTATGATTACCTTCGTTGACGGGATATGGCCGTCGATGAAGTTGGTGCTGTCAATCATAGAGGCCACCTGTTCCTCGTACCTGATGAACTCAGGAAGATTCTCCACACCATACACATTGGTGAGTAAGTCGGCCCAGAATAACTGTGACTCGCCTTTCTCATATCCCCTGCCTTCCCATCGCTTTGCGAACTCGGCAGCGGCAGTTGCCTGTTGTTTCTCTGTATTCATACTTAGTTGGTGATTTCAGTGCAAAGATACTGAAAAATTGTCAATAAAGCAAAGAATCCGAGGTTTTTATATTATAATATATATTCATTAGTGTCCCGTTAAAATTGGGACGAGTTAAATATTAATCAAATAGCCCCGGAATAAGGGGACCAAATTGCTCTTTGACATTATTGAATTTAGTCTTTTCAAGCAGTTCACTCAAAGGAGTTTTGTCTGTCAATGACATGCTGAGGATTTGCAAGACCTCATAGGTCGAACGCTCCAATCGCATATCATGTTGCACGATGGCGACCAGACAATAGGCAATGATGGCTGCACTGATCTGAATCCTGACGGCATTCTCTGTTTTGCCCCAGAATTTCCTGATCTTAAGATGCTGCTTCAGCCACTTGAAGAATAACTCAACCTGCCATCTGTTCTTGTAGAGATTGGCAATCTCAAGTGAGGTCAGGTGGAAAGCATTGGTGAGGAAGGCAAGTTCTTGTCCCTTCTCCTCATCGTAAATCTTTACCAGCCGGATCTTCTCCTTGTACTTCTTTGAAGTGATGTAATCCGTCAGAATAATCTCTGCATCAGTCGTTACATTCTGTGGCATTCTTCTCCGCCATTTTGTACACTTGTATTGTAGATTCTTCTTGGCACGGACAACGAAGAAAGATCCAAACTGATGGATATGATAGAGTTCCTTAAAGGCATTGTAGCCACGGTCAAATACGTAGTAAGAGCCTGATTCATAAGGAATCTCCTTCATTACCTGAGAATCGTGGACAGAAGCTGTGGTGACATGAAAGTAGGCAGGCACTTGTGATTCTGTATCAAATAGGACGTGAGCCTTGACTCCGCCTTTGTGTCTCCTGAACTTTGCCCACCAGAAGACAGATAGACATAGTGGTATCGTTGTTGAATCAAACGCAAATACTTTGCCTTTTAGCTTGAAAATGTCTGTCGCACGTTTGCTGCGAGCAAGGTCCATCATGTAGAAAGCGAACTCTTCAAAGATGCGGTAGTCGCGATTCTGATTGGCTGTGGCGAAGGTGGTCTTTGGGACGGGCTTTCTGCCAAGGCCAAGATGGTAACACTTGGAATCATGAGCCTCCAAAACAGTTATCAGGTCACGCAAGCTCTCGCGATTACCAAGCTGCCCAAACATCAGAGCAAGGAGTTGGTTCCAGCAAGTGAAGTGCTTGACATAACGGTCACCAGAGTATTTGCGAGCCAGATAATTGAAGTGATTCCTGTCGAGAAATGCCACCAGCTGAGCAAAAACGTATTTGTTTTGATTCATATGCGATCTGTTGTTTTGACCGCAAAGATACAAAATCAAATCCGTTGACTCGCAAAACTGCTCATAAAAGACTGAATATCAATCATTTCAAAGAACGATTAGTCCACTTTAACGGGACAGTAGTGATATATATTATATATTAAATATGTACGCGTATATCGCTACTTTTCATTGAATTTTGCCATCGCATCAGATTTTGCAGAATCGGCAATGGCTATATATGGTTTCATAGCCGCGTAGTCACTATGTCCTGTCCATTTCATGACAATCTGTGGAGGTATGCCAAGCATCAGGGAGTTGCAAATGAATGTCTTTCTGCCGACATGGGTAGTCATTAGCTCCCATTTTGCATAGACTTCATCAACTCTTTCGCTTCCCTTGAAGTAGGTTATGTGAACAGGTTCATTGAATCCGCAGATTTCCCCTATAGCCTTCAGATGTTCATTCATCCGCTGCTCACTAATAACTGGCAACGGCTGGTTGCCTGAAAATGTCTCGTCCTTGTATTTGTTGAGCAATGCCTTAGAGTACTTATTCAGTTCTATTTTCAAAGTATCTGTATCCTTCTTTGTCGTAATCAGGATGTATTTAGCAAATACGTTTGTTCGTTTAAGCCTTTTCAAGTCCGAATAGCGGAGTGAAGTGAAGCAGCAGAAACAGAAAGCGTCACGAACACGCTCCATCGTATTTTTTTCGAGGCTTACTTTCTTCTTATATTCGTTTCCATGAACGTCTTCTAATGTTAGTTCTGTACCAACATCTGGAAAGTCGAAATACATCAACTTCATGAGATCATCCCATTCCAAAAAGACAACAGGTTTGCTTGTCTTTTGTAATCGCGGCTTGTAATCACCTTTTAGTGTGGTGAAGCCTTTCTTGTTTGCCCACCGGATGAAATAGCGTAGTCTGCTTAGATATTTCTCAATGGTGGAATTGCGTAGATCCTTTACGTCGAGAAGATAATTCACGAAACTTGTCGTTCCATCCTCATCGAAATAGTCTATTGAGGTAACCATCTCTGAATCGAAGTAATCCTCCAGATGGTTCTTGAACGAGTCCATACTCTTTACGGTCAACTCGCGCCACTTCACTTTGTCGCTCTGTTCTTTTAAGAAGGCATTGAGATGTTCCTTGATGTCAGGAGTTTCTTCGTTTTCCTCCACAGGTGCCATTTTTGATTTTCGTCCGAAATGTTTGGCGAATAGCTCTTTCAGATCACCGACCTCTTCATTATTACGTTTTAAATCTGCTTCATAATCAGAAAAAAAACTGTCGATATGTTTCAGACGACTATTCATATCTCTGGCTGTTAATCCATCAACAATAACTGACTTACCACTAACGGTAGACAGTTTCACTTTCTGGTTATTTTGATCCCACAACTCAGGCTGGATGGAGAAGCCTGCTGTTGTTGTAAGTCGTTTGCCTCTGATACAGATGGCACATCTGAGAACTACTTCACCGCCGCTATGTTTTTTCTGACGGGTCTTATCAAGGAAAAATCTGACTGACATTTTTCTATTTATATTTGTTTATTTCGAATATTATACCTACCTTTGCAACGGAATCTGAGGGTTCCAGCTGGCAAAGTGCGGCTATTTTACACGCAAAATTACACGCATTTTTCGAAATATACAAGTTTTAGCCAGTTTTATTTGATTTAATTAACTAATTGAAATTAAACAGGTTACAGAGCCTCTTTGAAAAGTAGTTTTAGGGGATTTACAGCGTGGTTAGTCCCCTATCGACTACTTAAAAGCCCCTGTTTATGGGGCTTTTTTCGTTTTTACACGCAGTTTTACACGCAGTTTTCGCCAGAAAACATCCTCTACCCTTTCTCATGAGGCTTAGACACCAATTTGACACGGTGGCAATTTGGAATTTTTAACTTTCAATTTTTCAGATTTTGAAACTTTTCCAGTTTTAGCCAGACATTATATAATTTGTTATGCCAATGACTTTGCGGCACAAACAATGATATCTGTGCGTAAAAGTGTGCGTAAATATAAAGATGGATAGGACAATCTATATTACAACACTACAGATGAAGACCTCTGTGTCGGTCTCTGGACTGGTACAGACCAATCAAATGATTATCTTCTCTTACTATCATAAATCATCAAATTTGTGTTTCTTATCCTTCTTCTTAGACTTTTTCTGCTTCTCCATAAGCTGAATCACAGGAACTGTCTTTTCGTAACCTCCTTTGGTATCATACCTGAAAGTTCCAACAATCCGGAACTCCTCTCCTTTTGGAGCCTTAATAATAGCATCATCATAAAGCTGTACTTTGCTGTCATTTTTCCAAAAGAGATACAACATTCCATGATAACCATAGGATGATTCAGCTTGAACCAGAGCCTTATAGTCGGAAACAACCTGGAAAACCTTAAATGAGCCTCTAACCCTGTCACCTGGTTCATCTGCCCACTTGATCTGTCCGAATACCACCATGGGCAGCATCAGCAGAATAAATAAAACTATCTTCTTCATAACTCAATCTCTTTAAAAATTCCCCGCCAGACCCGTGACGGGGACTAAAAATCAATATAACATGGCAAACATCAAATGTGCATACCTCTGTTAGTCTGCTGACTCTGCTGCTGTTCGGCAACCAGAGCCTCGGTATTAGCTTCGCTAAGAGACTTGGCCTGGGATCGTTAGGCTTATACATACCATTTTTTCCATACAATTAAAGTTTATCTATTATACATTTCATGCCTTAGCTTGTAGATAGAATCTACAGATAATCCCTGCTCAACACCTATCACGAAGTGTTGCATCTGAGGATTACTGCTTACATACCGGTAATACCACTGGCTAAGTGCCAGCATTAAAAGCAGCACGAAGAATATCGCCATCGGCGGGTTACTGTTATAAAAAGCCCTGAAGCTATTACTTATCTTCTTTAACATAATCAGTGATCGATTTTATAGAATCCTGTTTTACCGAATGTACCTTATGCATTGCAGCGACCTTAACGTTCGTAACACTGCAAAGACGAGCTATATTTGCTACTGCAAAGAAGGTCATCAGACCAAGTACAATAGCGAAGAAGACCTTCTTATGAGCTTCGGCCCAATTACAGTAATGTTCCTGCAGCCAAGCCAGACCTATGATCTGGGCAAAGCGGCGACCGGCATTTACCTCGCGCTCATAGCGCTCTTTATACTTCGGGTCGTTCTTGTCCGGCATCTTTTCGCCGATGATGATCCTACGGAATCCCTTTATATTGAAAAATCCCATGATATATATACTTTTAATTTCTTGCTAACTGCGAACCGGCAGAAGATACGGACTGCTTGAATCCGCTGGCTACACCCTCACCGAAGTTACGGGTAGAGAAGGCAGTATCACCTTCAGGAATCATCCATGCCGCAAGGTCTGGAACCAAGTTCAGACACTTCATCGATACGATGGAAGCTACAAGCAGATAACCTGATGTCAACATTGCATGTGCAAGGTATTGCAGTGTTGATTCCTTAGAAGATGCTATCTCCTTCAGCATATCAAGCTGCATATTAATGACAATATCAAATAACAGGAGGACATAGAAACCTACGAAGTAAAGCATGGCTCCATAGAAGTGAACCGTGAGGTATCGCGTAATCCACTTGGCCCACGCTCCCTCCCATTTCGGCAGGATACTGAACGCCCACATCAGTGGGCCGAATATCGTCAACATTCCCAAAAGAACCTGTTGGACGAATATCGTGCCCCACCAGCCAACACGGAAAATGACAAGACTGAGTAGCATGACTATCTTGTCTATCATTACTATGGTAAAGGCGTAATCGCCCATTGTTTCCATAACATGAACATTCTTATCTCCTTCCTGTTCTTTGTCTATGCTCTCAGAGTTGTTTACAACGACTTCTTTCTGCTTTTCAACCTGAGCTTTTGACGATTGCCATTCACCATACTTATCAAGGACTCGTTTGTTAATCGTATCAAGAGGCTCTTTCATCTGATCGTATGATGTCATCACCTGCATGGCCTCCAGCTCATACATGTCGTGCGTCCACGAGCCGACGGCATTAGGCACATAGGAAAGGAAATCTAACACACCGGTGCCGGTTGTGCCGCCTGCGGTGTCACCATACCAGAAAAACATCACGGCAGCGATGCCGAACACCCTGAAAATCTTCAGGGGGTCGAAAGCCTCGCCCTTCACCATCATCTTATAGGCCATGCCTGCGGCCATGATCACGGCGAAGAGTGCGCCCAGCGTCATGCTGAACTGCATGATATACCAGAACGGGCCGCCGGTGTCTGCGCCACCAGAGACCAAAAACTCATTCGTGCGGAAGATCACCTGGTCGATCTCCTCTTCGAAAAGACTCATACCCAAAACATTGTCAAGGGAGTCGACGACGTTTGCTAAACCTTGATCTGCTGCAGACGCCGTTTTACTGATAGCCGCCAGGACTATGACTGTCAGTAATCTGAAATTCAATAACTTTCGTAACATAATCAATAATTATAATTATTTCCCGCAAAGTTACACCTTTACAAGGTGACTCAAGAATCAGATAAAAAGAATCTCTTGATTTAACAAATTCAAGACCCAAAAGGCAATATTGCCACCTATCTGTGGAGAAAGGATAGCAAAGTCCAATACGAGACCTTGCAGGGACGAAGAAAAACATAT
>Ga0265301_10000702_pt1 | contig 46244 bp, 67 predicted proteins | sample AusTroGonzalo_MG_2_FD_193488 | JGI IMG/M metagenome (GOLD analysis project Ga0265301, IMG submission 193488) | Bovine rumen microbial communities from tropical cattle in Woodstock, Queensland, Australia - Gonzalo_04 | ecosystem: Host-associated > Mammals > Digestive system > Stomach > Rumen ...
ACACTGTGATAATGTAACCATTCTTGTATCAATTCTTGCATTGTTTACTCCTTTCTAATAAATTACTACTTTTATCTATAATAAACATATAGTTTTGATGAATTAGTAACACCTGGTGCGTATTCTATTGCTATTTCATTAGTTGTAGGATAATATCTTACATTACCTGCGTATACACTTGCACTACCAGCACCACCACCATTTGCCGAACAAGTTACACCAAATTGTGTTGCACTGATAGGTGACTCAGTAAAGCCTTTTAATATAAATGTTTGACCTGTTCTTGTTGTACTACCATCAAATAAGACTATACATCTCAACTCTTTCCAACCTGTTGGGAGAGCTATTTTAGTTTGTCCTGTTGCAGTACCAAGATAAACCCATTCGTTTGTTTCGATAGTTAAATTCCCACTACCTAATATACTTGTATTGTTTATTGTTTTAATATTTGTTCCACTTACCAAAGCATCTTGCTTACTATTCCAATTAGAAATATTGGAACTAGTTATACCATGTGCTGCACTAGCTATAAACACAGGGTCAGTTTCAGTATAGCTTTGTAAAGCTGTGTCAGCTTTACCTAACGACGTTTGTACAGCACTAGCTAAATCTGTTTTAGGTATTCCAGTATTAGGTTTAGCATATTTACCGGTATCAACATCGTAAATTCCTGTTTCTATATGATTTAAGTCGGTAGCTAATATAGGTGTTTCACCATCAACCCATGTTTTCTTAACGTATGCCATTATTATTCACTCTCCTTTTCTTTTTTCTTAACATTTTTGTATAATTCCATATTTTCTTCTCTTTTATATTCTTCCATATTTTTTGCTAAATCCTGTTGTGCTATATTGTTTACTTCTATTACTATTGATTGAATTATATTGTTTAGTAAGCAAGAAGGTAGGTTATACCTCTTACTTACTTCATTTATATTGTTTACTATCTCATTTTTAGATAGTTCCATTGCTACATCTATTTTCATAATTGTTCCTCCAATTTTTCAATTTTATTTTGTAGTGATTTAATCATTAATAATGATAATTTAAAATATGTGTCTCTGTCCCATTCTTTATATTTAAAATTATAACCATCTTTTTTAGGATTAAAATCTTCTGCATCTAAACCTTTTTTATAAGCAATTAATTTATTACCTTTAATTTTTCCGTATCTATCATAATTTAATATATATTTTGAAAGAGTATTTGTTTCTTCTAATTCATCAATTATAAAACCAAAATCGTGTTTATTTTTTTCTTTAATTCCATCATATTTATAATCATATTCATAAATATTCATATTTTTCATATCTTCATATATGTCATCATATTTTATTTTTTCTATATTAGTTTTTAAATTTTTTGTTGATGGATAACCACCTGTTTTTGTTGCTATTTGATAGCCTTCACCACTTCCACCACACATAACATAATTTGTTGCTGTTAAAACTAAATTACCATCAGCACTTGATAAACTTATATTTCCCCTTTGACTTCCAGCAGAACCTTGACTACTTGCATTTCTAAAAGAAATACCACCAGAACCATAAGCAATATTTAATGCGCTAACATAAGGGCTAGATGTTGTACCTGTTGTTAAAAAACCACCACTTGTAGTTAATTCTGCAAGTCCAGAACTACTTACTTTAAAATAACTTCCTATTGAAATAGATACACCACTTATGCTTCCACCACTAATTCTATTTGCCGACATTGTACCAGAAGTTATTTTACTTGCACTTAAATTTGGTATTCTATTTACATTCAAAGTTCCTGCTGTTATATTATCAGCATTAAGATTAGTTATTGAAACATTTGAAGCATTAATTGTTCCACTCGTTATATTGTTAGCATTAATACTTTGTGCTGAGAAATTAGTAGTAGTAATAATATCACTTGAAACCTTACTAGCAGTGATTGCACCTGTTGCTATTTGGTCGGCAGTAATAGTTCCTGTTGTTATTTTATTACCATTAATAGTTGTTGTTGTACCATTGTTGATAGCAGTAATAACACCATTGATATTTATTTTACTAGCATCTATTGTGGCTGTTTCAGATGTCAAATTAATACTTGCTATAACAGATGGTTTACCAACATAGTTTTCACTAACTGATAAATTAATTTGATCAGCTTTAGCATCAATTTCAGATGTCATTTGTGCTGTCGTACTATAATTATTATAAATATAATCAACACGTAAATTGATGTTATCTGCAGTTTCTGATATTGCAGAGGTCATCTCAGCTCTTGTTGGGAATTGTGTAGTATATATGTTACTACCCATCAATCTAGCAAATATATACCCGGCAGTATATCCAACTAATGAAAGCGTATAATCACCTGTCGTTAATGGTATAGACGGATATGGTGTGATGGTTATTTCGTCAGGTTCAGCTAATTTATAAACTGTTCCATCCGAATTATATTCTACTCGTTTTATGATTTTACATATTTCAGAATCATAATCTAAAATAAATTCATCATAGGTTTCCGTATCAAAATATAGCAGATCGTACGGTAATTCATAATCGTATACTATTTCATCAGTACGTGAATTATAAAAGCGTAGCGTTCTCTTTTTCAAAATCGTAGCGTTACCCGGAAATAAAGTACTAAACGGATATAAATAGCTAATATGATTACCAATAGGATGGATATTTAACGCTATCGGCTCACTTTCGTTAACATTATCCAAATCGAGTGATGCTGTTGTTCTTTCACCACTAACTGTAATATCAGCTATATTCTGTATTTTATCATCCAAATCCACAACTGTACTCTCAACATTTGATATTCGTGTTGAAAACTGAGAATCCGATAATTCTAATGCACCAACACGAGTATTGATATTAGTTGTTGTATCTTGTAATTCTCCTAGTTCACTGTCTAGTGATGTAACTGTTTCCTGAGTAGCATACGTACTAGAAACTTCTGCCAATATTGAATTTTCGGTTTTCTGTAATTTAACATTAACAGAATCTTCTAACACATCGGTTCTTCTATCGATTTCAATACGTGAATAAACTTTTGGTTCACTTATTAAGAATGTTAAGTCGATAGTATTTGGTGTCCAATCAGTTTTGTTATATTCTGTATTGCTGACACTTGTTACTACCCAATCACCAACATGAGCATAATCTGGAATATCCTCCACTGGTGTTGTTTCATCTATCAACCATAAATCGTGTGCGTCATACGTCGTAGGTTTAGTATTAAAAATATTTTTATGACCTGTGTTTCTATTCCATGTATTATCACTAACCGTTGTGTTTTTCCAACTATATGTAATTGGGTTTGTGTTGTTTCTAACGTACACTTTAGCTTGTGTACCATCCAACCAATAATCATATACGTGTTGCTCTTTATCAACATACGTTAGCCAGTTAACGGATGGGTCAGAATCGCTCACAAATGATTCAATTTTATGATCATACACTTGTGCAGCCAAACCATCAACTATTATGTCACCATACTCATTAACCAAGTTATCATACGGTGTCCTATCAATGATCAGCGTCCAATCATTAGGATTATAGTCGCCTATAAGTCTCTCAGTAGTACACACATATAAACTACCATTAGTATCCGTCCATGTGTCATTACGATGATATGGTGGAATAGGTTGAGAGCCAAAGTTTTTAGAATATGTCTCTGACTCTTCATCATTATCTTCACCGATATATTCTTTTAAGTATCCTAATGTGACATAGTCCTCATCATATACGGGATTTTTATTGATATCCATATTAATCACCCCTATACTTTCCAGCTATTCTATATTCAGCAATAACAGTGCTAAAACTACATCTAGTATCAGTATCATTATCAATTGCTAATTTTACACTCATTATCTTACTTATTTTTTCTTTTTCTTGGATAACTTTAGGAAAACCATCAGTACCAGTATATGTACTTGTTGACACTAGATGTGAACCATCAGCATCAATATATGATAGCTTAACAGTACTTGATCCAACTGGATTATGATGTACAAATAGTTTACGTATTGTCTTAGCATTTACATAATTATCTAAATATAAGAAATTACTTTCCCAATGAACAACAACTGGTTGATTTAAAGCTGTTCCATTCACAACAAATTTATCAACATAATCGCTATCCCACGTTCTTAAATTACCTTCAATATCTCCCCAATACAACTCATTATTCCATGTAAACCACACCCTAACAGGCATATTGTCAAGATAAAACCATTCATATTGATATGAACTTAATGAATTTTGCTCTCTACTTAAAAATCTCTTATCTGCCATATACACATGACTGTTTATAGCTAAATAATATCTTGTTCCATGAACCACAGCTACAGCGTTACTCAAACCTATTTCATCCAATAGTTTACGTTTAACATAATAGCTTCTTTCTTCTGCAAATTTCTCATTAGTTGTACTAGCATTTCCTATAATTGAATATACACCTAACTCACTCAAAAATACTGGGTCATTTAAGAAGTTAGCACAACATTTATCGTTTATACAACCAACATTCTTAACGCCACTAGATAATGGGAATATTTGCATACCACCCATAGTATTATAAGTTCTATAATAAATAGTACAATCAGTATCACTTAATCTCTTATGTATACCTAATGTTCCATCACCAATTCTACTATAACCAACGATTGGTTCTGTACCTATTTTAGCATAATTATCAACAGGGAAATAAGTAAAATCTTCAACATAACTGTACCAATCAACATTAGGGAAATCAGCATTACCAGATAAGAATAATCTGTTATTATTACCACCATAACCAAATAGTGTTCCAAATGTACATTTATTTATGTAATTTGTAATATCATTAGCTTTAAATTTAATAAATATATTATCTCTACCCGTATCTACTGATGGCTGTGGGGCAGTAGTAAATGTTACTTTACCATTATTTTTATCCCATGTAAAATCTAAAATACTTGATATAGTTCCATCATCATTTAGTTGCGTAATAACTGGTGTGTCGTTAGTCCAATTACTACCATTGACGTAATATTCAGTAGATGTTCCATCAGCTAAGAATTGATTTATTCTCCATGCACTTAATTGATTTAAACCATCTACAACTTTTCCACCTGTGCCGTCAGGTTTTCTACCAGCAGCTGTAACAGGTACATATCCAACATCTTCTAACGCATCTACTATCCAACTATTATCAACTTTATGATATATCAATGCTTTAAAACCATCTAATATGATTAATGATCCATTATAATAGAAACCACTAGACTTAACATCTGCTAAACCAGTTCTAATCCTTACTTTAAGTGTGAAACTTGAATTAACCTCATATAATTCAGTACCACAATGAACAATGAACGTATCATTATTTGCATCAACATTCCATACACCATTTATTTTATCATTATTTACATTAATTAAGATCTTATGACCATGTCTACTTTCCAAAAAACCGTTGTTGTTAACAAGATTTGTCATACTAGGACTTCTTCTGTTATCAGCAACGGTATCGTTATAGTCGACTCCTAGAAGATCAGTTAATGTATATAAATAGCTTTTTGGTACTTTTGGTATTTTATAATTAGCCATTTATTTACCTCCTCCTACAACCAACCTTTAACATCCACAAAATGAATATCAGTAGGTTGCTTTCTCATGTTTTCTAATTCTGTCTCAAATTCATTACGATAATATGTAGCTAATGAAATATCATCATCTTTATATAACTCACTAGCGATATATAAAGGTAAAATATTTAACATATCTATTGGAGCATTTATTATATAAGTATCTAATGTTGACTTAGTTATTCTAGGACTAGAATTATAAGAAACAACAATTGTATGATTATCGTAAATATCTTCTGGAATATATAAGTATATATTATCTCTAAGAACATAACCTTCATATTGCTTACCATCAACATATACATTTTCTAGTTGAATGTAATTTGTTAATGTAGCAGCAATATTAAAGCAGTAAAAACCATCAATAGGATAAGTTTCAACAACTTCATTTGAAGTATTCTCTTCTTCGTTTGTTTCTTCAGTTTCTTCACTTTCTTCAGTATTCTCATCAGTTGCTTCTTGGTTTATTTCTTCAGTAGTCTCATTACTTGCTTCTTCACTATCATCTTCAAGTTGTAAAACACTACGACTTATAATTGGTTTACCCCTTGTAGCCATAATCACTAAACCTTCAGTAGCTGCATCAGGCATAGCATCTAAATAAGTAATATATTTTTTATCTTGTTTCATAGTAGGTAAATCAGTAGCTGAAATAGCTGTCGTATTTACAAACATTTTACGAATACTAGCTAACTGTATGTCTGCCCATGTCATATTATCATCTCCTATTTTATCTTTGGCAGGAAAAGTAAGAATCGAACTCACATCAACGGTTTTGGAGACCATTGTTTTACCATTAAACTATTTTCCTATAGAGAAAGGCTTTCGCCTCTCAATTATTTTATAAGTTTAGCAACGCCATCAGCATTATAATAAATACCAGTTGTTGATTTTGCTAATGTAGCTCCAGTATCTGTTGCACTACATTTAATTGTAGCAGCATTAGTACTATCACCGTTAGCAACAACGAATAATGCACCATTTGGTAAGTTAACAGTTAATATTTTTGTAGCTGTTACAGAACTTAATGTTATTAAGTTTTTACCAGCAACAGTAGTATCAGCTGTTAAAGCAACTGTTTGAGGTGTCATTATTAAGTTACCATAAACATCGCCTTGAATGTTTCCACCGAAAGCTCTTGCTCTTACAGCATCAGCGTCTACATATGTAAATTTTGTGTATTCCATTACTAGCACCTCCTACTATAATTCAGTAGCACCAGTTACACCACCGACAGCGATTTCTCTCCAATCGTTAGCACCACAAACGAAACGAGCTCTACCAGACCATACATTGTTACCTGTATTTTCATCAACCCAGCTTCTCATTGTTAATGGGATACGATCCATGAAGATTAAACCATTGTAAGCGTCATTATATTTACTATCATAGATGAAGTAAGGTTTATCATCACCACTAAGTACACCGTTTAGGTATGGGTTAACGATAACATTCCATCTACCATATTGATAGTTGAATCCATTGTTAGCTGTTTCTGGTGATTTGTCAGCACCGATTGCAGCAAATACTGTATTCTTTAATGTAGCATCATTTGGAATAACGATTGTATCTGGAGCAACAACTAAGATTTCACCATTATCATCTTTGTAGTTTTGCATAGCTGTTTCAATTTTACCTAAGTTAGCAGCACTAAATTCATTAGAATATTTATTAGATTGAGTGTCACTAGCATTAACTTTAGATGGGTGAGCTGTTGAGAATAATGCAACGTTATCATTTGAAGTACAATCCATTGTTAAACCTCTGAATGAAGTTGTTGTACCACTAACAGCACCAATCAATAATTGTGCAGCATATTTTTCACGAGTTAAGTGATATTGATCGATAAATCCTCTAGCACCAGTTCTATTGATATCTAAGATTTTGTTATCTTCGATCATTTCTTCTGTGATAGCGAATTGATCTTTCCATGTAATGTTTTCTAAGAATTTGCTATATCCTTCTTGTTTTTCATCATTTGGATAAGCTCCACCTTCACCAACTGGTTGGAAACCATTAGCTAAAGATGTCATAGATCCGAATTTTTCACCGAAGTTATCAGAATCTACCATTTTGAATAATTTGTTTACTAATGAGCCTTCTTCGTATGCTCTTACTCTTTCTTCTAGGAATGCTTTGATAGGAGCTTCTGATTTTCCATAAACGCTATCATTTAATCCTGAAGATTTACTAAATACTATACCAGCCATTTATTTCTCCTCCTAACGTCTAAAGTATCCACGTACACCAGTTCCTGATGCACCAGTACCTAATTTTTTACTAATAGCAAATACACCACTTGAAGTAGTTGCAGTAGCAGTTAATCCATCACTACCTAAAGTAACTTTAGTTCCTTCAGCTACAGCACTTGCATCTGCTGAAAATACTGTTTCAAATTCCATATCTTCCATAATACGGATTACTGGGATTATAACACCAGTTCCTGAACCAACAGCGATAAATTCAGGAGCAGTAGTACCACTAGCCTTAGTTAATTTTCCACTAGATAAGTATAATGCTTCACCTAATGAAATAGCTTCAGCAGCAGTTCCTTCAATATACTCAATTGGAGCAGTTTTTGCTGAACCAACAGTATGTAATTTAAACATAATTCTTTCCTCCTTATTTCTTAATTAACCAATTACGGTATTCGTTTTTTTCACATTCTTGTAAACCTTTGAAATATGAAGTTTCCATAAAATCAATAGCTTCTTTTAGTGAATGTAAGCCTCTAGCTGGGAAAACTATGTTGTTATACTTACTTTTATCTTTTACAGGTTCTTCTTTAGCAACTTCTTCAGTTTCTTCAACTATTTCAGTTTTAACCTCTTCGATATCTTCAGTATCTTCTTCCTTAGATTCAAATGCAAATTCATTTTTCATCAATTTTTCTAGTGCTTCTTTATCCATTGTCTTATTAGCCATTAATCATCAACTCCCATCTCTTTGGCATAATGTTTTTTAATTTGCTCATCTGACCATGTAGGTAGATTACGCTTATACATAGCATAAATATCACTAGGTACAACCACGTCATTGGTACTACTACCTGTTGTCGTCTTAACATGACCTTTATTATTAATATTGTTTAATGTATGTTGTACGGCAGCATCAGTAGCTCGACCAGTTAATGCTTCAAAATTTTCTAATTTGAACGCATCAAGTAGTGATTCACCTTTAGTAACACGATCTAATACTCTATCATAGCTTGGATGTGCCACTAAGTCGTTTATTGTTTTAATGCTAGTATCTAATTTAGATATTTCTATCAATTGATCATTTAACTGTCTCTCAGCTTCTCTTTGTTTTTGCTCGGCAATAATTTGTCTAGCTTGTATTATTTCTGGATTACTCTCAATAACATTGTTTAAATATTTTTCAAAAGCCTCTGAATCATTAACTCCTAAGTTTTGTAATTGCTCTTTATTACTGTATTCTTCTAATTCTTTCCAATTATCGAATCCACGTGATTTAGCAATATTATCTAAACGTTTATTGTTTTCTTCCTCTATTTCCTTACGGATTTTTTCACGATCAGCTTTAAGTCTTTCACTGTAATCTTTAGTAGATTTTTTAACAGGTTTTTCAGCCTCTTCAGTGACTGTTTCTTGATCATTTTGTTCATTTACAGTAGTTTCTTCTTCGGCTTTAACCTCTGGTTCTTCAACTGTTTCGGTATTGGCAGCGTCAGTACCCATTTCATTAGCAGCTGCGTCATTATCTTCAGCGAACAACTGAATATCTAATTCCATCATTTTTTTCGTTTTCATTTTATGTCCTCTCTGTGCGATTTCCAAGGCGAATGTCGGTGCACTTCCGTTTTGCAGCCTCTCACTTTTCAGTGGTGATAGGGTGTTACACTATTTACCACTTTTTCTAGCTCTTAAATCTCCACCTTGTTTTACAACAGGTTTCTTTGGTGCTGCTGTTTTGAATGGTGCTTCAACAACTTGGTTTCCCTTGTTTTTGATGCGTCCAGCATATCCTTTTTCCATCGTAACACTCCTTTCTTAAAATTTTAGTCACATCTTATTGTATGCCCATACCTTTTCCCGTGGTTAAATGTGTGACTGTTGAGCATCCCATCCCCATTTGCTCCCAAAAGCCTATTCGGCTTTTTTGTTGTTTTTAGTAAATAAATTCATAAATTGATTAATTGCTTTAGTTTTTGCATTTGTTTGGTTAGCTTGAGCAGCAACTATTTTAGCTTGACTATTTGCTCTAGCAGCTTCATCTTGCATTGCTAATTCTTGTTGTTTAACTTGTTGAGCTTCTTGTTGTGCTTCCATTTGTTGATTCAACCTATTAGTAGCAAACTCTAATGCTTGTTTTGATCCCGGATAATGTAAACTATTCATCATTTGCCAATACATAACTATTGTATTTGCATCTGTTGGATCTCCATAAGCACCACTTATGAAATTATTTCTTGTTTCTTGCCACATTAGCTGTCTGTTATTAGCCATTGTAGAACTTTCATCAGTATCAAATACCATCTCATCATCATAGAAGTATTGACCATCATCGTCCTCATCAATGAACATTCTCTTATCAAACATCTTGTATTGCATTTTACCATACTCATCTTGATAATAAATACTTCTTGGCTCATCAGCATAAGCTAACATGAATTGGAACATTAATTTATATAAATCAGAGAATGCTGCATTTTTCATTTCTTGTTTAGATTTTAATCTACCAGCAGCATTTTCTGTACTTATTTGTTTTGCTTTACCACTTGTAGCAGATGCATCGTATCTACCTTGGAAAGTATCAGTTATACCGATTGTTTGTCTAGCTATATTATAGTTCAAATCTAATATACCCATATCGGTAGAAATGTTAGGTTGTATAGCCATTGCTTGAATTTGAGTAACTTCAGCAGGATTCTTAACCTTAATTACTTTCAACTCTTCATTTGTAGCTTCAAACTGTACATTTTCAGGTATAGTAACGATTGATCCACCTTTTAGTAGTTTTTCTTTTATCTTAGCCATTGTGATGTTCAAATCATTTTGTTGATCTTGAATTGCCTCAACATCACTACTACCTAAGAATGAATTACGTTTACTAACGTTAGTTCTTGATATTATAGGGAACATCTTAGGTGTATAATATGGAACTTCAATTTCAACATCTTCAACTACTTGTTGTCCTGTTACAATATCAATACTAGTTTTTGGTATTGTAATTGTCTCATTAGGAATATCGTTTAGTTTAAATTTCTTTCCACCACATTTTTCACATTTTTCAGTATCCTTATCAACTGGTTTACCACATTTTTCACAAACATATTCTTTTCTACCATAATAGTTATCTAGATCATTTATGATTGTATTGTCAATCCAGCTGAATAAGCATATTTTGTTATCTTTATCTTTATAATAACAGTAAATATGTGTTACTAATTGCTCATTGTTGCTTTCGTCCATATCTGTCTCTGTTTGTTCCATTTCAGTTAATTTACGCAAATCAACATCATAGCGATTCTTTACATCTAATTTACTTTGCAACATTCTAACAAATATATAGTCCATATCATCAATGTTACTTACTCCCGGTTGTGGTATAACACACTTAGGATCTAAGTTTCTAACAACTAATTTACCTACTGTGTTTCTAGTTCTAATACTATTATCCCATTCAACAAGGAAGAAACTTGATCCAGCAATTGGTGTTATTCTAGCTTGTTCATCTAATATTCTCTCAAATGGTAATCTATCTATTTCATTCATTAAATAGTGCTCAACTGTTGTCGCTCTATTCTCATTACCACTTAAAGAAGTTACTTTTGGCATTGGTATTGTTACATCAACTTGTGATTCAATTAGTTCAAACGCAACTTTTCTTACACTACTTGTTCCTTTAGCTGCTTTTTTACCATTGCTATCAAAAATATCACCTTTACCATCATATACACCAAATAATTCATCTATTTTTTGTAATGAAGGCTCATATTTAGCCAATGCATCAGCATATTTATCTTGCCAAAACTTTAACTTATCGTCAACACTTTTAGTTTGTTTGTTGTGTGATTCTATTTCTTGAATGACAGTACCAGCTTTCTTATTTTTTTCCTCTTTTTTAGTTGATTTCGCCATACAACTCCACCATCCTTCGTCTTACTGTATCTGAACCTTTATAATAATCATCTAGCATATCTTGAGTCCATTTAAACTTTTTAACTTTACCTAATTGTGGTTTATCTGGTTTATTTACCCAATATATACAGAAATATCTCAACGCATCAAGTATATGCGTTATGATATGTGGCTCAGTTGACATATCATTTATCTTTTTATCATCATATTGTGCTAGTGGTATATGTGCTATTAAGTTCTTACAAACATCAAATATCTGTATTTTACTTATTTTTTTAGGATTTCCTGTTATTTCATCACGAGTATCGTATACTCTTAACAATTCCTTTACACATAACCAACCATTCACTCTATCTCTAGATGCTTCAGTTAATATTATACCATTATCATAGAATAAATCTGCAGCACTTCGACCTGTTTGTGTCTGTCTATTCCATAAATCTCCCGGTGCTAACGTTAATTCAACGTCCTTTTCCTCAAATCCCATAGCTTTTGTGACTGTTTTTATCCTTTCGGCAGCCTCACTAACTACTAAATTCGGCTCATGTATCTCTTGAATCAACTTTATGTTGCCATCCTCATCTATTGTTATAAATAAGACAGCTAACATATCGAGACCATAGTCGAGTGCTCTATATAATTTATATCTTCTTGGTAACGCTTGTGGTCTACATACATGAACTTCAGGATCAAATTCATCGAAGAATTGTCCTTCATATATATCCCAGTTACCATAAAGCATCATTTGTTTACGTTCTTCTGGTAGATTCTCCAACATTCTGACATAATCTGGGTCGTTTTTCATCATCCACTCATTGTCATATACCAATGATTGTATGAATGAGTAATCTTCTTCTCTTTCTTGACCTCTATATTGTCTAGAAATGAACAATCTCTTGAACCATTGCATTCCACATCCACCGGGGTTACAAGTAAAATACATTCTTGGTTTAAATGGATTAACCATCAAACCACTTGGACGATTAGATTCCGTTAATGTATTAAACTGAAACTCAGTAAAGTGTGTTGCTTCTTCCATACATATAACCTCGTATGCTTGTCCTTGATATTGTAATACGTCATTCTCGTTATCACAATATCCTAGTTTTATACGACTCCCATTAGGAAATATAAACTCTTTAGTTACTTCTTTATATTCAGCTATATGTTTGCTCTTATCTTTACTATTAGTATTTAATATCTTTTGTAATGGAATTAAGTGGTTTTCTCTTAATTCCGGTAGTGTTCTACGTAAAAGTAATATCTGTATTCCCGGATTATTTAGTGCTAGTAGTATTACTTTCCAACGCATGATGAAGGATTTACCTAGCCACCACCACGAGCACCTCCGAAGGCATTATATCTACTTTTACTCTTCAAAAATTCTATCTGTTTAGGATAAAATTTAGGTAACTCTAATGTTATTACATTATCTGTGGTTGGCATAGGCATCACCCCCTTTAAATAATAACTTTTATCTTTCGTTTCTCCCCATCTAACACAGCTTCTGTTGGTGTATTACTCGTTGGTGTGAACCCATACTTTTCTCCATATCCACCATATTCAAGAAATGAGTTCGTCATCAAATAATACATTTCTTTCTTTATTATTGCATTATTAGCATAATCAGGTAAGTATATACATGATTTAGTACTTAGTGGTTTATGTGTATGTCCCATTAAATATAAATCAGCTATTACTACTTGGCTCATCTCCTCAAGTCTGTTGGCTTTACCTCCAGTCTTGCGTCCACCACCTGATCCATGATATCCCGTTATTTGATAACACATCGGTGCTTTGCGTCCGTTTACTTTCTCACCGAATCTTAGGAACAAATACCACCACCCATTTGTGTAGCGATCCTCTATTCCTAGTTGTTTCGCAGCTAAATGCACGATGTCAATACTTGTCTCTTTAGCGATCCTATCCTCATGATTCCCAGTTCCAAGTACTAATATCTTATCTTTTATAGGCTCTAGCAACTCCACCATCTTAGTTAGCTCCTGCATCGGAGTCATCTCATCACCATAGACATCTGATTTACTATTCTTTAGTGCAGTATTGCAAAAATCTCCATTAATTATGGTATAGACGTTCTTACTATTCTTTATTTCCTCAATTATCGACTTCAACAGCTTCAAATTAGCTAATTTATCCCCAATATGCACATCACTTATTGGTATTATGCGTAACTCCTTTAAGTCTTTACCTAAATTAATATTGATTACCTTCATATTCCACCTCTAGCTACCGTATTCTTTAATTTCATTGCTATTCGTAACCACACGAATAGTAGTGTCTTGATTTACTTGCTGTACAGGTGCTTGACCACACGTATCACGTATAACCTCATACGCTTTCGTATCACCCATCGCTGCTTTAGCGATCATTGTAGCAGCTAAATAGTCAGCCATTGTTGGTTTCTCTGGTACATTGTCGTTATTTAATTGTTCTATCATTGTGTCTCTATCAACTGGTATACTTAATAGATCAGATAACGCACTTTTAAAAGATGGTGCGTCCGTTGCTTTACTGATCATCGGTGTTAATTCTTTAGTTCCTATTGTCACTAGCCCGTTGATAACTTCTTCGTGCTCATTAAACTCCGTTTCCATGTATATCCACCCCCTCAATGGTAATAGACACTGTACAGAGTAGAGGAGTGAAACGAACAGGGGCAACCTTTACTCTGTACACTATCTATTACCTACATTTTAATTCTATCACATTTACATGAATTTGTCAATATATTTTTGTTTATTATACGACTAAAAACACCACTAGGTGATGTTTTTAGTTGTGCTTGATATCATCGTAGTTAGGTCGATGATCGGATTTACATTAGTGCCTATTTTATAAGCACTGTACTAATGATATAAAGGCTTTTTGTACCTAGATATAGCAAATCTTCCTTCATCTAGCATACTTGAATGTCCTAGTCGTTTGCAAACTTTACATTCCCTCAATAAGAGTATAAATCTGTACTTGCAAGATACTATTTATACTGCACCGTTTCAATTTCTCATCGTACCCATTTTATATATCATCAGTACACTACCTATAAAAGATAGTGTTGTTTCATTCCTCCACAGATGAAACATACATGATAAGTAGTGCCTTTTATAAGCACCATTGAATAGATCTACTCTTTACCGAACAACGTTCGTGCAACTTATCCTAGGATTGCCATATATCTACTCAATGCTACTCATAAAGAGTAACACTTTGATCAGTGATAGGAAGTAGTTTATCACGGATGTACGTACATTATACCATAAATTGGGGTGGTTGTCTAGTTTACATTTAGTTTACATTGAATTTTTGGGGCAAAATTGATAACAGGACTAATATATATTATCTATAGTATAGAAAACACCTATATACTCCGTTTTTTACTATTTCAACCCCCACCCCCTACAAAAAAATATATACATACACTCCACAAAAAATTTACACACGCTTGACAAATGGGCAAGGACTTAATCACTTTTTTCCCTTTTCCTTATATACGTGTGATAGCAACTTTAAAAAAATGAGAATAAACACTTGACAATTAAAACGCAATTTGATAGTATTAAGGTGCAATCAAGAAAAGCAACCAAGACAAAAACAAATATTTACAAAGTAACAATATTACAACGTCGTTAAATACATTATAAGTTGTTAGGTGTGGACTTAAGACAAGGTTAAGCAAGTTTGACTAGTAAGCAAATACTACTTAATGCGTTAGGAGTTGGCAACGTGTGAAAAGTAAATATTTCATAGTTTGGGTGTGTACTAGGTGAGAACCCGAAAACGTGCACCAATAAAACAAAGTTAACCAAACGTATTTTGAACCTTTAAAAATATTATACTTTTTATAGGGTGGCAATTTATCCCAATGATTAAAAAGTATAATGTATTAAGGGCTCAAAGGCTCTTAAAAGGGAGGAATAGATAAAATGTATAAATATTCAAAAAACAAAAAACTAGAAAATGCTCTATGTGGTATTGAACAACAATTACTAGACTTAGGACTAGAAGAAGTAAAACATTACTACAACGAACCAACATTCAAACATAAAACTGACTACAACATAGCACAATATGGCAGTTTGCTTGTATATTATGCAGATGTGCAAGAATTCTACAAAGAATGTGGCTACAAAACAACATTCAGTGATAGTAAGATATGGGAAATCTATAAAAGACAAGTGGGTTATGTAACAAGAAAACTAATGGAAAAAGGAGAATAGATAAAAATGATTATAGAATTAAATGATGAAATATGGGAAAAAATAAATACTGGATACTTAAAAGCAAGGGACTTAGTAGAATACATTTTATCAAATTGTGATTATAGATTACATTTTAGATTATGCGATATAAAATCAAAAGAATTAACAAAAGAAAACATTTACAACGAATTAAGCATTGATAAACTATACAACGATGACAACAAAAATGTAAAAAAGGCATACTTAAAAGATAACAAATTATATTTGGAATTTTAAAAAAAAGGAGAATAGATAGAAATGATAAAATTTATAAAAACTTATGGCTTATACTATGTAAGTATCTTATTATGGGCATTGTTACTAGTTGCAATTATTGTAAAGTAAGTGTAAAGTAGTAACCCCAAAAAGTGTAAAGCGAACATACGTGGTGTTATATAGAGCACTAATCTATCTCCACTTAATATATTTTTAGATATATAATAAATATATATTATATAACATAAAATATATTAAATAATAGCCATAGTTTATCTTATATAACAAGATTATTAGGAAAATCAAGGGCAAAGTACAAACGTGTTATATAGTCTATTATATAACACACAATTTTCAAAAATGTTATATAATAAATGTTTATTATATAACACACACCCAAAAAACGACTAAAAAAATCACAACACGCAACACAGCAAAAGAGCAAAAAACGACTAAAAAAGCACTAAAAAAAGTGTAAAGTAAATTACAATAAAATGTGAATTGATATTCACAATTAAATATGATAAGATATAGAAAAAGGAGAGATTTAAAATGAGTAGAATTGAAAGTAAAGAAGAAAGAAAACAATTATTAGAAAGGGTACAAGAGTTAGTAAAAGACAACAAAAGGTTAGTTTTTACGAACTTGAAAGCTAGTCAAAGTGGAATGTCTAGAACATTCAACATATACGCACAAACAAGTAATGGGTTAGTAGATATAACATATCTAGTAGCAAACATAACACAAAACACATACACAAACAAAGGAAAAATGAGAATATATGGCTGTGGTATGGATATGCTATTTGAGACTTGTTATCAATTAAATAGTGAATACATACGCTTAAACAACTTAGAATACAACCATGATTTACAATATAATGGGTTAGTAGAAACACATTATGATTTAATATAGAAAGTGAGAGTGAATAAGTATGACAATCAAGCAAAAAGAATTTATGAAAGAGTTATGTGATTTATTACTTAAATATAACGCTGAAATTAGTTGGACTTATGACGAGTGTAGTGATACATTTGGGTTAGTAGATAACCACTTAGTTATAAGTATGTGTGGACAACAAAACGACATTGAGTTTTATGGTATGGATATAGACCAATATAATGTATTTGAAATGATAAAGGAGAGTGAATAAAAATGAAAAAGAAAATTATAATTTTAGTAGCATTAGCCTACATTTTAGGTGTTATCACAACACCACTTGCAAGTTTGATACATAAACACAACTTACAAGAGAGAGTTATTTATACAATAACTATTGATGAGGAATTTATCAACTTAAGAAAGGACATTGACTTAAACAATAAGCCAATAAGACAAGTATATAAAGGCGAACAATACAAAGTAGTAGAATATCGTGAAGGTAACTTGTTTAATTGGTATAGAGTAATTTATGATGATACTAACACTGGCTGGGTAGCAAGTGATAAGGATGACCCATGGGTTATAATTAGTAAGTAAGGAGCTGATAAGTAATGAGAGAATTTATTGAAGAATTAAAACAAAATAAAAAAATCAATATTGAAAAAGGGTTAGAAAATAGAGTTGATATTGATTATATAATCGAAAGATTAGAAGATAACGAAAACTTAACTAAAACACAATACGATAATTTAGAGATAACTGATACTTATGTAAAAGGCACAATCAAAGATTTAATGGGGTACTTTAGGTATGAGATAGCACACCAAAGTATGAGTGATATTGATTATGAGAACTATATTTACAATGTTAAAAATACGATTGAGGTAATTGAGAACTTGCAAGAAGATTTAGACAACGAGATATTTACTGAAAACGACATTATGAAAGTAAGTGAACACGCTATGGGTGGCTTTGTGATTGAAAGAGAGGAAGATTAGTTATGGAATTAGAAACAAGATATGATAGTAGAGCAAGTTTTTATGGTAAGGCTAGAACTGAAACGACTAGAAACGATTATGAAACAACGATTGATTTATACAGCTATGATACATTAGTTGCAAGTATTATTTGGAACTATGACAAACACACAACAACATATAAATATTTAGGACACTTTAGTCAAACTACAACAAGACACCAAAAAGAGTTTTTCAAACAACATGAATTAAGTGATAAAGAGATTAAAGAGTTATTCGCTAAAGGCGAGTTAGTAGAGGAGTGGTAAGATATGAATTATGTAGTATTAGTAGGAAGATTAGTAAATAATATTGAGGTATTAGGGGATGATATTAAACATTGTGAGTTTACATTAGCTGTTACAAGACAATATAAAAATACTGAGGGTATTTATGAAACTGACTTTATAGATATTAAAACATTCAACAATATAGCTACAAGTATGGGTGAATATTGTAGAAAAGGCGACTTGATTGGTATTAAAGGTGTTATACAAACTAACACTTATGAGGATGAGAATGGTATAAAAAGAAAAGCAACATTTATAAAGGCTGAAAAAGTAACATTCTTAAGCTGTGCACATAAAGAAAGTGAGTATGATTATAATGAATAAACAAAAACTAAGAACATATTTAAACGGAGCTGTTAAGAGTAGATTTTATAAACATCCGGAATTAAGAGACAACGCTATCAAGTATGGAGACCACTACTTAGTAAGTGATAGTTATTCAATTATCAAGTTAACTAGCAACTATGATTTACCAGTTATAGAACATAAACAACTATGTGATATGTTTGATGACTTTGAGAATAACTATGTAACTGAATTTACATTTATGACTATTGATGAAGACCAAGAGCAAGAGCCTATTGATGAGAACTATGAAATAAATATTAAACTATTCAAAAAGATTAATAATGTGATTAAAGGTAATACGTTCGCTATCTTAAGAAAAGACAACGACCATACACCTATAATCAAGCTAGAGAATTCTAGAACTAAAGACATAGCTTATATGCTACCAGCGAAGAGATACTAAAAGGAGCTGATGACTAGTGTACTTTACTATAATTTATAATATCGTTGATGATAAAACTTGTATCAAGTACTTTGATACATTATATGATAGAGTTATCTTTGATAAGGTAATTCAAAAGAGTGATAGTTTGTTTAGTTTAGGAAACGAGCAAACACACCCACAATATGTTAAGAAAAATGAAAGAAAAGGAAGAGTGAGATAATATGGAAAAAGTAAATGAAATTAGAAGAGCTATTAAAGAATTAGAGGAAAGACATATATTGTTAACTGACATGATGATAGTATATGAAATTGATTGTCAATTAGATAGAGAATTGACTGATGAGGAGTATATGACATTATATAGTAATGTGGAGTATGCATACTTTAAATTAGAGGGCGTATCACTAGAAAGTATAGTGGCTTGTGGTATTGACAACCTAGATAAATTAGATGATGAGGACTTTGATTTTAGAGAGGAGTGTTGCTATTATGTGTAACGATACAATAACATTTAATAGAATTAACCTAGCTAAACTTGATATACGCTTTAAAGCACTTGATGACTTTATTAACTTTTACGAGTGGGGTGTGTATGATTGTGGTTTTGGTTATATACTAAAAGACTTACAAACTGGAGAGATACTTGAGTTTTATTTATATGAAAACGCATTGATTGATAGAATTGTTAGTAGAGCACTAGATTATGAACTTGATGAAGAGGTTGAGTGTATGGACTATGATGAGAACACTAAAAAGTACGTAGTTAGTAAACGTACATATCAATACTATGAAGACTTATTCACAATAGCTAGTCAATATTGTGATAAAGACATTAAATGGACTAGAGAATGGTTAGACAAGAAAGCTGAATTCATGAGAGATTTACAAGTTAAGGAGAGTGATAAATAATGTTATTAAATAGAAGAAGAAAAGAGTTAATCAAAAAAGCTATGAGTGATTACGCTTTTATGAGTAGATTACTTACAAATGAAATTGCTGAGGTACAAGATACCTTATCAAATGAGGAAATATTGAATAAATTAAGTGATTTAATATGTAAAATAAAAGGTACTGAGATTACAAATCTTGAGACTTATGAGGGTGAGGGTTATTTAGATTTTAATTATAACAATGTCAATATGTCTGTTGCTTATAATGACAAACCATTACACGTAAGTAATACATTTGAGATTTATGATGATAAAACTTGTGAATATGTTATTGAAGATTGGGAAACATTAGATTGGTACGCTAAATATATTGAAACACCAAGAGAACAAGTTTTAGCTGATGCTGTTGTTGATTTAAAGTTTTATGAAAGCAATAATCATAAGCTACAATATGATGATTTAAAAGAAGAACTTATTAACTTTATTAAGGAGGAGTGGTAAGAATGAAAGATAATGTAAATTATAATATTGATATATTAGATTACGTTTATGATTACGTAAACAATGAAATTGACTATATTAAACGTGAGATGGACGTATGTGGAAATGACTTATATCGAGATTTAGCATACTTAGAAAATTTAACTGATAATGACTATCATGTAATAGCTAAAGGAGTTTTATCTGATGATGAATTAGACCAAAAAATAAATGAAACGATACACTACTATTTATATCATTAAGGAGGAATTAAAATGAAGGAAGTATATAATAAATTAAATGAATTAACAAGAGAAGTGGAACACTATACAAATCACATAATTGAAGATTACGCCTCACGCTTAGAGGAAATCAAAAATTATTGTGAACTACACGACATTGATGAGACATTAAGAGAAGACATTATAGCTTTAGCTGACAATAAAGCTGAACGTGTTTGTAGTCATTGTAGTAAACCTATGAGTCAAGGTTATGTTATTGAGAATGGACTAGAATATTATTGCTGTGATGATTGCTTACATAAGGTTTATACTGATGAAGAATATAATAAGTTATATGATAATGGAAATGGTGATAGCTATTGGACGGAGTGGTAAGATTATGAAGAGCGATTACTATGATAAATTAAAGAACTTAATACGATTTATTATTATTTATGTTATAATAATGTTAATAGTATTTATCATAATATTTCATTAAGGAGGTGTAAATATGGAAGAAATGAGTACAAGCTGGAATGTATATGATTATCCAGAACCACCGGAGGAAAAAGAAGAAGATCTAGATTGGGATACATATAATGAAGAACAATGGGAGCAACATAGATTAGAAGAATCAGAGGAGGTATAAAAAATGAGATTATGGCATTATAAATTAATTCCAGTATTGCCTAAAGAAATGTTAGGAGATGTTGTGATGTGAGAGTATATGGTTATGAATTGGAATGTTTTATACCAACTGAAATATGGAAACAATACAAAGAAACTAATTATGAAATTTCTAATATTGGTAGAGTAAGAAATAAAAATGGTAATATAAAAAGACAACAATTAGATAAAAATGGTTATTTGGTTACTGATTTATATATTGATGGCAAAAGAAAAAATGTAAAAGTTCATAGGTTAGTAGCAGAAACTTTTATACCTAATCCTAAAAATAAGCCAACAGTTAATCATATTAATGAAATAAAAACTGATAATTATGTTGAAAATTTATGTTGGTTTACTGTAAAAGAGCAAAATAGTTATGGAACAAGATTACAAAAAGTTGGTAAAACTAAAATAGGAAATAAAAATAATTCAAGATATTCAGTTATATGTGTTGAATTAAATAAAGAATTTTATGATGTACCAGATGCAATTAAATGGTGTAAAGAAAATAATATAAATGCAAATGCTAGTTGTTTATATAATTGCATTAATGGAAAAAGAAAAACAACAGGTGGTTATCATTGGAAGAAAGGAGATGTTTACTATTAGACTTTGGCACTATAAACTTTTACCTGTTTTACCTGACAAATTTATTATTGCTGAATGGCGAGAATGTATAGCAATTAAAAGGCAATGGGAAAAAGGAACATTAAAACATAGGTTAGTTAGTTATGTTAAAGATTATGATAAAAGTTATTTTATAGATTATGTATTTAGAATAACTAATGAAATGGAAAAAAGAAAAATTAGATTTAATGTAAATTATTTTCACGAAATAGCAAAATTTTGTGAAGTAAGTATATTGGGTTTTCCTAAAGTATACCCAGAGCATAACGATAGATACCTAACACAATGTTATTATAACTTACAAGAAAAGTATGATAGAGAAATTATTACAAAAGAAGAATGGCAAAAGATAGAAGATTTTAAAAAAGGTTGGTGATGATAATGAATAATATTAATTCTATAAGTATTACTTCAAAAGAACCTATTAAATCTATTACACCTGTTAAATATAAGTCAAAGATTATTTATGGAAATATCGAAATAATGCTTGAAAAACATATAAATTGGTTTCATAGATTAATGATTAGATTGATATTTGGAATTAAAGTAGAGAAGATTGGTGATGAGTAAATGATATATGGCGCATTAAGTGTAATAGCAGCATTATTAATATTAATTCTAAATAAAATAGGAAGTGATAAAGAATGAATGATGGATTAAAAATTAAAAGATGCACCTTTCTTCCTGAAGGCGAAATGGCTATTGTCAAAGACACCTACACACTAATACATAACATTGTAGATAGTGAATTAGAAGAAAAAGATAAAGAAATACAAAGATTAAATAATATAATAAATGAAATAAGAAAATATCTAAAAGATAATGAAAGAGAATATGGTTCGTTAGAAGATAATGAAAAAATAATATTAAGAATAATAGAAAGTAGTGATGATAATGAATAAAAAAGAAATAATAGGGTTATGTGAATTTTTAAGAATACATCATTTTGAAAATGCTTATACATTATTAGATTATTTTGAAGAAAAAGACAAAGAAATACAAAGATTAAATGAAGAATTAGAAGAATATAAAAAAGATTTTAAAGAAACAAATGATTTGGCATTTGAATATAAAAATATAATAGAAAAAATTGAAGAAGCATTAAGAACTAGAATGTATCCCGATATAGCAAGAAGTGAAGCATTATCAATAATAAATAGAATGAAACAATTAAAGGAGGTAAATAAATGACAGAAGAAGAAAACCTAGAATTACAATATGAACTAATGGACATCAACATGAGAATGGACTTTATTCAAGCTATGTTATGTGAGGACATAACTGAAAATCAAAGAAAGTTATATTATCAAGAATTTCATAGATTGGAAAAGAAATATAATTATTTACAAAAGCAAATAACAAATGAATATGTAAGGAGAATAAAGTAAAATGAACTACAAGAGACTTCGTGATGACACGTTAAAAATAATATACAGAGAAATATATTATAGAGATTATGTTGGAATAGAATTTGATGCTACTGATGAAGATATCAAAAACTATATTGATAGACAAATAGTTATCACAATACTAGATGATGATAGAAACAAGATGAATAGTGAAATATTTAGTACCGATATAGAGCAATTGATACACCCAGCTTTAGCATTAAATGATTATGCAAAGTTATATAATACCTATCGCTTTATAGCTAAAAGATACGACAATAACTTTGCAAAAGATATGAGAAGTATGTTAGCTGTGATAATAACTGATAGATTATTAAGAGATAATATGCTTGGTCAAGTTAAATATAACGATTATGATGGAGAGGAAATAAATAAAGGAACATCATATGTTCTTACAAGAAACGAAATACACTAATCCAACATATATATGTGATAAATGTGGAAAAACATTACATTATAGACCTAAGAGATTAACTCTAAAAGAATATGATGATAGATTAGGTCATTACGGGGTAGCCAATTATGATCTATGTGATAAACATTATGAGATGTTTATGAACTGGGTTACCAATAAAAAGAAGGAGGAGTGAAATGGCATACTATCAATGTGATAATTGTAAAGAGATATTTACGAAACCAAAAAAGATAGCAATAGATAATGTTGCAGAAGATATAATTGATAAAAGAAAAAAAGTAGATGTTTGTCCTAAATGTGATGGAACATTCACTGAGATACTAATTTGTGATGATTGTCACGATTTGTATCTGAATGGATATGAACATAATTGTAGTAAGGGGGTAGAACATGACAAATAGATTACAAATAAAACACGCTGATGAAATACTTAATTTTATAATTGAGTTTTCAAACAAAAATTATTTTATGCCGACGATGAAAGAAATAGCTAAGGGACTTAACATAGCATCTGATTCAACTGTTTGCTATGCTATGAAATACCTAGAACGTGAAGGATATATCAAAACTATCCCTAATAAAGCTAGAGCTATAATTGTATTGGAGAGTGAATATCATGGAGGAAAAAAGATTTCAGAGTAATCTGATAAAGTTTCTAAATAGTATTGGTGCATTTGTTACGAAGTTCAATGCTAATGGACTAAGTAAAACTGGTGTACCTGATATATTATATTGTTATAAAGGTAAATATATCGGTTTAGAAGTAAAAAAAGAAACTGGTAAATTAAGTGATATACAACAATGGAATATCAATGAAATAAGAAAAGCTGGAGGTCAAGCGTTTTGTATAAAACCTAGTGACTTTACAAAAGAGCTTAAACAATTGTTTATTGAGCAAGAGTATTTTTTGATAGGAGTTGAATTAAAACACAATGAAAAAGAGATTACAAAAATTAGTTAGGTTATGGTTCGCTATACCTAAATATGAAAAAAGAATACATGAATTAGAATCACGACTTATAAAGTTGAGTGATCAAGTTGAATATTTACAAGAAAAAGTTTATAGATATAAACGTATCAATAAGGAATTAAGATTAAAATTAAGTAAAAGAGAAGGAGCTAAGTAGAGTATGGAATGGAAAACAATAACAGGGTATCCTAATTATCAAATATCTACGAATGGGGATGTGTTTTCAACTAATATAAATAAGATAATGTCTCCTAAGAAACATTATAAAGGATATTTATATGTCACATTATCTAATGCTGGTGATACTAAAGCATTTAAAATACATAGGTTAGTAGCTCAGGCTTTTTTACCAAACCCAAACAATTTACCACAAGTAAACCACATCGATGGCGACAAAACAAATAACAATTACAAAAATTTAGAATGGTGTACTAATAGTGAAAACGTTAAACATAGCTATAATACTGGTCTTAGAAAAAGATATAAAGGCTCTGATTCACCATTATATCAAAAATATCCAATTACTAGGTGGGATTTGAAAGCTGTAAAATGTTGTAGGATAGGTACATACGATTGGAAATATTACCCATCAATAGCAAATTGTGCTAGAGATCTTGGTATTTCTCCTAAATATATTGGTCAGTGTTTAGCTGGTAAAAAATCAAGATACAATGGGTATGTATTTGAAAAAGGAGATGCATAATGAAAACAAAATTATATCCGTATCAAGAAAAAATAGTGGAAAGTGAAAAACATAAAAAATCACACAATTTATCAATGGATATGGGGACAGGCAAGACAGTAACCAGTTTAGCATTATTCGAGAAAAATCCAACACACAAGATATTAGTTATATGCTTAATATCTAAATGTCAAGATTGGCAAGACGACCTTGAGAAAGAATTAAATATAAAAAGTATAATATTGAATAAAGGTTCAAATAAAAACAATATTTTAGTACAAGAAAATCATAATGCATATATAATTAATTTCGAGAGTGCTTGGAGATGTGAAGAATTATTAAAATGGGTTGATAATGATACAACCGTACTTATTGATGAATCACACAAAATAAAATCTCACACAAGTAAAATTGGTAAATTCTGCCAAAAGCTAAAAAAATGTACACAATACAAGATGATATTGAGTGGCACAATGCAATCTGTTGGTTATGTCGATTATTATAATCAGTTATACTTTACTGATACGTTAAATATGTCGTATAAACAATTCTCTGATAGATATTGTGTATATGATATCATGAAATTTAATGGTTTTCCATTCAAGCAACTTGTTGGTTATAGAAACACAAAAGAATTAGAAAGTATTATTCATAATAATTGTGTATTCTTTGAACGTGATGTAGATAATGATTTAATACCAAGTGATATTGATGTTCACATTGAACAACCTAAAATATATCCTAAATTTAAAAAGGTTAGAGTATATGAAGATTATGCAGCTGATAACTCATCAAAGTTATTTGTAACATTACGTACTATATGCTCTGGGTTTATACAAGACTATAATATTGATGATAGTAAAATAGTATGGTTGAAAGAATTTCTAGAAGATTTGAATGATCGAGTTGTTATATTCTACAATTTTAATGGTGAAAGAGATAGAATCATAGCATTACTTGAACAATTAAAAATACCTTATAGTGAATATAATGGTAGAGAAAAAGATTTAACTAAATTTCAAAAGAATAAAAATGGTGTAGCTGTATGTCAATACATCTCAGCGTCAACTGGACTTAATGATTTAGTTGCATCACACATTTGTGTATTTTATTCACCAACTACATCTTATACTAACTGGGCTCAATCAAGAAAAAGAATAGATAGAATTGGTCAAACAGTTAAACCTTTATACTACAATTTATGTTGTAGAGGAACAGTTGAAGAAAAAATAGTACGTGCGTTAAAAGATGGTAAAGACTTCGATGACAAGATGTTTGATGCATACATGAAAGAAAGTGAATAGTTTTACATAGTATTTACAAAATTGAAAAAAAATTGCAAAAATTTGCAAAAACTATTGATTTTATTTCAAAAAAGTGTTATTATTAAAATGCAAGGAGGGATAGGGAGTGAACGAAAAAATAGAAATACCATTTGCACCAAACTACTATATTGATAAACATGGTTTCGTATATCATAATGACCTGATGTTAAAGTTAACAAGTCAAAACAATAATGGAATTAATAATTATGTGTCATTTAGATGTCCTTACAAAGGAAAATATCGAACACATAAATTCAATATAGCTAAGTTAATGGGTATCTGTTGGTTAAATGCTAAAGATGATGATGTAATATGTTTCAAAGATGGTGATATAACAAATACTGAGTTAGATAACTTGTATATTGGTACTAGATCACAATTCTTAAAAGACAATTTCAACTTTAAAGTTATGCATGGTCTTACTACTGATAAACGTTTAACTAGAGAAGAACATAGAAACAACATGATGGTTTATCAAGTTGATCCTGAGACATATGAAATTATTAATACTTATCCATCATTACTTACAGCATCAAGACAGCTAGATATTCCTATGGCTTCATTAGAACACTCATGCTTCTTTGAAACAGCAACTTGTTTACATTATAAATGGTTATATGCTGAAGATTATGATGAATGGATTAAAAAGGTGAAAGGATAGGAGGTGATATGGTGGCTATTGATGTAACGATAAATCGTGATCGTTACATAGGTGGTAGTGATTTACCTACAATAATGGGTTGGAATACTTTTCAAACACGAATACAATTTGCTAAAGAAAAGTTAAAAATCGAACCTAGAAATGAATTAGGTAATCAATACACACAATATGGTCATGTGATGGAATCAAAAGTTAGGGATTATATAAACCTGATGTTTGGTACTAAATTTATTGAAGATACAGCTTTTAATGAAGATAAACGATATAGAGGTAATTGTGATGGTATAGATAGGAAACGCAATTTACTATTTGAATGTAAAACATTCCATGGTAAGTTGAAAGTTGACTATTATACACCTCAGTGTCAATTCTACATGGAGCTGTTCAATGTAGATGAGTGTTGGCTGGTTGGTTATGATAGACCATCAGAGTTCTACACAGGAGTTGATTATGCTCTTGAACACGATGATGTATACTTTGATTATACGTTCGATCCAAAACGAATCGTTATATATAAGATATATCGAGATAAAGAATATTTTAATAAAATAGAAAAGGAAATTGATAAGTTCAAATACTTATTAGAGTGTTTGATCGAAGAGGAGGTTATGAAAAATGGATTTACAAATAAAAATGACTGAGCAATTAGCGAAGTTAGATAAATTAGAACAAGAAATTAGAAAGTTAAAGAAAGCCGAAGAAGATTTTGAGGCTATGAAAAATGAATTATATGATGCTATGGAAGCTCATGGAGTTGATAGTATCACTACTAATGGTGGTCTATGCTTTAAGAAAGTAAGTGGAACACCTGAAAAAACAGAGATTATCTTAAAATTTGATGAGGATAAGTTCAAACTTGAACACTTAGCTATGTATAAAAAATACATCTCATCAGTTGAGAAAGTTACAAAAGCAAGAAAAGGTTATTTGAGAATGACATTGAGTAAGGAGGAAGAATAATGATATTACCAAAAAACGAACTAAAAGATATAGTTAAAACACCAAAAATGTTCTTAATATGGGGGCAATCTATGAGTGGTAAAACATATTTAGCACGACAATTCCCAAGTCCAATTATGTTAAATACTGACGGAAATGCATCTAAGATACCTGAGCCATCTGTTGAAATTCATTCATTTGAGCAATTTATGGAAGCTATTGAGGAAATAGAAAAAGGAGATCATACATTCAAGACAGTTGTTATTGACTTAATTGATGATATAGCAACTATGATGGAAGATTTCATCTGTAGAAAGAACTCAAATGATAAAGTAACATATACAGCATTAGCTGAAATACCTTATGGTAAAGGATTTAGTGAAAGAAAAGCTATATGGAAAGCATTAATGATGAGATTATCTCAATTATCATATAATGTTATCGGTATATCTCATTTCATTGAAAGAACTGAAAACGATATAACAATTCAACAACCATCTTTAGAGCAAGTATATTTGAATATGTTTAAAGGTCGTTGTGATGCGTATATCAAATGTAGTAAAATTGGAAATGCTTACATTCAAAAATGTGAGGAAAAACGTGATAACTATGTGTTAGCTGATGTAAAAGATCCTAAGTTAAATAAAGCATTAGAAAATGTTAGAGGATTATTTGCTGATGGTAGCAATACCACACCAACAATGAAACCTACTGGTATGAAAAAGGTTGAAACACCAGTAGCTAAAGAAGAAAAAACTGAAGAAACTACTGAAACACCAGTAGAAAACGTTAAACCTGAAATAGTTGAGGTTAATAAACCAACACTAAAACCAACATTAAAAAAGAAAGAAAATTAATAAATTAAAGGAGGAAATGAAATGGAAGATTTATTAAGTTTAGCAAATGAATTAATGAAAGATGATAATTATAAGAAAACTAATTATACTGAAATACCTGATGGTACTTACAAAGCTATTATTGAGTCAATAGCATTAAAAGAATCACAAACAGGAAACACATATGTTAACTTCACATTAGTTATTACTGATGGTGAGTTCTCTGAAAGAAAACTGTTTGTAAATAGATTTTTAACTGAAGGTGCTATTAAAATCACAGTATCTCAAATCATGAATTTAATCAAAACTTGTGGTTATGAACTTGAAGGTGATATGTTCACTGACTATGAAACAATGGTTAATTGTTTACAATCTTTAATTGGTCAAGAGATTACTGTTACTAAGAAAACTAAAGGAGATTTCGCTAATTACACAATGGTTGGAGGTGCTGAATAATGAGTACTAGATATTTAAGAAGTTATGTTAAAACTTTACGCCTTAAAGCAAAAGAAATTTTAGCTGAATTACCAAACGCTAAAGTAACTGATGAAACTTATAGATCATTAATCGTTAACTTCAATAACACATATGCGACTATCCAAGAATTTGATGCTATCATCACTGAGTTAGAATCAAAACCTGAAGATACAAAAACTGAAGAATAATGATTGTATACGACTGGGAAACATTCCCGTTCAACTGGATGGTAGTGTTTAAAGAACTACCATCTGGTGAATACGTAAACATAGTCGATAATGTTGAAGAGTTAAAAGATTATATTACTAACCATATCAACAATAAGATATTTGTTGGTTATAACAACAAACAATTCGATGATATTGTTACAGCTGGAGTTTTCAGTGGTATAGAACCATATACAACAGCAACAGCTTTGATGGCTACTGAAAATAAATATAGTGTATATAAAGCATTGGGTATCAAACAATTACCTATGATGTCTGTTGATTTAATGCAAGATATCCTAGGTATGAGTTTGAAACAAGCTGAAGGATACATGAATCTATCTGTCGAGGAATGTTCAATACCTTTCGATATTGAAAGACCATTGACACCTGAGGAGATAGAAATAGTACTAAAATATTGTAAACACGATGTTGATAGTACTGAAGAATTATTAAGTAAAAGAAAAGATTATGTTGGTAGTAAATTAACACTTATTAAAATGTTTAATCTACCACTAACTGATATATCAAAAACAAACTCTAATTTATGCTCTACAGTATTAAATGCTGATAGAAAAAAGCATGATGATGAGTTAATATATGATATAATACCTCAAATAAAAATAAATAATCCAGTATATAAAAAAGTACTAGACTTATATGTTGGTCACGAATTAGATTATACTAAAACAATGAAACTCAATATATGTGGTCTAGAACATAAATTAGCTTATGGTGGTATTCATGCAGCTAAGGAAAATTTTATATATGAGGGAGAAATGTGGGATTCTGATGTTACGTCATTTTATCCTTCAATGATGATTAAATATAACTTTCATAGTAGAAATATCAAAGATAGTAGTATGTATAAAAACATTTATGATGAACGTGTTAAAGCTAAGAAAAACAAAGAAAAAGCAAAAGCTAATGCACTAAAATTAATTGTCAATACAACCTATGGTGCTATGAAAAGTAAATTTAACACATTGTTCGATCCTAAAATGGCTAATCAAGTATGTATAACAGGTCAATTATTGCTAATAGATTTGTTAGAGAAGTTAGAACCATATATAACATTAGTTCAGTTAACATAATGGCTGAAGTAAAACTCCTTTAAGGAATATCAATCCTGTGTATACACAATAAAAATAATGGTGTATATGCATCGGGGAAACCCATCAATAATAAGGGCAATCCCGAACCAAGCATAATAGAATAGGTGATATAATGAAACAATTAATAGATTTTCCAAATTATTACATTGATATGCAAGGAACAATTATTTATGGAAATATTATGAAGGTGTAGAGACTAAGTAGTAAGCCACCTATTGATACGGTGGTTGAAATGGGGAGAACGAGTTATCGTTAAGAGATAGTCCGAACTACGTTGGATGATAAACACGTAACAGGTTCACAAATACTGATGGTATTCTATATATACCACATAACAAAGAAAAAATACTTGAAATACTAGATGAGTGGCAAACACGTACTGGTATGGGTATGGAAACTGAAAAGTTTAAAAAAATATGGCAAAAAGATGTAAATAATTACATAATAGTTGATGAGAATGACAATATTAAGGTAAAAGGTGGTTATGTTGCACAATATGAGCCTTCATTAAGAAATAATGCTCGTATACTTGATATAGCTACTGTAGAATACTTTGTTAAAGGGGTTAAGCCAGAAGAAACAGTCAACAAAGCAACTGACATATTCTTATTCCAATATATAACAAAAACAGGTCGTACATACGATACGACATACTGGCAACATCAGGGGGCTGAGGTTGAAGTAAATAATGTAAATAGAGTGTATAGTAGTAAAGATACAACTGATGGCACTTTATTTAAAATAAAACGAGTAGGTAATATCACTCGTAAAGATAGCATCGCTAATCTACCTCCACACTGTGTAGTAGATAACGGAAACAAATTAACAATAGACCAAATAGATAAAACTTGGTACATTGATCAAGCGTATAAGAGAATACACGATTTTATGGAATAATCGGAGGTAATGAGTATGTTAACCAATAAAATGAAATATATAATTTGTGATGAAAATAAAGCACCTATACATTCATATGAAGATTTTAAATCATTAAGTGATGTTAAAGATGTAGACAATGTCGGCGTAGTTATAGATGAACCATATGTAATAGTCGATATTGATGACAACGTTGAGTTTGATATTGTGCATAAAATAATTCAAGATATGCATATCAAAACTCGTATATTGAAAACATCTCGTGGTGGTCATTTCTGGTTCAAGACGTTAGTTCCAATCAAAAACGAAACACATAAGAATACACCATTGACTGTTACTGTCGACATTAAATGTTGGGGTAAGAAAACAATGGAAATTGTTAAGAGAAATGGTGAATGGCGTGAATGGTTACAAGATGATGAAGATGTTGATGAAATACCATATTTCTTAAAACCTTTTAACTCATCAAAGCATTTCTATGGCTTAGATGATGGAGATGGTAGAAACAGTGATTTGTTTAGTACTATTATTCCATTAGTTAAAATGGGATTAGATAAAGAACAAGTTAAAGAGCTATTTTACATCATAAATCAATATATGTTCGCAACTCCACTTGATTATTCAGAAATAGATGCTATGTTAGATAAGAATGATATATTTGCTCAACCAAACTTTAAATTCTTTGATGGTCATACGTTCTTACATGATGTATTTGCTGATTACATGATAGAAACGTATAGAATTAAATATTTTGGTAAATCTATGTATATTTATGATGGTAGAGCTTATGTAAGTGATGAGGATTTGATTAAAGCTAAAATGGTAGAAGTTATACCCAGCTTAAAGATAGCACACATACATGAAGCATTTGAGAATATTAAATATAAAGTATTAAGTAGACCATCTAGTCTAGATAAAACATATGTTAATGTAAATAACGGATTATTATCAATAAACGATTTCACACTTATACCACATACACCTGATATATTCACAATCAATAAATTAGATGTTACTTATGATCCAGTCGCTAAATCTGATATTATTGATAAAACATTAGAATCATTATGTTGTGGTAGACAAGGTTTGGTTAACTTGTTATATGAAATGATGGGATACGTATTATATCCAACGTGTAAATATCAAAAAGCATTTATCTTATTAGGTAATGGTTCAAATGGTAAATCACTATTCCTTGAGATGCTACGAGAGTTAATTGGTGAAGAGAATTGCTCATCATTAGCACTAGAGGACTTAGGGGATAAGTTCAGAGCTTCTGAAATAGTTGGTAAAATGCTAAATATCGGTGATGATTCAGGTCATGGGTTACTGGAGAATACAGCAATATTTAAAAAGCTAGTTACTGGTGATAATATGACATTTGAAAGAAAAAGACAAGATCCTTTTAAATATTCCAACACATCAAAATTGATATTTGCAGCCAACTCATTACCACCTACAACTGATAAATCAGATGGTTTCTTTAGAAGATGCATTATAATACCATTTGATGGGGTGTTTAAACCGGGAGAACCTAATTATGATCCAGCATTAATTTATAAGGTTACTACTGATAACGCTAAGAGTTATTTATTGAACTTAGCATTAACTGGATTAAAGAAATTGAATAAAGATGAATACTTCGATGAAACTGACGACACAAAATTATTGGTAGCTACATATAATGCTGCAAACAATAGTGTAATATTATGGTTAAATGAACATTCTAAGAAATTCAATACATTAGCTGAGGCATATACATCTTATGTTGGCTTCTGTACAATGGGAGGTTATAAACCATACAATATGGGTAAGTTCAAACAAGAATACACGAAATATAAAAAAGACACTGAATAGTGTCTTTATTTTTTTGTACTTTTTTTCTTATAGCTGAATGTTCCATCACCATTGTCATTTAATGTGTATGTGTATTCATCACCTATTTTAATCACGTTTTTACCATTTGCATCAGTATATGATGTGTATTTATTATTATCAATGTAACTGTAAATATCACTGTAAATACGTTTGATTTTATCTTCTTGTTCTCTTATATCATCAGTACTTGATGCATAATCAGCTTTTAATGATTTTAGTACTTTTAGTTCTGTTCCTAATTCACCATATGATCTTTCATAATTTAATACTTTCCATGCGAAGTAATTTTCAGCATCTTCAGTACTATTGAATGATCCATCACTATTAGGTTTTAAATTTTCATACGCATCTTTCATGTTATAGTATCTACTGTTGTAAGATGATACAGTGTTTGTATCAGTGTAGAATTTAGATACCCATGGATTGATGTCTGTAGCACCATTAACATATCTAAATGTGTTATAGTAAATAGTACCGTATTGTTTTAATAAGTAATCAAATGTTTCCTTACTAACAACTTTACCATCACTATAAATAGCATTTCCATAATAATCCTCATTCTTCATTATACTCATGAAATTACTGAATGATGTACTACTATCTAATCCGTTGACACCAACTGAATCCCATACATAATTTACAGTATCTACTAATGGTAATTTATCTTCATCACGTATTGTAGTACCACTCATTATATCTTCAATTGCATCATATGCTCTCCAAATACGACCTTTTGGTATTTTAATAACACCATCACCAACTGGAATTATAATGTTATCACGTATTTCAGTATCGGATAGATTAGCTATTGCTTTTTGAGATTCTTCGTCATCATATAACTTTTTAAGTAATTCTCTACCTAAACCGAATATCAATGCTGTTTTAACAGCTTGAGTTACAGCTCGTTTAGCTGTTTTGCTATTTATAGGTGTTCCATATTTAGCCTTATTAATTGCTTCTTTTGCTAAATTAGTATATGGTGTTATAGTAGAATCGATAAATCTATTTACACCAGCAACACTTGATCCTAAGAATACTGTTAATCCAGCAGAATCTAATGATTTCCACAATGATCCAGTTTTACTAAAGTCTGTAGTTCCCTCATTAGATATTCTCATAGCCTCTTCTATTGAGTAACCACTTTGTAATGCTGTTTTGTATAACGCATATCTAGTTGTTAATTCACTTACTTCAAGTGCATTGTTCATTTTGTTTATAGCATTTTCTAATGGTGTTTTCTTTTGTATGAAACCTTTTTTATCAGTTTGAGTTAACGTTTCACCTCTATTAGCCATAAATGTTTGATATTCTGGAGTGTTATTTTTAGCATCTATGATAAATGCTCCAAATTCATTTTTCATGAATCGCATTGTTTCTCTACCAGTGAACTCACTATTGATAATAGCATCTCCAAAGTCTCTTATGAAGTTAGAACCTTGCCATGGTAAGTTTAATTTAGTTAACATGGCTTTTTGTATACTAGCTTTTTTAGCCATTACTTTACCTAATTTAGATTGTCTAAATGCTCTAGCCCATTCATCAATACCATTCATAGCATCATACATATTTCTTGATATTTTCAAAGTTTTATTTACAAGTTGACCATTTTTACCTGTTCCCAAATAAGCCATTGTATATTGACCATCAACGAAGTTCAAACCTTTAGTCTCATTAGAACCATTTTCTACATCATCTGTTGTTTCAATATTATCAATATCTGTTTCAGTAGGTGTAGTATCAATTTGCTTCATATAACTTTCAGCAACAGTTCTTCTAAAGTCATTTTCAATCATTTTAGCATAATTACTAAATGTTCTTTCAGCTAGTGATTGATCTAATGGTTGTATGTTATATCTTTCAGCACCTTCAACTCTACCTTTTAGTTTTCCAACTGGTATATCAGTGCTGTTTGACATACCTGTTCCTGTTTTAACTACTTCACGAGTTATTGGAGAATACCATGGATTTAAGTTATAGAAATAATCTGCTGTATTTACTTTAATGAATTTACCAACAGTAGCTTCTTTAATTTCCTCATCTGTCATTTCCATGATTTCTTTAGCTACATCTTTTGTTATAATAGTATACTCATTCATTACACCACTTGATATTAATTGTTTATTCATAGCATAATTATATTCTGATAATTTAGGTATAAGATCATTTTTAATAACAGATACTAATTCAGGATATTCTGTTTCAATATCGTTTATCAACTCAATATTATCCTCAATACTATTGTCTGGGAAGATATTGTTTACATACTCCTCACTAAACTGTGAACTATAATCTCTATGATTTATTTTATCAATTGTATCTTGTTGTAATCTTAGGTAATAATCGGCTGTTGTACGTAAATTATCTGGTAAGTTAGTATATGCTTCTACAGCTTTACTACCTGATAAAGTGTTCATCCAATTACCCTTATAATCAATCATATTTGAACCGAAGAATGATTGAGCAGCTATATTATTTTTGTGATTTCTTCTACTCAATGCATTTATTATGTTATTATTGCCATTAGCTTTGTCTATTTTTCTCAAACTAGCATACATATCTAACAATCGTTGTTTAATTGCTGTAAGTCCTTCTTTTTCTTTGCTTTCGATAACTTGTTTTTTCTTATTTAATGCATTTCGTGTATCTTCTAATTCAGTGTATTCCTCCATAGTAACTTTTGCATTTTTATTAAGTTTATTTTGTTGCTCGTTGTATTCTTTGTTGAACGCACTGTTTTTTGATTTAATAACTAATGCATCACCTATGATTTCACCTTTTAAATCTTCATCATCAAAATCTTCTTCATCGAACATATCCATGTATTCATTAGCATCGTTAGCAAACATTAATTCTTCATCAAGACCGATAGCCTCGTCCATTACAGCATTACCTGTTATTGCAGCATCGTTTTCAACTTTAATTTCTTTTGCTGTTTCTTCAACCACTGGTATTTTAGTTAAATCTGGTTTCTTTTCAACCACATTATTTGATACTTCTTGGTGTATGTTGTATTGTTTTTTCAAGTTTTCATAATATTCAATGGTATCCATACCTTTAGCAACATTAGTATTATATTCTTCTAATACTTTAGCAACTTCTGCTTCTTTTAGGGCTTTAGTTGATTTAGAAGCTATTGATTTTTCTACCTGTTTTGTTTTAATTTCCATTTGCATTTTCTTAACATTAGCTTGTCCCGGGTTAAACATATCATCGGTATCTTTGTTAAGTGCTGCTTTTTCTAATTGTTTTTTAGCTTGATATCCTTCTTCTAGTGCAGCTATCGTTTTATCCCCACCGTTAGCACGATATTTATTGTATTCTTTTTGTGTTTCTTTTAAGAACTCAGCTTTTATTTCACCAGTATATTTATTTGCATTTTTATATGCCTCTTCTATTTTACTAAATGATTCAGTTAATTCAGTAGGCGTAACTTTTGATGTTTCTTTTGTTGTTGATAATTCTTTCTTCGTTGTCTCTTTTACTTCTTTTTTAATTCCTTCAATCTTTTCTGTTCTAGTTTCTTTCTTTTTAGTTTCTTTCTTTTCTACTTCTTGTTTTTTAGTTTCTTTTTTTTCTACTTCTTGTTTATTTAATGTTTTTTTACCATCTTGTCTATTTCTACCCATTAATTCTCTAGCATCATCAGTTGATATATCTTTGTTTTTTGCATTTTCTTTTAAAATAGCATCTATTTCAGTATCTGTTTTTGGTGAAAGATAAACTTTATTACCCTTTTGTTTTATATTATATAATTCGGGATATAATATAACTTCTCTACTTCTGTTCCAATATTCTCCTTTAGTCTTATACCTAGGATCAGCCGTTTGTGTTGTAAACGTTACTGGGGTATTAGTATCAACATATATATCGTATACTGTTCCATTTTTTTCTCTAGCAGCATACCCTTTTTCAGCAACTTCCTTAGACATAGTTGATGAACGAACTATACTATCACTGAAGATTTCATCAGCTTTAGCACCACGATGTAATAATAAAGGCTCGTTTGTTCTAGTTACTGTTTCTTGCATATTATTAACCAGTTTTCTCATCAAATCATCTGATCGTTTTTGTTCACCCATTGTACTGTATAAATTAACGCCGTCATTTGATTTTGCATCAAATTTAGCAGTTACTTCTTGTGGCATTTTATCTTTTGAATAATCATATTCGTTGTATGTTTTACCATTTACAGTTTCTTGAGCAGTAGCTGTAGTGTTAGTTGTAACTTGTGTTGCTGGTTGTGTTGCTTTAATTTGTTGTGTTTCAACATTAGCATTAGCTTTTCTAGTATTTACATCTATTGCTGTTTTTGTTGGTAATTTACCCTTGTTTATATCTATATCAGATTGTATAGATGTTGGTTTATCACCTTTAGCGTTTTGATTAATTGATGAAGATTTAGATGCTTTAGTTGCTGCTCTTATACCTCTCAAGTTAGGTGAATCAAGTGTACCACCTATTGCAGCACCAAGTAAACCACTTTCAAGTACTCCACCCCAGAAATCTTTAGTTCCATATTGTGATAGTGAATCAGAACCTTTATAAACAGTTTGTGTTAATGGGTTAACTAATTCTGCTATAACTTCCTCAGCACCTTCACCAATAACATCTTTAATATAATTCTTTACAACTTCTTTTCCTGTAGCACCTTCAATTTTCTTTAAACCCGGTATACCACCACTTATTTGTTCTGTTGCTAATTCAGTACCAGCAGTTAACAAACCATATAATGTTGATTTACCAACATCGCCAGATTCACCAAATGCCTCGTTATATCCACTAGCAAATGATTTACCACCTAATGCAACATTGGCTGCTGCTTTTCCAGCTGCACCACCGATAGCAATAGTCGGTATCATTTCACCAATACCTTGAACTAATTTACCACCGAAATTTTCATCAGTAATATAACTAGATTTGTTTAAAACATTTTTATTATACAGATTAACATTTTGATTTAAGTATGGGTTTGTTTCATAGCCACCAGCTTTATTTATAGCTGCATTTGTTAGATCCCATCTCGCAAACTCAGACATACCTTCTGCAGCATCTTTTTGTCCAACTAATCGTAATGTACCTGCTGCTATTTGTGTTGGTAAGTCAATAAATAATCCTTCTGCACCTTTTAATATACCTTGACCGAATAGTTGTGTACCACCACTAACAGTACCTAAAACAGTCTTTTTGGTGTTATCAGTAGTTATACCATTACGTCTTTTATCATAGTCTTTTAATGCATCATCTAATAGTGACATTGTATTCACATCCTTCCATCAATCAAAAGGTCTTAACGACCACCGAAAGATCCACCATTACCTGATTTATACTTCAAATTATTTATTTGTTTTAATAATTTTTCAGCGTCAGTTTCTGTTAATCGTTTATCATAATATGCTTGTGAAATTGCATCACTCATTGATGTTTTTATAGCAGCGAGACTGTTATCTTCTGCTTTAGTGTACAAGTTGTCATATTTTGAAATAGTTGATAATAATCTATCATATAAACCTTCTTCTGATGTTGCGTTCATACCTAATAAACCAAGTATTTTGTTGTATTCAGCATCACTCATTCTTCCGTTAGCCTTATCATCATCTAGTAATCTTCTTTTTTCAGTAACTGACATATCTGAGCCAGATAATTGATTATATCTAGTTTCAGCGTATGATCCTAACCCACTTGAACTTGCCTTTGCAGATGCACTAGCAGAAGCCTTAGAAGCAGCTAATTGTCTATTTCTATAGTCATTTTCCCATTGTTGTTGAGCCATTTGATCTTGATATTGTAAGTCGGCTAAATAGTTGTTATATGCTTGAGTATAATATTTATCAGCCATAGTTTGTTGATTTTGTTTAGCACTTGCTAAAGCTGCTAAATAATCACTAGCTAATTGTCCTGATGCAACGTTATATTGACCTCTAGCATCGTTTAATTGATTAGCTAAATCAGCTAATTCATCAGATCTTTGTTGTTGTAATACAGCTTTATTTTGTCCGTAAGCTGTTTCATTCAACATACGTTGGTTGACACCAAATCCTTGTGTAGATACACCTAATTGTGATAACTGTTCATCTAATGCTCTATCAGCCATTAATTTGTTTAAATAAGCTGCTTGTGCATCAGTACTGTATCTTTGATTTACAGTATCTTGTTGTCTTGCTATTTGATCATACAAGGTATTATACTTATCAGCAAGTGCTTGTTGATCAACCTTGTTTTTTGCAGCTAGATCATCAGTCAAATAGCTTAAACTGTTTAAATATTCTTGTTTAGCATTAGTTGCGTATTGCCTAGCTCTTTCATCGTAAGTAGCCATTAAAAATCCCTCCTAAATAGTGCATAGTGCACCCATTCTACTGTAATATAATTATATCACATTTTTATAAAATAATCAATAAAAAAGGAAGATTATTTTAAATCTTCCATAGCTTTATTTATCTTTTCTTGTAATTGGTCTATTTGTGCTTTTAAATCTTTATTGATAAGCAACTCTTTTTCATAAAGTTCTTTGTAATCAACTGAAGGGTCTTCTTTTGTTAATTTATCAAGTTGATTAGTCCATGCACTAGGAAAATACTCGTGTGTTTCTGGATCAGCTAACGCAACACTATTTCCTTGTTTATATCTTACATAAGCCTTTTCCCCTTTTTTAAGTGTATATTTACTTTCTCTATATTCTGTTGTTGTATATAAATTTATATCTTCTTTAGCATATACATAATCTCCTATGTTAAACACTTCTCCACTCTCCTTATAAGGTAATTGTACTATACCTGTAATGTATTTTTTGTTTCTTGTTTTTTGAGCAACACAATTCTCTTTATAATTTCCATTTGATGTATTTCCTTCAACACATATTAAATTATCACCACTTAAACTTTTGACAATTCCAACGTGTTCCATTCCACCTTTTGTTTCAGGTGTCCAGTCAAATACAACTAAATCACCAGTTTGTGCTTTAGCATAGTCATTACACCAATAACCGTTATCTTTAGCCCATTGTACTATTGATGGAACAAATCCAAATCCACCAATATATTTTTCTTTAGTACAACTATCTAACCAATCACAACCTAAATCATGTTTTACAACATAATCTATAAACGCACCACACCATGCGTGTTGTAAATTATTACCCCAAAACCATCTTGTGATATCATTAGGATTAGGATATGGCGTTGGTTTGATATAACTACAAGCCTTATTTACTAATTCTTCTCTAGTCATATTATTCTCCTTTTTTCTTCCCAAAATTACTCAATCCATTAGCACCTAATGATATTGAAATAGAACTTAAAATGTATAATAAAATATCTTGTGCTGCAAATGTGCCTAATACTAAGTTAGTTGCTATCAACAGAATCAAGCAAATAATAAAACTCCAGTATTTTGTTGGTATGTTCTTGATAAGTGGTAATTCTTTAGTGAACTCAACTACCATAAAAACAATAGTAACGAATGAAGCATAAGTAGTTAGAACATCCCATGTAATAAATTGTTCCATATCTATACCTCCTTTATATTATCATTATACCACAAAATAGCTAAAAAATCAATTAAAAGAGAATGTCAGCTAACTATCCAGACATTCTCTACTTGTCTATTTCTACAATCGAACGTGTCATATATTATCCCATTTTTAGAGCATACAATATGACCACGCATTGTAATCAGTAATGTGTTATAAGGAAACATACCAGAAACTTGACCAACAGTGCCATAAATGTCATCTAATCTTTTATACGTTCTATCTAAATATCCTCTAACAAATTCACGTTTATCTAATAAAGTACCTTCATATTGTGCAATATCACTTAAATAATCATACACATAATCCCACGATTTATTAGTAGCACAAGATATTGCTCTAATAACGCAGTCATCTTCATACCTATTAAGTGCATTTGCATTATAATACTTATACATTATCTCATACTTCTTTGTAATGTCTCATTTAACATTTGTTTTTGTTGTTGAGAATCGGCTTCTTCGTGTAATACTTTGATGAAGTCTTCTAATGCTTTCACCATGTAATGAAATGACCTATCGGTTTCTTCTCCTGTACCATATCTTTCACGACTTTCCATATATCTTCCATATTCTCCAGCCATTCTATCCATTTCTTGCTCACCACGATATTTCATATCATACCCACGACGTCCATAAGAACCGTCACCATAAGCTCCATAATTACCATAATTATACCCATAATTATTACCATAACTGTCATATCCCGGTCTTCTTCCATAATTCATACATTTATCCTCCTTTGCCATGTGTTTTATTTTACTTAACTTATATAAATATTCTAAGTTACTTGTGCTGATACCTTGATCCATCACTTGTTGGATTTGTTCTTCAACTTTTTTTAATACCATATCTTCCAAACTAATCACTCCCTTTCTTCAAGTAGTTAATTATAGTGTTGTTTTGTTCTATTATTTTTTCTAAATAATCCCTATTTTGATGCTGTAATTCATTCATTAAATCACTATTGTTATAATCCTTAAAAAGTATTTCAAGGCTTAATGCTTGTAATAATAAAGATGTTACATCAATAGTATTATTTTTCATTACGCAACTCTTTTAATTGCTATATTTGCATTTTTAACAATAGGTATTTGAGTGTCTGTTGCAGTACCATCATAAGTGATAGTTGGTACACTTCTTACAGTTATACTTACTGTACCTCTACCACAAACTCTTATATATTTTGTTGATGAAATATTAGTATATATACCAACTGTTACAGGTGTATCCATTTCAGTTCCTGATAATTGTGTGCCATCGGCAAATATAGCAAATGCGACATTACCAGCAGTAGCACTTGTAACATTAGCATTGAAATCTACTTCATAAATACCACCTGCAACAATATTAAATGTTGCTTGACCCTCATTATGATTTAACCATCCCCATTGACAATTAGCACTATTTGTTCTTAAATCAGTGTCAGAGAAAGTTATAGGTGATGTATTAGATGTTAAAACTAATTCTTGTTCTTGTAAACTTTGTATCATTTCATATCTCCTTTCTTAAACAAAAGAGAATAAGCCCTTGCTTATTCTCTTATTTAGCAAGTTCTCTATTGAGATTGTCTATAAGACATTATGCTATTAAACTATAGTATTTCCGTAGAAACCATTTCCATAAAATCCATTATATAAACTTGTGTATGGACTTGATACTAGATAACTAGGTATTGGATATGGTCTTACTTGATTTACTATTGATGCACCTATACCATTAGCTGTAATAGTGTTTTTCAAGTCATTTACTTGTGAGCGTAAGTCATCAATAGTATTTTGATTCATTGCATCTAGGATTTTTTGAGTATTTTCAATTCCTTGAGCTCTTAATGTGCAGCAACACTCATCCATTTTAGCTTGTGCTTGTAAAGCTGTTGTCAATAAATTAGTATTTAATTCATTAGTTTGTGTTAAAATATCTCGTTGTGTATTATTTGATGAACTTAAAATACTATTTTGAATACCCATGTTACCTGTTAAAATATCACTTCTAACATTACATAAGTTTGTAGCAGCATCACTGAATCCGTTAGATAATGCAGTTAACACTGATTGTGTACCACCAGTAACGTCTCTTTGAGTAAATTCACTTGAGATATAATCAGTAGTAGCAAGATTATTGTATCCATTACCACCGAATCCACCCCAACCATTATTACCAAATAATAATGCTAATAGAACTAATGCCCAAATACCGTCGCCACCAAATGCACCACCAAATGCACCGTTATTATACATAGGATATGCAAAGCCATTATTTGTTGCTAAATCAACTGTTGGAACTATTCCTTGTGTACCGTTCATGATGTCTCCTTTCTATAAACCTATTGCTAGTTTATAGATTTATTGGAAGATACATAACTAGCATATATCCTCCAATAAGTCTATAACTTAGACTTATCTCATTTGTTGAAAAAGTTTATTCCATTCTTGCTGTTGTTGTGGATTAAAATTATTTGTTATCTTATTCAAATATTCCTGTGGATTTTCGTTATTCTTTCTTGCTTGTTGAAATTGATTATACGCTTGTGGATTCAACCTCTTTAGCTGCATCTCTAGTTGATTCATCATTCCATTTGGTATCTGTTGCAATTTCTGTTGAAGTAACATTTGTATCATGTTGTTCATTACGTATCAATCCTTTCTTTAATTCATCTATCTGTGCCTGTAATAATTCTATTTGTATGTCTTTTTCATCTTTTGGTATAATTTCATTTAATTCGTATGTTTTTATATCACCTTTAGTGTTTTTTATCCACACAACACTCATGTCTTTACTGAAATATGGCGTATCTCCTAATACAATGTTTTTATGAACCTCATCAATAGATCCAGCATATCTGATCAAGTCACTTGTTGTAGGAGCTAATTGAAAGTTTTGTGTTAAATTTGTCGGTTGTACCGGTTGTTGTGGTATTTGTTGTTTCATCTTTTCAAGCTCAGCAATTTGTCCATTTATCCTATCAATACTCGCTTGTGGATTATATACATTTATATATGGATTGTTATACATTCAAACTCCTCCTTCAATATAAGAAAAAGAGACACAATATGGCTAATGATATATTAGTATTAGTCATGATTGTGCCTCCCTCCGTATGTTTACCAATGTAGAGAACCCATAATATTACCTCTACAACTAAAGTATACAATTTTAACCATGTACAAACTGATACACAATACAAAAAAAGAAACTAAATTAGTTTCTTAATTTCATTATTTATTCTATTTAGCATCTTTCGTATCCCTGCCTCAGTATAATTGTATTTGTATGATAAGTTCAAAGCTGCTTGTTTCTTTATGAAATAATCATAAGCTATGGAATATTTAACACTATCTTTATCAGTTACTTTCAATATTGTTTCATTAAATATATCTGTAGGCATACCTTTATATAGTGGTTTATATGCTTTCTTTACGAGTTTAGATGTTACGTAGGATAAACCTACACCCAACATTATTGGAACTACAATACTAATTCCTAGAGGTGTTGTTATTCTGTTAAGAACATAATATGCCAAATTAGATACTATAAAACAATGACCCATGTTTGATAGATGAAACGCCTTACCGAACACACCCTTAGATAACCAAAACGATGTCAATATAAATATGCATTCTATTAGAGTATGGTTAAGCGTAGCTATCAATAATACTATAAGTATCGTTCCAATATTCCAGATGAAACTTAGTATAAAATAAATAATATAAGTCAATTTAGTTTCTTTATCTAAGCTTTTAAACTTATGCGATTTTCTTTGCAATTCTTTTAGCAATATCGACAAGTTTATCTTCTTTAGCAAATAGAAGCCATGATGTAGGCATATTATCCCTCCTTTTCTAATCAATTCACACCATATCAATAACATCACAATATAATCTATATTTAATATTAATGATAGTGTAAAGCTATATTCAGTAATACTATTATTTCTTGTTATTAGACTTACGGCTTGTAAAATAGTATTCATTATCAGAAACTTTACCGATTCTTTGAGTTTAACACTATGCATTTTAAAATGTAATATTAAAATGGTAAATGTTATTAAATAGTAAAGTGATTCCAATCCATACTTGAATAGGAAGTAAGATACAAACGTATTAACACTTGTTGTAAAACAAACAAGTAGCATTTTAGGTTTGCTCTTAGACACTATATAAGTATATAAATATAGTTGAAAAGCTAATAATATAAATTGTACTATATTATTAATAATTGGTATATTTACTTTATTATCTATAAAAATAATAAACGCATTATTATAGTCTAGACCAAAGTAATCTAATCCAACTATCTTCATTATAAATATAATGAGCAATACAAACAGATACACTTTTAAACTCGCAGTTAAATATTTATCATAATCTTTAAACAACTTGATCACCTCCTAACATAAAACGTCATATCAAGCACTTGATATGACGTAGTATAATACTTTTCAGTTTATTTGTCAACACTATTTGTTCTTTTTCGTTTAGATTTGTTTTTTTGTGCTCTTATATATTCCATTTCACTTGTTATATAAGAGTTGCAATGCATTGTATCATGATACTTACTATACAATTCCTCGATGTGTTGATAGTCTGTTGAGGTTCTAGTTAAACCATTCCTTAAACTACCGGCAAATTGTAAAATTTCGTATCTGATTCTATCTCGTTCGTTTTCATCGACTTTTTTATCAATTTCTTTTATCTGTTCCTTCAGATCGTCAATCCCTAATAATTTGCCCCATAATTTTCCAAACCATGTTATAGGATTCCATTTCACAGGTGATATTTCAATGCCTATTAGTAGCAAAATACTTACTAACACACTGTGATAATGTAACCATTCTTGTATCAATTCTTGCATTGTTTACTCCTTTCTAATAAATTACTACTTTTATCTATAATAAACATATAGTTTTGATGAATTAGTAACACCTGGTGCGTATTCTA
>Ga0265301_10000703_pt1 | contig 46228 bp, 33 predicted proteins | sample AusTroGonzalo_MG_2_FD_193488 | JGI IMG/M metagenome (GOLD analysis project Ga0265301, IMG submission 193488) | Bovine rumen microbial communities from tropical cattle in Woodstock, Queensland, Australia - Gonzalo_04 | ecosystem: Host-associated > Mammals > Digestive system > Stomach > Rumen ...
AGCCTATAAAACAAAGTATGCCAGCAAAGGAATTTATTCCGTTTATTCATCAAATGAAGAGTTCAAGGAATTGTTTAACGCCCATTTAACTCAACATTTTCTAACGGTGAAAAAACTCGATGCAATTCGATCGGAAACAAGACCGCAATTGTCTTTAAAGTCGATTTCGGAAGTCGGTGATATTGTGGATTCGGCTGTGGTACAAAAATATATGGTTCCCAATCCAATCTCTGATGATGAAAGAATGGCAAGCATAAAGAGTAAAATTGATTTAATAAATAAAATTGATTATCTTAAAAGCCATATAGTTTTACCTAAATTTGTATTGCCTACATTTATTTCCATCTCTCATTTAGAAAGTCGTGTCAACATCAAAGAATCTACCCAAGACAAAATTTCTGACTTTGCAGAATTAAAAAATCTTACGTTAAACAATGATTTTTTTAACTTGGACGAATTGAGTGAGGAGATTGGTTCACCCATATCAAAATCTACTATTTTACACGGTAGTGAGGAATATAAGCGAAAATATCATACTATTTGCGATCTAGAAAAAGAAATAGATGATTATATATTGTGGGATTGCATAGAAAAGACATTTTCAGATTTGTATATGATGAAATTGGTTGTGGGAAATTCAGGAAATACATTTGACGAAGATATCGATATTGAAGTTTATTTTTCTGCATCCATGATTAAAACTCACGACAACTTACCAAAACTCGATCGTTCTAATTTTGAATTGTTTGACGAGAATTATGGTTTTTCAGATATTTTTTCAATAAAGAAAACTGAAACATATGCTGATTATGATTCTTCATTTAAAGAAAGAAAAGCCGTTGATTTTAGTATCCCGGAAGAAGGTGATGAGTTCGAGAATAACTACAGAAACACCATGAACCAATTGTTTTGTTATGAAATATTCAAGAAAAATGATCTTTGTATTGTAAAATTGCACTTGGACTACATTAAACAACATACACTTATAGCTTTTCCGACACCGTTATTTGTGAATAAACAACATTTGTCCGACAAAATAACTTATCGAATTATATCAAAGCACTATCCTGATATTGTAGAGAATGACCTTAAAATAGAAACGCATTTAAGTGATTAATTATGAAAACGAATTGGCGGGCGAGCCGCCCGCGCTCCGACAAAACCGCCTGAATTTATGGGGGAATCAATACCACACACTCCACAGTCTGCTAACGCAGCCAGCTCCCCTAACTTAGGGGAGCAATAGAGACAGCCGCCCGTGCTTCGACAAAACCCGATGAAAAGAAAATAGAAAAAACCTCTCGCTTTTTTCCAAAAATCGAGTATAATACAGCAGTTTTTACGGATGGAGGTGAAATGAAAATGAGTTTCGAAACTTTCGAACAAGCGTTGAGTTCTCTCACGCAAGAGCAGCAGACGGTTGTTTACAACCTGATTGTTTCGCTCGGAAAGCTGAATTCCAAAGACGATGAAGAAACTCCGGCTCAGAAATTCTTGAAATTATCCTGGGATGGCGACGAAAACGCGGAAAAAATTCTTGAAAACATAGCAAACAACCGCGTCAATTCAGACCGTTTCGGAGAGAACAATGCGCTTTTTGATTGACACCAATATCATAATTTACCGCTTGAAAAATATGGGCAATGTAAATGCCAATTTCCTGAAATACAAAGACGAAAAGATGTTTGTTTCGGTAGTCACCCACAACACAAAGCATTTTGAGAAAATCCCGAATTTAAAGATCACAGACTGGTTTTAATCTCGCCATCTTAACTCCGAAAAAAGACCTCAAAAATCAAGCAAAAACCGCCTGAATTTATGGGGGATATGTTCAAATTGCGAAAAACTGTTTCCAATAACTTTAATGACGTTTTTTCACCACTCGTTAAATTTCAAACCTTGTAAAGTCAATTTTAGGTTGTATATTTCAGTGTTTCTTGAGGAAGAGGTTTCATGAAACACTACATTGTGACCGGAATGAGCTGCGCCGCGTGTCAGGCGAGAGTCGAAAAGGCCGTATCTAAAGTGAGCGGCGTTGAATCCGTAAGCGTGAGTCTGCTCACCAATTCAATGGGTGTCGAGGGCCGGGTCAGTGACGAAGCGGTCATCAAGGCGGTCGTTGATGCGGGCTACGGCGCGAAACTCAAGGAAAGCGGTGAAGATCGGGAAAATTCGGTTTTTGAGAGCGAAAAGGAGTTTCTGAAAGACCGCGAGACCCCCGTTCTTAAAAGGCGTCTCGTCGTTTCGGCAGTTTTTCTCCTTCTTCTCATGTATATCACGATGGGGCACAACATGCTGCACCTTCCCCTGCCAGCTTCTCTGCACGGAAACTTCATCGTTCTCGCCCTTCTGCAGATGGTGATCGCCCTTGCGGTGATGATCGTGAACAGAAAGTTTTTCGTGAACGGATTAGGCGCGCTTTTCCATAGATCCCCGAACATGGACACTCTCGTGGCACTCGGTTCGTCAGTCTCTTTCGGCTGGAGCATCTTCGTAGTCTGCGAAATGTTTGCTAACGGAGAGAATGCCGCAGAGCTTTACCACAACAGCCTTTACTTTGAATCGGCGGCGATGATCCCCGCTCTGATAACAGTCGGAAAGATGCTCGAAGCGATCTCGAAAGGGAAAACCACGAACGCGCTGAAAGGGCTCATTGAACTCGCTCCGGTGAAAGCAGTCATTTTGAAAAACGGTGTCGAGACCGAGGTAAAAGCTGATGAAGTCAAAGTCGGAGACACGTTTATAGTCCGGCCGGGCGAAAAAATTCCGGTCGATGGAGTGGTCATTTCGGGCGCAAGTTCAGTCGATGAATCGGCTCTGACTGGCGAATCGATCCCCGTTGACAAAAATGTCGGCGAAAACGTGAGCGCGGCGACCATAAATCAGACTGGACACCTCACCTGCAGAGCGACGAAAGTCGGTGAAGACACCGCTCTGGCACGCATCATCCGCCTTGTTTCGGACGCGGCTGCGACAAAGGCGCCTATCGCCAGGATAGCTGACAAGGTTTCGGCATACTTCGTTCCGGCAGTCATCATAACCGCTCTGATCGTGTGTGCCGGCTGGCTGATCGCGGGTGAAACTTTAGCATTCGCGCTGGCAAGGGCTATATCGGTGCTCGTGATCTCGTGCCCGTGCGCTCTGGGTCTTGCGACACCAGTTGCGATAATGGTGGGAAACGGCGTAGGAGCTAAAAACGGGATCCTTTTCAAAAGCGGCGAAGCCTTGGAATCTGCCGGAAAAACAGCGATCGTCGCACTCGACAAAACGGGGACCATAACTTCGGGAGAGCCGAAAGTCACCGACATCCTGCCCGCTTCCGGTATCACGGAAGAGGAACTTCTGAAAAAGGCGTTCTCGCTTGAAATGAAAAGCGAGCATCCACTGGCGAAAGCGATAGTAAAAAAGGCTGAAGAGATGGGCCTGAGCCCGATCGAAACGACCGGTTTCCGCATTCTGCCTGGCAACGGAGTAGAAGCAAATACCGAAAGCGGCCTCCTTCGCGGCGGAAGTGAAAAATATATGACGAGCGTTGCAAATTTGCCCGAAACCTTCACGAAACCAGCATCACTACTAGCTGAAGCAGGCAAAACACCGCTTTATTTCTGCGAAAATGAAACCGTTCTCGGGATAATCGCCGTTGCAGATGCGATCAAGCCCGATTCGGCAAAAGCCATCGGAGAGCTGCACAAAATGGGGCTCAAAGTCGTAATGCTCACAGGCGACAACGAGCGGACGGCACGAGCCATCGGCCGAGAAGCGGGAGTTGACGAAGTTATCGCGGGAGTTCTCCCCGAAGAAAAGGCGGCGGCAGTTGTTCTGATGCAGAAATACGGAAAAGTCGCTTTCGTGGGAGACGGTATCAACGATTCACCCGCATTGATAAAGGCCGATACGGGCATCGCGATAGGAGCCGGAACAGACATCGCGATAGAGAGCGCCGACATAGTTCTCATGAACAGCTCGCTCACCGATGCTGCAGCCGCGATAAGGCTCAGCCGCAAGACCTTGAAGAACATTCACGAAAACCTTTTCTGGGCGTTTTTCTACAACGTCGTCTGCATACCGCTTGCAGCAGGGCTTTTCGCATGGAAAATGAACCCCATGATCGGAGCGGCGGCGATGAGCCTTTCAAGTTTCACCGTCTGCATGAACGCTTTGAGAATAAATTTATTCAGAATATACAACGGAAAAGGTGACAAAACCTTGAAGCAGAGCGGGTTTGACGCCGATATACTGCATCGTGAAATAACTGAAAACTTCAACGAAAAAAGGAGAGGAAAAATGAAAAAAACGGTAAAGATCGAAGGAATGATGTGCCATCACTGCGAAGCGAGAGTCAAAAAAGTGCTCGAAGGACTTCCTTTCATAGAGTCGGCCGAAGTCAGCCATGAAAAAGGCGAAGCCGTCCTCACGCTTTCCGGAGATTTCGACGAGGCGGCAGTCCGCAAGGTAGTTGAAGACAACGATTATAAGTTCGTATCTGCCGAATAACGCCGCGGAGGCCTGAAAACCGCGCCTCATCAAATCCGGACTTCTTGCACGGCACTTTCAAAACGCGTGGATTTCCCTGAAAAACCGAGTATAAAAGAGTGCTTTTTGATAGCGGAGTTAATTGAGTTTTCGTATATAACAGGAGTAAAAATGGCAAAAAAACAACTTTTTGGGACCGACGGGATCAGGACGAAGGCGAACGTTTATCCGCTGACGCCGGAGACATCGGCTGTGATCGGCAGGGCAATCACGCGCTGGTTCAGAGCACAGAAACCGACACCGCAGATAACGGCTGCGATCGGTACTGACACGCGGATCTCCTCTCAGATGCTGAGTTTCGCCGTCAGCTCCGGCATTATGAGCGCCGGCGGGAACGTGATCGACCTCAAGGTGGTTCCGACGCCAGTCGTCAGCGATTTCGTCCGCACTCACGGATGCGATTTCGGCATTGTCATATCGGCCAGCCACAATCCGTTCGGCGACAACGGCATAAAGATTTTCAACGAGAACGGCTCTAAGCTCAACGACGCGCAGGAGCTTGAGATCGAAGCGCTCTTTTTCGAGGATCAGAACCTTGAAAAACCTGTCGACGCCCTCGTCGGAAGGTCGTTTGCGGCCTCTTCGCCGACTTCGGAGTACATCGGGCGTCTGAAAAGCCGCTTCGCAGCGCTTTCAGGCTCGAACTTCAAGATCTGCGTCGACTGCGCGAACGGCGCTACCTCTGAAGTCGCAAAGGGGATATTCGGAGGATTCGGCGGCCTTGATCTCGATTACAACTTCTGCGAGCCGAACGGTCTCAACATAAACGACAACTGCGGCGCGCTTCATCCGGAAGTCCTGGCGGCACGCGTCGCCGAGCGGAAAGCCGACATCGGATTCGCCCTTGACGGCGACGGCGACAGGCTCATCACGATCGACGAGCGCGGCAGAGTCGTTGACGGCGACAAGCTTATCGGCATACTGGCAAAGCATCTCGACTGCCTCGGAAAACTGAAAAAACGCACGGTGGCGGTCACAGTTATGAGCAATGCCGGCCTTGAAAAACACCTTCGCGATTGCGGGATATCCGTTGCCAGAACGGATGTCGGAGACCGCTATCTGTTTGAAAAGATAAGCGCGGAGGGGCTGGCTCTTGCCGGCGAAAACAGCGGACACATCATCATTCCGGAAATAAATCCGACCGGCGACGGCATCATTGCGGCGCTTGTCCTGCTCGAAATACTGAACGGGACCGGCAGAAGACTTTCGGAGCTTGCTGACGAGATAGAACTTTTCCCGCAGATCCAGGCCAAGGTGAAGATCCCCGGCGAAAAGATCCCGCTTGAAAAGATCCCAGGACTGCCCGGCAGGATCAGCGCTGAGGAGGCGAAACTTTCGGGCGGCAGGATGCTCGTGAGGTACAGCGGTACCGAGCCTGTCTTGCGTGTCATGGCTGAGGGGCCGGATAAAGCCGCCGTGCAGAGAGCCGTTGATGAGATCTCTGAATTTGTCGGAAATTTTTATGGAGGTAATAGATGAAAAAACTTGCTGTTTTATTTTTTGTACTGTTTCTCTTTTTTGCGTGTTCGTCGGGAAATTCCGACGGCGGAGAGGTGGACGATGCCGATAATACCGGAGTTCAGGATGCCGATACTATAGAAGAGCCTGACTCCGCTTCCGTGCCGGATGCGGACGAAACTGAGACATCCGACAGCCAGGAACCCGCAACAGATGCCGACGGCGCTGCGGACACCAGCGATTCCGATACGGCCGGAGACGGCGGGAGCGGTTCAGACACAGACGCGGTAAACGATTCTGAAGTGGAACCCTCAACCGATGCGGACAACACAGCGGACGACAGCGATGCCGGAACAGACGACCCTGAATCGGGCTGTCCTTCAGGCTTCGAGTGCAGAGGCGGCTACTGCGCAAACACAAGCGATCCCAAATTTTTCTGTGCCGAAAATTCTGATTGCGGCGAAGGCCTCACATGCACATCCTCAAGCCTTCCTTCAGGTCAGTGCCACGGCTGTTCATATGCCTCTGACTGCCCGGGAGGAGGGACAGATGACGCCGTCAGATGTATTACTGCAGGATCATCAGGTTACTGCATGAGAATCTGTCACGCGGACGAAGATTGCAGCGAAGGCATGACCTGCAGAACAAGCGGCTTAGGCAGTTTCTGCGGCAAAAAAGACTGTTCGACGGCATCCGACTGCCCGGCAAACTACACCTGCACGCAGTCGTCAGACAGTTCTGAGGGCAGCTACTGCGCAAGGATCCGCTGTAATAACTGATACGGAAACGGGAGGTAAATAATGAAAAAAATTTATGTTTTACTTTTTGCTCTGCTTTTATGCACGGCGTGTTCGTCTGGAAATTCCGGCGGCGGTGAGATGAGTGATTCCGACCGGCAGGGAGACAGAACGGATGCTGACACTACTGACGATTCCGACTCCGCTCCTGCGCCCGACACGGACAAAACGGAGGCGCCGGACATCCCTGAACCTGCATCCGACGCGGACGACACTGCGCCCGACAGCGATACCGGAACCACCGATTCCGATCCGTCAGAAAGCGGGATCTGCTCGCCGAATCCGTGCGATACCGAAGAGAACCGCGCTGCGCACAGATCAAGATGTATGCCCGAAAACAACGGCACATCATTCACCTGCGAATGTGATGTGAATTACTACTCTTCCGAAGGCATCTGCTGCCAGGCTCACTCGTCGAACAAAAACGGGAAATGCCAGTGCGACACCTATTACGTCGAACCCGAAAACGAACCTGGCAAATGCGTCGCCGAGTGCACCGAAAATTCGGTCGAAGGTCTCAACGGCTACTGCAAAGACGGCAAAATCTGCCAGCAGGGGACCTGTATCACAGACCGCTGCACAGGCTACACCTGCCCGGAAAACAGTACATGCACCACAAAAAACGACGAACCATTCTGCCAGTGCGAAAGCCCGCTTCAGATGAGCAACGGGATGTGCTGCCCGAAAAATTCGACGAATGTCAACGGGAGCTGCAAGTGCGATGCGGGTTACGACCTTGCAGGGAACGAATGCGTCATGAGCGCGAACAACCCCTGCAAAACGAAGCCGTGCAGTCAGGCTCACCACTCGGAACCTAATCAGAATATTTGCGTTGCCGATTCGAGCGCTGAGGGCTATCACTGCGAGTGCAATACAGGTTACGAAGAGGGCTCTGACGGGAAATGCACGGAAATCGTTTATGATGTCTGCCCGAACAATATGCAGTGCCTCGGCGGATACTGCCTTCCGCAGGATTTAAGCAACGAACAGTGCATAAAGAACAGCGACTGCCGCGAATTCGGCGGAAACGCAATATGCTCGGCTCCAGGTGCAGCCGGCGGAGTCTGCTCAGGCTGCTCTGCAAATTCCGACTGCCCGGGGAACACGCAGTGCAACGACACTTACGGCACATGCGCCCTGATGTGCGACAGCGACAACGACTGTCCGTACGGAAAGTGCTATTCAAGCGGCTACTGCGGTCAGAAAAAATGTTCAAGCAGCGAAGACTGCTTCGCCGGGACCGTCTGCAAAGGTTCGACAGGCGACAACGACGGAATGTGCCAGAGGCTTGCCTGCCACGAAACAGAATGCTCTTTCTCGAATCCGGGCGGGACCTGCCCGAACCAGGGTGAAGCCTGCATAAACGGAAACTGCATCTCAAGCTGTTCGCCCAATCCGTGCAACGATACGAACAGGACCAAATGCGAAATAAAACTCGGCGTCCCGACCTGCGTCTGTGACGAAGGAACAGTCGAAAAGAACGGAAAATGCCAGCCGAAGGTCCTTCCAAGCTGCCCGTCAGGCTTCATCTGCAAAGGCGGCTACTGCGCGGACAAAAGCGAAGGTGCCTTCTTCTGCGCCGAAAATTCCGACTGCGGCGGTTCTCTCACATGTACTTCATCGAGTCTTCCCTCCGGTCAGTGTACCGGCTGCCAATATAACGCTGATTGTCCCGATCCTGATGAAACCGGCATGGTTTCATGTCTCGGAGCAGTTACTACGAGCGGTTACTGTATGAGAAGCTGTTTCTCGGACGAAGACTGCAACACCGGCATGATCTGCAAAACAAACGGATACTGCGGCAAAAAGGAGTGCTCGAAACCCTCAGACTGTCCGGCGAACTACACCTGCAAGCCCTCATCCGACAGTTCCGAAAGCGGAACATGCTCAAGAATACCGTGTGAATAAAGGAGGAAAAAATGTTTAGAGACTGGGTCGACAAATTCGGTGCGGCGATAACCGTAATGGACTGCGAAGGAAACATCCTCGACATGAACGAAGCGGCCTGCAACGCCCTTTCCGGCGGCAGGAGCATGATCGGCGAAAACCTTATGAAATGCCATCAGCAGGCATCGATAGACAAAATGACGGATATGATGAAAAACGATCACGCGAATGTCTATACGATCGAGAAAAACGGCATCAAAAAGATGATATATCAGGCTCCGTGGTATAAGGATAACGGCGGGATCGGCGGGCTGGTCGAGATCTCGATGGTGATCCCGTTCGAGATGCCGCACTACGTCAGGAAACCGCAGAATTAGTCCGAAAAGATCAGCACTCCGTAAATTTCACCGCTTTCAGTCTTTATTTTCTTGAAAAAATAGCTTCCGAACTGAGGGTTTATCATGTTGTAAAGGTGCGACGGGCTCGAGACCAGAAGTCTCCATGCGGTCTTTTCGTCCTTTGCGATGACGAGGTTTTCTCCGAGGACTTTTTTCCTTACTCCGGAGTGCCGGATGCTGCCGCTCTGCGTCGAGTAGTGCACAAGACCTTCGCTGGCAAGCCTGGAAAGCGCTGAATCCGCGGCATCCCCGAGCTCCGGCGCAAATCTTACAGGCTTCTGTCCGTATTTTTTTCTCAACTTCTGGAGCGACTTGTCGAAGTTTTCAGTGAAATCGGCATCTTTTGCCTTTGCAAACGGCTTCTCCCAGATAACGGCCGGTCCTTTCGGAGCGGTACCCACTATCTGGATCTTTACGATCTTTCCGGGCTTTTCGCTGATTCTGACACTCTTTTTCGTGATTTTCGTCCTGAAGACACCGCCGGCCGATTCGACGTAGAGAAAGTACGATATAAAGTTGTTGTCCGGCGTGATCTCGAGCTCGACGGACTCTTCCGAAAGTTTTTCTCTGATCTCCAGCGTCCCCTTTTTGGCAAGCCGGAAGGATTTCCCGTCGAATGCTAAGCAGAGGGAGTCGTTTGCCGGACACTCGGAAACTTCGGAAATTTCGGCGTAACGGTAGAAAAAACCGCGTTTTGCAGCCAGATCGAAGAGCAGATCCTCCTCGAAAAGAGAGAAAAACAGAGCTTCGAGGCTGAAAAGTGTCGAGATCAAAACCATTTTAAGCTGAAAAGTATGAATGGTGCAGAAGGGGGGACTCGAACCCCCACACCAGCAATAGGCACAAGATCCTTAGTCTTGCGTGTCTACCAATTCCACCACTCCTGCACCGGGCGGAAAAACTCAAATTAAAAAGAACAGGAAGCCGAAGCCTCCCAAACCGGCCTATTCAGCCGGGTTCTGCTCAGCCGGAGCCTGCTCGGCAGGTTTCTCTTCTGCCGGAGCCTGCTCTTCAGCGGGCTTCTTCTCTTCGACGACAACCGTCGGAGCAGCCTGCTCAGCCGGAGCTGTCTGCTGAACCTTAACGGTATCAACAACTGACCTGTTGGAACTCGAAATGTACGAGAGCCAGACGGAATTCAACATGAAGAGAACAGCGAGAACAGTTGTGATCTTGGTGAGAAGGTTGCCGGCGCCTCTCGCTCCGAAAGCGGAGTTGCTCGAACCGCCGAAAATGGCTCCCATTCCCTTTTTGCCCTCTTGAAGCAAAATTACGACGACCAGGAGAACACAAATAATAATCTGAATCACTGCGAATGCGTTAAACATTCTAAAAACCTCTCATGTCAAAAACAGTCAGCGGGCGGCACTTTAATCGTGAAAGCGTGATTGTCAACTTTTTTAGGCAAAAAAAATCGCAAATGTGAAAAAAAAGTGCTCAAGTCCGCTTCAGATCAGGGTCCGGCTAATGCCAGATATTCGGATGACGACCTTTTTTGAGCTGTGCCGGCCGTCTCACGGCATCCGTAAAAGAGATATCCGGATTTTCAGCTGCGGCCGTGCCGGTATTTCGTACGATGCAGTTTGTCTTTGCAAGTAATATAATATGTTTTATACAGTATACAGACGGATAAAACCGGAAAAAGTTACGGCTGCTGCCAAAAAAAAATCTTTCTGCTTGACAATCAAAAAAACAAGTGTAGCATTCTGCGTTTTGTTTGTTTTTTGCCAATTGGTTTTTATTACTTTTTTATTTTCAGGAGGATTGAAATGAAAAAATTTTTGGCAGTAACAGTAGCAATCGTACTTGCTCTTTTCGTAATCAGCTGCGGCGGTGGCAGCGACAAACCGGAAAACGATGAAGAGCCGGTTAACGACGGTGACAACACACCTGTTCAGGATGATGACCCGACTCCGGTAAGTGATAACGACACCCCGGAACCGCCGGCAGCTTGCAAACTTGATGCAGCTTATGCAACAAGCGATGCAGAGGCTTATTTCGCTTTCAAAGGCATGGGCGAAATCAACAGCAGAACAGTTCAGCAGCCCTCATGGGCAAACATGGTTACCGCAACACTCGTTGGTGTTGAGGGCAAAGACCTTGACTATGCAGACGGTTATTCTTTCTTTATGCCGACCACAATCCAGGGTCAGAACGCTATCATGCTTCAGGCAATGGGCGATCCGAACATGAGCTCAGGCAGATTCACAGCTGCTGCTCTTGCAATCGTTCCGATCGAGTACATCGACTTCATGAAGGAGAACGAGACCGATCACCTTGACCAGGCTCCGATCGTACAGGTTATCGACATCGCTATCTCCGCTGACGAAGCTTACGGCAAACAGTGCATCCTTGCAGCAAACAAGGCTGACGAGAGCGGTCAGATCGCACTCGGCAAAATGCAGGTTTGCTACGACAAGAACGAAGAGTTCGCAGTCGGCGAGACCTTCAAACTTTCGATGGCAGCTGAACTTATAGTCGGTGAAGCACTTGTTGACTTCTATCAGGATGTTGAGACAGCTGATGACCTTTGCAACTGCTACAACATGGACACAGAGGAAGATGTTGACTGCGCTTCGATCGACTGGGAAGGCGGCGAAACTCCGGAACCGGACGAGGAGCCTGTACCAGACGGTGACAACGAGCCCGCTGCAGACGAAGAGCCCGCTGCTGACGAAGACACAACTCCGGCTGCAGACGAAGAGCCCGCTGCTGACGAAGACACAACTCCGGCAGCTGATGACGAGCCCGCAGGCGACGAAGACACAACTCCGGCAGCTGATGACGAGCCCGCAGGCGACGAAGACGTAGCTCCGGCTGACGACGACGCTGAGTAGTTTTCACGACGGTTTGACCGCTTAACTTTTTCAAGGGCGCTTCGGCGCCCTTTTTTTTATCCTCTTTTTTTTCACTCTCCTTGATTTTAAAGTTCCAAGTCCGTAATATGTTTATCGAACTTTTTTGAGCGGTAAAAAATGGACAAAAGAAAACGTCTTGTTAAGGTTTTCCGGGAAATCGTTGAAATCATTGACGCAAAGGGCTTGAGGGCGGATCCGTACTCGTTTCTGCTCAACAAATTCAACCTGTTTGTCTCTCACAAACGGCCTGCGGCCGATACGCTGGTCGGTATCTCCAAAAACCTCTTTTCGGCGATCAACTGCGAGCTTTCCGACAGATTTTCTCATGACTTTCTGGAATCGCTTTCGATTTCAAAGATCCTCTCCCTGCCGGAAGAGCGCGTTGCAGAGCTGAAGGATCTGAAACTGCCTCCGAAGGCTTCGCTTCTTCTGCTTTCCGATACGGTCGTGCTGCCCTACGAGCTTGAAAAAAAGATCGACCTGACGATCGGTTTCTGCGGCGCACGCGGCGGCGAGCTCCCCTTCACGAATGTCGGTTTTTACTTCCTGCCGAAGAGTGCGACTCCGAAAATGGAGCTCCAGACGACGATTTTCGACCTTATCGACGACGATATACCCGCTCAGGTGATCCAGTCTTCGGTTTACGACTTCGTGATCGACGACGCCTACTCGCGTCCATTCCCCGAAAAGGCCTATTTCGATGCCGTTGCGGGGCTTCTGAAGCCTAACGGTTCGCTCTGGCTGCTCGTCAAGAAGATCTTTATTTCGAGTCTTGTCACGAAGCGCGAAAAGGCGCTGTTATATTCGATTTTCGCGCCGCTCGAGGTGAACCGCCACGATAGTTACCTGACTCTCCGGCTGGAGAAGAAGAGTGCCTTCGATGCCGCCTCCGACGTGGTCATCCGCGACTGCACGGGCAGCCGGACGGTTTCGGTCGGGCAGGATATGCTCAAGTCGAACCACCTCTTTACGTTTGAGGATAAAATCACGGAGGAGGAGCTCGGTCTGGTCTCGAAAATCGAGTCGCTTGCTACGGGAAACTGCGGCCAGTACTTCAAATTTTTCCTCGGGATGTTCCGGAAAGGCGCATCAAACCCGAGGATCGAGTCGATGCGGCGATCCAAAGAGTTCCAGCCGCTTGTCTCGTCGAAGGCGATCGAACCTTTCCAGATGCCGCGGGCGAACCAGTATATCCTGGTCAAAAACGACGATTTCTTCCAGATCCCGGCATCTGCGAATTTCGAGCACGAAAAGCTTCTGATGAAGTATCTTTCGGTCAAGCCGGTCTTCGCGTTCGATTCGTCAAACCTCTACTTTTTCAATGATGTCGCGGCGATTTTCCCGTGTTCCGCTGATGTCGATCTCTGTTACTCAGAGGGATATCTCAATTCCAGACTGATCGACTTCTACTACAGGGTGAAGTTCCCGCATCACAACAAGTTCCTGAAGCGGAATTTCAGCCGGATCCCGTTCGTTATCTGCAACGGACTGACTCAGGACATCATCGTGAAGCTTGTGAAGGAGATCCGTGAACTCTACCTGGACATGATCTTTTTCAGCGGTCAGGAGGCGGATTTCAGAAAGGAGATCACCGAAAAGCGCGGGCTGCTCGACGGCTATATTTTCCAGCTTTTCAATCTTTCTCAGGATGAAATCAAGATCGTAAACAATTTTCTGAATTCAGAGGGGGAGGTGAAGGATGAACAATGAGCGCAAGATACTGATCGTTGACGACGACACCTCGATCCTGAGGAGTTACCAGAAATTCCTTGAGTCGGAAGGTTACCGGGTCTTTGTCGCCAGGGACGGCAGAGAGGGTTTTATCGCTGTCGAGAAGGAGCGGCCCGATCTTATCCTGCTTGATATCAACATGCCGGTGAAGACGGGACTTGAGCTTCTCGAGGACCTTAAGCGCACCTGCGAAAAGCTTCCTCTGACGATCATGATGACGGCTTACGGCGATCTTGAACCCGCGGTCCGTGCGATGAATCTGGGAGCGTACGACTTCCTGACCAAACCGGTCGGGCTCGAGAAGCTCTGCTTCACCGTCAAAAGGGCGCTCGAGACGATTTCGCTTGCCGAAAAGGCTGCCTATTTCATCGATCAGGACGAGACCCCCTATCGTGACACGATCGTCGGGCGTGATGCTTTGATGGTCGATATTTACAAGACGATCAGTTCGCTGAACGGCAACCGGGCTACGGTCCTGGTCTACGGCGAGAGCGGGACAGGCAAGGAGATGGTTGCGCGTGCGATCCACGAAAACACCTCGCCGAAGGAGCCCTTCATCGCGATAAACTGTGCGGCTGTGCCCTCGAATCTGATCGAAAGCGAGCTTATGGGCCATGTCAAGGGTGCCTTTACCGGTGCCGTATCGTCGCAGGAGGGCAAACTCGAGGCTGTCCGCTGCGGTACTCTGGTCCTTGACGAGATTTCCGAGATGCCGCTTGAAATGCAGACTAAGCTCCTCCGCGTCATCCAGGAGAAAAAGTTCTATCCCGTCGGCTCGACCGAACAGAAGCAGTTCAACGGAAGGATCGTCGCGATAACAAACAAGAATCTGACGGATCTTATCGAAACCGGGCGTTTCAGACAGGATCTTTTCTACCGGCTGAACGTCATTTCGATAAAGGTACCGCCGCTTCGTGACCACCTGAGCGACCTCAAGATGCTGGTAGTCCACCTCATCAAAAAGGCGAATTTTGTAGAGAAGACCTCGATCGAAAGCATCACGCAGGAGGCGCTGGATTTCCTTGGTTCCTACAGCTGGCCCGGGAATATCCGCGAGCTTGAAAACGCGATCCTCAACGCCTCAGTCAACGCCAAGGATAAAGTCCTTACGCGTGACAGTTTCGCGTTTCTGGCGCCGGAGGGGGCAGCAAGCGCCGCTCCGCAGCATCCGGAGGCTCCGAAATTCGAAGATTTCACCCGCGACGGACTCATCCCGCTCCACGAATTCGAGAAGCGGTATATAGAATTTGTCCTCAAAAAGCTCAACTGGCATAAGGGCAGGACGGCGGAGGTCCTGGGCATCACCAGACCGACTCTGGACAAGCGCATCGAAGAGTTCGGGCTCACGAAAAATGATTGATTCCTCGATTTTTCAGTCCGCAGTACTTTTCTTTACAACCCAAATCCTGGCATTCGTCTGGTTCGTTATGATCCGCGGCCGCGGAACGGTCGATAACCTCTGGCTTTTTTTCACGCTCGCGACGAGCGCTCTGATCCAGCTTACGACAGTTTCGATATACTTCCCGTTCGGTAAGGTCTATTTTTTCGGTCAGATACTCTTCTTTCTGGTCTTTCTGACCTTCTACATCTATTCGATCCCGCACTCTGTCCTGCCGAACCGGATCTGGCTCGCGATCATCGGGTTCATCGTGGTCTCCCTCTCGGTGCTTTTTCACCTTCTTCCGGATAACTCGAGTTCTGTCTACGCAGTTACGGCTGTCGTTTTCGCCGGAGTCTACCTGCCGATCATTGTCAGGAAGATCAAGTACTTGAAGAAGAACAGCCGGAACTTCGTCCTGACATTCGTATCGCTGACGGCCTTTGTTTCGCTGAGTTATCCGCTCTTTTCCGCGGTCTCCGTCCTGACTTCGAATTCGATTTTTTTCGCGATTGCCGTCATGGCGAGCATCGTGCTGATGATGTGCGCAGTCACTGTAGTCGTCCGCTTCAGCTGGGAGCCGTCGATCAACATGAACCAGACGCACCTCATAATGATCGCGCTGCTCTCCACGCCGCTTCTGCTATTTTCAAGGTTCCTGCCGGCAGCCAGAGTCTTCATTTCCAATTTTTTCGGAAGCACGAATTTCGCTCCGTTCTTTCAGTTTTCCCTCTATCTGATACTCACTTTCGCGGCGATCGCTATCGCGGCGCTTGCCTCTGCTCTTGAAAAATTTGTAAATAAAAGCAGGAATTTACATTCTGAGATAGTTCGCGTTTACAGGCAGGATATCCAAAATACGAATGAGGCGTCCGAGCTGTTCGACAGGTTCCAGAAGACGCTCTCCGGACACTTTCTTGACGCCAGACAGTTCAAGCTTGTGGTCTTCGACGAGGCGCCTTTCGGAAATTCGACATTTCCTGTCGAGGTCGTGGACGAGGAGCCGGATACCGATGAGCTTCTGCGTTCGATGGGGCGTCTGCACGAGGATTTTATAGCAAAAAATTCATCGACTCTCTGGGATCTGCTTTCTCCCGGACTTGTCGATACCGTCGGCGGTGATTATTTTATTCCCGTCGTCTATCACGCTGAGATGATCGGATTTCTTGTCCTTACCTCGAAAACCGTCACACTGCCTGCGGTCCAGTGCATCTGCCGGCTTCTCGATATAACGATCGACAGGCTGGACAAAATCTCGCTTATCCTGAAACTCGTCGAATCGCAGAAGCAGACCGAGATGCTGCGCCACTTCCGCGAAGTCGACAAGACGCTTTCGTTCGTTGCTCACGAGCTCAGATCGCCGCTTACGTCGATCATGTTCAACATCGAGGTGCTTCAGAATGCGGCAAACCGCGGCAGGGAGATCGATGTCGAGTACCTTGATATTTCGCTGAACGAGCTGCGCCGGCTGAACGACACCATCGAAAAGATGCTGAACTACGGCAGAAACATCAGGCTTTCACCCAAAAACTATGAATTTCACTCGTTTTTTGCCGAGCTGAAGCAGTTCTTTAGCTATGTGAAGCTCGATATAGCCTTTATCGACCAGACGGGCAGAGAGGGTTTCAGCCTCGACTGGGATCTGATGAAAAACGTTATAATAAACCTCGTCACGAATGCTGTGAACGTGATCGAGGAGTCCGGAAAAGGTCATAAAATCAAGGTCTTGGCCCTGAAAAAACGCAAAAAACTCATGATCGAGGTAAGCAACGACGGCCCGGAGATACCCGAGGAGTTCAGAGCTTCGATTTTCGAGCCCTTCTACACGACGAGAAAAAACGGGAACGGCCTCGGGCTTGCGACATGCGAAAAGATCGTGAGACTTTCCGGAGGAACGATCGTTTTGAAGGAGAGTACTCCGAATATTACCAGATTTTTGATCTCCTTCCCGCTAGAGGCGGTCGCCTCCCGGTAGAAAAAATCCTTTTTTTCCTAAAAATTGCGATGCTTTAACTCAAAATTTGACATACTGACTTTGCAAACTACTATACACAAAGGTACTGTTGTTTTTTGTGCGGTGCGATATGGAAGGTAAGCAGCTTACGACAAAATTTCCCTCTCTTTTCGGCAAGTATTATCTGCTCGAGCTGGTCAATCTCGGCGGTATGGCTGAAATTTTCAAGGCAAAGATGTTCGGCGTCGAGGGCTTTGAAAAGATCGTCGCCATCAAACGGATCCTGCCCGAGGTCGCAGTCGACGAAGAGTTCATCAAAATGTTCATCGATGAGGCGAAGATCGCCGTAAGGCTGCAGCATCCGAATATCGTTCAGATCTACGAACTCGGAAACATCGACGGTTCCTACTTTATCGCGATGGAGCTCGTCAACGGAAAGGATCTTAAGGTCATCCGCCAGCGCCTTAAACGGGTCGAGCTTCTCATGCCGGTCGAGCAGAGCGCATACATCATTTCCCAGGTCTGCGATGGTCTCGACTACGCTCACCGCAAGACCGACGAGCACATGAACTCGCTCAACATCGTCCACCGCGACGTCTCTCCGCAGAACATCATCGTCTCCTACGAGGGCAACGTAAAGCTCATCGACTTCGGTATCGCGAAGGCGCAGAGCAAATCGACGAAGACCCAGGCCGGAATGGTCAAGGGAAAGTTCAGCTACATGTCGCCCGAACAGGTCAACGGCAAGGTACTGGACAGGCGCAGCGATATCTTCTCGCTCGGCGTAGTCTTCTTTGAAATGCTCACCGGAAAGCGCCTTTTCCTCGGCAAGAGCGATGTCGAGACGCTTGAAAAGGTCCGTGCGGCAGACGTCGTTCCGCCCAGCATGTTCAACAGCAGCGTTCCGCCCGAGATAGACAGGATCGTCATGAAGGCTCTGGCCCGCGAGCGCGAGGACCGCTACCAGTGGGCGAGCGAATTTTCCGATGACCTGAAGAAGTTCAGCTACTCTTCGGACAAGCGTTTCTCCCGTCAGGACATGATGAACTTCATGAGCGAATTCTTCGCCGACGAGCTTGAGGAGGAGACCGCAAAGCTCGAAAGCTATAAAAAAATCCCCAAGCCGCCCGAGGTCAAGACTCCGGCACCGGAGACCGCGTCGGCAGAGCCCAACACCTCGTCGATATACGTCAACCGCAAGGCCAGTGATACGAAGAAGGTTATAGCTATCCTGATTTCCGCTCTGGTCCTGATCGCCGTGACGATCACAGCTCTCGTGCTCGTGAAAAACCAGAAGGATGACACGGCGGCGCTGATAATCAACAGCGAACCGCAGAAGACGATCGTCGTTCTGGGTAAGGAGACGATGTACCAGAAACGCTGCGAGACTCCCTGCGTCATGGAGGGCGTACTTCCGGGTCAGCACGAGATCGAGTTCTCCCGCGAGGGCTACATCCCGCTGCGTGAAACGGTCATACTCGGCAAGGGGGACAGACTTGAGAAGTTCGTAAAGCTCTACAAGGTCGGCGAACAGAAGACGATGATCACCGTCAAGTCCGATCCTGACGACGCTGTGCTCTACGTCAACGATAAAAAGGCATCCTCGAACACACCGACGGTCGTCAGCGATATTCCGGTCGGAATGGATGTCGTGGTAAGAGTCGAAAAACGCGGCTACTATCCTTACGAAGAGAACATCGGCAAGGTCCCCGCGAACAGCAACAAGGAGCTTGAGATCATACTTAAACCGATGAAAAACGCTCCGGCTTCCCGCGAAAAGGATGTTAAGAAGGGCTCTTCAAAGTCATCGTCGCAGGATAAGGCGGCTGCAAATTCGTCGGAGACCGCATATATCACGATCCAGGCGAATCCCTGGGCGAATGTTTACCTCGACGGCAAGCTCATCGGTTCGACGCCGATCTCAAAGTTCGCTCTGCCGGCAGGTTCGCACAAGATCCAGTTCAAGAATCCGAAGTCTAAAATAGATAAAACCTTCCCCGTCGAGCTGAAGCCGGGCGAACATCACCGGATGGTCCAGAATTTCTACTGATTTTAAGCTATTGCTTTTTTCCTGTTTGAAGTACAATTACAAGTAAGTTTTTTTTCGGGCGCACTGCGTTTTGGAAAAAACTGCGGTCACAATTACTGACTTTTCTGATGGAGGTTCTCATGAAAAGAAACATTTTCAAGCTTCTGGCTGTTGCATTTGTCTTTTTTCTGATGGTCGGCTGCGGCGGCTCTTCGGAGGGCGACAATACGGATACCGGCGATTCAGGCGACACGACTGCTGACACCGGCGATACGGGTGACACGACGGCGGACACCGGTGATACGACTGAGCCTGCGGATACCGGCGACACCGATGAGGGCAAGTGGGAAGCGAAGTACAAAAAGGCTGACGGGCACGCTGACAAAGTTTCAAAGGATGTCGTCAAAGCGAACAACGACCTCGGAATGAAGCTCTTCAGCTCCCTTGCTTCCGAGGAAGCGGGCAAAAACATGATGATTTCACCGCTTTCGATCTCGATCGCTATGGCGATGGTCACAAACGGCGCATCCGGCGAAAACCTTGACGAAATGAAAGATGTCCTAGGTTTCGGCAGTATGGATCTTCCGGAAATAAACGCTCAATTCGCCGACCTTGTCCAGAGTCTGGTCGAAGCTGACAAAGATCTTGTTCTTTCGATCGCAGATTCCGTCTGGATGGATGACGAACTGGCTCCGGATGTAAAGCAGGATTTCATCGATGTCCTCACTGAATTCTACGATGCGGCGCTGTTCACCGAAGATTTCCAGGATGAAGCGACTGCCGGCAAGATAAATTCATGGGTTTCCGAAAAAACTAACGGAAAAATCGAGAAGGTCATCGAAAAAATCGGTCCTCAGGCTGTCATGTATCTCATCAACGCGATCTATTTCAAGGCTGCGTGGACGACCTCTTTCGACAAAGAGAGCACTTATGAAGGCGCTTTCATTCTTTCCGACGGAACGGAAGGCAAAGCGGACTACATGGGATTCGCTCCCGATCAGGAGGTCCCTGAGTTCTACAATTATTCGACGGACTGGAGCGATGAAAACGGCTATTCGGTTGTCAGAATCCCCTACGGGCGTGATGTCTTCGCGTTTTACGGCATAGTTCCGAATCCTGACAACAAAACAAATATAGATGATTTCATCAAGAAAATCGCTGAAGACGGTATCGATTCCTATGTTTCGCAGCTCGAAAAGAGCGAATTATCGCTTATGCTCCCGAAGTTCAAGTTCGCTTACCAAAAGTCGCTTGTCGGTCTCTTCAAGAGTTTGGGAATGGAAAAGGCTTTTGTTGAAGGAGGTCTTACGAATATCGCCGATGAACCGCACTCTCTGTTCATTTCCGATATTTACCACAAGACATTTGTCGAAGTGAACGAAGAGGGTACCGAAGCGGCTGCGGTGACAGTTGTTGAAGTCGGTGAAAAAGCCGGACCTTCAGGATTTTTTGCTAACCGTCCGTTTGTATTCGTGATCCGCGACGACAGAACGGGATCGGTCCTTTTCGTCGGAAAAGTAGAAAATCCGAAAGCTGAATAGGTGCTTTTGCAACCTTTCTAAAGGAGGTCAAATTGAAAAAATTCACGATCTTTTTCACGATTTTTACAGTGTTTTTCCTTGTTTCGTGCGGCGGCTCATCGGGCGGTGACAATACTGATACCGGCGATACCGGTGACACGACGACCGATACCGGTGACACTACGGAGCCGACCGACACGGGCGATACTGCACCGGACGGCGACACCGGTCCTGACGGCGATACCGGAGAGACGGAAACGGACGATGATAACGGTGACACCGAAGATCCTGCGGTGATGCAGGCTTATTCAGTCGCCGATGCGCACGCAGAGGCTGTTTCAGCCGAGATCGTTGAGGCTAATACGAGGCTCGGGCTGAATATTTTTGAAAAGCTTGCGGTCGGGAAACACGAAAACATTATGATTTCACCGCTTTCGATCTCGATAGCCATGGCGATGACGGCAAACGGCACCGAAAACGGCTCTCTTGCCGAGATGAAGAGTGTCCTCGGCTACGGCGAAATGGATCTTCCGGCGGTGAACGAACAGTTCAGGGAGCTTATCGCAAGCCTTGTTTCTGCCGATAAGGATCTCGTTCTTGAAATCGCAAACTCGATCTGGCTCGACGATGCTATTGCGGATGAAATCAAAGAGGAGTTCATCGCTGTTCTTGAAGATAGTTACGACGCTGAGCTTTTCGAGGCGGATTTCGGCGATGATGCTACAGTTGAGCTCATCAACTCCTGGGTTGCGGAAAAGACGCACGGCAAGATCGTCAAAATTATTGACGGGATCGGTCCGGAGAGTGTCATGCACCTTATCAATGCGGTCTATTTCAAGGCTGCGTGGAGTGTTGCCTTCAACAAGGATGCGACTTTTACCAGAGAGTTCATTCTGGCGGACGGAACCAAAACGGATGCCGATTATATGGGTTTCTTTTCTAACGAGAAAAACAATGGCATAACATACGGGAACTATGTGATCGCGGATCAGAATGTCGCCGGTGTCAGGATCCCCTACGGCAGAGACGCGTTTGCCTTTTATGCGTATGTCGCAAATCCCGATTACGACACTCCTGATAACGAAGTCATCGGCGTTGACGAGATCATCGGCAAAATCGCTGAAAAGGGGCTGGAATGGTATCTCTCCTTCGCAAAACACATAGATTACACTATTCGTCTTCCCAAGTTCAAATTCGAGTATAACACGTCTCTCAAGGAGGTTTTTGAATCTCTCGGGCTTGAGAAACTTTTCGGAAGCGGAGGCATGTCGGCAGCTGCTCCTTCACTTTATGTGTCGGGAATCACTCATAAAACCTATATCGACGTGAACGAAGAGGGCACCGAAGCTGCGGCTGTCACGGATATAGACGTCGGTGATACCGGAGACGAAGGTCCCAACAGGTTTCAGGGTTTCTACGGCAAAAGACCATTCTTCTTCTTTATCCGCGATGAGAGAAACGGCACGATCCTTTTTATGGGCAAGGTCGAAAGACCCGAATACGAAGAGTAGTTCCTGAATTTCCGGTTTCGATACACGGTCAGAAATTTCTGTTGATTTTTTCTTTACTGTTTTTTTTTTTTTTCGTTAAAGTATGATCATTGCTGTTTTTTCCGGGCATATCGTGTCCGAATAAATCAGCGGTTATTTACTGACTTTTCTGATGGAGGTTGTTATGAAAAGAGACATTTTTAAGCTTCTGGCTGCTGCACTTGTCCTCTTTCTGATGGCTGCCTGCGGAGGCGGTGACAAAAATGACGAGGATGCCCAGCCGGACGGAGACACAACGGACAGCGGTACTGTCGAGCCGACCGACACGGGCGATACTGCGCCTGACGGTGATACCGGCGATACCAATCCTGACGGTGACATCGGAGACACGGAACCGGATGCCGATACAGCGGACACGGGAGATGACGAAGATCCTGCGGTGATGCAGGCTTATTCAGTCGCCGATGCGCACGCAGAGGCTGTTTCAGCCGAGATCGTTGAGGCTAACACGAGGCTCGGGCTGAATATTTTTGAAAAGCTCGCGATCGGGCAGAACGAAAACATCATGATCTCGCCGCTTTCGATCTCGATCGCCATGGCGATGACGGCGAACGGCACCGAAAATGAGTCTCTTGCCGAGATGAAGGAGGTCCTCGGCTACGGCGAGATGGAACTTCCGACTGTGAACGAGCAGTTCAGAGAGCTTATCGCAAGCCTTGTTTCTGCGGACAAGGACATGCTCCTCGAGATCGCGAACTCGGTCTGGCTTGCCGACTGGTTTGCCGACGAGATCAAGGAGGAGTTCATCACCGTTCTTGAAGAGAGTTACGACGCTGAACTTTTCAAGGCTGATTTCGGCGATGACGAGACGGTCGAGCTCATCAACTCCTGGGTTGCGGAAAAGACGCACGGCAAGATCGACAAGATCATCGATTCTATCGGTCCGCAGACAGTGATGCACCTTATCAACGCGGTCTACTTCAAGGCGGCGTGGAGTATTGCTTTTGACAAGGAGGCGACCTTTACCGACAAGTTCATTCTGGCGGACGGAACAGAAACGGAAGCCGAATACATGGGCTTTAAGGATTACAGCAGCCTGAACGGAGTGAAGTACGGCGACTATCTCGTATCGGATCAGGATGTCGCCGGTGTCAGGATCCCCTACGGCAGAGGCGCCTTTGCGTTCTATGCGTATGTCGCAAATCCACCTGAATATGCGCCTGAAGACGGGATGCCGGAAAACGATGTACTGACTGTTGACGAAATCATCGGCTATTTTGTAAAAAAGGGTAGCTTTGACGGCTATCAGCCCTCTATTGCACCGAATTATTACAAGGTTTATCTTCCCAAGTTCAAATTTGAGTATAAAAAGTCACTTCTGGAGATCTTCCAATCTCTGGGGCTGGAGAAGGTTTTCAATGCAGGCGGCATGTCGGCTGCTCATCCTGAACTCTTTGTTTCCGAAATCACTCACAAGACCTACATCGATGTGAACGAAGAGGGAACTGAGGCGTCGGCTGTCACTGATATCGGTGCCGATGTCGGCGGTCCTGAGAATTTCCCCGGCTTCTACGGCAGAAGACCATTCTTCTTCTTTATCCGCGACGAGAGGAACGGCACGATACTCTTCATGGGTAAGGTCGAAAGACCCGAATACGAAGAGTAATTTCCAAAGTCATTAATTTTCAAGCTTCAAACCGATCCACGGGGTGATCCCCGGAGTCCCGTACTCGACCGAATAGGCGTAACTGTCATTATCCAGCATGTTGTCGATTTTTGCGAATATCGTGACGAATTTGTGCACTTTCCAGGAGATCGCAAAGTTCAGCAGGACGAACTGGTCCACCTCGATGACGTAGGGGGTCTTCGGGTAGTTGTAGACCTCGTCGCTGCGGACTCCGACATACTCGAGTCCGAGGAAAATGTTTAATGTTTTCTTGTAATTATAGTTCAGCTCCGCGCTGAAAGTGTGTTTGGGGCGGCGAAGCGGCGTGGTTCTGCTCTTGTACTTCCTGCCCTGATACTCCACGACTTTGTATTCGTTCAGCTTGAAGATGAAGGTGTAGGCGGATTTGAAGCTCAGCCCCCAGAATGGTTTGGTCTGGAGCGAAAATTCGAGGCCGTGGTTTTCGATTCTGTAGTGATTTGAATACTTTCCGCTTTTGTCCAGGTCGATGTTGTTTATCTTGAGTTCATAAAAATAGCCGGCTTCAAGAAGGATTTTCCGCTTTACCAGATACTGCTGGATGACGCCGTCGAAGCCGTACGCGATCTCGTAAAGCAGCTCGTTGTAGAGGTCGGAATAGCGGCTGAAGCGCTGAAAAAGCGTCGGTGCCTTCGAGGCTCTGGCGAATCTTGCTTTGAAGCCGAGTTCGATCGGGGTTTCGTAGGCGAGCCCGACCGAAAAGAGCGGTTCCGCCAGTTTTTTCGTCTTTGCAGGCAGCAGCTCGTCGGTAACGCTGTCGAGGAGCGAGACCTGATAAAAGTTGGTCTGGAGCCTGAAACCGGCGTTTATCTCCAGTTTTTTCACTGGTTTGAAAATGTTCATAAGGTATAGCCCGAGTGCGAAGTCGGGGTTCGGGCTGAAGCTAAGGTCATACTTCCTGCCGCTTGAATAATCCTCGTAATCGGCGATCCCGGCGGCAAGCTCGAACTTTATTCCCGCAAGGATCTCGTACCATTCGAGCGGCTTTATCGAGTTGTCCCAGTCGATGTCGAGCGTCAGTGCCTTGTAGAGGCTGTTCATGTCGCCCGTCACTTTGCCGGCATCGGCGGGATCGTCGTCGTAAAGCGCGTTGAGATATACTGAGGCATTGAACTTGAGGTTCCAGAGTTTCTCGAAAAGGTCGGAGTCGATCCCTGTTTTGAGGGTCATCGTCCGCGAACGCAGGACGCGGTTCGGATCATCAAGCCCGAGCCCCGGCCCGTCGTCGATTTCGTATTTGCCGATGTCGGTGCGCAGGATCAGATCCCACGTCGTATCGTTGTTGATGTCGACACCGCCGCGGAAGTAGATCTTTCCCTTGATAACGCCGTCGTTGTCGGGCGTTTTCGTGAAGAGATCTTCCTTGACCCCGTGGTAGGAATCGGCCTCGGAAATGCCTTCGGTGTAGAAAAACGAGCCGCCGCCAGAGTAGAAAAAACGCTCCTTCGAACCGCGGACCGAGGCGTTGAGGTTGAAGGTGTTCGGAACGAGCCGGTCGCTGCTCATGTCGAGCACGCCAGTCGAAAACGAGCTTACGAACTTAGGCTTTCCAGCCCCCTTTTTCGTGTGGATATCGATGACTCCGGCGATCGCCCCGCTCCCGAAAAGGACTGGCTGAGGCCCCTTGAGAAGCTCGATCTTCGCAATGTCTTCCGGGCTCTGACCGAGATCCGCCGCGCCGTTCGGACTCACCGGGTTCCGCATCGGGACACCGTCGACCAGGACAAGCACGTCCGCGCTCCGGAAGCCGCGCAGAAAGACATACTGCGACTGCCCCGTGTTGCCGCTGCCGTCGACGTAGACCCCCGCCATCTCCTTGATCGCGTCTCCCGTCGTGGTGGAAATTTTGTTTTCGATCTCATTCGCGCTGAGAGATGCCTTTGCGGACGCGCCGTCCTGCGCCTTGCTCTTTCTGCCCCTGACTGTGACTTCGTTCGCCGGGGCTTTTGCCGGTTTCCGTTTCGTCTGCGGCTGGGCTCCTGTATCGGCCGCCGGCTCTTCCGTCTGCTCCGTAGAGGCAGCCTGCAGCTCTTCCGAAACGGCGGACTCTTCGGCGAATACGGGTAAAAACAGTAATAAAATAAGATATATGATTATTTCATTCAAGAGTCTCGGCATCGGCAAATATCCCTCCTCGGGGCTGTTTGCTGCGTGCGATGTATCCGGCTTGCGTAGAGCTTTACGGTTGCGGGACAGCATCGGAATTCCACCGATTTCCATCGTCATCACGCAATGGCGCAAGTTAAGTTTTAGAGCGGTAATGTCAAGCCCGCGCATTGAAAAAAAAGAAAATATTTGTCAAAGCGGCGTTCAAAATTTAAGATTGGCGGATTTCGATAGGGGGTGAACTTGAAGGCTGAGCTTTTCATAGGTCTTAGGTATCTTTGGAACACGAGACGGACGCGGTTTCTGAGCGTGATCACGCTGGTTTCCGTCCTCGGTATAGCCATCGGGGTCGCGGCGATAATTTCGGTCCAGTCTATCATGGACGGGCTTCAGAACAAGATGAAGGCGGCTGTTCTCGGCGCAAAGACCCACATCCTGGTAGAGCACGAGACGGGTGCTGTCCGGGATCATGAAAAGATAATCTCCAAAATTTCAGGCAACACCGGATTTGCCGGAGTCACACCGATGATCGCACGCGATGTCATCGTCTCCGTGGGCGGCGAGCTGACAGGCGCGGTCGTCAACGGGATCGACACCGCAAGCGCCGGAAGCGCCCTGATGCTCCCGGAACAGATCACGAAAGGTTCGCTGAAGTGCGTCGAAAATCCTGCGGACTGCCCAGAAATCGTTGAAAAACGCGAGGCACTTGACAACTTTTTGAGAAAGCCCGGAGCGGGGGAGAAGCGTTACGGCGATATGCCCGGGATCGCGATCGGGAGCGAAATGGCGAAGTATTACTCCCTCGACATCGGCGACAAGATCAAAATAATCTCACCGACCGGCGGAGAGCTGAACTCGCTCGGTCTGCCGACACCGCTTGTGAAGAGCTTCATCGTTTCGGCTGTCTTTTTCACCACTTACTACGAGTACGATTTCAGCTACGCATACATCACGCTTGACGCCGCGAAGGAGTTTTTCGCGACAAACGGCGCCGCGGATTATATCGGAGTGCGGCTGAATGACGTCTATGCGATCGGACCCGCTGAAAACTTCATCAGATCGAGGCTCGGCGACGGCTTCAAAACCAAAAACTGGCGGGACATGAACAAGCCGCTCTTCTCCGCACTCGAGATGGAAAAAGTCCTCTGGTTCCTGATCCTCGGCTTCATCGCGCTCGTCGCCTCCTTCAACGTCATCTCGGCACTCGTGATGCTAGTGATCGGAAAAAAGAGCGAGATAGCGGTCCTGCGGGCTATGGGCTTCACCTCGCGCTCAGTCATGAAGATCTTTATGTTCGACGGACTGACGATCGGCATTATCGGAACGGCTCTCGGCACGATCCTTGGAGTCGTCACCTCGTTCCTGCTCAACGATCTTCCTCTCGGAGACGCGCAGGATGTCTACTACATCGAGACTCTGCCCGTCGATCTTGCCCCTTCTACGCTCATCATCGCGATCGCCGGCTCGCTCCTGCTTTCACTTGCTGCGACAGTCTACCCCGGCCTCCGTGCCGCCAACCTCAAACCTGTTGATGCGCTGAGACACGAGTGATCGTGTAGCTTGCATCCTGTTCCGTTTTCAACGGCAAAGTTTATTTCGACCAGGCTCGGCAACCGGGAATTGAAATTTCTCCCTTCACCACAATGGAGAATGGTCGGGGATGAGGTCTGTGATTGCGGGAGGGTCGCCTTCTTTCAGTGAGTTCTAATCGTTCGTTTTGACTACGCCGTCGCCGTAGATGGTTTTGAAGTCGTTTTTCATCGAGATGATAGTGTAGCCTTTCTTTTCCCACTCTGCCTTGCGCCTGTTTGTCTCGGCCATATCGGCGTGATCGCGCTCCGTGTCGTCCGCGATAAGCATGAAAGCCATAGCCTTGTACCTGTTGCCGGTGACGGTGTATTCGTGCATGCTCACGTCTCCGCTGCTGTTGCCGAATGAAAGTACCGGCTGTTTGCCGATTTCCTGAGCGATATTGAAAACCTTGTTCATCTTGAGGTTTTTGAGCCAAAGCTCTCCGCTTCTGACTAGCTTGTCGCTTCCTCCGGCATTGAACTGATAGTCAAGACCGTCCTTTTCTCCCTGGTGAGCCGCCACAAGCATGACATCCATGCCGATAATCTGGTTTTCAGGGATATTCAGCACTTCTCCGGCGAGCGCGCGGCAGAGCATTCTGTCGGAACCGCTGACGATATAAGTGGTGAAACCGTTGTTTTGAAGGTATGCAACGACTTCGATCATCGGCTTGTAGATCGAATTTGCATAAGTAAGTCCTTGAAACCCCTGTGCGTTGCGCCCCAAAAACATCTTGACGTATGAGATGAACTCGTCGGGAGTCATTCCTTCGAACGCCTTCGCCTGGGCTTTTCCGTGCACGATGTCAAAATGCTCAACGTCAGGAGTTTTGTAATTTTTGCCCGACTCTCTTATGAGATTTGCAACTTCCCTGAGCTCGTCAGCTGCAATGTCTTTGTATGCCGGATCGTCAAGGCAGCGGTATTCAAGAAGCAGATATTCGATATATTCGGGAAACAGCTCGCCGCACAGCGTTCCGTCCATATCAAAGACCGCGATCCTGTCTTCAACCGGAATGAAATCGGCCGATTTTTCATCAGTCACTGTTGCGACGTAATTTTTGAGCGCACTGACCGATTCGCATTCGTTCCACAGTTCGAACGGATTTCCGGATAGCGTTTCATTGTCGCATCCTGAAAAAATAAATACTGAAAAAAAGACGAGAATAAAACAGAATCTTTTCATTTTGACCTCTTGATATCACCGGTTACGATCATGGAAAGTAAATCCAAGCTTTTTTTCTGCAAAAACAATTGTTTCAGAAAACGTAGAATTGTAGGTGATTCCAAGGGTGAAGCAAGTTTTTGCTTCAACCAGGCTCAGCAGCCGGGAATTGAATTTTCTCCCTTTGCCACAATGGAGAAGGGGCGGGGATAAGGTCTGTGATTGCGGGTAGTTCCCCTGAGTTACGGCAAAAAAACGGGGGCCGAAGCCCCCGCGTAAAGTCATGCGATAAACGATTAAAGTATATCGTTGTCGTTGAGCTTTTTGAGTCTCTCGTAACGGTATTTGAGGTCAACATTAAAGCATAGCGTGAAGTTTCGCAGCTTCGGGCGATAAGAGTTTCTTCAGGCAGTTGAAGCGTACTTCGTTGTCAAGCAGCTCCTGCGGATCCTTCGTCGGCTCCTTGCTGTCAAGCTGGAACGGATTCTTTCCTTCCTTTCTGAGGTCGGGGTTGAATCTGTAAAGAGACCAGTAGCCTGCTTCGACTGCAAGCTTCTCTTCGTTCTGGCTGTGCGACATGTCGATACCGTGGTTGATGCACGGTTTAGTCTGCTGATTTTGACTTCGGGGTGATTCCCGCTTCTTTCAAGAATGCTTCGGCTTTTGCTTTGTAGTAAGCTGCCTGTTCCGCAACTGTAAGATTTTTGGTTTCTTCGTAATTGTATTCACGGATTTTGTGAATGTCGTCAATCGTGAAATCCTTTGATATTTCCGGCTTATTTACCGGTTTCTGCATATTTTCCTCCGTTTGAGTCTTTGGAACATCAAATCTCAAAAAAACTGCAAATTATAGTAGAAAAGCGATTTTTAACAAGACTTAAAAAACTGTTTTGAGGGATTATGCCGCCCGTGTTGGAGTAAACTTCTGTGTCTGGAACAAGGATGTTGATGTTTTCGCCGCTTGCGAGAACGTGGTAAATACTGTTGTTGGTTTGGTGAATTGATGAAAATAGATAATGTTATTCAGTGTTTTTTACACAAGGAGTAGAATCTTGAATTTACAGAAAGAAGTTTAGTCTTCCCATTTTTATTTTACGCAGCGTACGCTACTATATGTAGTTGAATCATTTGAAGATATGTCAAATCTAACTAAAGGCAGATTGTTCTTAAGCATATAGTATGCACGATTTTTAGAAGAAGACGAAGACCAAAAGGGGTTGCTGGATGTGGGGAAAATACTGGAATCAGTATCTGCAATAGTGAATAGTTCAATTATAGTCGGTAATCTCCATCCGGTTTCTCCCCCATAAGTTAGAGAACTGCAGTATGTTTGGGCACTATTAAAACTTAGACTTGCATTCTTTATGGTTCGTTGCCATCGAAGGCCTGTATTGCTGTCGGCCACAATCATTTGATTTGTATTTGAACCTTCGAGCGAAAAACTTTTCTGAACACAGTAACCGAGTTTCGCATATTGTGCATCCTGTCCGTAAAAAGCACCGCTTGTTGGGCAAGTTATTGACGAAGATGCGTTGTAACAACTTGTTTGACCTGTGCATATTCGTGCTAAATTTACATTAGTGTAATCTGTGTTTACAATACATTTAGAGCCATCCCATTCAAGGAATTTTTCGCATTTGAATTTGCATTCAGTCGTGCTTGATGTTGAACTGTAATTTACGCTTGTCGGCGGTTGCCAGCTTGATCCGTTCCAAGTCTGCGTGATAGTTGAAGCAGTGTTCCAATCGGCATTCGCAGGCAAGTTTGTACAATTCGAGAGTCTGGAATCTGCTTTGCATGTCAATGTCGTTTTATCCCATGTATAGTTTGTTGCACATTTGTATTTGCACTGAGTCGTACTTGCTGTTGAACTGTAAGTTCCTGTTGTTGAAGGATTCCATTGAGAACCATCCCATGTCTGCGTGATGCTTGCTGCTGTATTCCAGACCGCACCTGTCGGTAATTCTGTACAATCTACGATTCTTATATTCGACATACAAGCGGAATCTTCCCAGTGCTTGTCTTCATCACATATGAAACGACATTCTGAGTCGCTTTCTTCCTCGTCGTAGATTCCTGTCTCACTTGGTGTCCATTCTGTTCCGTTCCAAGTTTGAAAAATACTTGTTGCGCTGTTCCAAATACCGTTTTCTGGTAATCCTGTGCAGTTTACTGTTCTTTGGTTAATGCAGTTCCCGTCTTCATGGGTGTAACCATCATTGCAGATGAAGCGGCACTCGCCTTCGCTTTCCTCTTCGTTGTATTCGCTTTCTGCTGAAGGAATCCATTCATCGCCATTCCAAGTTTGGCTTATTTGGGAAACGCTGTTCCATTCTGCATTTTCAGGAAGTTCAGAGCATGCGACATTTGTTTTTGTGTTGAATATGCAGTTGCCGTTTTCCCAGTGATAATCTGTGTTGCATTTGTATCTGCATTCAGCGGCGCTTGCTTCTTCGTTGTAAGTTCCAGCTTTTGAGGGCGACCAAGCATAACCGTTCCATGTTTGGGTGATGCTTGAAACAGTATTCCAGACTGCGTTTGCCGGAAGCCCTTCGCAGTTGGCAGATTGTGTATCTGCCTCACATTCCAAAGTCGTGGGATTCCAAGTGTAATGTTCGTTACATTTGAAGTGACATTCAGAGCTGCTTGCAGTTTCATTGTATGTTCCGGCAGTTGCAGGAGTCCACTCTGCTCCGTTCCAGTTCTGTGTTATGCTTGATGCTGTATTCCATTGAGCATTCGCTGGCAAACCAGTGCAACCGGAAGTTTTTGTGTTCGATACACATGCCGAATTTTCCCAATGGTAAGTATCAGCACATTTGTAACGGCATTCAGTAGAACTTGGTTCTGTGTTGTAGGTTCCAACTGTTGTCGGCATAAACGCTGAACCGTTCCAAGTCTGGGTTATTTCGTAAACATTGTTCCATTGTGCATTTGTAGGAAGTCCGGTGCATGTTGAGGTTTTTGTTTCTGCCTTGCAAACTGAGGTTGCGCTTTCCCAATTGTAATGTTCGTTGCATTTAAAACGGCATTCAGTTGAACTTGCTTCAGTATTGAAAGAACCGACATTAGAGGGAATCCATTCTGTTCCGTTCCAAGTCTGAGTAATGCTTGATGCGTTGTTCCAGCTTGCATGTTCCGGCAGTCCGTTGCATTTTGAAACATGTGAATCTGCTTCACAAGCCGAAGTCGAGCTGTTCCAGCTGTAGTTTGTATCGCATTTGAAGCGGCACTCGGTTGTGCTTGCCGATGCGTTGAAAGAACCTATATTTGAAGGAGTCCAATCGTTTCCGTTCCATGTCTGGGTTATATCTGAAACGCTGTTCCAGATTGCATGCTCCGGCAAGTCGGTGCAGGTTGCCTGCTGTGTGTCAGCTTGGCAGATAGTATTGTTCCAAGTATAATGTTCCTTGCATTTGAAGTAACATTCGCTCTGGCTGGCAGAAGTGTTGAATGAACCGATATTTGTAGGAATCCATTCATTTCCGTCCCAAGTCTGTGAGATTTCTGAAACACTATTCCACTCGGCATTTTCTGGAAGTCCTGTGCATGACATGTTTTTGGTGCCGAATGCGCATTGCAATCCGTTCCAGTCGAAATTGTCGGCACATTTGAAACGGCATTCAGTTGTGCTCGGAATTTCGCTGAATATCGCTGAAGTCGATGGAATCCACTCAGCTCCGTTCCATGTTTGAGTGATAGTCGAAACGCTGTTCCATACCGAGTTCGCGGGTTTACCTGTGCAGGCAACAGTATCTTTTTCATCAGGAACGCATAAAATACCATTCCACGAATAGTTTGTTTTGCAGACAAAGCGGCATTCGCTGTAACTTGTTGCCTCGTTGTATGTTCCGCTTGTAGCAGGGATCCATTCTGTTCCATTCCAAGTCTGAGTGATACTTGATACCGTGTTCCAAAGAGCATTTTCAGGAAGATCTGTGCAATTTGCTGGTTGGGTTGCCGCAGCGCACTGCGAACCTGTCCAGTTGTAGTTTTCAGCACATTTGAAACGGCATTCAGACTGGCTTGAATTATTGTTGTAAGTTCCTGTTGATGAAGGAATCCATTCGTCGCCGTCCCATGTCTGCGTTATTGATGAAGCAGTGTTCCAAACTGCATTACCCGGAAGACCTTCGCAATTTGCCGTTCTTGTTCCGGCAACACATTCAGAATCGTTCCATTCATAGTTCTGGTTGCAGACAAAACGGCATTTTGTGCTGCTCGGAGTTGTGCTGAAAATTGCTTCTGTTGAAGGTGTCCACTCATTTCCGTTCCAAGTCTGGGTTATTGTTGAAACTGTATTCCAGCTTGCATTCGCTGGAAGACCGGTGCAACCCGCTTCTCTTGTGTCGCCGACTTCAGGCTCGTTTTCATGTGATGTGTCGGCATCATCGTCCGGTTTTGTATCACCGTTGTCGGGAACAGTATCTCCACTGTCAGGAGCCGTATCGCCGTTTTCCGGCTGAGAATCGTCGCTGTCAGGTGTTGTATTACCGTTATCCGGCTGAGAGTCGCCGCTGTCAGGTGTTGTATCACCATTGTCCGGTGTTGTATCTGCTGTTGAATCACTTTGAGAATCTGCATCATCGGAATTGGCATCAGTCGTGTCCGAATCACTATCGTCACTCGTTGAATCGAAAGTGTCTGTGTCATTGTAGACACTTTCTTTAGAGTTACTGCCGCAAGCGGCAAACAAAAACATAGCACAAAACAGTACGAAAATGATAAAGACTTTTCTCATTTTGTTCTCCCTATAATTTTGGTTGTAATTTACCTCACACATACAACACGTTTCGATTCTGTTTTTTTACAACCTGATGTCGCAAGATCGTAATAGACCACTCTATTGTTATATGCGTCTGCTTCTCTAATGCGCGGTTCTAAACAATAAGCTGTAGTGTCACTTTGTGAAGTAGATGTCCAATAGTAATATCCATCTGGTAAAGTATCTAAAAAATTTCCGTTAAGCATAATTGTTACTATTTCATTTTTATTTGGCAGCCTCCAATCATTGTATCCTTCAGCTGTTAAACTTTCGCAGTATGACAAAGCTTGTTGCCAAGTGGAAGCGTAATATCCATACCAAAATAATCCTGTGGAATTATCTTTATATGTCCTGGCAGCGACAAGTGTTCCAAAGGCCAAAATTGTAAAAATAAAAGTTGCAGAACAAGTAAATAATTTTTTCATTTTTTTCTCCCTTAATTTCTGTTATTTAAGATATTTCAACTTGTATATATCATCTGTTTTCATCGGAACACATTCTATGCCGAGTGATTTGAAAAGAGCTTCTTTTCCTGCAGGCATTTTGTCTTTGTTGCTATCTTTGCTGTAGATATAAATGGTATATGGCGTTTCTTGGTTTTTCTCCTTCATTTGCTGCAAATAAACATATCTTTCACGAAGCAGCCAGCGCAGGTCTGTTTCTTCTGAATCCAAACCAAGTCCCATAATTACCAGGTCATTAGTCATAAAGATGTTTATCCAGCTGTTTTTGCCTTCCCATTCCTGGATTTCAATTTGCTCCTTGTCGCGGATCAGTTTATCAATTTCAGCAATATTTCTTGCATAATCAATGTTGTTTACGCAGATGCTGTTGATGTATCTTTTTGTTCCGTGGACATACCAGACGGCAAATTCGTTGTTTATATCATCAGGATTGATTTCATTCTTTGCAAAATAGGCTCTGAAAGGATAACGATATGAGATTTTATGCGGATTTTTATTTTCTTCTTCAGTGTAAAACCAGAACGGCATTTCACATGTTCCAGAAGATGCTTTTCTTCTTTCTATACCGAGACATGAAAGGAGATTGTGATCAAAATTCGTTGTCAATACTGGAATATGATTGTTTCGGCAGAATTTAACAAAGGTGTTGAGAGGACTTTTTTTATTATTGTCATCACTTTTTTGTCTTTTTTCTATCCTTTTGATTTTGTTGACAATTTTTCTTTTTGTTGATTCTTTGTCCGAGTTATGCAAATCAGCCAGTTCGGCGATTTCAGGATAGGTGAGTCCAGCTAGTTTTTCTTTAAGTAACTCTTCATTTTTATTTTTATCATCCGAGACTTCTTCACCTGGATTTAATCCCAACAAAACCTCTCTTGTTTCATCTGGCAGAATGCTTACAAGCAATGTCGCCCACGATAAATTGCACCCGTTGGCATAATTGATTCCGTTACCAACAAGAAATGCGGGTTGCTTGAGTTTTAAATTGATGTTTCCATGTTTGAATTGAATCATTTTATCCTCCTAAAAAAGTTAAAATCTCATTCCGCGTTTCTGACACAACGTACATAGTAGCTGTTTGTTTTATTGTAGCTGCTCACGTAGCCGCCGTCGAAATCCACGAGCCACGCGAGGTTCGTACCGTAGATGTAGGTAGAGGAAGACCAGAAATATTCTGACGGCATATCCGGAAAGTCTGATGCCGCTGGATGGTATTTCCCGTAATTTACGAGCGAAGACAATTCATTTTTGTCTGGAAGCCGCCAGTCTGAATACCCGGAATAGGTCAGGCTTTCGCAGTAGGCAAGAGCCTCTTCCCAGGTTTTGTCGCCGACATAGCTTTTTTGCCAGACAAGTCCGGTTTCAGTATCGGTGACGATCACATCTCCATTTACTGTCGAGGAATTGAAGGAGGCGGTCGGTAAATTAGAGCCCCTCACACAGCGTACATAGATGTTGTTTGTCTTATTGAGGCTGTTCACATTTCCACTGTAGAAATTCGCGTACCACGCGTTACTTGTACTGCCAACGCGGGTAGAGGAAGACCAGGACCCACTGCTCTGTGTCTCCGGGAAATATGTTGTGTCGATCGCTGGATTGGATCTGCTATTGTCAATAATCGTTAAAAGTTCCTGAGGTGTCGGCAAACGCCAGTCGCTGTATCCGGCATAAGTCAAGTCGTTGCAGTATGAATCTGCATTTTCCCAAGTGTATTTTGAAGTCGGTGTCGTCTGCTGCCACGTCAGACCGGTGTTGTTGTCATAAACCACCTTTTGGCTTGAAAGCGTCTGAATAGTGAAACTCTGCGGGGTGCATTTGCCAAGGCTCACATAATATGTGTCCTGACCGAAGAAATCGGCATCTGGCGAACTTGGGCAGGTGATTTCTTCTTCGTTGTTGAAGCATTTTGTCTGACCAGTGCAGATGTTGCCAAGAGTAAGTGTATTCGGAGTTGACTGCGTGGTGCAGGAATCCCCGTTCCAGTTATATCCCGATGCACATTTATAACGACATTCGCTTTCGCTCGGTGTTTCGTTGTAATTTGGAGTTGTCGAAGGTTCCCAATCTGCTCCGGTGTAGGTTTGGGTAATTGTGTCAACGGTGTTCCAGACAGTGTTTTCGGGTTTCGCCTGGCATGTTTCGGTTCTTGTTATGGGTTCTTCGTCCGGTTCGTTGGCATCTTCATCCGGTGCGGATGTGGCGGCATCATCTTCAGGTTCAGAATCGCCTGAATCATCGGTGAAATCTGATGTGTCAACGTCTTCGTCAGGTTCAGAATCTCCTGAATCAGGTTCTTCATGGGATTCCTTGACGCATTTGGAGCCGTTCCATTCGTAATTATCTATGCATTTGTAACGGCATTTGCTTCTGCTGGATTCTTCGCTGTAACTACCTTCTGTTGAAGGCGTCCAGGTGTTTCCGTTCCAACTTTGCGTGATTTCAGAAGCTGTGTTCCATTCGGCATTTTCAGGCAAACCTTTGCACTCTTTTGTTCTTGTGTCTGGAACACAGTTTACGCCGGAATAATTTTCTTTGCAGATGCAGGAATAAGTTCCCTCTTCATTGACGCAGGTGCTGTTTTTAGGGCAGTCGTAAAGTGTCGGATCCATGCATTCATTGACGTCCCGACAGAGGTTGTCTTTACATTCATAGCCTGTTTCGCACAGCCCGCAGGATATTTCAAAATTGACCCCCTGATAAGTCATCCAAAGCTTGCCGCATTCAAGGTTGTTGTTTTTGCAGATTTTTGCGACTTCGGAAGCATCAGCTTGGGTGTCATACTGGTTTATCCATTTGTTTTTTGATTCGCAGGAAAGAAAACAGACAGACAAGATCACTAATATAATCGAAATGTTGACTTTCATTTAAACCTCCTACCATCTCAACGCGAATTGCAAAGTTCCGTCAAACGGGCTTGCGCCGAAAGAGATGTTGTATTTCTTTTTGACTGCTTTCTCGCCTTCAAATTCGATGCTGTAAAAGGCTATTCCGGTTGCCATCATGGCTGTGCCTGCCACGATGCCGATACTGCCGAGAACCATGTACGCACTACGGTTTTTCTCTGCATCGTCGGCCTTCTTCCGGTACTTGGAGGCTGAAATGTTATCTGTTGCCTGAAGGTATGACTGATAGTTCTTTTTCCGCTCTTTTTCAGCTTTATTCATGCCGTAAAACGATACTCCGCTGAGTACAGTGAGTATAGTTCCAGGAACAAAAAGTATGCTTGCTATAGTGAGACGTCTCTTTCTTCCTGCCTGGTCAAGCTCTCGTTTGAAATTTGTTTCGCGCTCTTTTTGCAGGCGTTTCTTTTCTTTTTCAGCCTTTATCTTTGCCTCGGTTTCTTTTCTGTGCTTTTCCTCCATCTGCATTTTTAGTTTCATAACTGCCACTTTGTCTGGAGTGAGCCCTTTAAACTGTTTGGCTGATTTGCAACTTGTTTTGAAACCAAGATCACATGCCTTTTGGTAAATCGCACCGGCCAAAATGAGGTCTTCCTCTGTGCCGAGCCCTTTTTCTGTAATATATGCTGCCGCCTGACATCCTTCAGGAGAATCCATTCCGCAGGCTTCGTAAAAGAGTTTGGCTGCATCTTTGAACTGTTTGTTGTTGTAGTATATCCGAGCGGTTTTCACGCAAGCGTTTACAACACCTCTTTCGCAGGATTGGGCAAAAAACATATTCGCTTTCTGAGGATCCTCGACTTCTGTGAGAGAAGCCGAAATATAGCAGGCTGCGCCGTTTCCTTTGTCGCATTTTTCCGCCATTTCCTTTTTCAGGTAGTCATTGTAAAGAAGACCGTAAAGGTGCTTGGCGGTTTCATCATTAAAATAATAGATTATGGCATTGACGTCTTCAATGCCGTAAAAAGGTGAATAAATTTCCATATATTGCACAAGAAGAGTCCTTTTTTGCGCATCACTTACAACTTCAAGAGGAAGCATTTTCGTCAAGCTTTTGGTGTCTTCCTTTCTCTGCTCCTCGAATTTCTGAAGCTGAGCCTTGTACTTCTCGATTTGAGAATCATACTGCTTCCAGAAGTTGAGTCTTTCAGAAGCCGTTGTGGAATAAGGATTGTTGTTGAAAAATATTGAAGATTCGGTTCCTTTTTCGTTGTAAACATCGTTCCACGCATTCAATGCCTCTTTCGGAAAAATCTGACCGGTCTTGTCTGCAGCTTTGGCTTTTTCGAAAAGAGCGGACATCTGTTTCGAGTAAACAAATTTTTTCCAGTCTGCAGCCCGCTGGTTAGCCTGCTGAATGAAGGGATTCTTCTCTTCTATTCCGGCAAGCTGAGACCATAGTTTTATTGCATATTGCGGATTTATCTCTCCGTTTCTGTCGGCTTTGACGCACTTGTCGTAAAGAACAAGAACATCGGGGTCAGCATCAAGCGAAATTCCGACATTGGCATTGAGTTCTGAAACGGTATAGGTATTTTGGACTCTGTCAAAGTTCGCTTCCTTAACTTCGATTTTCGGCATCGTGTCAAGCTCAACACCGCCGAGTTTAACTCCATGTATTTCCTGTGTCTGCATCGCGGAAACATTGTAGGAAACGCTTGTCCCTGCAATCTGGACGACGATCCTGTCGAGTGCCTGCATGAGCGATTTTTCAGAGCCGTCAAAATTCTGTTTCGCTCCACTGACGGTTGCTTCTTTCGCGAGGTCAATAAGCTCGGCAGTGATGGTGTAAACACCGCCGAAAAAGTTGATTGTTGTTCTAAGAATCGTGTCGGCGGAAAGCGCCTGACCCAGCGGAATCTGGCAGTTTTTGTCGTTGCAGCTTTTATATGATTCCATTTTCATTTCCTTTATCAAAGCCTTTTCCTGCCTTTCCTTCGCAATAACGACATACTTGTTTGTGCTGACAAATGCGCCGCGGATGTATTCCGTAGCATCTGACAAAGTTTTAGCAGACAGATTTCCACTTCTGTCCTCGAATTCCATAACTGCGAGTTTCAGCTTTTCATCGTCATCGGCGAATAGTTGAACGGAGAAGAGAAGCAAAATGAAAACAGCAGGGATTTTCTTCATATTTATTCTCCAAACACAGAAAAATATCTGAAATTATTAAAATTTTTTACGGAAAAACTTGACTTGGACTTTGAATTAGATATAATTAAGCAGTGATTCCTGATTCCTGATTCCTGATTCCTGATTCCTGATTCCTGATTCCTGATTCCTGATTCCTGATTCCTGATTCCTGATTCCTGATTCCTGATAATTATATTCATTTTTTTAAGACTGCTCGTTGTTTAAAATAAAAGCAACACATATTAAAAATATGCGCCTGAAAGGCAAGTTTTTGTGCTTCGACAGTGTTTGCTTCGACAAGCTCAGCAACCGAAGCTCTCGTTTTTTTCTCTCTCGAAATCATCCGCGATAAATTCTGCGCTTTCAGCCCACATACAGGATTCTGTGTTTTTCAGTGCTGCGAATGTTTTTGAGGCATAAAACTGTTGGAGCATTTCATCGAAAGATTTGCCATGCTTTTCTGCGAGAATGCGGACGACGTGCTCGGTTTTCATAAGAATATCAATGGTTATGTCTTGATTTTTGTAGGTGTAATGCGGCATTTAAACCTCTTTGTCTTCTTTCCAGTTTAAATGCGAAATCGCCTTTTCCGTATGAAATGAAATCTGATCGTTCACTTTAAAAAAGGCGAGTTTTTCCAAAGCCTGCTCCGCATTGTAGATGCCTGAAATATAAAGTGCGATAGTCCTCATCGTGTTGTCGTTCGCGACAGGACCACGAACGATGTCGTATTCATGCGCAATGCCGCCTTTTATGCGGTTTTCTTTCACAAATTCAAGCCATTCTTTATTCATTGAATCGAATGAGAGAATTTTTAAATCTGAACTGGGGGTGTATTCGTAAATTTTAACAAAACTGCCGTCACCGCCATATCTGATGAACTGGTTTTTTGCCCATTTTTCAGCTTGTTCAAAGATAGTTGTGAGATAAAAGCCTTTGCCGAAATCACGCTTGTCTTTTGAGTGAGAAAAATCTATTTTCGTGAATCTTGTGTTTGTTCCGTGGTATAAAAGCATTCTATGCCTCTTGGCTCTCGTAGCGTTTCATCACATCTTCGGCAAAAGCGACGGTTTCTTCTAGGTCTTGCGTGTGAAGGGCGTCATATTGTTCACGAATGAGAGAGATCATATCGTGCTGCTCGAATTTTTCGTAAGTTGCAGATTCTGAAATGTTGTGGTTTGCGGCATAACCCTGAATTGCCGTTACGACCAAAAGATTTTTGTCCATTTCTGTCTGTGGAGTCATTTTTCCTCTATCAAAAAAACGCCACATTATATTATATAAAAAATAATTTCCAATAACTTAAATCTAAAAAAACGGGGGCCGAAGCCCCCGCGGAAAAGTCGTGCGAAAAACGAAAATTAAAGGATTTCGTTGTCGTTGAGCTTTTTGAGTCTTGCGTAACGCTCCTTGAGGTCCTCTTTGAGTCTTCCCTGGAGTGTTGCTGCAGCTTCGGGCGAGAAGAGTTTCTTCAGGCAGTTGAAGCGTACCTCGTTGTCAAGCAGCTCCTGCGGATCCTTTGTCGGCTCTTTGCTGTCAAGCTGGAACGGATTCTTTCCTTCCTTTCTGAGGTCGGGGTTGAATCTGTAAAGCGGCCAGTAGCCTGCTTCGACTGCAAGTTTCTCTTCGTTCTGGCTGTGCGACATGTTGATGCCGTGGTTGATGCACGGAGCGTAAGCGATGATGAGTGACGGTCCGTTGTATTTCTCAGCTTCGGTCATAGCCTTTACAAGCTGGTCGTGGTTTGCGCCCATTGCGACGCTTGCAACGTAGATATAACCATAAGTCATTGAAATCATTCCGAGATCTTTCTTTCTCATCTTCTTGCCGCTGGTTGCGAACTTAGCGTTCTGACCGATCTGTGAAGCCTTGGAAGCCTGACCACCTGTGTTGGAGTAAACTTCGGTGTCGAGAACGAGAACGTTGACATCCTCGCCGCTTGCAAGGACGTGGTCAAGTCCGCCGTAACCGATATCGTAAGCCCAGCCGTCGCCGCCGAAGATCCAGATCGACTTCTTGACGATATAGTCGCTGAGTTCGAAGATCTTGTCGAGTGTCTCGTTTTCCGGGCTCTCGTGAGCAAGGCGCTCCATGATCTTGTCGTAAAGCTCCTTGGTCTTGTCAGCGTCATCCTTGTTGTCGATCCACTCCTGGAAGATCTTCTTGGTCTCGTCGGAGATCGCGCAGTCTTCACAGTGAGGAGTTTCGTTGATAGCCTGGACCATGAGCGAGGTCAGAGTGTTTCTCTTCTGTTTGACGGCAAGCGCCATACCGAAGCCGTGCTCTGCGTTGTCCTCGAAGAGGCTGTTTGCCCAAGCCGGACCCATGCCGAATTTGTTCTTGCAATACGGGATCGTCGGAGCGGTTCCGCCGTAGATCGAGGAGCAGCCTGTCGCGTTGGAGACGATCATTCTGTCGCCGAAAAGCTGAGTGATGAGCTTGACGTACGGAGTCTCGCCGCAGCCCGAGCACGCGCCGCTGAATTCAAAGAGCGGCTGCTGGAGCTGGCTGCCTTTTACTGTGTTCTTCGGAAGGAGGTCGTCCTTTACCGGGATCGTGATCGAGAAGTTGTTGTTTGCAGCCTCTTCCTCAACGATGCTGCTGAGGTGGACCATCTCGAGTGCCTTGGTCTTAGCGGGGCAGACGTCTACGCAGTTGCCGCAGCCGAGGCAGTCCATCGGATAAACCTGCATTCTGAAGTGCATACCCTCGAGACCTTTGCCGATAGCCTTCTTCGTTTTGAAGGATTCCGGTGCACCCTCAAGCTCCTCGTCGGTTACGAGAACAGGTCTGATCGCAGCGTGCGGGCAGACGAACGAGCACTTGTTGCACTGGATGCAGTTTTCGGAATTCCACTTCGGGATGCTGATAGCTACGCCGCGTTTTTCGAACTTGGTCGTTCCGGTCGGGAATGTGCCGTCCGGGCCCGGAAGCTCGCCGTGAGCGTCCCATGCGAAGGTGCTGACGGGAAGGTCGTCGCCGTTCTGTCTTGCGATCGGAGCGATGATCTTTTCGACCATAAGCTGCTCTGCTTCGCTTGCATAGGGCTCGTGAACCTTCTGGATGTCGATCTCGACGGTCTCGGAGTTGAGCCATTTTTCCTTGTCGTAAACAAGTTCGGTGACCTTTTCGCCTGCTGCATCGACAGCCGCGTTGTTCATGTCAACGATGTTCTGACCCTTCTTGCCGTATGACTTCTTGTTTGCGTTCTTGAGGCTTGCTACAGCCTGTTCGAAGGGGATGACCTTTGAAAGCTTGAAGAATGCGGTGAGCATGATCATGTTGATCCTCTGACCGAGCCCGAGCTCTTCAGCGATCTTTACTGCGTCGATGATGTAGACCTTGCCGTTCTTCTTCGCGATGTCCTTCTTGAGGGCAGCCGGAAGGTTCTTTTCGGTCTCTTCAGCGCTCCATGCGGTGTTGAGAACGAAGATACCGCCGTCCTTCAGGTTCTTGCTGAGGTCGTACATATTGACGTAAGCCTGGTTGTGACATGCGATGTAGTCTGCGGTCGTGATGAGATACGGAGATTTGATCTTGGCGTGTCCGAATCTCAGATGGCTGACCGTGAGACCGCCCGATTTCTTCGAGTCGTATGAGAAGTAGCCCTGTGCGTACTGCTCGGTTTCGTCGCCGATGATCTTGATCGCGTTCTTGGAAGCGCCGACCGTACCGTCTGAGCCGAGACCGTAAAGCATGCACTGAACGGTTCCCTCCGGAACTGTGTCGAGGATCCCGTACTTGAGCGACTTGAAGGTGACATCGTCCTCGATGCCGACGGTGAAGCCGTTGACCGGTTCTCTCGATTTGAGGTTGTCGTAGATCGCCTTGACCATGCCGGGCGTGAACTCTTTCGAGGAGAGTCCGTATCTTCCGCCGACGACTTTGATCGTCTCGTTTCTCTGGTAAAGTGCGGTCGCAACGTCTTTGTAGAGCGGCTCGCCTTCGCTGCCGGGCTCTTTGGTCCTGTCGAGGACTGCGACAGCCTTTACGGTTGCAGGAAGAGCTCTCATCAGGTGTTCAGCGCTGAACGGTCTGAAGAGTCTGACTTTGACGAGACCGACTTTCTCTCCTCTTGCAAGGAGGTAATCGATCGTCTCTTCGATCGTGTCGCAGGAGCTGCCCATCGAAACGATGACTCTCTCAGCCTCAGGATCACCGTAGTAATCAAAGAGGTGATAGCTTCTGCCTGTGAGCTTCGAAACTTCGTCGAGAACGCCCTGAACGATCATCGGAGCGTTGTCGTAGTATGAGTTGCAAGCCTCTCTTGCCTGGAAGAATATATCCGGGTTCTGAGCGGTTCCCTTGAGAACAGGTCTCTCCGGACGAAGTGCGCGGTCTTTGAAATCTGCGATCGCATCGTACGGAACGAGCTTTTTGATATCCTCGTCATCGAGTATCTCGATCTTTGAGATCTCGTGGCTTGTTCTGAAGCCGTCGAAGAAGTGGATGAAGGGAAGTCTTGCCTTGAGCGCGGAGACGTGGGTCGCGAGCGCAAGGTCGTAAGCCTCCTGGACTGACGTGCTGGAGAGCATACAAACGCCTGTCTGGCGGCATGCCATAACGTCGCTGTGATCACCGAAGATCGAAAGAGCGTGGCTTGCGAGAGCTCTTGCCGTTACATGGAAAACACCGGGAAGAAGCTCGCCTGCGATCTTGTAAAGATTCGGAATCATTAAAAGAAGTCCCTGGGATGCCGTGTAGGTCGTCGTCAATGCGCCTGCACTCAAAGATCCGTGGACTGCACCGCTTGCGCCGCCTTCTGACTGAAGCTCAGCGACGATGAGGTCGTTTCCGAAAATATTTTTCTTTCCGAAAGCGCTCCATTCATCGGTAACCTCTGCCATGGGTGAGCTGGGAGTAATCGGGTAGATCGCCGCAACTTCCGTCATCGGGAAACTTGCGTATGCGACCGCGGTGTTACCATCGACACACTTCATAGTTTTTTTCGCCATAAAAACCCTCCGCTTGAAATGGATTAATAGATCGTTTTCCCGCTGAAAGCCTCGGAGACCGTCCGATGGTCAACGACATCGGGTGCAGTACCTGCCGGAAGTCCTCTGGCGATCCGGGAAAGCTTAACGTTACAACTGTTTAGCACATCTTTTATGTAAAGTGCGGTGGCGTCGCCCTCGATCGAAAAGGGAAGGGCGAGAAGGACCTCGACTCCCGGATCCGCCTCGGCGCGCCTTTTGAGCTCGTCGATCCTGAGATTCTCCGGAAGTGAGTTCTCGAGCGGTGCGATAAGTCCGCCCAGAATGTGGAACGAACCGTCGAAGCAGCCTACGCGCTTGATCGCCGTCATGTCGCTGATGTTCGCGACTACGCAGATCGTTTCGCCGGGGTTGTCGCAGTTTTCGCACCTGCCGCCGACCTCGCGGAAGCACCCGCAGCTTTTGCAGACCTCGACGCTCCTTGCAAGAGCGAGCATCTTTTCGAGCGATTTTTTGAGAGCTTCGTCGCTTAGAAGAGAGTAGGCAAGCCTCTGGGCAGAGCGTAACGAAATGCCCGGAAACTTTTTGAACTCCTCGACGAGCTCTCTTGTCGCCGTGCGTGAGCTTGAGTGCAAACCGTCTGAAATCATTGTTGGTTCTAGTCAGTAAACAAATTAAAAAAGACCGGGGATAGTGCTGCCGGCCTTGCCGATTATTTTGGAAAGACGCGTCTCTTTCGCCTTTCTTACGGTCGTGATGCTCTGGTTTACAGCCGCGATCAGAAGATCAGTGATAGTCTCGATATCCTCAGATTTTACATCGGGCGAAACTTCGATCTTTACGACCTCCATGTTGCCGTTCATCGTGACCTTGACAGCTCCGCCGCCGGCTTCTGTTTCAAAAATCTCCTTTTTGAACTCGGTCTCGATCTCGATCATCTTCTTCTGCATTCTCTGAGCTTGCTGCATAAGGCCCTGAATGTTCATCCTTTACCTCACAAAAGTTTCAAATTTTCAACAAGGACGCTGTGAAAACTTCATTGTTGACACAACATCGGAAAAAAGATGATACATTGGCACTTATCTTTAAAAAATCAAGAATTTTGACCTGCCGACCGCTTAATTTTACCTGCTGAAAACCTTATACGGAAAGTCTTGAGCGGATACAGACTTCGATCCCGGGCAGAACGATGAAGATGCTGATGACAACACTCCTGTTTTTATGGATTTTGATATGTGACTTGAAGAGAATGTTCCGGATCCCGATGCGGATCCGTGCGACGATGCATAACATCTCTTGAGTTTCCCGTTACTCATCCGCAAAACGAGATCTTTCTGTTCTCATTTAATTTTATCCATATTCCTTTTCAATGTTTTTTCCACTCTTTCCCTTCCATACCAGTATTCGCTTCTGTCGGAGAAACAATAACTGGAAAGCACCCATTCGTAGTATTCCCAAATGGTATAACGAAGTTCGTCAACACCTTCCCATTCCGGCTTTATTTCAACTATTTTTCTGCCGCTTCTGTCAATTATAAAACGACGGTCGCCTTGCCTGGCGTATGCCGCGTCAAAATAAAACGGGCTCACACTGTCATATTCCGCCGGGATCACAACATTTCCGTCTTCGTCAAGGAATCCCCATTTTCCGTTCTGTTTGAACGATGTCGAAGTCTCGTACAAACCGTGTCTGACCTCTTCGTATCTGCCGTATTTTTTTTGCTCGTTTTCTTCAGCCTGCTGTGTTGAAACCTCTTCATCTTTATGCGGATATCTCTCTTTTACATTGCAGTTTTCGTCTATTTCATAACTACTGTTTATGATTTTATCACAGATTTTTTCACCGGTTGAAGAATCAAAAACGGCAAAATGTTCATCCTTTTCGCCGTCTTCTCTGTAATTAAGATAAAAACGGGTTTTTCCAAGAACATTTCCTCTATACATATCGTAAAGTATTCTGCTCGGCTTTTTCATAAGAAAAACCTCTTTGTTTTCCCATGAGTTGAGATAAATTGAAGAATCTTTACCGACAACGGCTTTGCCCCCTGTCATTCCGTAAAGTTCATCGTACTCGGTTTCCAAAAATTCAGCTTTTTTTACATCGACAAGTCTGATTTTACCGCCTTTTGAAACGACAAGCGTTCCCTGATCGTAACCTTCCAGTTCATCATCCTTAAACTGAGGCTCAAGAATATATTTTCCGCTTTTGTTTATTATTCCCCACAATTCGCCTTGCTTCGCGCCTACTATCCCGTCAACAAAATAACCAATTGCGTCAAATTGCGGCTCTATGACATAATTCAGATTTTTATCAACAAATCCCCATTTCCCGGTTTCAGAATCGGCGACACCGAGTAAATCTTGTGTATAAAGAGGATTGATATCGTAAAAACTGACATCTTTTATCTTTTTGCCGCTTTCATCGAGAAAAACGAACACTTTTTCTTTCGTAT
>Ga0265301_10000708_pt1 | contig 45913 bp, 75 predicted proteins | sample AusTroGonzalo_MG_2_FD_193488 | JGI IMG/M metagenome (GOLD analysis project Ga0265301, IMG submission 193488) | Bovine rumen microbial communities from tropical cattle in Woodstock, Queensland, Australia - Gonzalo_04 | ecosystem: Host-associated > Mammals > Digestive system > Stomach > Rumen ...
GAGTTCACGTTCGCACGGTACGTCAACGGCGAAGAACGCGTAGTCGATCACGTGACGGTCGACGGCTTGAATTACGAACCCGTGAACAAGTGACGATAAACCATGCTCGAGTGCGACATCTACCTGGTATCCGAAGTCGAGCGCCTGAAGGCCGACTACTCCGAGCTATGGGATCGGTACCGGGAAGTCGTGCACGAGAACACGGAGATGAACAGGCGGCTCGACTCCTATCGGAGGAGGGCCGCGATGGAGGGAGACGAATGGATGAACCTTTGAAACCTTGCCCGTTCTGCGGCGGCGAAGCGGAAATCAAGTATGCGGAGTGGTGGGACTCAAACGACCCGCCAGAAATTCATTGTGTATGGAGCGTCCAGTGTTCGACCAGACCGACAAGGAGCAGTGTTTGTCTTGGGCGGCTTTGTGGAAATCGCGGGTTTGCGGATAAAGACAAAGCAATCGAAGCATGGAACACGCGATACGAGCGGACGTGCGAGAACGAATACGGCTTGGAAAACGGCGTCCCGCTCAAGTTCAAATGCAGCGAATGTAAGGACGTTTGGGCTAAACCTTCGGTTGACGAGTTCAATTTCTGCCCGACGTGCGGCGCGAAGGTGGTGAGCGTATGACCGATAGCAACGCAATCCGAATCACTCCGTACTTTGCACCTGGAGAACGATACCCGTCAATCATAGGCGTAAAAGCAGATGGTGATGAATACGAGCTGGCGTATGTCAGAAAGGATTATTGGACGCGGGATTACTTGATGGATTTTGATGAAGATAGAGAGGGCCGACGATGACCGATAGCAACGCGACCGAGCTGCTGCCTTGTCCGTTCTGCGGCGGTGAAGCACACCATTTTGGCGGTGCTGGGCAACATTGCATAAGGTGCTCGAAATGCGGCAAGACTAACGAGCGGATGCTGTTCGAGAAGATGGGCGCTGTCACGTGCTACACGGCGTTTGACACGGCTGAAGAAGCCTACGCGGACTGGAACCGCCGCGCAGCCGTCACGGACTACGACTTCGCGATGGCCGTGCACGACGGCAACCTGTGGGGCAAGTGCTCCGAGTGCACCGACCGCGACGAGTACGCCGAGATGGTATGCGAGCAGCGGGAGCACATAAGGTCTTTGGAGATACAGCTCGACGCAATCACCGACTTCGCGAAGCTGACGCAGGCCGACTGCGACCATATGGAGGCCCTCGTGCGTGACTGCCTGAAGCTCATGGGCACGTGGGACAGGGCCGAGTGGGAGTGCTCCGACGTTTTTTCACCATCAGACGAGTACGAGCCGGAGGGCAACTACGCGGCGTTGCTGGATCGAGCGAAGGAGATTGGGGTGGTCGAATGATTGCCGTAATAGCGTACGACCTCGACTTCGACGTGGACCACGACTCGGACAGCGCACACATCTACGCCGACGTGAGAATCGAGGCGGTCTACTGCTTCGAGGACAAGGAGCAGGCCAGGGAGGAACTTGAGGGAATCCGCAAGCTCCACCCGTATGTTAGGTGGAAGACCTGTGAGGTGAAGCAGCCTACGGTCACGAGGGCTGAAATGGATAAGTATCAGCTGAGGATGGCGGGCGATTGGTCATGAGGGGGTACATCATCGACACCGACATATCGGAAGACCTCTACGCGGAAATCGAGCCGCATATCGTGGGAGAGGTACTTGACGCTGGCTACATTAGCTTCAACGGAGCCGAGTGGACGCCCAGGCGCACGCGCATCAGGGACGCTCATTGGGACTACGGCCATTGCACGTGGGGTTGCATCTGCGAAGCTTGTGGCGCGAGGTTCGAGCACGAGGGGGCATCCAGCATGAACTACTGCCGCAACTGCGGCGCGGAGAACGTGTGTTAGCCATGGGAGAGATGTTCAAGAAGTACACGGCATACGAGCCAGTTAGGACGTACACGACCACGACTGCAAGGAGCTGCTTGAGCACGGTGTCGCCGAAGTGCTGGGGATGCAAGTTCAGCTACGTCAGCAACATGGCGCTCGTATGCGCGTGCGCTAGTAGGACGCTCAGATACACGGAGCACGGAGAAGAGTGCGTAAGCTACATCGAGAAGGGATGTGTTTCATGAGCTTTGGAGAAGGAAACCTGAGAACCGCCGTTGCGGAACTACAAGCGCGGATAGACGAACTGGAACGCGAGCGCGAGTTCCAAAAGAAGCTAGACAGTGAAGCTATGGCCTTTATGCGCGAGAAGGTGGACAAGCTGCAAGCCGAGAACGAACAGCTAAGGCAGCTCGTGCGAGACTTGCACGTCGATTTCAGAGGACTGGCAGACACGATCTTCATGAACAGGAATCGGAGCATGACCATCAACGGAGAGCAGGCCGCGCATTTGAAAACGCTAGAGATGTCGTACAGGCTCCGCGCGAAAGATTTGGGAATCGAGGTAGAACAATGAGCGAACTTGAATCGTTGGAGAAGTTGCGCAAGCAGTTGCGCGATACGTTCGCGAAGGAAAGCGTTTCGATACTGGAAGATGGCAATGCGCTGATGCGGTGCGCCGATGCAATCGAAGCCGAAGCAGCAGAGCGGTACATGCTCCTGCCAGTGGATGCAGACGGTGTACCGATTCACGTGGGCGATAAGCTTAAATGGTGCGGTGAGTATATCGACGTTAATGGCGTATGCAAAGATACTGTGTGGTTTGAACCAAGCGGTGACCAAGAATGGAAATGCATTTGGTCTAACACGACACGACATTACAAGCCGCGCACGGTCGAAGATGTATTGCTCGATTTTCTTAAAGAATCACGCGATTTCAATCTAAAGCATACAGGCGAAGTGGACGAAGCAATAAAGCGTTATTCTGCTGAGCTTCAGATGCGCGGTGATGCGGAATGAGCAGCAAGTTCTTTTGCGACAAATGCGGCGTTCAGATAGGCAATACGGAGCCAGTCAATGTGTTCCGCATGTGGAATCTCATGGCTGCTTGCGAGATACCGAATATCGGACTTGCGAACATTCCGTTCGATGATGATTTCTACATCTGCGACGAGTGCTTCGAGAAGCTGTTTGAAGGTGATGCGGAATGACCGAGTTTGGGTATAGGTACGAGCTAGACCTAAATGCAATTTCCGACGAGTACGCGAAGAAGCTAAGCGGCATTGTGGACGAGATGACGCTCGATAAAGCATGGCGAACGCTGGAAAAGTACGGATACGTAAAGGTCGTGCGGTGCAGGGATTGCAATGATTACCGCGAAAGCGACGCTACATGTCACTCATGGCAATGGCACAACTGGGATGCCGCGCTTGAGGTTGAGCCTAATGGCTTCTGTGCTTGGGGTGAAAGGCGTGATGCGGAATGACCGAGTACATCGTAGAGCTGAACGAGAAGCAGTACACCGACCTGCGCAACTACAGGCGCGAGGAAATCGTGCGGTGCAGGGATTGCAAGCATCTGTACATACTCGTGCGGTGCCGTGATTGCAAGCATCTGTACATACCGCAATGGGATGAAATGCTTGCCGCTGAATATGGCGCTCCGCCTATCGTGTGCGAGCGCACGGGAGATATGGACGATGTTGAGCCTGATGGTTTCTGCGCCTGGGGTGAACAGAAGGAGGGCGGCGATGAATAGCTTTGAGTCTGGCGTCGGCGTCGGCATGGCCCTGGCGCTCGCGATGCTCGGCATCATCCTCAAACTGAAGGGGTGGATATGAAAGACTGCAAGGGACGCTACGTGCCATGGATATGCGGCTTCTGCCCGAAGCTGCGCGTATGCAGGTTCTTGCGCCTGGGGCGAAAGGCGTGATACGTGATGGAGCAAACCGACGTATTGTGCGTGGTGTGCATGCTGGTCACGCTCGCCAACTTGATAACGGTGCTGACAATCCTATGGAGGTGAGAGAGTTGGAATACGTATGGGCCAGGAGGCCCGAACCGCACTCGGTCCCCGAGACGTTGGGGACCAGGTGCGACAATTGCCCCGACCTGAGCTGCATACCGCAGGAGAAGTCGAAGCTGCGCAAGTGGCGCTACTTCTGCGAGTCGCGACACGAGACGATCGAGGACATCTGGAACGTGAAGAAGAAGGACTGCCCGAGGGGACGCGATTTGCCGAGGAGGAGGATGAAATGAGCAATGAAGACCTGCTCGCCTGCCCGTTCTGCGGGAGGCAGCAACTCAGAATCAAGAACAGCTCGAATTGGGGCTGGTTCGTGTCGTGCGGATGCCACGCCGTAGGACCGGGCAAGGATTCGAGGGAAGGCGCTATCAAGGCGTGGAACACGAGGGCCGAGCCGATTCAGGGGAGGTTGCTGTGAACTGCCCGAACTGCGGCGCCCCGCTGAAAGGAGGCGCGTGCGAGTATTGCGGCACGCTCACGGAGGTCCCGTTGTCGGTGATGCTGGGCAAGAAGGTCAGCATCGTGTTCGAGTACGACGGGCGCAAGGTCGGGTTCGACACGGTCATAGACGGCCTGGAAATAAACGATGAGGGGTACGCCGATAGCTTCTACGCGTTCGGCGGGAACAAGGTGCATACAATCTGGAACCCGAGGTACACGATGGACTTGAGGGGCACGCTCGTGCCGCAACAAGTCGCCGACAAGGGGTACGTGCTCATGACGGAGACAATCAAGGCATAGGAGGGGCTATGGAGCTTAAAGTGAAGCTGGAAGAAGGGGCTGTTCTGCCGAAACATGCGAAACCAGGAGATGCGGGACTCGATTTGAGCAGCATGGAGAGCGTAGACATATGGCCTGGTCAGACGGTGATGGTCGGCACGGGCGTCAGCGTCGAGATACCAGAGGGGTACTTCGGATTGGCCGCTCCGAGGTCGGGGTTGGCATCGAAGTTCGGCGTTACGCTCGCGAACGCGCCTGGAATCGTCGATTCTGGGTACAGGGGCGAGATCAAGGCCGCATTGCACAACATGAGCCACATGATGCACCACGTCGAGAAAGGGGAGAGGGTCTGCCAGCTATTGATAGTCCCAGTGGCGTCCGTGACATGCGTACAGGTCGACGAGCTGTCAGAAACCGAGCGCGGCGACGGTGGATTCGGTTCGACCGGTAGGGAATAGCCTGCTCACCGTGGTATACTCCACATGTACCGCAAACGGGACACTTAGGAGCAGGCCATTACATCCACCGGACAGAGGCTTTCCGAGAAACTTGCAGAAGCGGGCATGAGCAAGCGACAGCTCGCCCGAGAATCGCAGGTCAGCTACCGTACCGTCTGCCGCATAATCAGCGGGGACAGGCTTGGCAACTTGGACACTTGGATGCGCTTTGCGGAAGCCTTGGGGTGTGATTTGACCGAGCTGATAGGGGGCGGCGATGGGTGAGAAGGCGTTTTTCGACAAGGACAGGGTTGACGAGGGCATCAAAGCCGTCTGTGACGAGATGGACAAGCTCTGTCTCACTCTCGTGGAGCGTTGGTGGGTCGTAAGCCATATCGAGAAGGCCGCACGTGCCGTCTTGGGCGATGGCTTCGACGATCTTGCCGCGAAATACCCAGATGTTTTCGGCGGTGAGAGCGGTTAAGGTTAGCGTTTGGCTATTTCAACGCCGATGGCATGCGGGATTCCAGTAACGAGTGCGTTTCCCATGCAGAATGCCCTATGTCCGTCACTCATTCCATCAGTCCAGCCCTTCGGGAACATCTGCAACTGGTCAAGCTCGTCAGGAACGAGCCTTCTGAGCCTTCCAGAGTCACCCTTGACGACATGCTTCGAGCGGTTCGGCGTCTTGCCGCCTTCCGAGGTGAGGATGGTGCGTGAAGGCTTGTCGATAGGGTCGGGGAAGGCAACGGGTCCTTCGGTGTATAGGTATTCGTAGCCGTTCTTCGCCACACGCGGCTCCTTCTTGGCTCCTTTGAGGTATTCCCAGCGTTCAAGCGACTCAGAGTCGATGAAGAACTTGTCTGGAACATCGGAATCGGGAACGAGGACGTCGCCGAGCGTTGTTCTCGACCCGTCGTATTGCGGTTTCACGTTATACGTTACACCTATGCAGCCCCACATGCGTCCGTAGTTGAGGAACGGGCTCTTCTTCTGTTCTCCGAACGTCTCGGAAGCCTCGAACGGGTCGCTTGGCACTTCGAACCCGGTCGCGAACTCTCCTTCAGCCGTTCCAGGGAATGCATTGGCGATTACTGGATTGTTGTCTGATGCGTCTAGCTCGGCGAACACGTATACGCGCCTTCTGCGCTGCGGCATCCCGTAATCTGCTGCGTTCACCACCTTCCATTCGACCATGTAACCTAATTGTGCGAGGCATGACAGCATGATGGCGAAGTCACGGCCCCTTTGCGATGTCGGTGACTTCAGTAGCCTGTCAACGTTCTCCAAAAGCACGTACTTCGGATGCTTTAGGCGAATCATCCTGTGGATTTGCCACCATAGCACGCCTTTTTTGCCTTCGATGCCCTTCGCATGGGGTGCAGGCTTGCTCACGGAGTAATCCTGGCACGGAAACCCTCCAACGAGCATGTCGAAGTCTGGAATCTCCATCTTTCCAGCTTCGAACTCGTCGAGAACCTTTTCTATGTCCTCGTTGACGCATGAACCCTTTCCGAAGCGCCTTTCGTAGCACTTCCATGCGAACTGCTTGGCTTCAGTTCCGGGCGGTTCCCACTGGTTAGCCCAAACCGTCTTGAAATCACCTGCCGACGGCATGTAAAAGGCGTCTCCTGGTTTTCCGTAGCCTTCGAGACCCAATCGGAATCCTCCGACGCCTGCAAACAACTCTGCGACGCGAATCATGGCATCGCTCCTCTCTCTTCTATTCAGTTGATGTTATCAGATTGCCTTGCGCTGATCAAATGCGAACGATGTGTCCGAGGTTGCGCCTTCCGACGCGCTCGTGCTCTACGCGGAACGTTTCGGGTGCTTCAAGGCCGACAATTACCAGCGGCGCAGTCAACAGCATTCCCATCGGTCTCAGCAGCCTGATGTACTTCTCGTAAGTGCCGATTGCGTTGTCGAAACCGCCAGAGGAGCGCATGTCTTCGGTGGCCGTGATTATCACGCCGATTTCAGTCTGCAAAGCCTTCTCGACGTGGTTCAACTCGCTCGCCAACGTTGGTTTGAGCAGGTTCCACGGTGCGTCGTTGGCGTGGTTGAACGCAACCTCGACGCTGAACGGACCCCTTGCGAAGTCGAGCCTGAACACGCCAGCTCCCGAAGAATACTCCTCCTCTGCGAAGATTGGTGACTCAGATGCCCAGCCGAGCGATTCGAACTCCTCCTTGAGCAGCTTGTTGAGCGAATCGGAGATGGATTTCTTCCTGCCTTCACCGTTGGCAGCGAAGTGTGACGTCAAATCGTCCTCCGACACCGACCAGATGGCGCGGGTGACCTCCGCCCAGTACGGGCGGTACTCCTCGACGTTCATGGCGAGGTAATCTCCGTGCCTGAATCCGTGTACCCTGAAATCCATGATGAAAGTATCCCAGAACGACATCTCGAGCACAAGCTACCTCACCCTATGTCCCGTCGCCGACTCGATGTCTCCGTTCGATACCGAGACCATCGTAGGGGCGAGCCACTTGAGGACGAGTTCCCTGTCACCGTCCCTCGGGCCAGTCCAGTAGTGGTGCCAATGCGCCCTCCTCATGTGAGGTCTCTTCGTTCCGCCCTGATGCTGTTTGCGCTCGAACTTCACCCGCTCGTACGCCCTCAGCTCGGAGCCGATTCGGTATCCGACGTCGTGCCACGTCGCGTAGCTCCTCCGCTTTGCGTTGTTCCTCTTCAGCTTGCCGTTCGGCTTGTACGAAGGAACTATGTCGGCGTTCTTCGAGCAGATGTACGCGACTCCGTTCGCGACTATGTCCGGGTCGATTTGCTTCGAAAGCACGTCGCTGCGCATCTCGCCTTCAGAATCGGGAACCGAGAGCGATGTCAGGCTCAACAGCTCCGAACCCGTGTTCACGAGAACCCTATCCTCCCAATCTGGGTCTCCTCCGAAATAGACTCCCTTCGCCTCCTCCGCTCCTGGGAAGAACTCGGAGTTGAATCCCAAGATTTTATCGGTGCTGATGACATGGACGACGACGCCCTCGTTGCCAGCGATGCCGGGAATCTTCATGTAGAAGCAGTCGTACGGCCTGTTTCCTATGCAGTCCGGCAGGAGGTCGACCCACTTCTCGTTAAGGATTGACTCCGAGAAGTCGCTGTCGAACTCGTACACCTGCATTCCAGAGTTGATCCAGGCCCTCGCCGTCTGGAAGCTGAACATCGACGTTATCGCCTTGCGTATCCCGTCGCTGTCCATCCTCAGCATGTCCTCCATCTTGAGGTTCTCGAGCGTGTGCTCTCGAATCCTGCTGGTTTCGTTGCACCACCTCTCGATTACGAGCTCTCTCTTCTTCATATGCTCTCCTTCCAATAAAAAACCGCCTCTCGGCGGGCTTCAAACAACCATTCACTTTCTCATGGAGGTTCCATCATCTCCTCCTCTTCTCAGCAGACATCGCGCTCTTGCAGAACGGCGGGTACTTGCCCCTCCATCCTGCGTGCCAGCAATCGCACTCCCTCTGGCAGCATCCGATTTTCCTGAGCCTCTTGCACTCTGCTATCGCAGCTGTCTTGTCGCTCCTCGTCGTTACCGTAGCCATTCCTTCCTCCTCACGCAGCCGACCTGCAACGTTTCGGGAAGCTCTTCCTGAAGACTCCCCTAGACACCGATACCGCCTTGCGATGGCGGATACGCGCTCCGTCCCTCTTCTCGACGAACTCGTAAGCCGCATCGGGCCATATAGACATCCATCTGTCTGGCTCATCCATGAAGTATCCGGCGAACAGGTCATCGGAAGGAGCGTCCATCCACCAACTCAGCTCGTCCTTGAGGTTTTTCGCATAGACGGAGCATATCTCCCTCATGCGTTTTTCAGCGGCGTTCTCAAGGCAGACCGGCACGTTCCACGGGTCGCTCCATCTCATGTACTCTGCCAGGAGCTCGAGTTCGGTCAATGCAGCTTCGGTTGCCGACGGGTAGCTGTATATCGAACCTCTCACAGACGTCGCCATCTCCCCGCATTCCTCTGGCGAGATGTTCGGCCATGCGAATACGTCACCCCATGCGTCGGTTTCGAAGTCGATGACGTGTCGCAGCTCGTTCATCTGCTCTGACACGAAATCGCTGTCAGATTCACGGATCCACTCCCTGATTTCGTCCTCGATTCCCTTATCGGCCTCGTATATTTCCCTCAGCTCATCCTCTGTCACCCAGCCGACGAGCTTCGACTTGTATTTCTTCATGTTCTCCTCCTACCCGCACTTTATCTCGTGCATCCTGTTTGCAATCTCGACCACGGCGCACCCCTCGCATACGTCTCGCAGCCCCTCGCAGCGTTCATCGCCGCCTTTCATGCATTCGCCGCACACGACGTCGATGGCGTCGAGAACGATTTCCTCCTTCGTCTTCCAAGCTCCTCCGTTCGTCAGGAAAACGTCTTACTCATGTTCCCTCCAATCGCCTTCAAGAATCCTGTACACTTTCCGCTCCTGCACCGAGTCGCACACCGCCGCAACAACGACGGCCACGAACGGAGACAGGAACACCGCTCCGATTATTGCAAGCAAAAGACTCACTCCTTTCTACTGCTCGTCTGCCAACACGCGCTCCCAGTAGCGGGCGGCGTCGATGAACTCACCGAAGTAGTGGCCCCAATCCCATGAGTAGTGCTTCACGGCTTTGTGCCAGAACAGTTCGAACGCCAGCTTGTCTGCGAATCCGTCAGCATTTCCAGAAACCGACCCGTCTGAGTTGACTTCACCATCAGGAAGTGGTGCCGTGACCGTGAAGTAGCTCCCGATGACGTACTCGAGCCTCCTCGAGTCGCACTTGTGGAGCAGCAGCATCCTCGTGTTGTCTCCCTGTTCGTGCGTTGCCAGGATGATGGTGTTGTCGCTCGTGTAATTGCTCATGCCAAGCTCCTCTCCTCGAAGTATTCTGGTTGATGTTCCCTCGTCCACTCCTGAAGCTCGCGCGTGTCGTCTTCTGTGAACTCGAAGTCCTCTGGCTTCGAGCCGGTCGTCGCCCAGTCGCACGGCGGGTCCATCTCGTACATCGTCATGTTCAGGCGCAGGCACCTGTCCCTGTCGAACACTGGGCAGTTGCCGCATCTCGTTACGTGAATCTCGCTCATTCTTCCTCCTCGTCTAGACGATTGGAACGTCGTGGTCGACGCTAATCGTCAACCCCATGTCTTTGCCGATTTCCTTCACCCCGTAACGGAACATGAAGCCCCTATCTACGCAGTCGAAGAAAACTCCCCAGTCGAAACCGCACTCGATCTGTTCCTTCGCGTAATCGTCGTCCGTCTTCTCTGCGAAGTCCGATGCGATGCGCCTGAACAGCTTGAGAACAGATTCCTCGTCCTTGTATCTGTCTGGCACCTCGTACATCCTCACAGACGTGCCGTGGTCCTTCCAGCTCGAATACCAGCTCGCGCAAATCGTCACAATCATTCTTCCTCCTCCATATCTTCCAGGTAATACTCGACCTCTTTGTGGTCGAGGACGAAGCAGCTCGTGATGATTGCGTTGAAGCTGCATTCCGGGCAGTAGTACACGTCCGTCGCCCTGAACGTGCCGTTTCCCGCATACTCCTCGTCTGGCATGCCGCTCACCCTCATCTTCGTCCCGCAATTCGGGCATTCGATGTTGCCGTCCATGTCGTCGAACGCAAACGGCTCGATGTGCTTCAGGAACTCCTTCTCGTCTTTCATGCTTCCTCCTCGTCGTAGAAATGCCCCGGAATGTCCTCATGTCCGCACTCGCAGCATGTGAGCACAGCCCCGTCGTCCAACATTACGTCGTTCGGGAAGTCGTAGTAGTTCCACCCGTCAGCCGTGATGTGCGTGCACCCCATGAGGATGACAACGCTCGCGTCGAACGCTTCCGTCTGCCCGCATTTCGGGCACCTGTATCCTGTTTCGCTCATGCTTCCTCCCTCTCTATGCTCCTGACCCATATCTCGCTCTCGCCGATGTCGTCGGCCACTTGGGAGAGGTGTCTGTCCAGCCATCCGTAGACGGCTGATTCGACCTCTTCATCCGTGGCCCCGTCCGGGACCTCAATCTCGTATTCCATCGACACCATGTCGAAGCACGCCGTAACCTCCACTGCTCCTCCTAATTCCGATAGCTCCTCTCGATGAACCTTCCTGGGTTCCCGAGCACTTCCTCTGCGAACTCGCCAAACCACCAACCGGGCGCCTCCATGAACAGCATCCTCCTCGGATTCCCAAACGCCCCTGGTGCTGGGTAAGTTTCCATCGCGTACCCGACCGCCGCTCCGACGTCGTTCCTCAGCTCCTCTGGCACGGGGTCGCCGACCATGATGCCGAAGAACTCGCCGTCAGCGTTGCAATCTGCGATGTAGACGTGGCCCGTCTCCGTGTCGAGCAAATCGCCGTCGTTCTCGAAATGCCTCAACAATTCGCATTCGTTCTTGAACATGCTCACCACTCCTCTTCATCCCAGTAATCCTCATCCCACTCGTCATAGTCGGGCCACCCCTGATTGGGGTCGCTCTTCGACGGAGCGCACCACTCGTACACCGCAGTCGGGTCATGGGTAATCTTTATCGGGTATCGGAGCCTCGCGTTGTCATCGTCGTAGCATGCGAGTCCAATTCCGAGAGTACGCTTCTCGCACTCAATTTCCTCACCGCGCTCAAGGCGTCTGAAATCTTCCTCGTAACCTTCAAGGTAGCTGCACTTCCACGAACTCGCCTGCTCGAATACTTGCGCCAGATACTTCACATTCCAGTCGACTACAAGATCGTACACGTCATGCCCACCGAACACGCCGTAACCCTCGTAGCACTCCTCCTCGATGTGCCCGCCGCCGAACTCCTTCGGCACGAGCACGTAGCTCTTGCGCGGCCTACCGTCGATGACCTGCTCCTGCGTTTTGCAATCCAACCAGCTAAACTGTCCCATGCTTACCGCTCCTTCCTTAAACCTCGGTTAGCCATATCGCCCTCGGCGTCATCTCGTACCGCTCTGTGAACTCGGCGCCGCAGTCCGTGCATTTCCAGTAACGCTCGAACCAGTGGTCAGGGCAGTTGCCCTCGTCGCTCTCGATTGCGTCCGCATGGTTGCCGCACTTCGGGCAAGTTCCGTCGAAGACGCCCTGCATGAACTCCTCGACGACCGATTTGTCCAAGTGTTCCTCGTTTATCTTCGTGACGCGTTCTTCTTCGCGTGCTATCCACTGGTCGTATTTCTCGCGACCTATGTACTTGTCGATTACTTCGTCTAACGTCATCAGAAGTCCTCCTAATCATCCTCGTCGTCAAGCAACGCTTCCCAATCGCGATACCCAAGACACTGGGCGATGAAGTCCTCCTCGAACCAGAAGAGGTCGTTCACCTGCGTGTCGGTCATGCCATCGGGGTAGAGCATCTCGAGTTCGAACTCGATTTGGTCGAGCTGTCGCCAAGTAAGGTGGCGTGCGCGCTGCTCGGCTCCAGACCAGAACTCGAAATATCTAAGTGGCGTGTTGTGGACCAGTTCCATGTGCTATCCTTTCTCTTGTCGGTGGGGGAGGGAACACTTCCAAACGCACCCTCCCTCGCTTTCCGTCGCTCCAATTCCTCTCGTAGAAGGAGCGCCCCGAAGGACGCTCCCGATTGCCTTGTATGTCTTTCGCTCTAAGCTCGGCGTGCAAGCTCCCTCTGTCCCATGTACCAGAATCCCTTCTGGCTCCAGCGGAAGCCCATCTCGCTCAACTCCTCTTGGTAGGGCTTCGTCTCGCCTGCGACCCTCACGGGCGTGCTGGGCTGCTTGTTCTTGCGGTATGCCGACACGTTCGGCTTGTCCTTGCACCATTCCTGCATCTCCTCGAGGATGCAGTCCAGGCTCACGGTGCCAGCCATGTCGGGCAGCTCGTCTGCTTGCTCGACCTTCAGCCCGTCGATGATGCCGTCAAGTTCCTCCTCGATCCTCGCCTTCAGTTCGCCGCCGAACAGCTCCTCGGCCTTCTTCGCGAACGCCTCGTCCATCTTGCCGCTCTTGATGTCCTCAAGCTCCTTGCTCACCTTTTGCAGCTCGACTATCAGGTCTACGATGCTCGGCTCCTCATTTGACGGCTTCTTGCTCGGAGCCTTGGGCTTCGGCGCCTTCGGTTTCTCGGCTTTCGGTGCTGGCTTCTGCTTGTTCAGCGTCTCGGTGAAGCGTTTCACCATAGGCTCGCTTTCCGCCCTCGCGACGGCGTCCTTGCGGTTCGGGCCGTTGCAGAGCGAAAGGCCGGACTCTGTGTCGATGACGTACCACTTGCCATCGCCGCCCTTGTACACTCCCATCCGCTTCACCGTGTTGTCTGCGAGCAGCAGGTCGAACAGGTAGCCGCTCACCTTCTCTATGCCCGTTGTCTTCTTCGCCGTGAACGTTCCTTTAACCATTTTCGCCATGATGTTCCTCCTAAAAAGGGGAGGAGCCTTGCGGCTCCCCCGTAATCGTCAACTAGATTTTCGTGCGGCTCTTACAGGTCGCCGCTGAGTGCTTCGAGGATGAACTCCTCGAAGATGACCGTCTTCCCTTCCTCTCGTGCGCCGTTGCGCTTCACGAGTTCGTCGGTGAGTTCCTGTGCAGTGTACGGACACCTCGGTTCGAGGTACTCAATCAAAGCCGCATGCCATCCTCGTGTCGCCGCCTCCTTCGCTTCGGCAAGTTGCGTCCTGTACGGCTCCTGCAACTCGAACGAACCATCATCGTTCATAACCCACATACCAGCTGCCACAAGCATCACCCTCTCATGTCAAATGCCCACCAAAATATAAACTCTACCACACGCCGCATCGCATCACTCCATTCCTCCTAGACTGGGTAATCCCACACCAGCTCCCATCAATTAGCAGAGCTCGAACAGCCCCGCCGCTTCCTCCTCTTCCTCGCCGCTGTAGTACGCGCACGCCTTTACGGCAGTCTCCTCGTCGAGGCACTCCGCGTCCCACATCGCGCAATCCTCGTTCATGGGGCACAGCTGGCATGCTTCATGCGGCAACTGCTCCACGAGCTTGCCGATGTCGTCCCACGGCTTGTCCTCGTAGTAGTCGTCCCAACCTCCTTCCCACAGGCTCCCGTAGCTCGACCAGTTGTACTTGGTCGGCAGGTACGTCGTGTTCGAGTAGAACACCCCGCCGTCCTCGACGAAGCTCCCCACGAGGGCCAAGTCCCCCGCGTTGTCGATTATCGCCAGCTTCGACCCGCATGCGCCCTCGAGCAGCTCGATGGCGTCCGAACTGTGCATGAAGCTCGGGTTCATCCGCATCAGGGGAGTGACCACGTCGGCCACGAAGTCCATCGTGTCGCTCCATCCGTCCGCCGTGTACCTCCCGCTGATGACCCCGTTGTGGGCGATTCCGAAGCGCGACTCCATCCGCGTCTTGCGCAGCTCCTCGGGCTCGTCGCTGATGGGGAAGGGGTGGCAGGTACTAGGCTTCACCTTGCCGCTCGTGGCGATTCGGAAGTGGAGGACTACCGTCGTCTCGATTGGGTCGAAGCCCCGCATCTCCTTCTCAAGCGCCGTCTCGAAGTCCTCGAGCCTCATGTATCCCTTGCGGATCCGAACCGTCTTGCCGTCTGCCAGCATGAATCCGGCGCCGTCGGGGTTGGACTGGAAGCACCTCGCCCTCGTCTCCTCGTCGGGCATGGCAGCTCCCATCGGCTTTGCTACGATGATGCACATATCTCGCTCCTCTCTCGGCTCCGATTAACGGAGACCTTTCTCGTTCAGGTAGTTGACCAGGCAGCTCTTCGGGAACTGCTCGGACACGTTCTCCACGACCTCGTCCATGAGGTCGTACCAGCTGACGGACTCGACCCAAGTCGAGCCGTGCTGCTTCACGGTGCGGGCGACTCCATCGACCATCGCAAGGCATGCGAAGTAGGTCGACCATTTCAGCGTCCCTCGGAAGATGCGCCACTCGAACGTTTCGTCGTGCTCGAAGTTGAGGGCCTGCGAGTGCGCCCTCTCGCGCTTCATGGTTCGTGCCTTCTGCAACGGCCCCGCTTCCTTGTGGTGCTCGGCCTTGAGGATGCTCACGTCGTCCTTCTTCGGCTCGAAGTCGACGCTCGTGGAATATCCGCACCAGTGGTTGTCCTGGCGGCGGGAGAAGATGGTGAACTGACGCTCGAAGCGTTGCAGCAGCCGCATCATCTTGTAGCCGCCCGCATCTTGCACGACTGGGGACTTTCCGAAGAAATCCCTGTTCACGTGGACGTGCAGCCCGCATCTCCCGCCGTCGTGGCTCACGAAGCCGTAACGGTGCGCCGTCTCCGAGATATGCTCGTAGATGGAGCGCCACTTCACGTGCTCGGCCAGGCTCATGGGGTGGGAGGTAATCTCGACGCCCTCCTCCAGCGAGCCGTCCTCGGTCATCCAGAAGCGGTCGGGAAAACCTTTGATGTCGTGCAGCTCGTCGCAGTACGACCCTCGGTCAGAGCCGCCGTCGGTTTCCAGCTCGGTTCCAAGGAACAGCTCCTTGCCGAAGAAGGAGATGCACGGCGTCCAGCCGTAGCTGTGCAGGTAGGGGGAGTGGCTCGACCCTCCGCAGTCGGGGCAGTACGGGTCGCCGTACTCGTCGAAGGTCATCTCGTCGTCATCCCACGTGTTGCCGCAATTGTTGCATGTGCTCGTATTGGAGTCCCAACACCAGTCGCAGTAGCGTACCTCGCCGTGGTCTGTGTAGACCCAGTACGGATCCGCGCTCCATTCGTCGCACCTGTCGCAGCGGAAGTAGCCCTCGCATTCGGCGCAGTTCTCGTTGCAGAAGACGCAATCGTCGATTATGAGCATGTCATCGGCGCGATGCCACTCGTCGCAATACTGGCACGTCTCCCACCCTGCTTCACGGGCGCAGTCAGAGACGCAGTAGCGGTTCCCATCGACTTCGACCTCGGGGAAGGAGTCCTTGTAGTACATCTCCCCGCACGATTCGCACCTCCAGCAGCCGTCAGCCAGCGCGGATTCCTCGTCGGCGTAGTGGTGGATTTCGGTATCAACCCTAAGCGCGCCGAAGTCGAAGCGTCGGAACTCGACGTCAAACGGTTCCCCGACGATAATCTCGCCGCTCCACTCGCAGCGGATGTCGCGCTGCTCGGCTTCGATTTTGCGGAGGCGCTCGATGACCTCCGAAGTCGTGACGGCTCCCATCTTGTACAGGGCCGACAGGGTCTCTCGTTGCGTTTGGGTGTACGGCATGGTACACTCCTTTCTCGTCGTGAGGGTTCGACGGTTTTCCAGGCAGACGAACCCTCGGATGTACGCCCCTCTTCGGAGGGGCTTTCTACTTCCACTCGGAGATGTCGATGGTGTTTTCGAGGTCGCACACCCTCGAATCCATCGCCCTCTCCAGGTCATCGCCCTCAATCCCAGCGAGCAGCAGGGCCGTCATGATTGCGGCCTGCTCGTCCTGGGGGAGCGTCCAGATGTGCCTCGTCATCGAGCCACCTCCAGGCAGTTCGTGACCCTGCGGACGATGGCGCGGTCGTCGGCGAGGACGGCGACATCCACGCAGTCGCATCTCACCGGCAGGTCGATGGGGCGGTCTCCTCTCACGAGCCACTGCGCGATCACGCGCTCGAACTCAGCACGAGTCACGTGGCCGTTCGGGAAGTCCATGCCGCGCTCGGCGAACACCTTGGCGAACACCAGCTCACCGTCCTCGATGACCACGACGAAGCCCTCGAAGCCCCTGTCCAGGACAGCGTGCCCTTCGAGCTCGAACCAACGCGCCACAGCCTTCCTCGCCCTCTTCTCCAGTTCCATTTCGTCTCCTTTCTCGTGGGTATGTCCGATGCAGAACGCATCTCCCAAGGCGCTCTCAAGCGCCCTGGAAGGACGTTCTCCCGCGCCCGACCTGGCTCGCCCAAGCCCGTCGCGCGGATGCCTCCATCCAGCTCGGCTCATGAAACCCATCCAAGGTGCTCGTCCCAGGCGAGCTGCCCGTACAGCTTCCCGTTGACGTAGCAGTTGAGCGATTCGTTGAAGTTGCGCTCGTCCAGGGAGACGACGACGGCCATCTCCCCGAGCCGCTCGCTCAGCTCCTCGGCGCGCTCGTTCACTTGCCACACCCTCGAACCGTCCGCCTTCTCGAAATAGCTCGCCGTCTTCCTGTCCATCACGTAGTACCTCATTGCGCGCTCCTTTCCGCCCCGTCACGGGGGCTCCGTTTCTTCGTTGTCGTGGCCGTCGGTCAACCCGCCGACGGCTCCTACAAGGGCAGCTCCCGCGAAAGCGATTGCCACCTCGATGAACTCCCTACGAGTCATGCCCTCACCTCCACGGCCAGGGCCGACTCCAGGCTTTCAAGGGACAGCTCGATTACGAACTCGCCCCATGAACGACGCTTCTCCTCGCGGCGCTCCTCGAACTGCTTGTCGCACTCGACCATCATCAGGCCGAAGATGCTCCTCGGCTCCTCGTACGTCATCCCTCGGCCCTCCTACATCAGCCCGTAGCACACGGGCTCCTCGTCGTCTCGGTACGCCGCGTACGCAGCTTCCTCGCGCTCCTCGCCGCGCCACTGGTTCCAGGGCACGCCCTCCTCGAACTCGATGCAGCCGAATGCAGCCAACTCGGACATGCTCGACTCCCAGGCCATCTCGGCCAGTTCCACTACCTCGCGGATCTCGATTTCGGACATAGTTCTCCCTTTCTCTCTGGTTGGTTGATTGGTTCATGGCGATGTAGCCATGTGGCAACCCTCCGATTGGGGAGGGCTGCCCATAGCTGCACTCGTTTCGAATCGCTACTTCAAGAAGTCCTTGTAAACGACGGCGCCACGGCTGCCGCTCCACTCCCACTTTTGACCCCTAAACGCCTTCTTCACAGCGTTCTTGAAGTCGATGGAGTAACCCGTTCCCTTTTCGCCGCTCATGGTGTAAATCCACGCCCATTTGCCTTCGACGCGCCATTCGGCCTTATCGAAGCCCGCTTCCCACAGCTTCAGCACGGCGTTATCCAGCCGTTCCACCTGGTGTTCCGTGAGTTCGTGGTTCTTCGGGGTGTGGTACTTCCAGCCGTTGTCCAGCACCTTCACGGTCACTTCTGGTTCCTGCGCCTTCTTCGACTTCTTGCCTTTGGCCTTCTTCTGGGTATTCTTCTGGGACTTCTTCGGGGGATTCTTCGGGGCGTCCTCCATCGCCGTTTCAGCCGCCATTCCCTGCAATTCACAGGCTTCTTCGAAGGTCAAAACGCCTTCTTGGATGGCCTGGGTCATGGTTGCCCCTTGGAGGGCGCATGCCTGCTCAAAGGTGATTTTGCCGCTGATGATTGCCTGGGTGTAGTCGATGTTCTTCATGATAGTTTCCCTTCTCTTCGATGGACTTTTGCGCGGGATTGCGCATATCTACCTGCTGAAACGCTATTGATGGAATCAGAAGGCAGACTCCACAATCCCCAGTTGTGGATCCAGTTCGCCCTACTGTCACTAGAGCCGGTTCTGCTGCCGCCATGTAACTAGTCCCTGTTGGGGGTTCCGTTCCCGTGGACTTCATGCATTGACGTGTTAGGGTTCAGTCGTTTTGTCCGCCTATATCGGCGGCCTATACGTTTGCATGTGTTTCTGCCACGCTATAACTAGTCGGGTTACGCAGCGTCTTTATGGAGCATCGGCGCGTTTCGTAGGTTCCTCTACGAGGTGCTAACTTGTGGGGCATGGTTCAATCACTATTGTTGTTTCATGAGAACGCTTTTTGCGTTCGCCCTTGTAGCCTTATCTCATTTGCCCGTGTACCGTAGGGGTTGACGTCTCAAGGACTCCATTCCTGAGAAGACCTGTTAAGCTTCTCGCGCCCGTGCCTACGGGGTGGGGTTTGGCGTTTGGGGTTCTCCCCCGTCTCTATGTCTCCTTCTGTCTCCCTTCTCTTTGTCTTCGCGCTTATCTCGCGCCCTTCGATGGTGCAAATATACGCCCCAAGTGGGGAGTAGTCAAATGGGGAGACTATAGACATGAGCAGGGATGACGTGATAAACCCGCTGGTCAAATGGGGAGTAAAATCGTCGGCTCGCTTCACAATTCCTCCACATATGGGGACTTGTCATGTGGGGAGTGGTACAATGGTATATAGGATAAAATGCCTGATGAATGGGGGGTTATTGTGTATGCAATGAATGCAATGAGAGAAGTATTGCAACGTGAGGGTATACCTGCGCGGCAAGTTGGGCGCGCTATGGGTAAGGGTGACAATTATGTGGCAAGGATAGCCAACAGGGGGAGTGTGCCAAGGTGTGACACAATGGCGCGTATGTTGGACGTGTGCGGCTATAGTTTGGTTGCATTACCGTCTGCTTATGTGCCAAAAGATGCAATAGTAATAGATGGAGACAGTGAAGCTGATAAGGGAGATAGTGCGAAATAGGTATAAATGCGTGTATGACCTGCGAGAACATGAGTCGGAAACCTGTCGATCTTTGCAAAATTGCGGATTGTTTACAGTGTTACCAGGGCGCAAAAGACACAACATGACATGCATGTGTGAGTGCATGCAATGTGCAATGGCGCAATAGATAGCTTGTATGGCATTGCGTCAACGATTACCAGCGAACGTTGACGAGCTGCGAACCGCTGCGCATGCGCTGATACATACATGTATTGCATTGTTGTCTGTATGTTGCTGGTAATGTTTCGGACATGCTGCGCATGGCGTGAGGTATGAACGCATAGGGATGCAATGGAGTATATGGTACATGCAATAGGGGGGGAGTAGGTGTGCATGTATTAGGTGTATATGCATGCATGTATGGGAGGGAGATAAACAACACGCTTTTTTACCTTTGCTGCGCTTGCCTGTAGTGAGCATATAATGAGACAGTTGTCCCTGCATGCGTGTTTGCAAATGGGACAAAAACGGTATCGCGTAAGTGGGTCATATATGGGACATCCGGCGGGGGGTATACCCCCCGTATTTCGTCGCGATTGGCCGGCGTCTAGGGGTTCGGCGCGGGTACCTATTTCTTTCTCCGCGAAGTTTTTCGCATTTTACCACGCGCGCGGGAGCACTTAAACCGCGCGCTTAAATTAACCGCACATGAGCTGGAGTTTTACTGACTTTTCCCTGACGCCGCCGATATCGTGCGGCAAGTTCCCGGATCCGCCCGTCAGCGGGCGAGCTTTACCACGTTGCCCTCGGAATCGAATCCGACTCTCGGCTCTTCCTTCCTCGGCCCGTTCAACGCGCCGATCTCTAGCTCCTGGTGCACCTCCGTATGGCAGCAGTGGCACAGGGCCATGCATTTCTCGGGATTGAGCGAGATGCTCGGGTCGTCCACGTTCGACTCGTTGAGCGGTATGATGTGGTGCACCACGTCGGCCGGCCTCACGATGCCCTTCTTCAGGCAACGCTCGCATAGCCCGTGCGACCTGTCCAGCACGAAGCTCCTCACGTCCTGCCACGGCTTGCGCTTGTAGAACGGCTTGAACTTCGCGCTGTCCCTCCACGTTGCCTTAGTCACCGCCGCCACCGTCGGCCTCGTCAATCACCCTCTGCGCCTCATCGGCCAGACCTTCGCGCCACCACGGGTGCCCGCATACCGGGCAGTACGGCGGGGGAGACAGCTGGCTAACCTCGAGCAGCGTCGGCTCGATGCTCCTCACCCTGCTCACGGTCGTCCATTCTCCGCAGTTCGGGCACCTAGGGCTCATAGCGGGCCCTCCATCATCTCGCGCGTCGGCATCGGCGGAACCGGCATCCACGCGTATGCGTGCTCGAATCCGCCGTACATCCTGTAGCTCTCGTCGAATGTTCGCCCATCGTCGTAAAAGAGCGTGTCGCAGCCGCAGTCTTCCTTGAACAGCGCCTTCTTCGGCGTCTCGTACCTGTCGTCGGCTACCAGCAGCCATGATTTGTCCCTCGGCCTCAGCTCGTCGAACGAGTACCACGTGAACGTCGTGCTCATAGCAGGCTCCTTATCAGCTCGCACGTCCTCTCGACGCTGTGTCCGTCGCACGCGCCCGCAGTGAGCTCCCTGTAGGCTTCCTCGGTGGGGCCCATGCCAGACATCGCAGCCTCCCTCAGAAGCTCCACCAGGCTCGCCTCGTGTCCCTCCGCGCATATCCAGCGCGAGCTGTACGTCTCGGGGTAGGGGTAGTACATCGCCCTGTCGCGGAGGTAATCGCCCATGTCGTCGACGGTCAGAACCGACGGAACGCCAAGGAGGTACGCGTCCGAGATGCAACTGCTGTAATCGGTGATGAGCACGTCGCAATCCACGAGGTACGGCGTCAGCAGCTCAGACGGCTCTACTTCGACCACGTGCGCGAAATCGCTGCCAAGGAGCGGGTTTGGCGTGAAGTAATGGCGCTTCACCATCACCACCTCGTCGTCTCCGAGCAGAGAGTCGACAGTCTCCCAGTCGATTCTCGGCAACCATCCGCCCTTCGTCTCGTCCCTGAACGTCGGCGCGTACAGGTACATCATCTTGCCGTCGTCGACCGTGCCGAAATCTCCCTTGCGAGCGTAGAAGTATTGGTCGGTCCTCGGGAATCCGGACGCAACGACGCGCTCTTCCGGTATGCCCAACTGCTGCGCGACTATCGGGATGCTCGCCTCGGATGCAGCCGTCGCCACGTCGGTCTGCGCGAACGCCGCCGCGTCAACGTCCCTGTCCTCGTCCATGCCGTAGACCTTGTTGCCCGTTATCCCGTGGCAGATCACGATGCTCTTGCACCTGTCCTTGCCCTCGATGTAGGTGGGGAGGGCGTCGCACACCACGGCGGCGAACCCGTCCCTCTCCGCGCTCGTCATCTCTTCCAGGCCGCATCTGAACTCCTTCGGGCCGTCGTAGATGTCCCATACCGCCATCAGGTTCTCGCAGCGTCCCATCGGGTTCTGCGATACGAAAAGCACCTTGTTCATCGGAGCACCTGCTTCACGTGCATGCAATCCACCCTCGTGTCCGTGTACAGCTTGATTCCCGCGTTCCTGCACTTTGTGCAGAACGAGTAGTCCTCAGAGAGCTTGCGGCCACGCCTGTTCCACACGTACTCGAACCACGGCTCGCCTATCTTGCCGAACACGCCCGTCCTTATAAGCGCGAACCCGAACCCGCTGCCGCGAACCTCGAGGAGGTACGTGCCATCGTCTCTGAGCTCGTGCAGCTCGTCCTTGAGGATGTATGAGTCATACGCGTTCCTGCCGGCCTCGAACAGGCACGTCCTGCCGTCATCCCTCGACCCCTTGGTGTAGTACCCGAAGCATACGTCCTTCCCATGCGAGAGCAGGTTCGCGAGCGCGTCTTTAGGCGGCACGATGTCGGAGTCCACGTAGAGTATCCAGTCGTAGCCGTTCACGGCAACCTCTGCCGACTTCGTCCTCGCGTCGACTATCCCGAATCCTATCGGCGTGTCGCACGTGACGTCGAGGCCGCACATGTCCATCGAGAGCATGGCCTGGTACGTCTCTATGCAGACGCGCGGGTCGTATGCAGGAGTAGATATGAGCAGCCTACCCATGAAGCTCTAGCGCCTCCTCCCATGACAGGTCCCTGTAATCAACGTACTCGGGATAGCCCCTGAAGTCGCTCATGCCCGCGTAGTGGACGATCCTCGCCACCTTCCTCCTAGATTTCGGCGGCATGTCGAAGAAGCCCTTGAGCGTCCAGTGGTTCGCGTTGTACTCGCACGGCATCTCCGCGATATGGCCCTGGCAGGTGTAGTTGAACACGTCCTGGTCTACCCATCGGTAGTACCGCCTGTTCAAGGCGTCGATAATCTCGTCTGCCTTCCACTCCCTGAGCTTGTCGAGGTCTTGGAGCACGACGCCGCAGTTGCAGTACATCAGCCCGTTCTTGGACGTCCTGTGCCATTCCGGCGTCGCAGCGATATAGCATCCCTCCATGTCGAGTTCCCAGACGGCTGAAACGTCCCTCACGGCGATGACGTCTGTGTCCATGACGAGCGCCTTGTCGCAATCCAGCTCCTTGCAAACGGCCGCCCTCATGAGCGCCATGTAGCTGTAGCACGTGGACATGTTCGGACCGCCCTTGCGGAAGTACGCCTGGTCCCTCACGTTGCGCGTCTCGACGATGTCCGGCAGGGGAGAGGGGAACTCGTCATCCTCGATGAACAAGACTATCCTGTCCACGTCGCTGTTCGCCACGAGGGACTTAGCCGCCACCTCCATGTCGGCGTAGACGGCTCCGTTGCCTGTGTAGACGGCCACCTTCTCGATCATGCGAACCTCCCGATCAGCTCGGCGACCCTCTCGGCGCTGTGCCCGTCACACGTCCCCACGGCGGTTTTAAGGCACTTCCGCTCGACTTTGCCAAGACCCGTGCCGTGCGCGGCTCTCAGGGCCTCCAGGAACACCTCCTCGGCATGCTCGGCCTCGACGGTGCGGGACCCGTACCAGTCCGGGTACGGCTCGTACATCCCGTGCGATTCGCAGTAGGCTTCGTGCCCATCCACGACGAGCACGGAAGGCTTTTGCAGGATGTAGCCGTCGAAGAGGATGCTGCTGAAATCGGTTGCGAGCACGTCGCAGTCCATGAGGTAGGGGGCGGATGGGACCATGTTGCCGACTTCGACGACGTGCCTAAGCTGCCTCTCGCCAACGAGCGGGTCCCTCGTGCACATGTGGCGCTTGACGACCAGGAACTCGTCGTCGCCCATCATTCCGTCGAGCTTCAGCCAGTCGATTTCGGGGAGCGGCGGGTTGCACCAAGCCCTCCACGTCGGCGCGTAGAGGTACGACCTCGCGTGCTCGGAGAGCACCGTGCCGCCGTCTCCCTTCGACTTGCCGACGTACGCGTCCGTCCTCGGCATCCCGAGCTGGAGGACCCTGTCAACTGGGAGGTTGAGCTGGCTGCAAATCCTGGCATGGGAGTATTCGGTCGTGCAGATGGCGTAGTCAACCTGCTCGGCGCCCGCCCTGTTCGACTCCGAGCAGTCGACGCCGTACAGCTTCGTGCCCTCGATGCCGTGGTCGACGAAGATCGTGACGGTATCGCCCTTGTGGGGGGACGGGTGCGGTATCTCGTCCGTGACGAACACCGAGAACCCGGCGGCCAGCGCCTTGCTGGCCTGTCCCCTGTACCTCACGAACTGCTTCGGGCCGTCCCAGGCGTCCCAGACGGCCTTGATGTTCTCGGCCCTGTCGAGCGGCCTGTCGGACGAGAACAGTACGGCCTTTTCCATGCGACCTCCTTAGATGACGTTCATGTACTCGTCGTAATGCCTGATGAGAGCGATGTATGCGAACAATTCGCTCATGAACGGGTCGATCCTGTTCTTCGCTTTCCCACCTAGCTTCACGGGCTGGATGTTAGCGTTCACGTCGGATTTCACGGACACGTTCATACGCGCCCAGCTCGTGATCGGCGAGTTGTTGTTGATTATCCTGTCAGCCGAGAAGTCGGCGCGCATCTGCTTCATCGGGTCTGAGAGCGTCTTGACGCCCTGCCTGACGACCTCGGCGCGGTCCTTGCCAACGTATTGCTGGAGGTTCGTCTCGTCCGTGCCGAGGATGTGCCAGGGGTCGTATCCTATTGCGAAGCACCATACGTCGTACTCCTCCTTGACCTCCTCGAGCCAGTCGAGGAACACCTGCTTCGGCACCTTGTTGCCTGGAACCAGCCTGAGAAGCCCGCGTTTCTCCCACATGCGGTAGGGGACGTCGTCCCTCTCGTTCCTGAACCCGTCGTCGCGCAACGAATCCTCTGGGAGCCAGTTCATCTGCAACTCGTAGATGCGGTCGTCTCCTGGGCGCATCATCATGATGGTCGCCGACGAGATGTCCGTGGTGTCGGACGCGTCGAAGCCAGCGATGCCGTACCTGAAGCCCATCTCCTCGATGTCGAACGTCTCTTCGCACACGGCCTCCTCGTACGTGAGCCATGCTGCTGCGCGGTTCTCTGGGATGTTGAAGTCCTTCGTGAGCACCGATGGCAACTTGGATGGGTTCTGCATGGCCTCGTTGACGTGCTTGCGGATGCTCTCCCATTTCTTGATGGGGCCGAGGCCGGGGTTGGCCTTCACCCACATCTCCTCGACCGTCCACTCGTCCCTGGAATCCAGCTCGTAGATGATGGGAAGGAACCTGTCATCTTCAACCTTGCCGTCGAGGATGCCGCACCCGTAGTAGTAGCGGTCGTCGAAGATGTTGCCTCGCTCGAAGCCGTTTGTGGTGATGCACAGCATCATGGGCTGCGTCCTCGAAGCCATGCCCTCGTCAAGGAGGTCGTACTGGTCCCTGTTCGTGCATGCGGCAAGCTCGTCGAACAGGGCGAAGTGCACGTCCAGGCCGTCGAGCTTCCTCGTCTGGCTCGATATGGTGGTGATGTAGCCCATGTTCGCGTTGTAGATGATGCCGTCCTCGTCGCGGTCGGCCACGGTGCCCTTGTGGAGCCTCTTGGAGAGAGTCTTTGACTGGCGAACCATCTTCAGCACGGCACCGTACGCGAGCGACGCCTGCGATTTCGAGTTGGCCGCGCAGTACACCTGCGGAGATCCCTCGCCGTCAGCCATGAGCATGTACAGCTCCAGGGCGGCGGAAAGGCTCGTCTTGCCGTTCTTCCTTCCGAGAATCCAAAGCACGTTGTGGAACTGCCTGTTGCCGTTGTCGTCGACGAAGCCGAACATCAGCTGAATCATCGCGCGTTGGAACAGCTCGAGCTCGAACGGGACGCCGAGCTTTCCTGACGGCAGCATGCAGAACGATTCGACGAACTTGCACGGCTTGTTCGCGTACTCGTAGTCGAAGTGCCAGTCCTTGTATCCGTTCTCTATGCGCGGCAGCATCGTCTCGGCGAGCTGCTTTATGCGCTTGCATGCCACTATGCGCCCGTCGAGCACCTGCTCGAAGTAGTCGACGCACTCTGGTTTGAAATTAGTCGTCACGTTTCTCCCAATGGACGCATTCCTCAGCGAACGGCGCGAACATCTGGAACTCGTTGATTTCGCACTCGATTATCTTGTCGCCGTTCTCGTCTTCGGACTCAGCGGTCTTGTATGCGCACGTGTCGCACGTCTTATCAGCCTTCTTCATTTCCTCCCCTTAGAAACTCGTCGAACTCGTCAGTGTCGCCTTCCGTGTTCCTGAGCTGCATGAACAGCTTCGAGGAGATGGAATTGTTCGCGGTGGTGAGCTGGTTGCGCTCTGCGGTGAGCGCCTTCCTGTACGCGAGCTGGGCTTTCATCTCCTTCGGGTCACTCGGTGGCGTTTTGAACTCGATGATTTTCAGCTGGTTCTCGATCTGGCGCATCCTGTCCTTGTTCCACTTGTAGGTGGAGAACTGCGACATCACCAGCTCGCGCTGCGCATCGCCGAGGCTCTGCGCCTGCTTCTCGATTGCCTGCTCCAGCTTGCTCTTCGTAGCCATCCGGCTCCTTTCCCGAAACCGCCCGAAAGCACCCAGCCTTCCTGCCAGCGTGTTTACGCAGTTGGCGGGGCATACAATCATGAAGCAAGTGTACCACAAACGGGACAGCCAGGAAGATATGGGCAAAATCCTCGATATGATACTCGGAAGGGACCGGGAACCAGGCCCGGCCGCAGTCGAGACCGTAGGAGCCCGCCCCTATACGACGGGGTGGAGCGGCTCCATGTACCAGCAGGTGCTCGTGCGCAGCGTCATCGAGCGTTTCGCGGTCGCATGCTCCAAGCTCAAGCCAGAAATCCATGGCAATGCGAGGCCGAGGGTCAGGCGGGCGATAGAGACGTCACCTAACCAGTTCCAGACGTGGCCCCAGTTCCTATACCGATGCGCCACCCTATACATGAACAACACCACCGTCTGCGTCGTCCCCGAGTACAAGCCGGGGACGCAGTTGCAAATAGGGTACTATCCCGTGCCGCTCGCGACGGCCGAGGTCGTCGAGTACGGCGACGAGTTCTGGCTGCGGTGGACCACCATCGACGGCGACAGGCGCGCCGTGGAGCTGCGCAAGGTGGCAATCGTCACGCGCTTCCAGTACCTAAGCGACTGGTTCGGCGATGGGAACATCCTCGCAAACACGCTGACGATGCTCAAGGCGCAGGAGGACGCCCAGAAGCAGTCCATCAACGACTCGGCGCAGCTCCGATTCATCGGCCAGCTCAACGGCAACGTCCGCGAGGAGGACCAGGAGAAGAAGCGCAACCGCTTCGCGCAGCAGAACCTCTCCGACGAGAACGACACTCCGCTCATGGTGTACGACAACACGTTCACGTCGATTGAGCAGCTCAACGCCCAGAACTGGACAATCCCCGCAGACGAGATGGAGCGCATCGAGAACAACGTGTTCGACTACTTCGGCACTAACAGGCGCATCTTGCAGAACGCCTACGACGAGAACGCCTGGGACGCCTTCTACGAGGGCTGCATCGAGCCGTTCGCGCTCGCCCTCGGCGAAGCGATGTCGCAGGCCACGTTTACGATGAGGGAGCGCCCAGCGAACAGGATCATGTTCAGCTCGAACAGGCTCGAGTACGCGGCCGCATCCTCAAAGCGAAACATCAACAAGGACATGACCGACCGAGGAATCATGACGCTCAACGAGGCGCGCGAAATCCTCCAGCTCCCGCCCATCGACGGCGGGGACGTCCACATCCTCCGTGGCGAGTACAAGGTCGGCCACACGTTCGAGGAGATATTCCAGGCACAGCAAGCCCAAGCGGCAGCCAAATCGTCGGGACGCACGTCGAGCCCAGACGAGGACAGGGATGGCGTAGAGGGCGACAACATACGCGGAGATTCCGACGGCTACGGCTCACCTGGCGACACGGACACGGGCGACGTCACGTCGACCAACCAGGACAGGTGGAGCGAGAACGCTTCTTAGGAAAGGGAAGACCATGCCAGCGAAACCAGAAGACAGACAGTACCGCATGATGGCGATGCCGCTCACGGCGATGCCCGACGTCGAGCAGTACACCGACGACGAGGGCAACGAGATGGAGCGCCCGCTCAACCGCTTCGGCTCGACGCACTACGTCGAGGGCTACGCCACGACGTTCGAAGACCCCTACATCCTCTTCGAGGACGTCGACGGGTGGAAGTACGTGGAAATCATCGACCGCAACGCCCTCGAGGGCGCTGACCTATCCGACGTCATCTTCCAGTACGACCACGAGGGCAGGGTCTACGCACGCAACACCAACAACACGCTCTACTTCGAGACGAACGACCACGGCTTCTTCATCGCGGCCGACCTCTCGAAGACCCACAAGGCCCGCTCCATGTACGAGGACATCCAGGTGGGCAACGTCACGCGCATGAGCTGGGCGTTCATCCCATCGGAGGAGGTCTACACGGAGGACAGGGAGAACAAGGTATTCACCACGCGCATCACGCGAGTGAAGAAGGTGTTCGACGTCAGCGCGGTCAGCTATCCGGCCGACCCGAACACCGAGATAAGCGCACGCCACCTCGTGAACGGAGAGATCGAGGCAAGGCGGCTGCGGGAGTCGCAGCAGCGCGAACTTGACCGCAAACGCAGGGAGATTGCGCTGCGGGCCAAGCGAATGTCAATCGAATAGGAAAGGAGAAGTCATGGACTTCACCGCAATGGACGCTCGGGCCTATCGCAGCCTGAACGCCGACCAGTACCAGGAGCGCCGCTCGCTGGTCCTGTCCCTGGCAGAGGAGTTGCCCGAGGACGCCACCGAAGAGCAGATCCGCTCCATCGACGAGGAACTCGGCCACATCAAGGCTGAGGACGCCCGCCGCGACGCCATGACCGAGCTGCGCAACCACAAGGCAGCCGAGGTAATCGGCGGCGCTGGCAAGGTCGTGGGGACAACCGAGAAGCGTGCAACCGTCAAGAAGGACAACTCCCTCGGCGGCCGCACGTGGGACGCGTTGCAGGAGCGCGGGTACAGTCGCGAATACGGCCGCTTCGAGATGTCGAACATCGCATTCCGCGCCTACAACGACAATCAGACCGTCGCCGAGCTCGACGGCGCTGACAGCCCGAACTACTACGACTACGCCCTTACGCAGTTCGACACCGAAATCAAGGAAGGCTATCGCCGTCCGCTCACCGTGTGGGACCTGTTCAACCACGAGACCACGGAGAAGGACTCCGTGACCTGGTGCGTCGAGGGCACGGTCGACGGAGACGCCGGCATGACGGCCGAGGCGGGCGCGTTCTCGCAGATGCACGTCAACGACCCCGTGATGGAGTCGTCCTCGCTCAAGAAGGTCACGGCCATCTGGCGCCAGTCCGACGAGATCCTCTCCGACGCCCCGCGCTTCGTGAGCCACGTCAACTCGCGCGCCAGATACAAGCTCGACTGCAAGGTCGAGGACCAGCTCTTGCTCGGCGACGGCACCGGCAATAACCTGCCCGGTCTCGCCAACACCACTGGAATCCTCGCCGCGACCGCGTCCGGCTACGACATGACGTTCGTCGAGTCGCTGCTCAAGAAGAAGACGGCAATCCGCAAGGCGACCCCCGGCTTCACGGCCGACGCCCTGCTCATCGCCGATGAGGACTACGACGAGCTGATGTGCCTCAAGAACTCCTCTGACCAGTATGTGCTCGGTGGCCCGCTCGGCGTCATCTACGGCAACAAGGTCACGGTCGGCGACGTGCTGTGGCGCACTATCCAGATCGTCCCGTGCCCCGCGCTGACGAGCGGCACCTCGATCCTCGGCGCCTTCAAGGCCGGCGCGACGGTCTACGAGCACGTCACGGGCCGCCGCTTCGACGTCGGCTACGACGGCACTGACTTCAGCCACGGCCTCGTGAGCTTCCGCGCCTACCAGCGCCTTGCGCTCGCGGTCGAGTACCCAGGCGCGTTCTGCAAGTACACGGTCGGCTCCGCAGAGTCGGCAGAGTCCGCGCTGAGTGTGTAAGGAGGTCAGCATGCGCGTCAAGACGCTCGTCAACTTCCGCGACAACTACAAGGGCGTCGACCGTAGGGTCGGCGAGGAGTTCGTCGTGACCAAGGGCCGCTTCGAGGAAATCAACGCGGTCGGCATGGACAAGATCGGCGCTCCCATCGTGGAGGAGGTCGTGTCCAAGGCGGTCCCCGCCAAGGAGACGCCCGAGTCCCGCGCCAAGAAGGCGCCCGCGAAGCGCCGCGCCAAGAAGGCAGGCGAGTAATTGACGCTCCTGGCTGACATAAAGACCGCGCTGCGCATCACGTCCGACGCGTTCGACACCGAGGTGGAGACGCTCATCGGAGCCGCATTGGCAGACTTGGAGAGGGTGGGGGTCAACCCTGCCCTCCTAGACGCCGAGAACCTGCCAGACCCGCTCGTAAGGCATGCCGTCACGGCCTACTGCAAGGCCCATTTCGGCTACGACAACGACGAGGCAGGGAGGTTCGAGGAGGCGTACCGAAGGGTCCAGGTCGACCTGCTCAACTCGAAGCAGAACATCGCTGCAATCGAGGAGGAGCCATCGGAGGCCGAGGAGACCGACGGGGAAGCCGGGGGCGAGTAGATGCGCTGGAACGAGACGTGCACCCTCGTGAAGAGGACCTACGAGCCCGATTCGGAGGGGGTGCCGCAGCCCGAGGCCGTGTTGACCGATGTGTTCTGCAACCCGAGGAAAGTCGGGGCGAACACGTGGTCGTCGATGTACGAGATCGGCATATCGGTCGACGCGGAAATCGAGGTTCGGACCATCGACTACAGCGGGCAGCGCGACGTCGTGTACCGCGAGAAGTGGTACTCGGTCGAGAAGGTGCAGGAGAACGGGGACTTCACGGTCCTGACGCTCAGGCACCAGAAATCAGACGGGCCAGACGAGCCGCCCGCCCAACAGGCGGAGCAGCCGACTGAAGGCGACTAGCGAGGAAGGAGGCGCCATGCCCAGGAACATAACCGAAGACCTGGACAGGTTCGCCATCGGAATCGACAAGCTGGTCGGCGACATCCCAATGGCTTGCGACGAGGCGCTCGACAAGGCAGTCAGCCGCTCGACGAGGAAGGCAGCAAAGAGCCTGCGCGAGGAGCTCACCGAGAAAATCGGCAAGCACGAGTGGTCCGAGGAGTACCGCAAGGGCTTCACGTCACGCGTCGACAGGAGCGAAGCGCAGACGGTCGGAACCGTCGGCAACAAGAACAAGCCCGGCCTTGTGCACCTGCTCGAAAAGGGGCACGCGACACCGGCGGGGAGGCGCACGCAAGCCTACCCGCACATGGACGTGGCGTTCGTCGGGATGCAGGAAGAGTTCATGAGCAACATCAAGAAGGACTTGAGGGAGGCGATGCGCTGATGTCGCACGAGAGCGTCTACGCCGTCGTCTCCAAGCACGTCCCCTGCTGCCACATGGAATGGCCCGACGACGACAACCCGCCCGTCCCGTTCGCCTGCTACCTGCTCGACTACGGCAGGTCCATAGCGGCCGATGACACCGAGATAGCCGTCGGCAACAAGTGGATGGTCGAGCTTTACGAGAAGCGCCGCGACAAGGCGCTCGAGAAAGCCCTCGGCGACGCGCTCCGCAAGGAGTTCGGAGCCGTGAGGCGAGACGAGAACTGGATTGAGAACGACAACCTGTTGCAGGTCGTCTACACGTTCTACGAGATTGAAGGAGAATCTGATGGCTAACAAAATCCGTTTCGGCCTCCGAAACGTCAAGTACGCCGTTTTCAACGCCGCCACAGGCCAGTACGGCGCACTCACGGCGATGCCCGGAGCCGTTTCCCTGACGCTGTCCCGCGAGGGCGGTGACAACTCCGACTTCTACGCCGACGACGGCATCTACTTCACCTTCGCCGGCACCAACGGCGGCTACTCGGGCGACCTCACCCTCGCCCGCATCACCGACCAGGTCCGCGTCGACCTGCTCGGGGAGATCGCCGACTCCGCAACCGGAGTGCAGTACGAGTCCACGATGGTAGAGCCCCCGCAGTTCGCGCTCGTCGCGGAGATGCAGGGCGACCAGGGCCCCGTCGGCTTCGCGTTCTACAACTGCAAGGCCAACCGCCCCGACATCCAGGCCAACACGAAGGGCGAGTCCCCGACCGTCGACCAGGAGACCATGAACATCCGCATCGCGGCCCAGGACTTCACGCTCGACGGCAAGACCCAGCCCATCGTCCAGGGCCACATCGAGAAGACCGACACGAACGCGGCCAAGTTCAACGCGTTCTTCGCGTCCGTCGTCACCCCGGGCGCGGCATCGGTCGAGTCCGGCGAGTCCTCTCTCAGCGCGTAAGGGGGATAGATGTTCGAGATCACCATCGACGGGAAGCAGGTGAAGGGGGAGGTTTCGTTCTACACGGCGTACCTCTACGAGGCCGAGTTCGGCGGGGACCTCATCAAGGACCTGTTCGGGACCCAGGACCTCGAGCCCGAAATCGAGACGGCCGGTGGAGCGGTCGTCCGCATCGACTTCACCAAGACAAACTGGAACGCGGTCGGCAAGGTCCTATGGGCAGCAGTGAAGACCGCGAACGAGGCCACTCCGAGCTACTCGGCGTGGATGAAGAGGACCAAGGGCCTGAACATGTGGCTCGTGGGGATGCTGCTTTCCGAAGAGGTGGCCGACTGCTTCTTTCGTACCGAAGCTGCCGGAGAGGAAGAAGAAGGATAGCGGGTCCCGCAAGACCTCGAGGCCGTACACGGCGATGGCCCTCTGCGGCCTCGAGGCGGGGCTCACATGGCGCGACATGCGCAACATGAAGTTCACGCACATGATGCAGCTCCTCTACGAATGGGAGGACATGCACGGTGCGGAGGTTGACGAGACGAGGGACGCCACCACGTCAGACGTGATGGCCCTCATGAGCATTTAAGGAGGACGGGATGGCCGACGAGTTCAGGGGCTTGACCATCAGGCTCGGAGCCGACGCGCGCCCGTTGAAGAGCGCCATCTCGTCGATCCAGAGGAGCGCGGGGCAAGCCAACAAGCAGCTCAACGCAATGAAGAAGGCGCTGAGGTTCGACGGAACCAACGTCAACGCCCTAGAACGCGCGATAGACCTGGCGAACGACAGGGCGCAATTAACAGCGAAATCAGTCGTCAAGATCGACCAGGCGTTGAAGCAAGCCTCAAGCGATACGAGAGAGCTTGCGAAAGAGACAAAAGACGCGTACTCCAAGACACAGAACCTAAAAGACGCATACAACGGCGTAGACGCCCAGTTGCAGCACGTCTACGATGCCGTCGCAAAGGCCGTCGAGAAAGTTGGCGGGCTCAAAGAGACGGAAGCCGTAGAGTACGTGAAGATCCTCCGCCAGGAGATGCGCGGTACGGAGGAGGCTGCAACCAAGGCGAAACAAGAGTTCAAGGACCTCTTGTCCGTCGCCGTCGAGAAGACCGGCATCAGCGAGCGTTTCGGCATCGACAAGAAGGACATAAACGCCGTCGAGTCCATGACGCATGAAGTCAAGAAGCTCAAGGACGAGCACAAGAAGCTCAAGGAAGAATACGACAAGTTCGCAGCAGCCGAAGGCTACAACGCGATGAAGACGCAAGTCATCGCATGGCGCTCAGAGCTGAGGAAGGCCGCAGCCGAAATCGTCGAGTTCGAGACCTCAATGCACAAGCTGGGAGAAGGCGGAGAGCTCGCGAGCATGCAGTCGCGCCTGAAGCGCATCGACTCCGGCCTAGACGAGGCGCGCCAATCGGCGAACAGGATGTCCGATGCGTTCGACAGGATGCCCGATAGCATGATGGCCGCCATCGCGAAGGCGAAAGCCTTCAAGGACCAGGCAGAATCGGCTAAAGACAAGGTAAAGCAGCTCGAAGAGATACTCAAGGGCCTGAAGAGCCAGAGCGGCTTCGACAACGACCTCTACGAGTCCGGCAACGTGTACGGCGCGTATTCGAAAGCAGCCCAAAAGGTCGAAGACATCCAAACAGAGCTCAAGGAGGCCGAGGCCGAGCTGGTCGAGTGGAACCAGCTCCTCGCGAAAGCGGAGGAGAAGGGCGAGGTCGCATTCGGCGAGACGAAGATGTCAGTCAATGACGTCAAGCAAGAAATCAAGGAAACCAGCGAAAGGGTCGAGCGGCTAGGCAACGAGTACAGAGAGGCCGGCAACAAGCTCAGAAGCGCAACGATGGCGAAAGAGGCGCGCCAGGTCAAGGAAGAATGGGTCGAAGCCACCGCCGAAGTCGAGAGGTACAACCAGATAGCAACGGGCGCCGCTGCACGACGCCAGTGGCCCAGGACATGGAGGACCGCCGGCTACGGCCTCTACACGACTGTGACTCCGGCGTTGACGATGGCGGCCAGGTACTCCATCGACGCCGCGAAGGACATCGACTCGGCGTACCGTGACATGCGCAAGACCGTAAACGGCACCGAGGAGGAATTCGAACACCTCAAGCAAGCGGCGATCGACTTCTCGCTCACGCACGTCACGAGCGCGGAGCAGATGCTCGAGATCGAGGCAATCGGCGGGCAGCTTGGTGTGCAAGTCGAGAACCTCGAGGGATTTGCGCAGACCGTTTCGAACCTCGGAATCGCCACGAACATGGAGACCGAGGACATCGCCACCAACCTCGGTCAGCTCGCCTACATCATGGACGACATGGACCAGAGCCAGGAGAGCCTCGACTCGTTCGCAGACGCGCTGGTAAGGCTCGGCAACAACTCGGCCACGCAAGAAGACAAAATCATGAACGTGATGATGCGAATCGCCTCGATGGGCACCATCTTGAACATGTCTACGCACGACCTGCTCGCGCTCTCCACCGCGGTAGCCGCTTCGGGCCAGGGCGCAGAGGCGGCTGGCACGGCGATCTCGAAGACCTTCTCGAACATCGAGTCTGCTGTATCTGGCCCCGAGGCCGCCATGAAGAAGTTCGGGGAGGCCGCAGTGGAAAACGGAGCTGACCTGGACGACCTGAGCGAAGAGCTCGCCGAATCGCAGGACGACCTGGAAGCGTTTGCGAAGATAGCAGGCATGACGTCCGAGGAGTTCGCAGCCAAGTGGCATGGCTCGAGCGACGAGGTCATGGACGCGTTCTCCGCGTTCGTCGAGGGTCTCCATAAGCTCAAGACCGACGAGGACGGCTCCATCGACACCGCCCTCACGGAGCTCGGCATCCGCGGAACGCGCCAGAAGCAGACCATCATGAACCTGACGCAGACCGTCGGTGAGCTCGAGAAGTTCCGCGACATGAGCGAGAAGGCGTGGAACGGCCTCGACGACGAATACGGCAACAAGGCCGGGGACGCGATGCGCGAGGCCGAGGAGAAGTCGAAGGGCTTCTCTGGACAGCTCGGGCTGCTCACGAACGCCCTGAAGGCGTTCGGCGAAGCGATAGCGGAGGGCACGACGCCCGTTTTGCAGGGGCTAACCACCGTCTTGTCGGCGGTGGCGAAGGTCGTCTCTGGATTGCCCGGGCCGGTGAAGACCCTTATCGCCGTGTTCGGAGGCGTCGGAGCCGCAGCAGGCCCCGCTATGGTCGGCATCGGCGCCGTGGCAGATGCCTGGGACAAGTTGGTGGGAGCTTCCAAGAAGAAGAACAAGCTCGAGCGTTCCGCGTTCAAGGCCGTAGAGGAAGGGGCCGAAGCTCTAGAGGACGGTCTGGACAACGCCTCCAACAAGACCGGCAAGCTGGGCAGCGCGCTCAAGGCCCTCGGTGGAATCGCGGTAGGGACACTCGCCGTCGCAGGGATCTCGATGATAGCGACCGCGATCGGCGAGGCGATAGAGAAGGCTCAGACGTTCGACAAGGCCACGAGGGGCCTCGAGGACGCAGTCGGCCACCTCGACGTCACCGCTGGGAAGACCACGCAGACGCTCTCGCAGTTCGCCGACGAGACGATGCAATGGCAGGCCGAGTTCTCCGACAAGATAACGTCTGCGTTCAGCGAGGCGAACACGAACGGGATGGCCGCCCAGGGATACGTCGACCAGATCGAGCAAATCAAGGCGAGCTGGCGCGGGACCGAAGAGGACTACCAGCGCCTCAAGGCCGCTGTCGACGGGTACAACTCGGCAATGGGCACGTCGATAGAGATAACCGACAAGCATTCGGGAGAACTCAGCGAATCGACCGATCAGCTGCGGAAGAACGCAGACGCATGGCTCGCCAACGCGAGGGCGCAAGCAGCCCAGGAGCTCTACCAGGAGGGATTCAAGAAACAGCTCGAGATCGAACAGCGCCTCGAGGGAATGCCAGAGAAGATACGCAACCTCAAGGAGCTGGCAGAGGAAGCTGCCGCAGACAACAATTCGAGCCTCGCGAACATGTACCTCCAGCAGGCCGCCATGCTCGAGAACGGATACGAGCCCCTGAAGAGCGAGTACGATTCCCTGGTCGTAGCCAACAGGAAACTTGCCGACACGATGGTCGACGAGCGCATGAAGTTCGAGGCGATGACCGACACGCTCGAGACGTTCCGCCAGAAGCTCGCAGAGGTAACTGGCAGCGAGGAAGAGTTCGACGAGCGCGCGAGGCTGCTCGGGGTCGGCCCCGATGAACTAACCAGCAAACTGAAGGAAGCAGGCGTTAGCGCGGAGATGTTCTCGCGGCTAACCAGGGACCAGTTCGACCAGCTCCGCGCTGAAGCGAAGGGAGACATCGACTCGATTATCGGAAGCATCGCAGCCCTCGACAAGTCGAGCGCATACCCGACCGTCGGCGTGAACGACTTCGCGAGCAGCGTCCTTGACAGGATCAAAGACAAGCTAAACGGTCTCGACGAGGAAAAGCAAGTCAGGGTCAAAGCTGCCGTGACCAGCACTGCATCGTTCTTCCACAGGAACGCCGCGGGCGGCCTGTCCTCGAGGGTCATCAGGGCCATCCCGCGCAACGCAGAAGGCGGCATAAACGGAATCATCACGAGGGCCACCCTCACCAACGTAGGCTGGGTAGGCGAGGCCGGCGACGAGGCCGTGTTCCACATGCGCAACGCGGGAGGGGCCATCGTCCCGCTGTCAAACCAGGACAAGGTGCGCCCGTTCGCCCGCGCGGTGGCGTCGGAGATACAGCCGTACTCGAGCGACGACATCGTCACCGAGCTGCGCGCAATCCGCTCGAGCATGGCGTCGGGCCAGGTCACGTTGCAGGTCAACGTCGAGGCGCGCCAATGGGACGACTACGAGGACGTCGGCAGGCGCGTCGGCGAGGCCGCCGCATACGAGCTCAGGATGCAGGGGGTGTGCGCGTAATGGGAATCGGCGTTGAGTTCAACGGCACGAGGCTCGACAAGTCCTTCGGCATCGGCAACATCAAGCGCCCGATGCCCGAGTTCAAGGTCTCGACAACCGAAATCGACGGCATGGACGGCATGGAGTTCAACGGCATCACCGTCGGCATGCGCGAGTTCTCCTTCGACCTGGCCGTGCGCAACAGGACGCGCCAGGGCGTCCAGGACGCAGCGAGGAAGCTGATGGAGCTGTTCTCGGTGGCGGAGCCCGTCACGGTCGTGTTCGGCGACGAGGTGGACCCGAACGGCAACCGTCTCAGGCGCTACGCGCTCCCGACTGGGAGGTTCGACGACGACACGTTCCTGAGCTGCGGGAAGTGGTCGTGCTCGTTCGTGCAGGTTGACCCGTACTTGTACGGCAAGGACCGCTCCGTCGTCCTGAAGCCGAACGTCGCGACGAAGTTCTCAGTCGGCGGGAACGCCGAGGTGTACCCGATGGCGTACGCGACCGTCAGCGGCAACTCGTACAAGATATCGAAATCGTCGAACGATTTCCTCCGCTACGACGGACAGTTCAACGGCAGTTCGATGAACCTCATACTCGACTTCGAGACGCAGGCCGTTACCCGCGCGCCGTCCGGCAAGGGCCTGACGGTCGACTCGAAGTTCTTCCCGATAAAGGGCACCGAGACCATCACGGCAACCGCAACGACCACCTTGTACTGGACCGAGAGGTGGCTGTAGATGGACACTCCGATCTTCCGCTTCGACAACACGGGGAAGTCCCTCGGCATGGTCAAGTACGAGTCGGCGACCCACGAGGAGGACCTCGACGGCACCGACAAGCTGACCATCGTCTGCACGTCCGACCTGAACAAGCGGGACAAGCTCGTCTGGAAGGACGCGTCCGACGAATGGCACGAGCACATGGTGGACAGCACCGAGCGCAGCAGGTCTGGTGGCAAGCCGAAGACGACCGCGACGTGCTCGAACTCCATCAGCGAGCTGTTCGGCATCATAGCCGGCGGCACGAAGATAAAGAGGAACGTCCGCGGCATCCTCGACTCGCTCCTGAGCGGCACGAGGTGGCACGTCGGCGACGTTTCCGACTTCGGCACCGTCGAGCTCGAGGTGTGGCACAAGAACGTGCGCCAGTGCATCTCAGAGCTATGCGAGCTCACGGGAGGGGAGCTCGTCACGAAGGTGCTCGTGGAGGACAACGGCGTCACGTGGCGCACCGTCGGCATCGTCAAGCAGCGCGGATCGTCGACAGCGAGGCGCTCGTTCACCTACGGGCGCAACATGACGTCCATCAGGCGCGAGGTCAGCTCCGACGAGGTGTACACGGCCGTCAGGGGCTACGGCGCGAAGAAGAACTCGAGCGATGACAACGAGTACGCCGACAGGATAACCGTCGAGGTGTTCTCGAAGCTAGACCTTTCGCGCTGGGGAGTGCCGACAAACTCGGGCTACGCGCACAACTACATGGTCTACACGGACTCGGGGTGCACGGACGCGGCGTTCCTCAAGAAGCAGTGCCAGAGGCAGCTCGACGTCGTGAGCAAGCCAACCGTGGTGTACGACTTCGACATCTCCGTGTTCGGCGATGACCAGTGGCGAGACATCCAGCTAGGAAACACCGTCCTCTGCATCGACGAGGGCTTCACCCCGCCCATCCGCCTCAGCGAGAGGGTCACGCACGTCATCAGGCACCTCAAGGGCAAGACCACGTGCAAGGTCCTCATAGGCAAGAGGTCGAACCCGATGGTCGAGCAGTTCAAGACCCAGGAGAAGACCACGCAGTCGTCGTCCGGCAACTCGTCGCGCTCCTATAGCTCGTCACCCGTCTACACGGGCGGCGGGTCCTCGTACACTGATGGCTATGGCGGCGGAGACGGCTGGACGCATCAGGTGAACGGCGAGACCCAATCGTATGGCACCGTGAACTTCGTCACCACGGACAACTCTTCCACACAAGAGTACAGCACGACTGTCGACCCAAGCCACTGGGGCGGTGTCAAGAAATCGGCGATGGCCGGTCTCTCGATAGCCCTCAACGGGTCGTGGGGCGGTGCATGATGATACTCGTCGGAGGAAAAGAGTTCAGGACATTGCAAGACGAGTTCTTCGTCAACGGATCGAAGTGCGTCGAGGCGTACGTGAACGACGTGAAGGTCTATCCCGAGGAGACCATCGGCGGTAACGTCGTGTTCAAGTGCAGCGGCAGCGGAGTTGAGGAGAGCGGGTCGCTGCAGTTCGCTGCAGCAGTAAGGTTCCCGTCAGATCGGCTCCACCTGTTTGGCGAGTACATTGACTACAACCCGGGTTTGTCGTTGGAACCGTCGATTCTCGAGTACACGGAAGACGGCGCGACGAAGTACAAGTTCTCGAATCCCGAGACGACCTTGTACCACGTCGTCGGCACGGCGGAATGCCCGTGCCATCTGCATTCGGAAATCATAGTCAGGCTGCAGCACAACTTGACGTGGGAGAGCCTGTCGGGAGCAGACGACAAGCAGGTCTCCCCGACGAGCGCGACGTTGGACCTTTTCGAACGCTCACGCAACCTGACCGTTCACCTCGGGTATCACGATTCGCTCGTTTCCAACTATCACGTCAGCGCATATCAGAACTGGAAGTACAACCTCATCGACCACGGCGGGTCGACGAACAGCACGGACCGACTCAGCTACGATAGGGACCTCATGATTTCTGCAAGGGTCCTGCTCGGAGACCCGAGGACCGGCCCGTGCGTGTTCCTGAGAGAAACCAGGCAGATGGACCACGGCCATTTCCTGCTGACCGGCGTCGAATGCTACATAACCACCGAGGCGTATGGATACATCAGGAGCGGGCTGGACCCTTACAGACCGCGTGTATACCACCCGCCAAGCAATCCAATCAACGCGTACGCCCGCATCTGCGGTGCGAAGATAGACAGGATCATCTACACGAGCTACACGGACCCGTCAAACAGCACAAACATGCGCTTCGAGAGCACTGCATGGGAGGCGAGGATGATACACGATCCGAACCCACCCGAAGAGATGTTCCACGTGACCGAAGCGGACCTCGGGTAACAGTTTAGGAGGATATACATGCAGACTTACGAGCTGATAGTCAAGGGCAGGGCGGTTCACGCCAACTGCGCAGACACGACATTGGTGCGGACCTCCATCGGCATCGACAAGATACACGTGCTGTTCGACAACTCCGAATGGCTCGCCTTCTCGCTGAGCGTGACGTTCGCGCAGGGGTCTGGCACGAGCGAGCGGAAGGTCACGACCTCAATCACGCCAGCCACCATCAGCGGCAGCGAATGGGTCGCCGAGGCAGAATGCCTCATTCCATACGAGGTCATCGAGATGGTCGGCGAGATACGCGTCACGTTCCAGGGCTACGACACGGACGGCAACCACATCATCACCGCCAAGGGAGCGCCGCTGTACGTAGAGGAGGCGGGTGACGTGAACGACGGCCTCGTGCCCTCCAGCGCCCCGTCCCTGAGCGAATGGGAGCAAGCCTACGCAGATGCTATGGCGGCTGCGAGCGCGGCCCTCAGCGCCGCCAACGCGGCCCAGGAGGCAATCACGGCGATGCAGGCCGCGTTGCCGATTGCGTCGACGACGACCCTCGGCGGCGTGAAGGTGGACGGCACCACGATTACCGCGACGGCTGAAGGGGTCATCAGCGGCGTCGAGCAGTACGAGCTCCCCGCGGCAACGGCGCAGTCGCTCGGCGGCGTGATGCCCGATGACGATACGCTCGAAGTGGATGAGTTCGGCATCGTGTCGCTTTCCGACGACATAAACAGCGCGGTCGCAAATCTCAGGAGGCTCGCGTCCGGGGCATTCGACACGACGTTTGATTCCAGCGGAGCCCTTTCGGCTGCGACCGTCAAGAGCGCCGCGCTCCCAGCGCCAACGCAATCCGCCCGCGGGGGAGTCGTCCCAGACGGGACCACGCTCAAGGAAACGAACGGCATCCTGTCGGCGTCAATTGCGAGCTCGAATGCGTTCGGCATCGTGAAAGCAGACGGGGGGACGACGTTCGTCTCAAACGGCCTGGTAAGCGCGCCTCTCAACCGTGCCACTTCGTCGACTGGGGCGTCTACGGCTGCAAAGTTGGCGTACCTTTCGATTACCGGGTTCAGCTTGGTTAGCGGAGCCGTCATCCCCGTCACGTTCTCGAACGCAAACTCTGTCGAAGGCGCTATCACGCTGAACGTGAACTCGACTGGCGCCAAGAACGTCTACGTCAACAACGCCATAACTTCGTCGTCGAACTCGCTCACGTGGACGGCTGGCGAGACGTTGACGTTCATGTACGACGGCACGCAGTACCGCCTGCTCGCAAGGGACAAGGCCGCGTCTGGAGGCGGCAGCATCAGCTCAAGCGACATCAACTCGCCGCTCGAAATCAGCAACAACAAGCTCGGCATCGACATGAGCACGTTGGCAAGCTCCCTGACGAATAGCTGGGGAAGCATAACCGAGAGCAACGGCAAGCTGGACGTCGACTGGACCGCCATCAACGGCTACTGGTACGACATCTTCAACGAAGCGTACCATACGGGCCTGTACCACGAGCAACAGGGCGATTCTGGCATCGGCGTGAGCGTGCCGTACATGGCGTGGCAGCTCGCTGGAATCGACTCGGTGGACTGGGTGAACAACACCGAGGTCCATTCGCTGACGAGCTACGGCCTGACGTACCACTGGGACGGCGGCGGGGACATCTGGGACACGGACGGATGGAACGCGGCAGACGACGCCTGCCTAGCCGTCAACGTCGACAACTCCACCATCAAGATAAACGCCAACGGGCAGTTGTATGTAGATACGGCGGTCGTTGCAGCTGCGATTAGCGGCAGCACCGCACGTGTGGCGCAGAACATTCTCGAAGTGGACGGCGCAACGGTTAGTAACGGCGTCCTCGAGACATCTGGCGGCGGCGTTAGCAACAACATACTGGACTTCGGATAGAAAGGAAACCGACATGCCGAATACATTACACGGAGTGAAGGTAGGTGGCACTACCTACCAATACGATTACGAATACTTGGCGAACAAGCCCGAGGGCCTTCCTTCGCATGAATCGGTCTCAGCAGGTAGGGTGCTTGCCCTGACTGGTAGCGGAAATACCCCATTTGAATGGGCAGAGATTATCCCGACCACATCGAGCCAAAACTATTTCCTCATAAGCGGTAACGACGGCAGTCCAACTTGGGCATCGCCGAGTGAAGCCAGCACCTTGCTCGGGGGAGCTGGGGCGACAGGACCGAGCTAATTCACGGGGATGCGTTTAGCAAAGGTGCGTGAATACATGAAGCTGCAGGTATTGGTCAACCATTATCAAGAGGGCGAGGATATCGTGAGACGATTTCTTTCTTCGCTATCGATCCAGAGGGGCGTTGACTTCAGCGTGCTCGTCTATAGCGATGGCGGAGACGGAATCGATCCGTCCATATTCGACGACTACGGCCTCGACCTGACATACCGCCGCCTTCCGCATTCGGGGGTTTGCCACACCCGCAATATGCTGATGGATGCAGCTGATGCCGAGTACGTCATGTTCGCCGATATAGACGATTGCCTATGCTCCGATGACGGCTTGCTGTCGCTGATGGCAGTGGCAGACGATACTGGTGCCGATATCGTCGGATCGCCGTACCTCGCGGAGACATACGAGGACGGGTTCGGGTACTCGACGTACGGGCGAGACACCATCCACGTTCATGGCAAGGTTTTCCGCAAGGCGTACCTCGAAGAGAACGGCATAAGGTTTCCAGACGAGCTCGAGACGAGCGGCGACATGATGTTCTTGTGGCTGGCATTCATGCTCACGGAGAAGGTGGCGTGGGTGCAAAATTGCTCTTACATCTGGAAGTACAACCCCGATTCCGTGACGAGACGGGATGAACACGGTGTGGTGCGCAACTACCCGAGAACCCTGAAATGCTACCGCCTACTCGGAGAAGAGCTTAAACGACGTGGTGATGGAACCCTGTTCGACAAGCTCGTTGCCGCAATCGTGCCGATGATGTACTTGGACTCCTCTGGGTCTTCGTGGGGCAATGCTCCGTCCGAAATGAGAAGGGATGCCGAGAAGGCCATTGCGGTGACGCTCGAGTGCGTATACGACCGATACGTAGAGCTCGACGACAAAGCGAAAGAGCTCGGATACCGCATTGAGCTGTCCGTGAAGCCGTGCGAATCTCCTAAAACGAGAGACGGCATCGAGCCGTGGGCCGATGGCGTTCTGTCGTCTATAAGGAAGCGCGATGTCCTCATCGTCGGGAACGGCGTCGTGGGGTCGAACCTCGCGCTGGAGCTCTCGGCGCTCGAGCCAGATATGTACGACAAGTACAAAGGCGAGGACGGGCGCAATCTTGGAGGATACGAGGTTGCGTTCATCTGCGTCGACACCCCGCGCACCGAAGATAGCGCATGCGACGTGTCCGAGGTGCGCAACGCCATCATGGAAAACGATGCCGACCTGTACGTGGTGAAGTCGACCGTGTTGCCCGGAACCACCGAGATGCTCATGTCGGAGACTGGCAAGAGGATCGTGTTCAGCCCAGAGTATTACGGAGCCACGCAGCACTGCAACAACCATGATTACGAGTTTACCATCCTGGGCGGCGCCAAGGGGGATTGCGCGCGCGTCGTGCAGCTGCTCCAGCGCGTCTACGACGGGCGGCACGAGTTCCGAATCACCGACGCGAGGACAGCAGAGCTGGCGAAGTACATGGAGAACGCATGGTTGGCGGCGAAGGTCAGCTTTTGCTGTCAGTTCTGCGATATAGCCGATTCGATCGGCGTGGCGTACGAGGAGCTGCGCGAGTTGTTCATCCTCGACCCGCGGGTCAACCCGTCGCATACGTTCGTCTACCGCGACCATCCGTACTGGGAGAGCCACTGTCTCGACAAGGACGTGAGGGCTGTGGGGGACGAGTTCGACGCTCCGCTCATCAAGGCGATAGTAGCATTCAACGAGGCGAAGAAGGAGGCTGTATGAGACGAGGTACGACACCGACAGTCACGCTCACCGTCACCAACGAGGACGGGACGCCCATCGACCTCACGGGCCAGGAGGTGCACGTCACCTTCCAGGAATCGGGGAGGGACGGCAAGACCTTCACCAAGCGCGAGACCGACGAGGGCGTGAGCATATCCACCGATGGCGATGCGTCCATCGTTGAGGTCACGCTCACGCAGGCGGAGACATTGCAGTTCCACACTGGGCGCAAGGTCAGGGTCCAGATAAGGTGCAAGGCACTGGACGTGGCGATAGCCACGGACATCGGCCAGTTCGACGCCGAGGAGATCCTGCTGGACGGTGAAATCTGATGGCTGTCAAGCTCGCGGTCAAGGTATCTGGCGGCGAGCACGTCGAGGCTGGGGTGCATGGCACGGACATCGACGCGTCCGTCAAGGGCACAGAGCTTGGCGTCGCCGTCGCGAACGGCACGAGGCTCACCGCCGTGGTGGGAACGCAGCCGAGGCTCGGCATCGGCTCTGGCGCGGTCCAGGTTCACCCGAAGGGCGAGGTGTTCCATGGGCCGTACGAGGTGACGCCGACGTTGCCAGGGTTCGACGTCGGCACGAGAGGCAAGTTCATGGAGCGTGACATGAAGGTCAACCCGATACCGATAGCCCACGTATCGAACGTGGCTGGAGGATACACGGTCAACATCGGATAGAAAGGAACGGAGATGACCAACCAGTACGTTAACAAGGTTACGCTGTCCGATGGGACGACGCTAATCGACCTGACATCGGACACCGCCGTCGCGAACAAGGTGCTCGACGGGTACTACTTCCACCTCGCTACTGGCGAGAGAGTGGAGGGAAGCTGCACCTACAACGCCGACACGTCGGACGCAGACGCCACGGACGCCGAAATACTCTCAGGTTCCACGGCCTACGTCAACGGGAACAAAATCACGGGCGCGATGACCAACAACGGGTCGTGGGACGATACCATCGACGACGTTTCGGACACAATCGTTATCCCGTCTGGCTACCACGACGGCACGGGAACCGTGACCATCGACTCGACCGAGGCGGCAAAGATAATCGCTGGCAACATCAAGTCTGGCGTGTCGATTCTCGGCGTGTCTGGCTCGTACAACGGCGAGGCGGTGTCGGCGAGGAGCGCGTCCGCGACTCCTGGGTGGTCGTCGCAGACGATCCTCCCTGGCACTGGCTACGACTACCTATCGGAAGTCACCGTGGCGGCAATCCCAATCACATACTCGGACAACGCCGCAGGCGGGAGGACTTGCAACATCGGCCCGTCGTCTTAGGAGACTAGATGACAAACCCATACGTCAACAAGGTCGAGCTGTCAGACGGCACGACCATCATGGACTTGACGTCCGACACCGTGACGGCTGGCGACATGGTGCGCGGCGTCACGGCCCACGACCGCTCAGGGGCGGCAATCACTGGCTCGCTCGGCAACGCAACACAATCAACGGACGGCCTCATGAGCGCGTCGGACAAGGAGAAGCTGGACGGCTTCACTGGGCCGTACTGTCCCGAAGCCGGCCGCATCCTCCCGTACGGCGGCACTACCGCCCCAGAAGGCTACTTGCTATGCGACGGGCAAGCCTACTCCCGCACGGAATACTCCGAGCTGTTCGATGTGATAGGCACCACGTTCGGAGCAGGAGACGGCTCCACCACGTTCAACGTGCCAGATTTGAGAGGCCGTGTCGGATTAGGTTCGAGCACGTCGTATTCCCTTGGCGCGACTGGTGGCTCTGAGACACATCGACATGTATACGCAATACAATTGGGTGCATATTACGGAGCGGCAGCATACGAGGGTGACGCTGGTTCGGGTGCTGTGAATATTGACGAGAACACAATAGCGCCGTGGGACAGCGATAAGGGAAATACCACATCAGCAATAAATAACGCGGCTACAACTGCATCAAA